>Ga0364860_10056_pt1 | contig 86969 bp, 86 predicted proteins | sample ExccelAu500001D4_FD_206916 | JGI IMG/M metagenome (GOLD analysis project Ga0364860, IMG submission 206916) | Enriched cells from Trout Bog Lake Hypolimnion, Wisconsin, USA - BchlTB.Aug20.5000.01 .D4 | ecosystem: Environmental > Aquatic > Freshwater > Lake > Hypolimnion/Profundal zone | place: USA...
TTCATTTACACCAGCTTTCCGAATAGTGCTTAATATATCCTCTAATTTTATCTTAGGAACACCCGCTATTAGGGTAGTTCCGTGGCGTGCGTCAAGCTCTGATTCTACACTAATCTCATAAGGACCTTTTCCCATATGCACAGCTGTATCAGAACATGTATTACAAAAGGAAACTGTAAAAACTCTTGAATAGCCACCAGTTGCTGCAGTTGCCATATTTTCCTCTTTTATTGCATATTTTAACTTCTTTGAATTGAACTCCCATTATTCTCCGATAAGAGATGGATTGGCCAGAGCCGGAGCGTTCTCGAACCAATTCATCGAGGGAATGAAGCTTCTCTATGAGCTAGAACCTCTTATCAAAGTGAAGCCCTACCTCACAAATCAGTGGGAAAAGAGCGGTTTGGCAGTAAAAAGAGCTTCTTGAACTCACTTTTCTTTCTTTTCCTATCTCCTATACAGAAATAGAACCCAAAAATCTTCTTCATTTTTTCGATTATCAAAGCGAGCTCAAGCGTATTTTAAGTTTCTATTTTGTAATAATGGTTCGATTTATAAGAACGATCTGTAGGAATTTCATTTAGGTGCACTGAAATTTGAGCACTATAACGAAAAAGCAAATCTTTAAATCCATCCTGAAGAGTTTTTAAGAGCTCACTTCCTGTCTCTTGTAGTTGGTTAGGTGTACGTCCCTCCAGCAAAAATACTTGTAAATATACAAACGCTCGATTTTTATCCCCATCACCGACGCAAAAGTTCTCACAGCAAATAGCTCTACTTTGACAGCGAAAAAGCTCAGCATCAGCTTTATTCACTAAAACTTCATGAAGTCGTGAAAACAGCACGTTAAGATCGCCTCTTGCTATCTCAATATTTCCCGAATACTCCAATCTTAAATGAGGCATCCTCTCAATCCTACGTAGTATGCCTCGACTTTAATGAACGTTTTATAAAAAATAAAGAACTGTCTTCCAGAGGCAAACTTTACGAAAAGCCTTCTTGAATTAAAAATTTTTTGCTACCTTCTAACTCATGAAAAAGTATCTAATTTCGACGATCTCTAAAACAAAATATCCATTCGAAAGATTGGAAGAATTTGCCGAGAATGGGGAATCTCTCGAAGTAAAGATAGAGGGACTCGAGTCGGCTACTCCCAAAAATGGACCAACGATTTGGCATCGCTTTAGAGACTTTTTACCATTCGATGATTTGGATCTTTCATTTTCATTAGGAGAGGGCTCTACTCCGCTTTTAGAATCGAAAGAATTAGCCAAGCATATAGGTCTGGATTCCCTTCTCTTGAAAAATGAGACTCTTAACCCGACATGGAGTTTCAAAGACCGTGGCTCTTTTCCCTGCATTTTAATGGCTAAGGAACTTGGAGAGCATTTTGTTGCCACAATTTCAACGGGTAACATGGGCGCTTCATTAGCTGCTTATGGTGCTCGCTCTGGCATAAAGCCGATTATTTTTATTCCTGTTTTTTGTCCTGAAGAGAAAATCCGATCTATGGCAATCCATGGCGCGACTATTTTTAAAGTAGATGCTCCGGATTTTGGGGAGATGAAAAAAAAGATTTTAGGCCTAGCCGATACACTTAAATTGCGAATTGTCTCTGGGAATGGTCCCATTCGTGTAGAAGGATATAAGTTCTGCTCTTTTGAGTTGTTTGAACAACTCAATGGAAAAATTCCTGATTTCATAGCTGTACCAACTTCAGCCTGTGGCCACATTCGCGGTTTGTTTAAAGGCTTTTTCGAACTGCTCGAAGCAGGACTCATCGATAAACTCCCCCGCATGATTATTGTTCAGGCTGCGAATAACAGTCCTCTTGTTACCGCTTTTAAACAGGGCAAACAGAAACCTATACCCTTTTCGGATGTTCACACAATTGCCAAAGCCATCACAACGGGCAATCCAATAGGTGGGGATGAAATTCTTCATAAAGCCTACAAACACAATTGGCTAGCCGAAGATGTCACAGAGGAAGAAATATTACTCGGGCAACGTCTTTTAGGTCAGGCAGGTTTTTTTGTAGAGCCTTCATCAGCAACTTCTCTGATTGCAGTAAAGAAGCTACGTAAAACGGGCAAGATCAAACAGCATGAATCAGTCGTCCTCATGTTAACCGGTTCAGGACTCAAAGATTCTGAAGTCTTTGAACACCACCCGCTCAATTTGACTCTCTCAAATATCTCTCGAATCAAGGATGATCTCTCTAGAGTCCTTAGCAATCCTTCTTGATTAGATTTGTAAGAAAAATGAGCTAACATTTCTTACATACTGCGTTTTTTCCGACACAAAATTTTGGCCAAAAATGAGAGCCTTCTCAAACCAATTCATCAAGAGAATGAAATAGAACTAGAATGTTCTCTTTAAATCGGAAATTGAAGATAGAGATTATAATATTGAGTCCCCAAGCTTAAGGGGACTTTCTTAGGAGCTCCTTTAGAGTGCAAGAAATCAGCAATGGATTTATCTCCAATCGAAACCGCAGTAGCGAACGGAGATAAGGTACTTGTGTCAGAGGAAACGACATTTGCTCCGCGACCTACACAGAGTTGTACCAGCTTGAGTTTTTGGCGAGGCTCTAAATTTGCCTTAATCAAAAGCTGTAAGAAATGGTGTCCATTTAACGTCTTTTGATTGACATTTCCTCCATTTTCAATAATCTTTTTCAGCGTATCATATAGATGGGTTCCTCTTAATTTATTCTGGTTCATCGCAATAATAACCGAAAGAAAATCTGTCTCTTTATTGGCAAGAAGCGATTCTAGTTTCGTTCTCAGCTCGCTTATCACTAAGGAACATTCTGGTAGATCAGACACAAGATTGCCAAGCCATTGTTTCCATGTTCTTTGGACTGTTTCCATCATGACTGGGTCAAAGAACGACTCAGCCCCCACAAAACGAACGTTTTTGGGATCACATTTTTTTGTAATAGTATCGGGAAATTTTCAAAATGCAGATCGGATTCAAATGCGGTGAAAATACGCCATAAATCGTAGTAGTCTCTCGTGCGAGAGCGATCACGTCCTTCCTCATGCAATTTTTTAGTCTTTTGCAAAATGGCGCGGAGTTTTTCCAGAACGATTTCTTCTAGTGAATACGTCTGAATTGGGGTGTCAATTCTTTCGTCGTATGGGTGGATAATCTGTTTCGTCACCGGGGAAAATAAGACCGTTTCCTGCATTGTAATTTCAATCTTCGCAGAAATCAGCGGCTCACGTTGTCTTGGAAATTGCGCTCTTACTTTGAAAGCTTCCTGCTCAAAAGGATGATCATCTTTTTCTTCGTATCGCTCAATGACCAAGCGAATTTCTGCAAATTCATTCATTTTCTGTTCAGCAACCTTGCAAGCTTCGGTTACGGCAGCTAAAAGCTTGTCTTTTTTAGGAATGGATGCAACGACAGAAAAATCTAAATCTTCAGAAAATCGGTAATTCCCAAAATAACATTTTTTTAAAGCCGTTCCGCCCTTAAAGATAAGGTTTTCTTTCAGAGAAGGATGTTCATATAACCCAGATAAAATCCATGAGAGAAGATAATCTTGCTGAATCGTTTCAAATGTTAACCCACTCTTTTCTCTCTCTCTGTCTAAACGATTGCGCAAAGGCATTATATTCATACGTTTTCTCGGATTTTCCATTTTGAATTGTAAGGTCCTTTTACAGGACCACTAGGATCAAATTTACAATAACTCTTCATTGGAAGTTTGATCAGTGGATCTAAGTGTTTTTCCTCGACCCCCAATCCATCAAGAATGAAGCCCAGACGTTTTGCAACTGCTTTCTCGAGCTTTAATGCGTATTCGATGATGATCTGGATACGAATTTTGTCTTTAGCCATTTCAAAAGCATGCAACACCTCCCTAAAATCGCCACAGTACTCAGGCGATGTAAGTCCATCTAATAAAGTTTTTTCGAGATTTGTTATTTGCGCTTTCATTTCATCTACCCAGATCGTTTCTATGCCAAAGTAGTGTTCCTGTTTTACCTGAATGAAGCGAAATATGGTGTTAGCTAGGGATCTGGGGATAGAAGTGCCGCGAGGAGTAATGGCAAATATTTTGTTGGGAGTTTGCTGTGTGATATGATGATAATGCATGGCTGTCCAGTGGCTAATCGCAGATGGAGTAACAAGAGCCATTGCTATAGCAAATTCATGAGGAGCTGGACCATATGCGGCAATTGCATAGACCCCTCGTTTAAGACGAGTTACCCATCCCCCATTCTTCAGATGATGGAGAGCTTCTGAAACATAGGCAGGGCTCATTTCTATTTCTAGAGCAGCGGCCTGGGCTTGCTCAGTCGAAAAAATTCTCAACCCCTGATTGGCCAGATGTCTTAAAAGGTTTACACCGGAAATTGAATTCTTCATAACTTAAGCGTATCCTATATGTCGATATTAGGACAATATCCAATTTATGACTCCAAGAAAACATATCTGAAATCATTATAATCTATTGAAAATGAACAAGTTAATGAAATCCACAAATCTGCTTAACCAATAGCCTCTTGCTTTAAAAATTTGATCCTGGCAAAATAGTTGCATTATACAACTAATAACCCCATATGAAGCACCTTTCAGATCAACAAATAAATTTACTTAGGCAAAATGCTAGGTCGGTAGTTAGAGAGCTTGGACTCCTAAATGACGCCTATTTTGACGTGGGGGTCACATTAGCTGAACGACACCTTCTCATAGAGCTCTTCTCTTCTCAAGAATCTTTAACTGCGAGAGACATTGCTGAACGCCTTCTCTTGGACAAATCCACTGTAAGCAGATTAGTTGCTAAAGCCGTAAAAAAGGGATTTATCAGTTGTTCCACTGATCAAAAAGACAAAAGGAAACGATTCCTTCAATTTACAGAACTAGGCAAAAAGACACTTTTTATCTTTGAGCCAATCGCATTCAATCAAACCAAAAATGCCCTTCAGACATTAAATCTTGAAGAAATCGATCTCGTTTATCGGGGCGTGGCTCTTTATGCGGAAGGGCTGCGGAATTCTCGGCTGGGAAATACCACGCCTACTTCTTTAAACATGAGCACACATAAAATAGAAAATTTGGAAGAAATACATAAACAATTACATCAACTTGGGTACAAGCTTGAAACGTACAAATCAGATGACGAAGATGAGCTCTTTGCGATCTTTAAAGAAGTTGTTGATACGGGATGTCAGTTTCCTTACGCAAGCAGTTCCAGGGAAGAGTTTGGTATCCAATTTTTCGGCCCAACGTCGCAAGTTTATGTATGTCGATCTTCTCAAGGCGCTGTAATTGGCGGTTTTTATCTCAAACCTAATTATTCGGGGAGATCCAGACATATTGCCAATGCTGCTTATATGATTAAAAGTACGCATCGAGGGTTAGGTATTGGCACCTTGCTCATTAAGGCTTCTTTACATATTGCACGGAGCCTTGGCTTATCTGCGATGCAATTCAACATGGTCCTTAGCCAAAATACCGGCGCCATCAAGCTCTATGAAAAACTTGGATTTCAGATTATTGGCACCATTCCAAGTGCTATTCTCAATCCAGATGGGAGTTTTCAGGATGGTCATACAATGTACCGTAGAATAGACGATTTATAAAGGAGATTTTATGTCTGATGAAAAACCCATTGTCTCGAAAGAGGACACTTTTGACAAACTTGAAATTCGCTTAGGGCGCATCATAAGTGTAGAAATTGAGCCTACGGCTCCAAAGAAAGCGTATAAAATGAAGATTGATTTTGGGAAATTTGGAATAAAAACAAGCGTCGGAAGATTTACTCATCACTCACCTGAAGAGATGAAAGATAAACTCGTGTTTGGAATTTTGAATTTCTCTCCCAGACCAATCGGCAATACTGTTTCTGATGTTCTAGTACTCGGCGTACAATACCCCAAAGCCGATAGCGGTGAAGCAACATTTATCACACCCGCTGCTGCTGCAAAAATTGGCGGGAAGGTTTTCTAATGTATGTCAAAGTATAAAAATCAAAAGCTCTAGAAGATGCCTGATAAAACAGAGAAAAAACAGGGAAAGTTCAGCAAGGGCCACTCTGGCAACCCTCTCGGCAGACCAAGAGGGATCAAAAATAAAGCGACCATCGCAGCAGAAGCCCTATTTGAGGGGGAGATTGAAGACATTTGCCGTAAAGCCATACAAGAAGCAAAGCGTGGAAATATCCAAGCAATCAAGCTTGTAATGGATCGCATTCTTCCACCTAGAAAAGAAGCCCCGATATTCATCAACTTACCTCCTGTGAAAACCAGCTCGGATATTTTAGAGGCAATTCATAGAGTAGCTCAAGCTGTATCCCGCGGAGAACTCTCTCCTACAGAAGGAGATTGCCTAACCAGAATCATTGAAAGGCAAGCAAAAGTGATAGAGATGAATGACTTTGAGGAGCGGCTGAAGAAATTGGAAGAACGGCAAATTCATGAAAGCCTCAAGTGAAAAGAGACTGAAAAAGCTCGAAGAAACTCTGAAAGAAAAATCAGCTCCTCTAGATCCAGTTATCATTTACGATCCTGAGGCTCCTTTGCCGGACCTTTCACAATTCGGCGACCAAGTTGTAATTCTTCTGCCTGATAATCGAAGACACCTATCTTGATTCCAATTTTCTTTTACACAAATATTACATGCGTGTAAGATCTATGTTTTTAGGAGAAGTTCATGCTGCGAAGAAGGACTTTCATAGGTCTAGATGAGGAGAAAGCGAACATTCCTGACCGAGGGGATGTTTTTTTGAGCCATGTTTACCATATCTGTCAGTCTGAAAAGATCCAGGATTTATTGACGCTTTTTAGAACGAGAACAGCTTACTACGACATGGATAAAGACTGGCGGTTTTACCGTGTACTTAGCCACTGGGACTCAAAAGGTCTTATTGAATGTGAAAGAGAATCGATGGATGGTTGGAGGAAATTTAACTTGGTCGAGGCATTGTGGGTCTCTGTCATTCAGAAATTACGCCACTTGAATACCTCTTTAGAAAACATTGGTCATCTTAAGGAAGATTTTTTTGAGATCATCGACTGGGAATGTCCAATTTCTTTAGCTGAGTATTATGCTCTATGCGCCGTCTTTTTAGAAAAACCTACGTTTCTTGTGGTTGCACCTCCTTGGTGGTCTGATTTTTTCTCCTATGAAGAACTCCTGATAGCATTAGCAAAAACTCGCTTTGAATCATGCATCATTGTTCATCTCAATCCCCTCCTCAATAAGCTGCTTCCAAAAGAAGGGGTCAAATCTCGCTTTCCCTTTCCAACCGGAATTACCTATGAGCAGCAAGAAATTTTGGAGATTCTTGCAAAAGAGGATTTCGACAGAATCACTTTTAGAAAAGAGAAAGGCAAAATCTATCGATGCGATATTGAAAAGGGATTTGCGCCAGATGTCTCTGAACATGTGCTCAAGCAAGGACACAAGAATCTGACGATCACGACCAATATAGTAGAAGGACGAACTGCTTCTCGGACAAGAACGATTAAAAAACACCTTAAAGGATCTACCCAATGACCCACCAATATTTCGCACGGTCAACTACTGTGTTTTTTAAATCGAAGACTTCTGCTGATGACCTCAAAAGAGTCTTGCCATTCGTCAAGGTAGTTCATGCTTTCAGAAGAGAAAGCCATGGAGATTCTCAATGGTTATGAGAGGAAATATTCTCGCAGCGAAGTAAAAATTATTAAAGAGTTCATAGAGAGGCTCTGTCAAATTGAATATGAAATACTCTGCGAGAGATCAAAAGCCCAAAACAGCGATCATTTACACTCGGGTATCGACCGACGAACAAGCTGACTATGGATTTAGCTTAGCTCATCAAGAAGATCTACTACGCAAAGAGTGTGCTCGAAGAGGGGTTCACGTTGTTGCTCACTACAAGGATGAGGGATACAGCGCTAAAGATTTCAAACGCCCTCATTTTCAGCAGCTACTTGACTATCTGAAGAGACACAAAAAGCAGATTCAGTATCTGTTTGTAACGAAGTGGTGTCGGTTCTCAAGGAACATCGAAAACACAATTCTCATGAACCGTGAGCTGCTGTCTTACGGAACCCGTGTCATCACGCTTGATGATGGAGAAGAGTCAGATAATCCGGCAAATTTGTTGCTCACGATGCTGAATATGACCCTTCCGGAGATTGATAACCGCATCCGGTCAAGGAACACGAAATCTGGGATTCTACGTGCTCTCAAAGAGGGGTATTATCCATATGGATATGCTCCAGTAGGTTACTCTAAAGACCGAAGCGCTCTAAAAACTCCCTTGCTTGTTCCTGATGACAAAGCTCCCCTCGTTCGGGAAGCTTTTGAAGTTTTTGCTACAGGCGCTTTTCCTATTGAAGATGTTAGAAAAGCATCCTGGAAAAATGGACTTCGATTGCAACGCAGCCAATTTGGTCAGATGTTTAGAAATCCTGTCTATGCAGGAAAGCTTTATGTGCCAGAAACCACAAATGAAGAAGGATGTCTGGTGAAAGGGGTTCATGAAGCGATTGTTTCAGAGGAATTGTTCTTGAAGGTACAAAGGATTTTGAACAAACGTACAGAGACCAACTCTTGTTTACGCACGAGAGAAAAGCTGCGCGACGAACTCCCCTTAAGAGGCCATTTAACATGCCCTGAATGTGGGAAAACATGGACGGGAAGCATTTCTTCAGGCAATGGCGGAAAATACCCTTACTACCACTGTGAAAGATCATGCAAAGTGCGCGTCAACGCTGATTTTGCTAATGAACGTTTTCTACAATTTCTAGGCACTCTACAGCCTCCTCAGGAAATTATCGATCTCCAAATGGCTATGATGGAAGTACTATTTAAAGCAAAAGAGGGTGATCGAGATCAACAGGTGCGCAAGTTAAGGGTAGAAATTGAAAGGCATAAACAAAATCTTCTAAAATTCGATCAACAGCGATTTCTTACAGGAGAGATGGATGCAGATTCTTATAAACGGCTGAAGTCGCATACTACCGAGCAAATTGATAGGCTAACGATCCAAATGAATGATCTGGAAGTCGCAGACACTGCTTTCGAGAAGTATGCCCGATATGGAATGAGTTTGTTGAAAGATTTGGCCTGGTATTTTCAAGAGGCCGAACCGCAAGCTCGCAGAAAACTGCTTGGTTCGATCTTCCCCGCAAAATTGGTCTTTCAAGATGGAAATTATCGAACCAGCGCATTGAATCCGGCGCTTGCACTTATCTTACAGAAAAACAAGGGGTTGGGAAATGAAAAAGCCGAAGACATTGCCATTTCTGAAAATGTCTCCGGTGATGTGGCCAGAACTGGAATCGAACCAGCGACACAAGGATTTTCAGTCCTCTGCTCTACCGTCTGAGCTATCTGGCCGCAAAAAGATAGCCAAAACCATATTGGGTCAAAGCTTTTTTTGCAACGACTTCTTCAGACAAACAAAGGGTTATGGATGAAAAGCAGAAGACTGACTAAGATAAATCATGTCTTTGATAATATTGACAGATTCTTTGACTTGGAGATCATTGACTCCAAAATTATTATTCTTATAATTTTTTTTATTATTTTTATTTGTTTGTGTTTCTGAGGTTTCTCCACGCATTTTTCTTAAAAAGATTTGAAAATTTTCATCTCTTGCAAGCCTTTTTTCACTATTGGCTTTTAAATAAGGGATCATTCTTTTCCACGAAGTTTCTTTCACTTGCAAAGAGGGAAGATATTTTTTTTGAAACGTCTTATATTGCCCCTTGTTGCTATAGAGAGCTTCTATGTCAAGCTCATCATTGGCAAGAGGATATTCCAAATAACGCTCTCCAATGTTATACGGCGCAAAAGCTGTAGGGACAACAATATCTGCTCTCACACCTTCAATTTGCGTTGAGCGCCCAGAAATCGTATAATAGCGTCCCACCGTCACCTTAAAGTAGACTTTAGCATCCTCTTCTGTCACTGTTTGATATTGCATAGACCCTTTGCCATAGGTTCTTTCATCCCCTACAACAACAGCCATCCCATAATCTTGCAAGGCCTGTGCTACAATCTCTGCAGCGGATGCAGACGCTTTAGATGTCAATAAGACAAGAGGTCCTTGATAATACATACGTCCATCGAGATCTCTCATATAACGAATTTCTCCATCGGAATACTTGGAAATCACAATGATCCCTTTAGTAATAAAAAGGCCGGCTACTTTGACAGCTTGAGTTAAAAACCCTCCTGAGTTTTCTCGTAGATCAATGACAAGACCATATAAGGGTCCCAAGCTTTTTAACTCTTTAATCGCCTCTCTGAGGTCTTTTTCTGAATTCACCCCCTCTCCATTGTCATAAAACCCCGGTAAACAAATCCTTCCTATCACGCCATCAGCGTAAGGCTCATAGGTATAGGTCAATCTCTCCTCGTGGAGCACAATTTTTTCTCGCTTTAATTTCACTGAAAGAGATTCGCTACCCCCGCGTTTTAAAGTGAGCTCCACATAGCTCCCTTCTTCGCCGCGCAAATGCTCTAACACCTCATCAAATGCCATCTCCTCTGTATAAACACCATCAATGGCAACTAGAAAGTCTCCCACTGTGACAGTTCCCGATAGATAGGCTGGCCCCCCTGTCAAAAGGTCTGAAATATAGACCCCATCTTCGCTTTCTCTGAGTACAATCCCAATCCCTTGAAATTGTTTTTTTAAAGCAGCTCTTAACTCCGCAGCCTCTTCATTACTATAGTAAGCTGAATGTGAATCCAAGCTCTTTGTCATGGCTTTAAGGATATGTAGCGCCTGATAGTGTTCTCCAGAAGCTGTTGTAGTATTCGCCCCTGGGGTCTCTAGATAATAATAGTTTTCTACACGTCTGAGCTTTTTCTCATATAAAGCCAATAATTTGCTCTTCTTTTCTAAGCTTAAGGATTTGCCATCCTTTCTTTCTCTGATTTCAATGAGTCTGTGGAACTTATAAAATATGCGCTTTTGTAATTCTTCTTTGCTAGAAGCATAATCAGCTCCATTGTCCCCTTCTTGATAATGGAGAGAGACGTTGTTTAGGATGAGCTGCTTGATCTCTTCACGTATCTGACGGTGTCTGATAATGGCCCGTTCTATGATCTGGTTGAGGCGTAGGTATTCATCAAACTGATCTTTTTCATACTGTTTAATGACCCTTGCAATCTCTTTATCTTCAAACTCAAGAAAAGGAAGTGTTTCATCCTTAAGTAAATAGAGCTTTTCTTGATCAAACTGTTCAAGATATATTTTAAATGAGCGTCTCACAATATTAACGTTAAGCTCTTTATTATCAATATGATAATGAAATATATTTTGCATGTTTTGGCGGATATTGGAATATTTTAATTCCTTTTCACAATACCCTAAAACAGGGAGGGAGAGTAGGAAGAGTACCCAAGCAAACACTCTATGTTTTAACAACATCTACTCTCCTTACTAATTAATAATATAATTAAATCGGTCTCTTATTTAATTATTACCATCTTTTTAATTTAATTTAAAATGATTATAAAATTTTGTTTTTAATTATCTAATAAACAAAGGAGCTGGATTATTCAAGAAGGTATGCCTTTCAAGACCTCTTTTTGCAAGAAAACGCTAAAGCGTTTTTATAAGAGAAAAAACAGAGTTTGTCCTATCCTTTTCCAAAGAATCGCTTTGCATTTAATCGCCTGACAGTTTATATTCCTCCTGTAACTGAAGAATTTTTATATGAAATTTTAAGCTCGAGGAGAAAGGCAAACATGCCTACAATCAATCAGTTAGTGAAAACCCCACGGGTGTCGAAAACAAAACGCACTAAGTCTCCGGCTCTACGTAGATGTCCGCAGAGACGCGGAGTATGTTTACAAGTAAAAACAAAAACTCCTAAAAAGCCCAACTCAGCTCTGAGAAAAGTAGCATGGGTGAAGCTTTCTAATGGTCAAGAAGTGATCGCCTATATCGGAGGCGAGGGACACAATCTACAAGAGCACAGCATTGTGCTTGTTAGAGGAGGCAGAGTTCCTGATCTACCCGGTGTGCGTTATCATATCGTCAGAGGAGCGCTTGATTGTGCTGCTGTGAAAGATCGTAAACAAGGTCGATCTAAGTATGGCGCTAAGCGTCCTAAGTAAATATATATTATAGAGATTCAAGGAATGAATTATGGCAAGAAGACATCGTGCGCCAAAGCGTAAGATAGAATTAGATCCTCGATTTAAGAGTGAAGTCGTTTCCAAACTTATTAATAAAGTGATGCTCAGCGGCAAAAAATCCATTGCTAGACGTATTGTCTATCATGCCATGGATGCTTTCGCAAAAAAAATCAATGCGCAAGACACTCTTGAATGCTTTGAGCAAGCACTAGAAAATGCAAAACCCTCTCTTGAAGTTAAATCAAGACGTATTGGAGGGGCCACTTATCAAGTTCCTGTAGAGATTGCTTCTGAAAGAAGAACTGCTCTTGCTATGCAATGGGTAATCTCTTTTGCACGCGAAAAACCAGGAAAGAGTATGGAAGATGGTCTTGCTATGGAGCTTGTAGATTGTTACCAAAATCAAGGCGCATCGATTAAAAAGAAAGATGACACACATAAAATGGCTGAAGCCAACAAAGCTTTTGCTCATTACAAGTGGTAATCAAAGCAATACTGAAATGATGATAATCTAGGAACATATAGGCACTTTCCATGGCAGAACGACCAAAGCAAGATCTACTGAAGAATGTCCGTAATATCGGCATTATGGCTCACATTGATGCAGGAAAAACGACCTGTACAGAGCGCATTCTATATTATTCTGGACGCTTACATAAAATTGGGGAAGTCCACGAAGGTGCTGCCACAATGGATTATATGGAGCAAGAGCAAGAGCGTGGGATTACCATCACCTCTGCCGCAACAACAGTCTATTGGAAAGATCACAAGATTAATATCATTGATACTCCTGGACACGTCGATTTTACTATTGAAGTAGAACGTTCTTTGCGTGTTCTCGATGGTGCTGTAGCTGTTTTCAGTGCTGTGGATGGTGTACAACCTCAGTCAGAGACTGTTTGGAGACAAGCAGACCGCTATGGTGTACCAAGAATTGCTTTCGTCAACAAAATGGACCGCGTCGGAGCAGACTACTTCTTCTGCATCGACAGTATGAGAGAAAAACTAGGTGCCAATGCGATCGCTGTTCAATGTCCTATTGGATCTGAGAAAGACTTTGTGGGAATGGTTGATCTCGTCTCTATGCAGGCCTATCTCTTTAAAGATGAAACCCTAGGTGCTGAATTTGAAACGACATCGATTCCTGCAGATCTTAAAGATAAATGTGAGAAACTACGCTCAGCCTTATTAGAAGAGTTAGCCACCATTGATGAAAGCAACGAAGACTTCATGATGAAGGTGCTGGATAATCCGGCAGCTCTCACTGAAGCAGAGATTCATGCAGCCATCCGTAAAGGGGTCATTAATAATAAGATCAATCCTGTTGTGTGTGGTAGTGCCTTTAAAAACAAAGGGGTGCAGCCTTTACTCGATTGCATTATACGATGGATGCCTTCTCCTCTTGATCGCGGTATGATCAAAGGGATGGATGTCGACAACCCTGAAAAAGTCTTAGAAATAGAGCCTAGTGATTCTAGTCCTCTAGCGGCACTTGCTTTCAAAGTCTTAACAGATCCTTATGTAGGAAAGCTTACCTTTGTAAGAATCTATTCTGGGACTCTTTCCAAAGGCTCTTCTCTGATTAATACCACAAAAGATAAAAAAGAGCGTGTCTCAAGACTTCTAGAAATGCACGCGAACCAAAGAAAAGATCGTGATGAGTTTTATACCGGGGATATCGCCGCTTGTATCGGTTTAAAATATACAAGTACAGGAGATACTCTTTGTGCAGAAAATGCTCCCCTTCTTTTAGAAAAAATGGACTTCCCTGAGCCTGTGATTTCGATGGCGATTGAGCCAAAATCTAAAGGTGATCGTGAAAAACTTTCCATGGCTCTTAGCTCTCTTTCTGATGAAGACCCTACGTTCCGTGTCTATACCAATGAAGAGACAGGACAAACGATCATTTCAGGAATGGGAGAGCTCCATCTTGACGTCCTCAAAGATCGTATGTTCAGAGAATTCGGTGTAGAAGCTAATGTTGGAAAACCGCAAGTTTCCTACAAAGAAACAATCACCATCCCTGGAAAATCTGTCACCAAGTATGTCAAACAATCAGGTGGTCGTGGTCAATATGCACATGTATGCTTAGAGATTGAACCTAATGAAGCGGGCAAAGGGAATGAAATCGTCAGCAAGATTGTGGGAGGAGTGATTCCTAAAGAGTATATTCCTGCTGTGATTAAAGGAATTGAAGAAGGATTAAACACTGGTGTGCTAGCAGGTTATAACCTTGTGGACGTCAAAGTGGCGATTGTCTTTGGTTCTTACCATGAAGTCGACTCTAACGAAATGGCTTTCAAGATCTGCGGATCGATGTCTGTCAAAGAAGCTGCCAGAACCTGTAAACCTGTGCTACTAGAACCGATCATGAGAGTGGTTGTAACCACACCTGAAGATTTCTTGGGAGATGTTTTAGGAGATCTAAGCCGGCGTCGTGGAAAAATCATTAGCCAAAAAAACCAAAAAGCCGCTGTGATTGTAGAATCTGAAGTCCCTCTGAGTGAAATGTTTGGCTATTCTACAACATTACGTTCTTTGAGCTCTGGAAGAGCTACATTTACTATGGAACCAAGCCACTTTGAGCGTGTTCCAGCAAAAATGCAAGAAGAAATCATGAAAAAATAAGGACCGTATTCACTTATGAGTAAACAACAATCGATGAAAAAGATCCGCATTAGACTGAAGGGATATGATCAGAGAATCCTAGATCGCTCTACTGTGGATATCGTAGAAACTGCTAAAAGAACAGGCGCACGTGTTGTGGGACCTATTCCATTACCTACGAAAAGAGAAATCTATACAGTGCTACGCTCCCCTCATGTGGACAAAAAATCTCGTGAGCAATTTGAAGTGAGAACTCATATTAGAATGCTCGATATTTTAAATCCTACGCTAGATACGATTGATAAACTCAAAGTATTACCTGTGGCTGCAGGTGTAGACATCAAAATCAGAGCCAACTAACACCTTTAGTAGTTAGGATACGGATCGTCTGAGTAGATCTGTTCAAACGCGGGAGGTGTTGAGTATTTTGAATATTTACCGACAACCCTCTCGTTAGCGACAATCAGATAGTAGCGCCATTGCATGATTGTCTCTGGCCCCATCGATATTCTTTCAATATATTCATAAATCGTAGAGTTAGCATCCCTAGAGTAAATGGCATAAGGTTTGCCATATTTTTTCTCGATATCCTTAATCGACATCCCTGGTTCAATGGCTGAAAAATCCTGCCTTGTCATGATGGGTTGTCTTTGACAAGCCACTGCACCTAGTAAAAGAATGAGTGCACAGAGCATTGTTTTCATCTCTTTCCTCTTAACTTGGTGTCGTTGTGGAAATAGATTTTTTCCAAATTTTTCCCTGAATATGTGTACGAAATTCATCCTGCGACACATATTCTGCATGCATAAAATAACTCCCATCGGGCAGCTGCTCATACATCTCAAACCCTTCAAATCCAAGATCATTACGTCGAAATTCCCAGGCGATGAGTTTGGGTTTATAGATCCCTATACCTATAATTTTCCCAATGGTAGGATTCTCTAGCTGCACTTTAAAATTCTCTTCATTGAATTCATAGAAAGAGAATTGATTCAGCATGACATCAGGAATCCCTGTGATTTGCACTTCCTGCATAGAGCCGATGAGTCCATTTTTTTTGGATTTATCAATATTCCAGCGGGTCACATATTTGAGCTCTTCTTCGGATACCGTGAGTCTCACTTTTCCTTCACCGAGCCAAGTCCCCGGTTCAAAAATAAAACATTCTTCCATCTTCATTTAGAACGTATACCTTCTTACATAAACACTTTGTAATATTCCGAGTGCAATCATTATAGACATGACAGATGAACCTCCATAGGAAACCAGTAGCAGCGGCACACCGGTAATAGGTAAAAGTCCACACATCATCCCAATATTAATTATTACATGAATTGCTAAATAAACTGCTATACCTGATGACAAAAGTCTCCCAAAAAAATCTTTGGCAACAGCTGTCACTTGGAAGCTAAAATAGATCAGCAAAAAAAAGATCACAAGCAAACAAAAGGCGCCAACAAATCCAAATTGCTCAGTAAAAGCAGGAAAGACAGAATCTGTGTCTGCAAAAGGGAGCCAATGTTTCGCTGTATAATCAGATTGTCCCCATCCGCTTCCTGTGACACTGCCTAACGCAATCGCAATCTGCGATGAGCGTTGATGATAGGTGTTGGGATTGAGTCTTTCATATTGATATTCTTTCATCACATGCAAGGCTGCAGGTTTAATTTTTTCATGGGAGAGCATTCCCAAAAACATACTGACAGTCAATGCTAAGAGGAGAGCCCCTCCAAGACTCATCAGCATCACGAGACGTTTGGGTACACCACCAAAGTAAAACATGACGAGCATGATGGGCAAAAGAACTAGCGCTGTGCCAAGATCAGGTTGTTTAAAAATCAAAGCAAAAGGAATGAGAACAAGGAGGCCCGCTTGCATGAGTGTCCCTAAGCGTTTGATAGAACCTTCTTTTTTTTCTAAAAAATAACTGAGGGTAATGACAAGTGCAAGCTTAGCATATTCGGAAGGTTGCAGTCCAAATTGAATCAGAGGAATGCGATACCATCTTCTCACATTTTGAATCGGCTCTGTAAAAAAGAGCCCAAGAAGGAGCAAGATTGTTCCAATATAAATCATCGGGCAATATTGTCTTAGCTTACGATAATCAGCATAACTAAAGACAAAAAAACAGACCCACCCTAAGAGAAAAAACAACAGTTGTCTCTGCACTGCAGGTGTAAAAAAGACCCCTTCTTCTAAATACCCTGCAGGCTGATCTGCAGAGGCAATGACAAGTAGGCTGACCACCATCAATATAAAGATCAAAGGGAGGATACGATAGTCTAGCCTTCTAAAATATAAAGTATGTTGCATCATTTTTTGTGTTAAGCCGATCCTAGATTAAATCTTAGCAAGATGTTATTATTGCTCCTAATATTTTATAATTTTTTACGACGATGTCATTAGAAGCGCCTATTCTTTATCACTCTTTAGATACTGTCGACTCTACAAATATGTGGGTCAGGCGCCACTATGCCGGCTTTGATTTAACAAGGTTGCATCTTGTCCATGCTGCAGAGCAAACACAGGGCAAAGGAACCCACGGTAAATCCTGGGTCTCCCCCAAAGATCTAAATCTCTATGCAACATTTTTCTTTGCGCTTCCTGAAAGAGGATCCTATACAACGCTAGCGCAGCTACTCAGCCTGAGTGTTGCCTATGTCTTACAAGAAAAAGGTATCAATCCTGCCATTAAATGGCCCAATGATCTCATGTTAGATCACAAGAAAATAGGAGGAATTTTATGTGAACTTGTCCCCTTGCAAAACCGCCTTCTTGTGATTTTAGGTTTTGGGCTTAATGTCAATATGCCTCTCTCTTTATGTGAGACGATCGATCAGCCCGCAACATCACTGCTTGCTGCTACACACCATCCCTTGGCCTTAACTCCCCTTTTACATGAGATCGGAGAACATTTTCAAAAAGATCTTCTGATTTATCTCAGAGAAGGGTTTGAGCCGTTTGTGTCAGCCTACGAACATTTCATGATCTACAGAAATTATCCTGTTCTTGTCCAAGGAAACATCGTAGGTACCTCTGAAGGAATCACACCTCAAGGAGAGCTGCTCGTCCTATCTCCTGATGGCCATATGCTCACGATCACTTCGGGATCTATTCAATTATGACACTTTCCAGAGAGCAATTGCAAACATGGCTTTGTTCCTTTCTTGACCCCTCCTATCCTCTACACACAAGAGTGCATCCTCTTAAAAGCTTTCCTCCAGAGGCAAGGTGGTTCGTGAAGCGAGAAGATGAGCTCAGCTTTGGTATCAGCGGCTCTAAATATCGGAAATATGCTGCCTTAATGCCCTATATTCAAAAGCAGGGCTATGACACCCTCCATTTAGTGGGAAGCTCCTATTCCAACCACCTTGTGGGCTTTTTGCAGCTTGTCCATGAATACTCCCTCAAACCCGTTGTCTACCTCCTAGGGTCCCCTAATGAGCCCCTCAGAGGCAACTACGCCTGGATACGCCTCCTTTTAGGCCCTCATCCCCTCCATTTTCTCTCTCATAAGGAGTGGCCAGAGCGTGATAGAATCATTCAAAAGCATTTAACCCCCTCTTCCTTATACCTTCCAGAGGGGGCGGAGTGTTTTCCTGCTCTTTTAGGAGCTCTTTCTTTAGCTCCTGATATTGTCCTCAACCAAGAAAAGGTAGGGGTGGTCTTTGACCATATCATCGTCGATGCAGGGACAGGGCTCACGGCAATAGCCCTGCTACTCGGTCTTGCTTGTATGGGGCTATCTCCTGAGGTTCATATCATTTTAATGGCTCACACCCCTATAGATTTTGAACATCGCTTACAGCAGTACCATGCAAGGCTCGAGCATGAGCTAGGGACCTCCCTGACACTCCCTAGCTACCATCTCTACCCTTCTGCTTTGGCAAAATCTTTTGGTGCTACTAGTAGAGCGGTGTTTGAAGAAGTACGTACACTCGCCTGCCAAGAAGGGCTTTTATGTGACCCTATCTATAACGCCAAGCTATTCTATACAGCTAGGTGGATTCATAAAACCTATACCCTCAAGGGATCTATTTTATGTATACACTCAGGGGGAGCTTTATCTTTAAGTGGTTTTCCTAAACTATTTTCTGAGAAAACTCTACAACCTGAGTTAAAACTTTAAGACGCTGGCATCAGGTGTGACAATCAGCTCAGGGTGAACTTTATCTCTAAGAATCTGCTGAATCGCATTTAAAGTCGCCCCTGTCGCAGAAAAGCATGAGGTGCATGTGCCTTGATAGATGACGATCACTTCGCGATCATTTTTGAGCTCTTGGACTTCCACCCCTCCTGCATCTAAGGCAATATAAGGAGCAATCTCTCTCGTAATCGTTTCTCTAATAAGATGCAATTTATCTTCTAAAGAGTAGCTGGGCCAAGCGGCTATATGATGACTGCTCTGAGAAGTGTCACGCCCTTCCATCACAGTAGAAATAGAGTAGGGATCTGTAATGGGAATATCTTGACATTGCATAAGAGCTTCCATGAGCGCTGAAAGCGCTAAGTTCACAAAACGATAGTTTTCCTCAGAAAATACAGAAGCAGCAGGATCATCCCGTAATTTTTTATCAACAAGCTCAGCACTAATTCTTGCAGCTTGTCCATGATTTTTATGATGTATCAGTTCACAGAGCGCATCTGCTGCTGCAATGAAAAGCGTTTCTCCCATCGCTTGAAAACAGGCTCTTGCAATCACCCCGTCAGAGAGCTGTACAAGCAGGTATAGCTTCAGCTTACACCCTTCTTCCAAAGAACCTTCCTCTCCGATGACAAGTCTCGCCTGAGCTGCCTTGGCCTCCTCAGCTGTGAATATCCCTACATGCATGGGAGAGACCACTTTTTCTTTGAGCTTTTTTGTGTAATCGATCCAGGGAAAGATCATAACAAAAGTCCTTGTGTAAGACGTGCAGCTTTTTCCACTTGCTCACAGATGCGATCAGCCGCCTCATTCACCTCTTCTTGTGTTGTTTTATAAGAAAAAGAAAAGGAAAGAGCGCAGTGTGCAAGCTCCGGTGCAGCACCTCTCTGTTGCAGGAGAGTCGCTAGAAGAATCTCTTCGCCTCCTCCTATAGAAGCATAGAGCTGCTTCTCTGCTAATAGATATAACAAATATTCCCCATGGATATAAGGAAAAGCTATCACAGAAACATGGGGGAGTCTTTCTATCTCTTGAAATAAGATATGCGCCATTGGAATACGTTTGACAATCTGCGCTTCAAAAAAGTGCCTAAGACGCGCTATTTCTAAATTCATTTCATCGATCCTCCCCCCTGCTTCTAGAACCGCTTGTGTCACCGCTTCTAGCTGTGGGGATAAATAGGGCTCGCTTTCACGTAGCTTCCCTCGCTGTTGCGCAAGGATCAGAGTAACACCCTGAGGTCCATGAAAGGCAGGTGCATGTAAACTCACATAATCTACAGGAAGATCTCTCAGATTAAAATAGAGTTTTCCTAAGGCATGAGAGATGTCGAGATGACAGAGGATCTTTCTCTCATGACAAAATTGTGCAATCTCCAAGGCTGGTTGTATAATCCCTGTCAGAGGATCAGCAAAAGATAATGAAAGAAATGCTGTTCTTGGTGTGATATGCTCTTGAAGAATTTTTTTTGTAAGATGTCCCTCAGCTGTCACAGGGAGTGTCTGAAGAGATATCCCGAGCATTTTGAGTCTCTCTTCTAACCCTCTAAAGCGCTCTCTTTCACTTTCTAAAACTGCAATATGTTGTCTACCTGAATGAAACATCTCTTGAAAATAGACGTTGTAGAAAATCTCTTCTAGCGCTGGCTCTTTTCCAGCAGTTAAAGCGAGCATAAAGCCCTCTGCAGCTCCTAAACTTTGAGAGAGCGTCTGAAGAGATGCTCTATATTTCATCACCCTATCGCGGCTTTGAAAAAAGGGGGAAAAAGCATGGGGCGCAGGCACCTTGTGTAATAGCTCGATCACATGAGGTAAGGGATGATAAGAAGTACTATGATCAAGGAAGATAGGGGCTTTCATATGCGTCTCTTAAAAAGCTATAGATGATAAAATAACCGAATGTTTTTATCTATTAAGATTAAAATAACAAAAAAATGAATACTATTTTTGAAATTTTTTATTACATTCCTCGATCTTCTCACGCTTCCATGTATGGGGACCCTTGACATCATAACATAAGGGCTCACCTGTGGGGAGCTCGAGTTTGACAATGGCTTCTTCTGACAGCTTCTCTAAAAACATCACAATAGCTCTAAGAGAGTTGCCATGGGCAGAAATGAGCACATGCTCCCCTCTCTCAAGACGAGGTAAAACCTTTTGTTGAAAATAAGGAAGGGCCCGCTCTGCTGTCATCGCCAAACTCTCTCCATGAGGAGGCTGACCCCGATAACTTCTTCTCCACTGTGTAAACTGCTCTTCTCCATATTTTTTTAGGGTAGCCTCTTTATTTAACCCTTGCAAAGCCCCATACATTCTTTCATTCAGTGCCGACGCGGCATAGACGGGAAGTAATTTTTTTTCACTCTGAGGATCATTCACTTTTGCCATCGAGAGGAAATAGGGATCTCCTTCATGAATCAGGCAGGGCACACGCTCATGATGACTACGACTCATCGCTAACATTGCTGTCAGCTGCGAGCGTATGAGCGTTGAAACAAAAATCACATCAAAAGGAATGTCAGCGATGCGATCTCCTGCATCAAAAGCTTCCTTAATCCCTTTTTGAGAGAGAGGAATATCCACCCATCCTGTAAAGAGGTTTTGCTTGTTCCACACCGATTCGCCATGTCGCAAGAGTACGAGTTTAGCCACCTTCTTAAATCCTTATTGAGCCTGTTTTAAAGTGTGTTGTAATGTCTGTAACAACTTTGTATCTTCTAAAGTTGTCATATCTCCAAGAGCTCTACCCAGAGCTAAATCTTTGAGGAGACGTCGCATGATTTTGCCACTACGTGTTTTGGGAACATCCTCTGTAAAGAAAATGGTTTTTGGTCTAGCAATTGCTCCTATTTTCTTCACAACAAGAGCTTTTAATATCTCCTTTAACTCATCAGAGGGCATAAAACTTGCTTTCAAAATCACAAAGGCAGCAATGGCTTGTCCTGTAATTTCATCGGGCACGCCGACAACAGCTGCTTCTGCTACGGCGGGATGTTCGATGAGTACGCTTTCCACTTCCATGGTGCCAATGCGATGAGCTGCGATATTCATCGTGTCATCCACTCTCCCTGAAATCCACACATACCCTGCTGCATCTTTTCCCGCACCATCCCCAGCAAAATAATAGCGCCCTCCCCATTTACTCCAATAGGTTTGTACAAAACGTCTTGTATCTCCATGAATACCTCGGAGCATGGAAGGCCATGGACTTGTCACCGCTAGATAGCCTCTATCGCTCTCCTGTCCATAATCATCTAAAATTTTGATATCAACCCCAGGCAAAGCTTTGCCGACATAGCCAGGTTTCATGCTCATGATTCCCGGAAGTGTGCTCATCAGAATACTACCTGTTTCTGTTTGCCACCAGGTATCCACAATAGGACATCTCTCTTTGCCGATATTTTTAAAATACCATTGCCACGCTTCAGGATTCAGCGGCTCGCCCACACTACCTAGTAACCTTAAAGAGGAAAAATCTACCCCTTTGAAAGATTCCACGCCCCATTTCATGAACATGCGAATCAACGTAGGTGCAGTATAAAATGTGGTGACTTTATGTTTCTCAATCAGTTTCAAAAAACGGTCTCTTTCTAGATAATCTGGAGATCCTTCATAAATCACTTGTGTCATCCCATTAGAAAGAGGTCCGTAAGTCACGTAGGTGTGTCCTGTAATCCATCCAACATCAGCCGTACACCAAAAGACATCTTGAGGCTTCACATCAAACACAAGTTTTGTGGTGATATGAGCGCCCACTAAATACCCTCCTGTGGAATGAATCACCCCTTTAGGTTTTCCCGTTGTTCCTGAAGTATACAGAATAAATAAGACATCTTCAGAATCCATAGCTGCAGGTTCACAAAAGGCTTCTGCTTGCTCCACTTTTTCATGATACCAAAAATCGCGCTCAGTTTGCATCTTGACAGGCTGCTTTGTTCTTTGCACCACAAGGACCTTCTCAATCCCCGTGAGTCCTTCTACAGCTTCATCCGCTGTGGCTTTCAGAGTGAGTAGCTTTCCCTTGCGGATGCCACCATCTGCTGTGATGAGCATCTTTGCATTAGCATCCATGAGACGCCCACGGAGAGCTTCTGCAGAAAATCCTCCAAAAATCACCGTATGGACAGCGCCAATCCTTGCACAAGCAAGCATCGCAGCAATAGCCTCAGGAATCATCGGAAGATAGATACCGACACATTCTCCTTTTTTTACACCAAACTCTTTTAATACATTAGCGAGACGATTGACTTCATGATAAAGCTCTTCATACGTTAAAGTGCGCGTTTCCCCTTGTTCATTTTCCCAAATTAACGCCCTTTTTTTCCGCACAGCCGTATGCATATGGCGATCTAGACAGTTATAACAAGCATTTAGCTTCCCTCCATTATACCAGCGAGAAAAAGGAGGATCCCATTCTAAGACCGCATTCCATTTTTTATACCAATGCAAACTCTGGGCACATCCTTCCCAGAAGGCGATACGATTTTTACTAGCATACTGATAGATTTGATCATTTTTGATATTTGCATGTTTTGCAAAGGCTTCGTAAGGAGCCACGTTTTCTAATGAAAGAGCATTCACCTCGATACCTCAACTTATTTTTAAGATATAAGACTCTCTATCCTGTCGATTTAATATAGAAAATTCAAGCAAAATCGCGATGCTCCTATGATACTCTTACGATAGTATCACCGAACATGCCTCCTATTCTTGTTCTTGGGTAGCATGTGGTGCAAGAATCCTTGAAACAACCAAGGGCTTTAAATGAGGATCTATATGTGCCACAAGTCCTGCTGGAACAGCAGGTGCCTCATCTAACACTGCAAAAGCTGCTTCTTGCTCTCGTAAAGTGTTTCGTACACGGTGCACCTTATTTTTACACGCCCCGATGCTTCTACCGACCTTCTTCGCAACCTCTTCCCATTCTTTTTCAGAAATAGGCTCGTCATTAATGCTTTTCTGCAAACACCCTTGAATTGTATCCATCTCTTCTCGTGTCCATTCTGATATAGTCGTTAATAGGTTGCGGAGTGAAGCCTGAGCACGACATGCCTCAGGTGTTCTATCCAAAGTAGTAGCTATCTTTGGCCACTGATTCTCAGGCACAAAACCCTCATCATTTTTGTTATTCTCAACAAACTCTTTTAGCTGATCATGTTCCTCTTCCGTCCACGCTCTCCTATTCAATGGTATTAAGAGGCCTAACTCCTTTGCATGGGAGCGACATGCGTCTACCGTTCTTCCGGCGAGTTGAGCAGCAATATTTTCCCACTGCTCTTGAGAAATAGTGTCAGATTCACTACTTTCTTGAACTTCCTTCACCAATTTTTCCAGCTTCTTATCTTCTTTTGCGCTCCAGGGTTTTTTCAAATCTTTATCTAATAGCCCTAATAGTCGTGCCTTGTCCCTGCATGCAGGACCGTTTTTACCGATTTGGTTTCCAATCTCGTCCCATTTTTCTATAGGAATACCCTTTCTCTTTCCATCTTGGTCTAACTCAGCTCTAGTTGCTTTAACCCATGCTTTAAGCTTCTTCTCTTGGTCATCTGTCCATATGATTGGAATAGGCTTTAACAATTTTAACTCATCACCTGCTCGAGCCATGCATGCCTTAGCTGTTTTACCGATTTTAGCTGCAATCTCCTCCCATGCCTTTCTAGGAATACCTCTTGCCTTGGGGTCTAGATTAGCTTGGGTTTCTAGCACCCAGGCTGTCAGCTCCGCCTCGTCAGTAGAAGTCCAAGGTTGTCTATGTCGGCCTGCTGATGTTATGCTCATGGCTTTGATCCTTCTCTTTTGATATGTTTAAAAAAATAAATATTGTCTGCAGTCTCACACACTGTGATCCCTATTTTCTTGTTCTTGGGTAGGATGTGATGCAAGAATCTTTGAAACAACCAAGGGCTTTAAATGAAGATCTATATCTGCCGCACGTGGTGCTAGGACAGCAGGCGCTGCATCTAACGCTGCAAAAGCTGCTTGTTGCGCTTGTAAATTTTGTCGTAATTGTCTTGCCTTATGTTGACACGCCTTAACACTTCTACCCACCTTCTCTGCAGCCTCTTCCCATGCTTTAGGCCCGGCATCGCTGTTTGTCTGCAACCACTCTTGAAGTGTATTTGTTTCGCCTTGTGCCCATTCTTTACACTCTAATATTCCAAGTAGTGAAGCCTTAGTTTGACATGATTTAGGTTTTCTATCGAGAGTAGTGGCTATCTCTTCCCACTTAGCTTGAGGGACAAAACCCTCATCATTTTTGTTATTCTCAACAAACTCTTCTAGCTGATGCTGCTCCTCTTCCGTCCACGGTTTCATATTCAAGGGTGTTAATAGATTGCGTTGTCCAGCCTGAATATGACATGCCCCAGGTGTTCTATCCAGAATAACGGCTATCTCTTCCCACTTAGCTTGAGGGACAAAACCCTCATCATTTTTGTTATTCTCAACAAACTCTTCTAGCTGATCATATTCCTCTTCCGTCCACGCTCTTCTATTCAATGGCATTAAGAAACCTAAGTCCGCTGCATGATTTTGACATGCCACTGCCGTTCTTCCTGGGAGTTGAGCAGCAATCTTTTCCCACTGCTCTTGAGAAAAAGTATCAGACTCACTACTTTCTTGAACTTCTTTCACCCATTGTTCCAGCGTAGCTTCCTCTTTTTTGCTCCAGTGTTTTCTCAAATTTTTATCTAACAGTTTTAATAGTTTTGCCTTTTCCTTGCATGCGGGACCTGATTTATCGATTTGCTTTCCAATCTCGTCCCATTTTCCGTTAGGAATACCCTTCCTCTTTTCACCTTGCTCTAACTCAGCTCTGGTTGCTTTAACCCATGCTTTAAGCTTCTTCTCTTGGTCATCTGTCCATATGATGGGAACAGGCCTTAATAATTTTAAGTGAGTGATGACTCGCGCCTTGCATGCAGGGACCGTTGCGCCAATTTTAGCTGCAATCTCTGCCCATTTGTCTTTAGGAATACCTCTTGCATTGGGGCTTAGCTGAGCTCTTGTTTCTTGAACCCATACTGTAAGCTGCGCATCGTCATTAGAAGTCCAAGGGGATCCGCGTTGTGCTACTGATGGCGCTATACTCATCGCCTTTATCCTTCTCTTTTGATATGTTTAAAAAAATAAATATTTTCTGCAGTCTCACACACTGGAGCCCCTATTCTTGGGTAGCATGTGGTTCAAGAATCTCTGAAATGTCCTTAGACGTTAAATGCATAAGGCCTACATTTGCCACAAGTGCCTCTGGAACAAAAGGCGCCTCAGCTAAAGCTGCAAGAGCTGCTTGTTGCGCTTCTACGGTTTTTCGCATACGTCTTGCCTTATCTTTACACCCTAAGATGCTTCTACCCACCTTCGCTGCAACCTCTTCCCATTCTTTTGTAGAAACAGCCGCCTCATCACTTCTTGTCTGCAACCACTCTTGAAGTGTATTTATTTGGTCTTGTGTCCATTCTGATATAGTCGTTAATAGATTGCGGAGTGAAGCCTGAGCACGACATCCCAGAGGTGTTCTATGCAGAATAGCAGCTATCTCTGGCCACTGATTCTCAGGCATATAACCAGAATCATCTTTGTTCTGCTCAACAAACTCTTTTAGCTGATGATGTTCCTCTTCCGTCCACGCGCTTCTATTCAAGGGTATGAAGAAGCCAGAGTCCGCTGCATGGCAGCGACATGCGTCTAGCGTTCTTCCTGGAAGTTGAGCAGCAATCTTTTTCCACTCCTCGTCAGAAACAGTGCCAGACTCACTACTTTCTTGAACTTCCTTCACCAATCGTTCCAGCTCCTCATGCTCTTGTGTGCTCCAGTGTTTTTTCAAATCTTTATCTAATAGTCCTAATAGTCTTGCCTTTTTCACACATGCAGGACCTTCTTTACCGATGATATTTCCAATCTCTTCCCATTTTTTTTCAGGAATACCCCTTCTCTTTCCATCTTGGTTTAACTCAGCTCTGGTTGCTTGAACCCATGTTGTAAGCTGCCCTATTTGCTTATCTGTCCATATCAGTGGAATAGGGTTTAACAATTTTAACGCACCACTTGCTCGAGCCATGCATGCCTTAGCTGTTTTACCGATTTTAGCTGCAATCTCTTCCCATGCCTTTCTAGGAATACCTCTTGCATTGGGGTCTAGATTAGCTTGGGTTTCTAGCACCCAGGCTGTCAGCTGACTATCGTTAGCAGAAGTCCAAAGTTTTTTATGCTTTACTGATGATGCTTCTATGCTCATGGCTTTCATTCTTCTCTTTTGATGTGTTTAAAGAAAATAAATATTATCTATGATACACATTTTTAATACAATTAAAAAATTATTATTATATAAATTAATAATTTTGTTAAGAATGTTTTTGTTGTAATATTAGTAATTAATTTTTTATTAATAATAAATTAATTGTTAAATTGATTTTTAACATCAAAAACGGTTATCATGAACGCATCAATAAATCACACACTCTGAGAGACACCTATGTCTATAAAAAATTTTAAAGGCTTTAAAAATTACCAAAAAAGAGCCCCTCATCCTACAAAAATTGAGATCTTAAATAAAGAAGGTCCTCAAATGAAGTTTCAAAAAGAGCGCATTAAACCGCTTTTTTTCAAAGCTCTGCCAACAATTGTAGGGATGATAGGCGGTTATCTACTGATTGACTTGCCTGGGATCATCCTAGGGGGTGTCGCCAGCCATCAACTGATGAAACTATTCACTCAGTGGCTGAGCAAAAATAAGCAAAAAAAATCTTTGCGTTAAGAAATCTGTGGGGGCGGTGAAGGCGCTGCACTCGATTCTGAGAATGCAATGCATAAGACCCCTATCACAATAGCTATGATCCCCACAATGTCTTCCCATGAAGGGTTTCTTCCCCAAAAGATCCTGTCTATCATCACCGTAAAAATCAAGCTGAAATAGGTACATGGTGTCATCAAACGGGCAGGGGCATATCTTAAAGCCAAAGAGAAGCAATATTGAAAAGCAAATCCTGTCACTCCTATGATCAAAAGAAGCCACAGGCTTTGTGGATGGAAAGTCAGGGAAGAGAAGAGGCTTTTCATCGCAAAACAGACCGAGGCGATGATTAGGGAGATCAAAAAATAAGAAAATAAAATTTTTTGTTGTGACTCAAAACGATGTAATAATCGATTGATCACAGAACCGATAGCTCCCATGATCCCTGCGATAAGACCCACGATCAAAAACCCATTAAAATGAAACTGTGTAGGGTGCAAGACAAACACGATGCCTGTAAAAGCGATCGCTAGCCCCCATCCCATACGGGGTGTCATGGGGATTTTTAGCCATAGCTTATTCACAAGGGGGACAAAAACAGGAAAAGTTAAATAAAGCATTGTCGCCACCGAGACTGAAATCGCTTGGATACTGTAATAGAAAAAAAGAGCTGCTAGAGCCCCACAAAGAGCTCTCAAAATGAGATACCTTCTACTCTTCACCCCTACAGATTTTTCTTTAAAAACTTTTTTGAAACTGGGGATGAGATATAAAGAGGCTAAAGCAAAGGCTACCACCGATCTTCCAAAAAAAATCGCTTCAATGGATAACGACTGTGAGGCATATTTCACCATCCCTGCTTGCAGAGCTACCCATAGACCTGCGAGTATCATGAGAACAAAGGCTTTTAATAAATTTCTATTAGATCTTGGAGCAATCACAATATCTTGACGACTTTTTACTAGTGGTTTCGTTATAATGGGTTTTCAATAACACATAGAACTTTTTATGGAAACACAAAGACTAAGTAAAGTCCTCGCAGCTTATGGAATCGCCTCTCGTAGAGCTTGTGAAAAACTGATTTTTTCAAGACGTATTAAAGTCAACGGCGCCACCGTGACAACCCCTCAAACGCTTGTCAACGCTTCGAAAGATGCTATTTTGATCGATAACAAACCTCTGCCTGCTTTATCTCCCGCCTCTGTCTATCTTCTCTTTCACAAGCCAAAAGGTTTTGTGTGCTCACATAATAAAGTCTCTCATCAACGTATCATTTATGAGCTTTTAGGAAGTGAGCCTACCCGCCTCTTTTCCATTGGACGCCTGGATAAAGAGACAACGGGTCTACTGCTTGTCACAAGTGACGGTCTTTTCTCACATCAAGTGATGCATCCTTCTTCCAATATCTTAAAAGAGTATATCGTCAAAACCGATAAAGAAATTCTGGATACTCATCTTAAGATCATCCAAGAAGGTTGTGATGTAGAAGGTGTGTGGGTGAAACCCCACAAAGTGGTAAAAATCAGAAAAGGAACACTGAAAGTTGTCGTCTCTGATGGAAGAAAGCATGAAGTGCGCCTGCTTGTAGCCAATGCTGATCTTAAAGTGCGTGAGCTCAAAAGGGTGGCTATTGGTCAGTTACGCCTAGGCTCCTTAAAAGAAGGGCATTACCGTCCTTTAACTGCACATGAAAAAACGCTCATTTTTCTCTGAAAGAGGGCTCATTTACAAAAACGTGTATTTCACTTATCCTGATAAAAGCGCCTTGCAACCAAAGGTCTTGTATGCTTACCATCGCTAAGTTGTTCGGAAAATCTCCTTTTTCTCCCCTGCAAAATCACATGAAAAAAGTGGGTTTATGTGTCAAAAAACTCACAGAAATTTTTCAAGAAATTGAAAATAAAAATTTTGATAAAATCGAAGCTTTAGTGACAGAACTCTCCAAACTTGAACATGAAGCTGACCTCACAAAAAATGATATCCGCAATCATCTGCCTAAAAGTTTATTTCTTCCGATTACACAGACACAGTTTTTAGAGCTCCTTTCGGTACAAGATAGTATTGCAGATAAATCCGAAGAAATTGGCAATTTGTTGATGTTATGCCCGCGCAACTCCCTACGTGTTTTTACAGCGACCTTCCAAGAGTTTTTTAAAAAAAACCTAGAAACCTTTTGGGATGCAAGACAGATCATCAAAGAGTTTGACGAGCTCTTAGAATCGTCGTTTGGAGGGATAGAAGCTGCTAAAGTCAAGGCCATGGTCGATCAAACAGCTTATAAAGAACATCAGGCCGATGTATTAAAAACAGCTGTAAGAAAAGAGTTTTTTGACCTCGCAGATACTTTAACCCCTTCTGCTTTTTATTTGTGGACAAAACTCATTGATGAAGTGGGTTCTATTTCTCATATTTCTGAAAAGCTTGCAAATCAAATTGGAATGATTTTAGAACTAAAATAAGGTATGATAAAGGCTAGAGATGGAACTTGATCTAATCATGATGATCTTAGTGCTGGTTGTAGGGTTCTATATGGCCTGGAATATCGGCGCTAATGATGTCTCCAATGCCATGGGGACTTCAGTGGGATCAGGAGCGCTTTCTCTCAAAAAAGCGATCATCGTAGCCGCCGTTTTAGAGTTTGCTGGTGCTTTTCTTTTAGGTTCTAACGTCTCAGAGACCATGCAAAATGGGATCGTCGATCCTACCCATTTCATGGATAATCCTTCCGTCTTTATCATCGGCATGTTGTCTGCTTTACTTGCAACATCTCTATGGCTGCAGCTGGCTTCTTATTTTGGGTGGCCTGTCTCCACGACGCATGCCATTGTTGGAGCCCTTGTCGGTTTTGGAATTGTAGGAGGAGGGTTTAGTGCTATCCATTGGCAAGAAATTGGTTCTATCGCACTTAGCTGGCTTATCTCCCCCGTATTAAGTGGTATTTTCTCTTTTATCATCTTTTCCATTTTACAAAGAAAAGTGCTCTACGCGCTCAATCCCACCTATGCTTCAAAAAAATTGGTGCCTATTTTAGCGGGTATTGTTTTAAGCACTTTCACGATGAGTATATTATTGGGAGGGGTACACAACTTAAAAATCGAGCTATCTTCTCTACAATCGCTAGGACTAGCGCTCGTGGTCGGATGGATCACCTATCTCATTGCAAAGATCCTTGTCAGGCGCATACATATTCCTGAAACAGGAGAGCTGTATAACAAATATAACTTATCGCAGCAGCTTTTTAGTCTTAATAAAAGTCTTAAACATTTACAAAAAGCACACCTTGTCGCTGAAAGCGACACAAAAAATGAAGTCTCTAGTATTTTAAATAGTATTCGGATTTTAAGCGCTTCTTTGCAGGAAAAATCAGGCTATCATAAGCGTCATTCAGAATATGAAACCGTTGAAAAACTGTTTAGTTTTCTACAAATCCTCAGCGCCTGTTATGTGGCTTTTGCCCATGGAGCTAATGATGTCTCCAATGCCATTGGTCCTGTAGCCGCTGCCTTAGATGCCATTAAATATAAATCTCTCAACAACTCTTTTCAGAGTGTTCCCACATGGCTGCTAGCTTTTGGAGGTGTGGGTATTGTAATAGGGCTTGCGACTTGGGGATGGCGTGTGATTCAAACGATTGGAAAAAAAATCACAGAACTTACTCCCACACGCGGCTTTAGTGCAGAATTTGGTGCTGCAATCACCATTTTAGTCGCTTCTAAAATGGGACTGCCGATCTCTACAACTCACTGTATTGTGGGTTCTGTTCTAGGTGTAGGCCTTGCAAAAGGTCTCTCTGCTTTAAATCTACGTACCGTCAGAGAGATTGTCCTTTCCTGGGTGATTACAATCCCTTCGGCCGCCATTGCATGCATGTTGATCTTCTATCTTGTGACTGCCATCGTCCCCACATGATGCATCTTTCACTTTTTGATGCAGCTCTTGAATCACTTCTTTTTTCAAAGAAGCATGGGTATTCATGACGTTCGCAAATTGCTCCAAGATAAGACTTTCTTGGGGCGTAAGATGATGCATAGAAGCAACGATCTCTCGGATATTAAGAGAAGGTTTTTTCAGTTCTCTTGCTTGTAAACTTGCTTGATAGGTTGTCCATAGCTGCTGTATCAAAGTCACACATCCAAAAAGACATAGACCTGTGAGCGCAATAGATACAAAAGATGTTGAGGTTTTTTCCGCTTGTGTTGTTGCAGGGATTGAAACATTTTTTAATAGAGTCTGTGTACTATTCCCTAGTGTAGTGTTTGTGACGAGCTGTGTACTATTGCCAAGCGTGGTATTTGTGACTTCTGGATGACATCCATTCTTTATATATTCTGAAGGAGAACATTGAGTTTGCTGAAACGCTTTCACAACCTTTTCTGAAACCTTTTCTGTCGGCAATTGAGGAATTGTTTTACCATATTTAGCAACAACTTCTTGTCCCATCTTTTTCGCAATCTGCTCAGGAGAGCTTGTTCCTTTCATCAAATGAAAGATATAGCCCATATACCCTGTAGAAGGTCTGAGGTTAGTGATCTCAGGATTCTTTCTATAAAGCGCTAAGGCTTGTGTAGCAATACGCTCTTTTTGCGTCTGTGCCACGACGACGGGTAGAGCAACGGCTGTTGTTTTCGTAGCCGCCTCTGCAGTGCTTTTTGAACCATGATTTCCGTTTATAGCTCCTAGAACACGTGCGCTAATACGCTTCTTTACCTCATCAGGCACAAGAGTAATACTCGGTATTGCTTGATTGACAATGCTTGTAATATTCATAATACTTCCTAAGTTGTTGAGATACGCCTTTTGTTATTGAATATCTTTGCGTGCTGCCTGTAAAAATAAGGGTAAGATCCTTTCCAATAGCTGAGTCATATTCTTCCAAGCTGGAACTTCAGTCGTACATTTCACGTGATCAGCCATACTCGCTACTGCTTTTGTACAAATCTCTGTTCCCTGTGCTTGTATGAGGGCAATATTTCTATCACAAAGCTCTTTGACAGGAGCTGTGTTTTCTGAGAAAAAGCGTGCACCAATATAAACACCTATCAGTCCTGCAACTAGCATGGCAGCCATGATAAAACGATAATTGTGCCCAGATGAAGAAGTCTGAAGCTTAGAGAAGTCTTGAAAAGCGTCTGCCGTTGGGGATACAAGGGTCACTTCTTTAGCTGTAGAGGCAGCTGTCGCTGGCATCACTGTAGTTCCTGTAGAGGCCACTACTGCATCAGCTTTCTTCCCACGACGTGCCGGTTTAGGGCTAGAAATAGGACTCATTAGCTCAGAACTTGTAGTAGTATCTGGTACTGGGGCTAAAGGGCTTGGTTTTGTTGTTCTTCTTGTGGAAACCATATACTCTCCTAATTATTTACTATTATAAAATTAATAATTTAGTACTATTATATTCCAAATTTTAATAAACGTAAATATTAAGTAATTTTTACTATTTTTTATATATTAAAAACGTAATAAATATTTATTTAATACATTAAAAAAATAATTTGACATTGATTTAAGAGGGCATTTATGGTAATTAAATTTTTAACTTATACCCCCTATGGCCTCTCATGTCTAAGATTTCAGAATACCAGATAGAAAGTGTAGTCAATAAGATCAAACACTACCTCATTACCACGATGGGGAAAACCTCAGAAACAGCTACAAATGAGGAGTTTTATAAGGCCTTTTCCTATGCCCTAAGAGAGGAGGTCATGATTAATTGGACCGCCACCCAAAATACGATCAAAACGGGTAAAATTAAAAAAATTTATTACCTCTCCATGGAGTATATGCCGGGTAGGCTTTTAGGCAATAATATCACCAATATCTGCGCTATGGACCTTGTAGAACAGGTCCTTAAAGCCATGAAAAGGAGCCTAAAAGTCATCCTTAATATAGAGCCTGATGTAGGGATCGGCAATGGGGGTCTGGGGAGGCTAGCCTCTTGCTTTATGGACTCTTTAGCCACCCTACAATACCCTGCCTTTGGCTATGGGATGAGGTATCAGTATGGGATCTTTGAACAAGAGATCTGGTGTGGGATCCAAATTGAAAGGCCCGATTGCTGGCTACTATTGGAGCACCCCTGGGAGTTTAGACGTGATGCCTATGCCGTCAATATCGATTTTTGCGGTAAGCTCGTCCAATCCACCAATGGTAAGGAGGAAGAGGTTTTTAGCGTCATAGACCAAGAGGTTGTGCGTGCCCTACCCTATGACCTCCCTATTATTGGCTATGGCCCCTCTTCAAACTTTTCTGTGATCACTTTAAGACTATGGTCCACAAAAGAATCCCCTCACAACTTCCAGCTGCAAAGATATAACGCGGGTCAGCTCGATCAAGCTGCAGAAAACACCTCGCTCACAGATGTCCTTTATCCCAATGATAATAATGAGGTAGGTAAAAGAATTCGTCTGAAGCAAGAGTTTTTATTGGTGTCAGCTTCTTTGCAAGATATTATCAATCAGCATCTGGCCATCAACGGTGATTTAAGGGATTTTGCAAATCAAGTACGTATTCAGATCAATGATACTCACCCTGCACTCGTTGTTGCAGAGCTTGTAAGAATGCTCATTAAACATCAAGATGCGACCTTAGATGAGGCTTTGGAAATCACTAAAACCTGTTGTAGTTATACGAACCATACCGTCTTAAAAGAAGCTTTAGAAGAATGGAATGAAAATCGTATTCAAAATCTTTTGCCAAGACAATATCGTGTCATCCAAAAGATCAACCAAAAATTTTGTAATGAAATTCGTCAAAAATATCCCAATAACGAAGATAAAGTGAAACGGATGTCCATCATTGAATGTGGACAAATTAAAATGGCTCATCTTGCTCTCTATGGCTGTCACCATGTGAATGGTGTCGCCAAACTTCACTCTGAGATCTTAAGAAAAGATCTATTCAAAGACTTCTATGAGATGTTTCCTGAACGTTTTACAACCGTGACCAATGGAGTGACACAAAGACGCTGGCTCCTTTATTGTAACCCCGATCTTGCAAATTTCATCACAGCAAAAATTGGCGACAAATGGATCACCCATTTCGAAGAAATCAAACATCTTGCACAGTTTGCTCGGGACCCTGCTATACAAAAGGAATTCTTAGCCATCAAAAGAAAAAATAAACAAGCTCTTTTAGAACATCTTTTAAGCTCTCATACCATTCCAGGATGTCACAAAAATGGACAAAATTCTTTTTTAGATGTGGATTGTCTTTTCGATGTCCATATCAAACGTATTCATGAATATAAAAGACAGCTCATGAACGCCCTCCACGCCCTGATTTTATATCAAGAGCTTAAAGCTAATCCCCACGCACGTAAGGTAAAGAGAATGATTTTCTTTGGAGGTAAAGCTGCCCCTGGGTATAAAGCCGCTAAAGATATTATTCGCTTCATTTACTGTTTATCTCGCACCATTTTTAATGATCCTAGTGTCAGTACCACCTTACGTATTGTCTTCATTCCCAACTATAATGTTTCCAATGCAGAAAGAATCATTCCTGCTGCCGACTTATCGGAACAAATTTCTACAGCTGGGATGGAAGCCTCCGGTACAGGTAATATGAAACTCGCCATCAATGGCGCTTTAACTATTGGCACAGAAGATGGCGCCAATGTAGAAATGCAAGAGAGCGTTACAAGTGCATGGTGGCCCTTTTCCTTTGGGGCTCACTCAGATGAGAACTATAAGATGCGTAAAGAAAGAAGTTATTATCCTGATAAAATTGCTCATAACAATCCTATGATCTTACAAGCTGTGGAAGCACTCAGAGATCGCTCTTTAATCGAAAATGAAGCAGAACATGAAACCCTTTGTGGCCTCTATGCTTCTTTAATAGAAGGAACCCCTTGGGCACCGCCTGATCAGTACTTTGTGATTCACGATCTGCAAGCCTACTATGACACACAAAAAAAAGTGGAAGAGCTCTATATTCAACCCTTAAAGTGGGCTGAATACGCCTTACATAACATAGCAGCTATGGGACCTTTTTCTGGCGATGAGGCCATCAAAAATTACGCCAAAAATCTATGGAGCCTTACCCCTTTGCCTATTGCAGAGAAAGAATTAGAAATGATTAGACAAGAATATCGCGCCTTAGATCGCTGCCGCATTTTACCTGCTTAAGAGCTTATCCGAGCTTCCACTTTTTTAGGAGCGCTTCATATTCTCCTGATTGTTTCAGCTCTTTTAATCCCTCATTAAAGAGGCGGACAAGATGCTTTTGTTGGCCCTGTGTCGTTACAAGTTTGATACCACTGTGGTTTAAAGGCATAGAGGCAATTTTCAGCTGACCTGCATAAATATCGGTCACATAGGATAATGCACGCAAATAATCCATCAGCACACCATCAATAGCCCCTGTGGAAAGATCAACAAGAGCCATCGGGAGCGAATCATAAGTACGTGGGAGTGCATCAGGATATTTTTGCATGAGAATCTGTTCATCGTTTTGTGAAAATACTGCGATCTCTTTTTCATATAAATGATCCACTTCAGATTTTTTTGCGGTGTCTCTCATGACAAGCACGGGGCCTGTATTTAGAAAATTTTCTGAAAACTGATATTTTTCTTTATTAAACACATAAGGCTCAAGGGAAGATAAAATCGCTTGACATTGCTCTTTACCCACCGCATCTAGCAAATCATCCCAGCTAAAAGCAATACGTTGAAACTCACAGGATTTAAGATGTCCAATCTTTTGTAAAAGCTCATGGGAAAAAGCCAAAATATAGGGTTCTTTATTAGCAATTTCAAGAGGAAACCACGTCGGATCCACCCCTATTTTATAGACTTTCTTCGAAGAAGAGCAGCTCCCCAGCACGAGAAGAGTGAAGATGAAAAAATAATTAAACGCACGTTTTGTGATTCTTGTGCAATGCACTAGCATACCTCTTATCCCGATACTCCGTATCTTGATACCCCGTATCGTATTCATCCACTTCATAAGGCGTTTACCCTTGAGGTTTCTCCTTCGTTTCGCTATGCTACCCGCAAAAGAGTATTTGGGTCAAAGAGAATGGCACAAGCTTTAGGAAAATTTCTCTTATAAAAACAAGGGTTATTGGGGATGCAATCCTTAAAAAATCGTCTGATCCTGCTTCTCGTGAGAGTGTCAAAACTCTTCAACATGCAGACATGGCAAAAAGCCTCCCATGATGCCCCCAGAATTCTTATTGTCACAACAACAGGTCTTGGAGACACCCTTTGGGGAACTCCTGCCATTGAAGCTGTAAAAACAACTTATCCCAAAGCATTTCTTGGAGTCCTCACAAGTGAACTGGGCGCCCATATCTTATCCGATAACCCTCATATCGATCTGATGCTCACCATCAAACACGCTCCTCTATGGCAACTTTTCTCTCTTTGGAAAAAACTCAAAGAAGGACGCTTTGATACCGTCATCATCTTCCATCTGTCACAAAGAGCGACACTCCCTCTCTGTTATTTTGCAAAACCTTCACATATCATTGGCACCCTAGGTATCAACAAAGGCCTGGATACTTTACTCACCCTCCCCCTGCCTCAAGAGCCTGAGCATGAAATTCAGCGGCGCTTAACTCTTATCTCACACATCGGTGTCACAGAGGCCTGCCCCCAGCTGAAAATCTATCTCAAAGAGGAGCATCATCTCCATGCTAAAAAACTGTTAACACCTCTGACTTCCCTCAGGGGGCCTATCATCGCCCTGCATCCAGGTGCAAAAGATCGTTTTAAACAATGGTCTCCCGAAGCCTTTATTGCTCTGGGAAAACGTCTACAACATACTCTCCATGCCCATATTGTGCTGACAGGAGGTCCAGAAGAAGCCGCTATGACAGCTCATATTGCTGCTGCTTTGTCTCATCCCTTGAATCTTGCAGGAAAACTCTCTATTAAGCAGCTGGCTGCACTCTTTGGACAGATCGATCTTTTAGTGACTAATGATACAGGTCCTATGCATCTTGCGTTTGCTATGCATACAAAAACGGTAGCACTTTTTTCTCCGACAGATCCAGAGCGTTGTGGGCCTTTTCACCAAAATAATGTCAAAATCCTTTATAAGTCTAAAACATGCGCCCCTTGTCTTGGTAAGAGATGCCGTGATGCATTTTGCATGCTGCAGCATGCCCCAGATGAGGTGTTTCAACATGTTTATGACTTATTATTAGCGAAGACCCCTTAGACACAGGAACTCTATGAAGTACCCAGATATTATTGACGAACTCTACGACATCGGTGCAATTAAATTTGGCTCTTTTAAATTCAAAGATGGTGCTACTTCACCTTTTTCTCTCGATTTAAGACTTATTATTTCCTATCCAAAGCTACTCACAAAAATCGCTGCTGCTTTATGGCAAAAAATCTCTTTTCAACCCATCGATCGTATTTGTGGCGTCCCCTACACAGCTTCCTCTCTTGCCACCTGCATCTCGATGATGCATGACATTCCCATGATATTAAAAAGAAAAGAAAACAAAGATCATGGAACCAAACAATGGATCGAAGGGTTTTATAATCCTGGAGATCGCTGTCTGATCATTGAAGATATTGTGACCTCTGGCAACAGCATTCTTGAAACCATTGAACCCCTACAACATGCAGGACTAAACATTGCCTCCATCGTCATTGTGATCGATCGCGAGCAAGGAGGGCTGATGGCCATTGAAAAACAAGGGTTTCATGTGCTCCCTTTGATGACTGTCACAGACCTATGGGAACGTCTGAGATTTACAGGCAAACTCTCCCAAATAGATATCGATAAGGCCAAAAAATTTGTGGAACATCACCAGGTGGAATTTTAAGCTTCAATAAGGTTGTTTTTAACATATTAATAATTAAATTGTTGCGTCTACAATGGATTACAATCCATAAAAACACACAAAAATAATGGATTGCAATCCATGTTCGTTTGAGATATGATATGGAATGCAATCCATAGAGAGGAGAATATGTTAGAGAAAATTTTTGAAACTAGCCAACAGTTTTTAAAGATTAAAAATTTTCCTTATCTTCGCTATTTTATCAAAACGGTTAAACTCACACATCGCATGTCTGTCATTGCTGGGCAACGTGGTATAGGAAAAACAACGACTGTAATCCAATTATTACTCGCAAAAGTAGAGCAAAATCGATTTGATACTCGCATTCTTTACGTACAAGCTGATCATTTTATCTTAGGTTCTCTCTCACTTTATACCATTGCAGAACACTTTTCTTTGCTTGGCGGTCGATGGCTTGCTATTGATGAAATTCATAAATACCCCAATTGGTCACAAGAACTTAAAAGTATTTATGATACGTTTCCAAAATTAGAACTGTTTATCTCTGGGAGCTCAGCATTAGAAATCTATCGTGGAAGTCATGATCTTATTCGTCGATCCGTCTACTATTCAATGCATGGATTATCTTTTCGAGAATATTTAGAAATGTCTTATGCAGTGACATTACAATCCTATTCTTTAGAAGAATTATGCACACATCATCAAGTCTGCGCTAGCGAGATTTTAAAAGTTTGTGAAACTATTAAAATAAATATTTTAAGAGAATTTGCAGAATATTTAAAAAATGGATTTTATCCTTATTTTTTCGAATTAAAAGATCAAGATGTATACAGGATGACTCTAGAACAGAATTTTCATGCAATTATTGAAACCGATTTAACTGCTTTATATCCTCATCTTACAGGCCATAGCATAAAAAAAATTAAAGAGTTGCTAATGTTCATAGCTAATGCCGTTCCTTTTGTTCCAAATTGGCATAAATTATTAACTATTTTAGAAATAGGGGACGTAAGAACATTAAAAACTTATTTTTCCCATCTAGAAAGTGCAACTCTTATCGCTACTGTTTCAACCGCCTCCACAAAACTTTCTAAAATTGAATCTGCTGACAAAATCTATCTCAATAATACTAATCAACTGTTTGCTATCTCTTCCACAACTCCAAATATTGGTACTGTGCGTGAAACATTTTTTCTTAGCATGGTCTCTCAAACACACCGCGTCTCTCTACCAAAACAAGGAGATTTCTTGATTGATGATCATCGTATTTTTGAAATAGGAGGAAAAAAGAAAAATTATGAACAAATACTCTCCGAAAAACATGCATTTCTTGCTTGTGATGATATTGAAATAGGTCTCCATCATAAAATTCCTCTGTGGTTATTTGGATTTCTCTATTAAACTTTAATAATAACATCAGCAGGAATGCAAAAATGCATATTGGCGTTATTATTTTAAATTGGAACGGGATCAACGATACGCTAGAATGTATCGCTTCACTGAAAGCGCTCAATTATCCCTCTTATAAAATTATCGTCGTAGATAATGGCTCAACAGACGATTCTCTCCTCCAGCTAAAAACCCACCATCCCGATCTTACCCTCATTGAAAACAAAAAAAATTTAGGGTTTGCAGAAGGGAATAATCAAGGGATTATGCATGCTATAGAGCAAGGCTTTGAAGCGCTCCTTGTGCTCAACAATGACACAGTTGTAGATCCCAACCTCTTAAACGCCTTCGCTGAAGCGCATCACACCCATCCCAAGGCCATCTTAGGAGCCAAACCCTATCTATATACCCAAAACACCCACTTTGATCATTTTGGAGGCAACTGGAATGCCAAGAAAGGCACCTTTGATCTTATAGGCTATCGTCAGCAAGAAGATCACCTCACCTGGGAAAAACCTTTTGCCGTTGATTACGTCTGTGGATGTGCCCTATTTGCTACAACAGAAGTCTTTAAAACCGTCGGGCTCTTCGATGCCCGGTTTTTCCTTTTTTGGGAAGAAGCAGATTTCTGTTTCAGAGCTAAAAAACTGGGCTACTCTAGCTTCATCGCACCTCAAGCGAAAATCTGGCATAAAGTCTCCGCCTCTTTTGTAGGAGGGAAACCTCATACCACCTATTTTTGGTGGCGCAATCGTCTCTTATGGATAGAAAAACATCTTTCTATCAAAGAGATGCGACAGCTCTATCATCGCGTTGTATTTTTTGAAATCTTTAAGCTACTGCGCCACTATGGACTCTATGCGCTTCGCTACGGCTTCTCAAGACTCTCCCATTCACCCAAACACACCACCTATAAAGAGAAACTCCTACAAACACAAGCTGCGCTCTGCGGCGCTATCCATTATCTCTTCCGACGCTTTTATGCAGGACCCGAATGGCTTTTTAAGAAAAACATCATCCGTTATTAATCGCTTCAGTAAAAAAACATTTCATGATATAAAATCAGAGGGCACATTGTTTTTTAATATTGTATTAATACATCTTGTTGTTCTAAAAAAAAGTTTAAAGAGTCAAACAACTCGAGCTACGTTGTCTTATGAAGAAGTTTTGCCAAGGGTTATTATGCTGCATCCTGCTCCTATGCTTAACAGGTTGTGATAAAACAAATAGTATTGTCACAGGTGTTGAAGAAAGAGATGCGAATTTGATCGTCGTATTTTTGGAAAGCAAAGGGATCAAAGCACAAAAAGTGCGTACCTCTTCAGGGCCTCAAATGGGAGGAGAACAATCGGCTCCTATGTTTGATATTGTTGTTGGAGAACGTCAAGCGATCGAAGCGATGTCCATTTTAAACAAAAATGGATTGCCAAGAAGACAAGGGACAAATCTTTTAGATTTATTTGCAAAACAAGGTTTCATGTCCTCTGATAAGGAGGAAACCATACGCTATCAAGCAGGTCTTGCCCAACAAATCACCAATATGATCTTGATGATCGATGGCGTCATCGACGCCTCTGTACAGCTCTCCTTTCCTCCTGAAGAGACGGGGTTATCAGAAACCTCTAAAACCTCTATTACAGCAGCTGTCTATGTCAAACATCAAGGTGTTTATGATGATCCCAATGCGCATTTAGAAAACAAAATTAAGCGGATTGTATCAGGCAGTGTCACAGGACTTGATTTAAATAATGTCACAGTGATTTCCGACCGTTCCCGTTTTACAGATGTCTCTCCAGAACCGACCATGATGGATAAAGCAGGGATGATGGGGACGAAAGATTATGTTAGCATCTGGAATATTGTTCTTAACAAAAATTCTGCATCACGTTTTAGAACCGTGTTCTTTTTCTTGATTTTCTTTGGCATTATTTTTGCTGTTGTAATGGGATGGCTCTTTTGGAAGTTCTATCCTATCATCAGAAAGCAAGGAGGTTTCAAAACACTGTTAAATCCATCCCCTATTACGACCGTCGAATCAAAAAACCCTCCAACGAACAAGACTCCCTAACCTATGAAAACTCCTGACTGGTATGTTTTCAAAGACTTTGTAGATTGTCTCCCCTCAGAACAAGAAAAAAAGGCTGTTCTCCATTATTTAACACCTGATGAACAAGAAGATATCCACCTCACACCACCGCTTTCTTTGCACCCTTCCCATGGACTTTCAACCTATGAAAAAAGGTTGCAATCGATCCATTACTCATGGTTTATTCCTTTACTACAACGTTTATGTGATACAGATAAATATCTTTTAATGGCACCCTTACATGCTCAAAAAGAAGCGCTATATACACATTTTGAACTCACACGTGCCATGACCTCTTTAACCCCTCTCGCATTAGAATTTGTAAGCTGTACGCTCTACGAGCACCTGATCAAAGATTTTGCTGTTGTATTGCCAAAAGAATGTTTACCCGATGATCCCTTAAATGCCTTACTGACCTTATCAAGAGAGCAGCTGCTCCATCTTGTCGATTTGCTTAGCTTGCATGATCTTTCTCTGGAAATGAAAACCATGATTAACTCTGCACAGCTGCTGAAAATTGAAGCGATGCTCTCGCATCAGCAAAAAGATTATCTCTATGCGCTGAAAAGAAAAATTGAGCCGATTGCTTTTAAACCCATAGGACTAAGCCACTGGAATGGCGATGAGCTTCTTTTAAAAAAGATTCTTCATCAAAGAGGGTTAAATCGATTATCCAAGGCGCTCTCTGCTTCTCATCACTCTTTAATATGGCATCTCTCACATCAGCTTGACATGGGTAGAGCAAGTATTGTAAAAACGCTTGTTAAGAGATTAAATAATAAAAAAGCCCATGCTGTTTTAGTAGCACAAGTCTGCGAACTCATCACAGCGATCTAACCATTAAATTAAGATATCCTTTTTATGACACTATTTTCCTTGATCTACAAAGGAGATGTCGTTAAGACCTCTTCTAAAAAAATTCTCAAAGCAAAAGAGTTCAGTGAACTTTTGACCATCCAAGAGCTTTTAAAAAAAGCTGAGCAAGATGTTGTTCAGCTCAAAGAAGATGCACAAGCTGAGTGCAAGCGTTTAGAGCAAGAAGCAGAGGAGGCTGGGTTTCAAGAAGGTCTTGTGAAATTTAATCAACAACTCATCTATTTAGATCAAAAAGTGAAAGAAATGCAGCATGAAATGCAAAAGATGATCTTACCTCTAGCTTTAAAAGCAGCAAAAAAAATTGTCGGAGAGCAGCTTGCTTTAAGCCCTGAAACCATCATTGACATTGTGATGCAGGCACTAAAACCTGTACGGCAAAGTCATGAAGTAAAAATTTATGTCTGTAAAGAAGATCAGCAACTGCTAGAATCTCATAAAAACAAGATCAAAGCCCTTTTTGATCAACTGCGGATCTTCAGTATCGAAGAAAAAGAAGGATTATCACAAGGGAGTTGTATCATAGAAACAGAAGGTGGTATTATCAATGCTACTTTGGAAAATCAATGGCGGGCACTCGCCGCTGCTTTTGAAACTTTTTTAAAACGCTAAATTAAAACACTAAAAGTATGATCACCCTATTACGTCGCCATCCTTGGATTTTTATATGCATCGGCCTCGTATTATATTGCTCCTGTGCTCCTAGCTTCGCTGCAGAGACTCCCACACAGCAGATGGTCCCCCCCTCCACCGATGAAGGAGATATGGGAGGAAATATCCTGACCAAAATGGCCGTGCTGGCGCTCCTTTCGCTGACACCTTATATCGTCATGCTCCTCACCTCGTTTTTGAAAATGGTCGTTGTCCTCTCTTTACTCCGTAATGCCCTAGGTGTGCAACAATCACCTCCTAACCCTGCAATCATTGGCATCGCTCTTTTGATGTCCGTTTACGTCATGTGTCCTACTGCTCTTGCTATGTATAATGCTGCTGGCAGCTACGTGAAAGATGCAGCTCCTAAAAACCTCTTTTCTGGAGATGCCGCCTATTATCTTGTCAATGTGTTTGACAAAGCTAAAGGCCCTTTGAAAGAGTTTTTGATGAGAAACTCCGTCCCTAAACACCAACGCTATTTCTATCAACTCGCCACTCGCAGTTTTCCTCCAGAGTTTCGTGAAGGGCTAAAAGGTGATGATTTAATTGTTCTTGTCCCCGCCTACATTTCTTCTCAGTTAAAATCTGCTTTTGAAATCGGTGTGCTCATTTACTTACCCTTCTTTGTCATCGACCTTGTCACCTCCAATATCTTGCTCGCCATGGGGATGATGATGCTCTCGCCTCTCACAATTGCTCTACCTTTAAAACTGCTTTTAATTGTGATGATTGATGGCTGGACACTTGTCATACAAGGACTTGTCCTCTCCTACAGATAACATTTAACCTTGAGGGAGTATGTTTCAATCCGAAATTTATCAGTTATCTTACCAATCCCTCCTCCTGATTTTAATTCTTTCTGCACCTCCTATTCTTATTAGTATGACACTGGGATTGCTCGTAGCGATTTTTCAAGCGGCCACACAAATCCAAGAGCAGACACTCTCTTTTACCGTAAAACTTGTGGCCGTTATTGTTACCATCATGCTCATGGGAGGATTTTTGAGCGGACAAATTGTGCAATTTGCAGAAGTGATTTTTTCCAATTTTTATAAATGGCGCTCATGAACACAGAGCCGTTTCTTTATTTATTTAATATCCCCAATCTCACCCCTTTAAGTCTTCTGGCTCTTTTTCTACTCTCCTTAATGCGCCTGGCTCCTATCATTGGACTCGCTCCTTTTTTGGGAGGTAAACTCACACCTGTCCCTACACGTATTGGAGCAGCAATTGTCTTTACCCTCGCTTTTTTACCTATCGTTGTCACCCACGCAGGCCATGAAGATTTAGGCTTTGATCTAAGATTTACAATGCTTGCGCTCAAAGAGCTATTTTTGGGAACTGTGATGGGTTATCTGATCTCTATCCCCTTTTTTATTGCTCAAAGTTCAGGGATTTTAGTGGATTACCTCAGAGGGGCTTCTATCATGCAAGCGCAAGACCCCACAATGCAAAATCAATCCTCTTCTATAGGGAACTTATTCAACTACATCTTGCTCGTACTCTTTTTTCAAATCGATGGTCCCTTTATTTTTTTCGACACATTTTTAAAAAGCTATCAACTCATTCCTCCTGATGCTTTTATCAACCCCAAATTTTTTAATCTTCATCTCCCTCTATGGGAAACTTCTTTGGTTATCATGCATCATATTCTTGCACTCTCTGTACAGCTAGCGGCTCCTGCACTCCTTGCTGTCTTGATGACAGAACTTTTTCTTGGTATCGCCAACAGACTCGCTCCACAAGTGCAAATTTCTTTTCTTGGTATGTCTTTAAAATCACTCATCGGACTTTTTGTCCTTTGGGTAGGCTGGATTTTCATCCTCAAACAAACCTCTATCGAAACTCTCAACTGGCTAAGCACCTTCAACAGAATCATCGATAGTTTTGCTCCCTATAAAATGTTGTAGAGATGCATTTCCGGTAAAAATGTCTTCTTAAAATTTCTGAAAATATGTTAGCGTAGCTTTGCTCGTTTTGAATAGCCCATAGCTGACATCGCTAAGCGTGTCGCTCATCCCTCACTTTAAGGAGAAATGACAGATGAAACCACAACTTAAAAGTTTGCTTCTCACCTCTGCGATCACCTGCGGCATGTTTTCGCAGCTTTTAGCTGCTAACATGCAAGATAGTGATCAACCTTATTCCAATACATCTAATCGCGAGAATACCTTTAGAGATATTACTCCCAATGCTGGTCCGCGTGTCAATAATGGAATCGATGTCTTCATGACAGCCGATTTTATTTACTGGACAGCAAGACAAGATGGAATGGCGTATGTAAGAAGCGGTATCGATGATTATGATACTGCTGTTGCATTCAACAACACCGCACAAGGAACAACTGCTTTTCCCCACTCGAAATTTAGCCCTGGATTTAAAGTAGGCCTTGGACTCAACTTAGGTCATGATGGTTGGGATGTCTATCTCAATTATACATGGTTTCATACATCGCAGAGTAGCTCTAGAAGTTCTCAGTATGCTAACAGCCACGGCTTAACTCCTCTATGGGATATCGCCACCGTTGGTAATTTGACAGCACAAACACAATTTTTTGCAGTCTTTAACGCCTATCGTTCCGTCAGTCATGCTTCTGCTCGTTGGCGTTTACACTTTAATAACTTTGATTTAGATCTTGGGCGTAATTTTTATATCAGCCGTTATTTGACTCTTAGACCTCATGCAGGGCTGAAAGGATGTTGGTATAATCAAAAATATGTCGTCACCTATCAAGGATTCTTAGAACCCGAGATTGCCGCTGATGTCCTCTCCACACAACTCGATGCTAGACAAAATTTCTGGGGTGTTGGTGTCAGAACAGGTCTTGATACCTGTTGGTATTTCGATAAAAATTGGAGTATGTTTGGTAATACTTCCTTGTCAGCGTTATGGGGACGTTTTAGAAATCACCGTATAGACTATGCAACAAGCGCTCCTATTACAGACCCTAAGACCCTCACAGTGATTAACACCACTTATGAGTTCCACTCTGTGAAGCCCGTCCTAGAACTTCAGCTAGGTCTTAAATATGACTACTGGTTCTGTGATGATAGATACCATCTCGGCATTGCAGCTGCCTGGGAAGAGCAAGTGTGGTTTAATCAAAACCAATATTTTGATGTTGGTGTCGGCTATGGACATCCTGGAGATTTAGTCATGCAGGGTCTTACTATCGACATACGTTTTGATTTTTAATTTAGTAATCTAAGAAACCATAAGTATAAGAAACTATAAATTTTTCAAATGAAGGTATGTATATGCATCTCTCTCGCTCCTTACTCTGTGTGACACTCATCGGCACTCTCTTATCTTCGGCATTTGCTGATACAACGACTGAGGCGCATGAGATGCGTACACATTCTGAAATGGAAAAAACCATTACCCCTAATGCGATGCCGATCATTCAACATGGGTTTAATGCCTATGTCACCGCAGACTTTATTTACTGGACAGGACGTTTAGATACTCTTAATTATGCCCATACAGGACTTTCAAGACCTAATGAAGCCTCTCCTAGTTTTAAGGGTATTTCTGAGCCCGGCTCTGAAATCGGTGTAGATCATAAGTTATCTCCTGGTTTCAAAGCAGGTGTTGGACTTAGTTTAGGTCATGATGGTTGGGATACCTATTTTCAATATACTTGGCTCCACTCTCATGCTTCTAGTACTTCAGAGCAAACCACTGCTCTTTGGAAATTTGCTCCTGGCTCTATTTTCAGTAACGACTTCTCTTTGATAGGGACAAGTTCTGGTCAGTGGCATCTACATTTTAATACTATGGATTGGGAACTTGGGCGAGAGTATTTCATCAGTCCTCATCTCCTACTCAGACCCTTTATCGGGTTAAAAGGGACATGGCAACGTCAAACCTACAATATTGATTATGACAATATCTCGCAAGCCGATGCGACAGGCGGTGGCCTCTTTAACGCCACTTCTACAGGTTCTTATAGTATCAATAACAAACAATATTTCTGGGGTATAGGACCACGTATAGGTCTTAATAGCTCATGGCAATTTAATCGCAATTGGGGTCTATTTGGAGATATTGCTTGGTCGACACTATGGTCTTATTTCACAGACTCAAGGATAGATACAGCAAAAGAGGTTTCAGCCTTTTCTTATCAAAGACAAGCAGGAACACCCACTATTGTTGCTAATGAACGCAGCCGTTTCCATTCAGTATTCCCTGTGCTAGAGCTTGCTCTTGGTGCAAGATGGGATTACTGGTTCTTAGATGATGATTATCGTATCCGCATCCAAGCCGCTTGGGAAGAGCAAGTATGGTTTGACCAAAATCATTTTATCGACGGCACGTTCTCTCGTTATGGTGCCCTCACTTTGCAAGGGCTGACGCTTGCCTTTAGACTAGATTTCTAACTCCTCTTTAAGAAAGGTGACTACGTAAAAGAATGCCATGCATGATGCATGGCATTCTTTTTAGTAAGAGATCTCTTTGTTTAATAACACCATGCTCTCTTTAAGTAAGTGGATAAATTTATCGATTTCACCGATATTGTTATACACCCCAAAAGAGATACGCATCGCGCTTTCTAACCCAAAACGGGCAAGTAGAGGTTCTGCGCACATTTTACCGGTTCTTAATGAGACACCTTTAAGACCGAGAATAGTCCCTACATCTAAAGGATGAAATCCCTCAATAGAAAAGGTGATGATAGGACCTTGATTGCTCGTGTTCCCCAAAATACGTAATCCTGGGATTTCTCTCAGTTTTTTTGTAGCATGCGCAAGAAGAAGACGATCATGTTCTTGAATTTTTTTAAGTCCAAGACTCTCGATATAGCGAATGGCGGCGCCCATGCCGATCACTTCTGCAATCATCGGTGTGCCTGCCTCAAAACGGAGCGGTGGCTTTTGATACGTTGTACGCTCAAAAGTCACCTTTTCAATCATATCCCCACCCCCTTGATAAGGGGGTATTTTGTCTAAAAGCTCTTGTTTCCCATAGAGCACCCCTACACCTGTAGGACCATAAATCTTATGGGCAGAAAAAGCTAAGAAATCCACCTGCAGCTCCTGGACATTGATCCGTTGATGTCCTACAGCTTGCGCAGCATCTAAGACAACCTTAGCACCCACTTTGTGTGCTAAAGCAATCACCTCTTCTACGGGATTGATCACCCCTGTGGTATTGGTGATATAGGCAATAGAGATAAGCTTTGTCTTAGAAGAAAGCATCTGCTTAAACGTTTTTAGATCCAAAGCGCCATTTTCTAAAATAGGAATCACCTTAAGATGTAACCCTTTCTCCAAAGCAATCATCTGCCAAGGAACGATATTTGCATGATGCTCAGCAGCAGAGATAAAAATCTCATCTCCCGCTTGTAATAGCGCTCCTGCAAAGCTTCTTGCCACCAAGTTCAAACTCTCCGTAGTTCCCTTAGTGAAAATAATCTCATCTGAAGATTTTGCACCCAGAAAACGTCTCACCTCTTCTCTGACATGCTGATAGGTTTCTGTGGCTTTAGCGGCAAGAGGATAAATTGCACGATGGACAGTGCCATAATGATATAAATAAAAATTAGACATCGCATCGATCACCTCTTTGGGTTTAAGAGCTGTCGCTGCAGAATCGAAATAAATAAAGACATTCTCTTGATGTTCCGGCAAAGAAAAAATAGGAAAATCTTTTTTAGCATCATCAACCCCTGATAGGTTATGCCGAAAAAATTCTTCTCCCCGGGGATCTTCCATCATCGCTCCAATTTTTGATATAAATAACGCGTCATTTTCTCTTTCATAACAAAAGTCATCTTTTCCATCAGCTCCGCACAGAATCCTTTAATTAAGATGTTTTTTGCTACGCGTGGAGACAGCCCGCGCGCTTGAAGATAAAACATTTCATCCGCTTTGAGTTGAGCCACAGTAGCCCCATGCGAAGCTTTAACATCATCAGCAAAAATTTCCAAATGAGGTTTGCTATACCCACAGGCACGCTCTCCTAAAATCAGTTGGTTCGAGAGCTGATAAGCTTCTGTCTTCTGGGCACACTGATCTACAAAAATTTTTCCTTCAAAACTTAAGTGAGCACGATCGAAGAGGACTCCTTTAAAATGTTGAAAAGAGCGGCATGCAGGCGCCAAATGACGCATCTGCACATAGTGATGCGTCTGCTTTTTCTCTTGTAAAAGGGAAAGACCTTCTAAGCGCATCTCACCATTTTCTTCCAAAAGCTCCACTCGAAACTCTTGTCTTAAGAGCTCACCACCAAAATCTCCACCAAGATAATGACATGTCGCATCTCGTTTTAAAGAAAAAGCCACCTGATCAAAATACCAACAATTGCCGATATCTAATGCGTGACTGCGGATATGAGAGTGACTCAGAGGCTCCAAATGCACTTCGATCGCTCTATTGATAAAATGACGCTCCCCTTGTGTATGTGTATGAAGATGTATATTCACTTGAGCTTCCTTGCCCACATATAAGGAAATCTTGGGAAAAGAAAGTGTGGGTACATCACTAGAGACAAGATCAAAAATTTCAATCGGCTCTTCTAAATGGATTTTCGGAGGAACATAAAGAAAAAACCCTTCTTCATATAATGCGTAATTCAGCAAAGAAAAACGGCTATCTTCTTGCAATACTTTTTCCGCTTTATGACGCAGCAAGAAACTATACTGACGCTCCGCTTCCTTTAATGTGCAAAACACCACTTCTTTGGGTAAGGTGTCGTAAGAAGAGTGTTTCTTAGATAAGCATCCATTGATCAAGACAAAACGTGGACTCTTTTGGAGCTCAGGTAAGTGGATCTCTTTATAAGGGGAAGGAGGAGTATAAAACTCCTGGCCATAGAGCTCTTTTAAAGAAAGATAACGAAAAGCTTCTTCCTGTTTCTGCGGCAGCCCTGCAGCTAAAAAATGCTCCCAAGCCTTCTCACGAAAATCTTCCCTCTTTTGCGCAGAAGCAAGATCTATAAGGGCCTCTAAAAGCTTTGTTTGTTCTTGGATGGGCATGAAACTCCTTACCTGCTCAGCTGTAAGGCATCATAGCCTTGCTCTTCAAGAAGTAGCGCCAGTGATGCATCGGATGTTTTGACGATTTTTCCATCGATGACAACGTGGACAAAATCTGGCTCAACATAATCTAAAAGTCTTTGATAGTGCGTGATTAAAATTAAGGAGCGGTTAGCGCTCATTTGCTTTTTAATCCCTTCAGCCACAATCTTCATTGCATCAATATCCAATCCTGAATCTGTCTCATCTAATATCGCTAGCGTCGGCTCTAATACAGCCATCTGTAAAATTTCATTACGTTTTTTCTCCCCTCCAGAAAATCCTACATTGATATCACGTGTTAAAAACTCTTCTTTCATATTCATGAGCAAAAGTTTTTCTTTGAGAAGTTTTAAAAACTCTTCTTCTGAAAGTAGCGGCTCTTTGCGCGCTTTACGCTGAGCGTTTTTCATAGCGAAAAGAAAATCAAAGTTACTGCACCCACTGATTTCAATGGGATACTGAAAACTCATAAAAAGTCCTAGATGAACCCTTTCTTCAGGTTCTACGTCTACGAGATCTTGACCCTGAAATAAAATCTCTCCTTGTGTCACCTCATAGCTGGGATGACCCGCGAGCACTTTGGCTAAAGTCGATTTACCTGCTCCATTAGGTCCCATGATCGCATGGATCTCTCCTGGCCTCACCTGTAAATTTAATCCTTTTAAAATTTCTTCACCCTTGATGGCGACGTGAAGATTACGTAGATCAAGCATATTTATCCTACTGAATGTTCAAGCTTTAATGTGAGTAATTTTTGTGCTTCGACAGCAAATTCCAAAGGGAGTTCTCGAATCACCTCTTTGCAAAAACCATTTACAATGAGATTAATAGCATCCTCTTTTCCAAGCCCTCGTGATTGTAAATAAAAAATCTGCTCCTCGTTCATCTTGGACGTCGAAGCTTCATGTTCAATTTCTGCACTATCGTTATGCACTTCAATATAGGGGAATGTATTGGCAGAGCAGCGATTCCCTACAAGCATAGAATCACATTGTGTGTAATTTCTTGCACCGGAGGCTCTAGGAGCAATTTTTACAAGACCACGATACGTATTATGCGAGGTGTCTGCTGAAATCCCTTTCGAGATAATCGTCGACCGCGTGTTTTTCCCCAGGTGGATCATCTTCGTCCCCGTATCTGCCTGCATATGATGATTGGTGAGTGCTACGGAGTAAAATTCACCGACAGATTCATCCCCTTGTAAAATACAGCTAGGATATTTCCAGGTAATCGCTGCCCCCACTTCCACTTGTGTCCAAGAGATTTTTGAGCGAAACCCTTCACAGCGTCCTCGCTTTGTCACAAAATTATAAATGCCTCCCTTGCCCGTCACGGGGTCTCCAGCATACCAGTTTTGTACTGTAGAATATTTGATTTCTGCTTTTTCTTTGGCCACAAGTTCAACAACAGCTGCATGGAGCTGATGTTCATCAAAAGCGGGAGCTGTACATCCTTCGAGATAACTCACATAAGAGCCTTCTTCTGCAATGATGAGCGTTCTCTCAAATTGTCCTGTCTCCCTTTCATTAATACGAAAATATGTGGAGAGTTCTATCGGGCATCTGACACCTTTGGGGACATAGACAAAAGATCCATCAGAAAAGACAGCAGAATTTAAAGCGGCATAAAAGTTGTCGCCTATCGGCACAACACTCGCTAAATATTCTTCAATGAGGTGAGGATATTTTTTGACAGCTTCTGACATCGAACAAAGGACAACACCTGCGTCGTGGAGTGTTTGATGGAATGTCGTACCCAAAGAGACCGAATCAAAGACAACATCTACAGCCACATTAGCAAGCCGCTTCTGTTCTTCTAAAGGAATCCCTAGTTTTGCAAAAGTTTTTAAGATTTCCGGGTCGACCTCATCCAAACTCTCTAAGGTCTGCTTTTTTTTAGGCTCAGAAAAATAAGAAATATTTTGAAAGTCGATTGTGTCAATAGTCAGATGATGCCACTCAGGAAGAGTCATTTGTTGCCATGTCTCATAGGCTTTCAAACGAAAATCTAATAAAAACTGAGGTTCATTTTTTTTGGCAGAAATAGCACGAATCGTCTCTTCATTCAACCCTTTGGGAAAGCGCTCCGATTCAATAGGGGTGATAAACCCATATTTATATTCAGTACGCTCTTTCAATAGTTCTTCGCTTGTCAGTGACCCAGACATGATTTTTTATTTTTCTTTTGTAACGGAAAATTTCAAATGATTCCCTTAAGGGTACTACCCTCCCCCTTTGCTTGTCAATTCTTGAAACTTTCTAAGAAATAAAAACTAGAAAAAATAACAAAAAAAATTTTAATTCCTATACAAAAGCTATTAAATAAAAATTAATTGGACAGTTAGCGTTTTAAAAGAGTATTTTTCGTTATTCTTTAACGTTGACTCAAGGGGGTGTAACTTGCATGTTTGGCTTTGCGCACTAGTGACTCTCATAACAACCTCGTTGATTAGCAAAGAGCTCTCCACCTTTTCAGGGATGGCTTATAATGAGCATCAAGAGCACCTTTTCACAGAAGAATACCTCATAGAAAAAGAAGAGAATAAGATTACCCGTGTGACGACAAAATTTTTCTCTCCGCAAGGAGCCCTTATGGCAGAGATGTGTTCAAATTTTCCCTATAACAGCTATTTGGCTAGCGTACATTTTGAAAAAAAAGAAGATCCTACAACCTATGGCACCTTGATCTCTGAGCGTGGCATCGAGCTCTTTAAAACCACAGCCTCGCAGCTGCGCAAACATAAAACGATCAACATTCAAAAAACCATGGTCGCAGGTCATGGCTTTTATTTTTACATCCTGGAATCTCTAACAGCGCTCCTTGCAGGAGAGTCAAGAGAGCTCACCTTTTTACAACCCAATCGCTTAAATAGTTATACCTTTAAGATGAAAGCAACAGCACTCCCGCATCAAGAGCATCTGGTCAAAGTCTCTTTAACTCTCGACAACCGTCTTCTTAAAGCCTTTGTTCCTGACATCTCTTTAGTCATCGACCGAAGAAATAACTCTCTTGTCTCTTATGAAGGAGTGAGTGGTTTTTTTTCTTTTGATGAAAGTCTTTCTTTGAAAAAAATTTCTGTGACCTACACACAGCCGACTCCAATCCTCGCTAACTATTCAAAAACTAACACAAGCAATGAGCCCAAAGGTCCCAATAATTAATCCTGCAATCTTGTTAATCCAGCTCATGACTTTTTCCCCTATTCTTTTTCGAAATAAAGTCACCCCTTCACTAAGAATAAGCCACCAAAATGCAGAACCTAAAAACACCCCTAATACAAGTAATGTGGCTTGAGCATAATCCCCTTGGATACTCGACACCCCAAGACCTGCGAAAACAGCCAAAAACGCAAGAATCGTCATCGGATTGGCTACTGTAAGAAAAAAAGTAGTCACAAAATCATTGAAAAGAGAGACATGGGAAACAGAGCTTGATTCACCTGCTGGTTTAGAAAAAAACGTCTTCCAACCGAGATAAATTAAAAACACGCCTCCAAGGAGTTTGAGCCAATGCTGTGCCGAGAGAAGAAAATGCGAAATAAAAGTGAGTCCAAAAGCAGCCACAATCGCATATAGAGCATCAGCAAAAGCAGCTCCTATGCCAGAAACAAATCCAGAAAATCTACCAAATTGCAATGTTTTGCGAATGCATAGAATGCCAATAGGTCCTACGGGTGCAGCAATGGAAAATCCAAGAATAAGTCCTTTATAAAGAAATCCAAGAGCCATCTATTCTCCAAAATCTAAAAAGAAATTAAGTTCTGAGTCAGACTCGTCTTCACCCACTGCTCAGCCATCTCCAAATGCTCCGGCAAATCTATACCGAGGGTACTATGAAAAGTCTCATGGGCAAAGATTTTCATCCCATAATATAAAAAGCGTAACTGCTCTAATGCTTCCGACAGCTCTAGTGGACAGGGAGGCATCTTCTCAATAGACTCTAAAGCTTCTGAGGTAAAAGCATAGATCCCAATATGTTTATAACGCTCTGCCCTAACACCATCACGTTCATAAGGAAGCGCATAACGAGAAAAATATAGAGCCTGCTCCTCATGATCGACAACAACTTTCACAACACTGGGGTCTGTATGCTCTTGCGGCTCTGTAATTTTTTTTCTGAGCGTCCAAATATCTCTATGAGAACTATCAATGGATTGTAAAAGATCTTCCATCATCGCCTGACTTAAAAAGGGCTCATCCGCTTGCCAATTCACCCACACATCTGCTTGAAGATGATATCTTGTTTGAACCTCAATCATCCGCATCGTGCCATTGAGACACCCCTCTGAAGTCATCAAAGCCACCCCGCCAAAGCTTTCAACAAGTTTTTGCGTTTCAATAGCATCAACAGCAAAAAGAATCTCATCAAAAAAATTGCAACCGGAAGCTGCTTCATAGACCCACTGCAAAAGCGGTTTGCCGTTAAGATGTTTTAACACCTTTTTAGGAAATCTTGAAGAGTGTAACCGCGCAGGAATTACACAAATAATTTTTTTGTTTTTATACATAACACAGTTATAAATAACGTTGATATACAGGTTCTTGATCTAGGGCAAGCGTGCTATATTGTCTTTGCACCCACTGCTGATATTCTCCCCTATTGACCTTCTCTAACCACTCCTGATGATTTAAATACCATAGCATCGTCTTTTCTAAACCCCCTTGCAGAGTGCACAAAGGTTGCCATCCAATATCGTGTAACAATTTTTCATGATGCATCGCATAACGAAAATCATGCCCCGGACGATCTTTGGTAAAAATAATTAAATTTTCTAAGGATGCTACCTCTGTGTTTGTGTAAGCGGCATAACTATGGATGAGGAGTTTCACAAGGTCGAGATTTTTCATTTCACATGTGCCAGGAATATTATAAATCTCTCCTATCTTCCCTTCTCTTAAAATCGCTTCAATCGCTCTTGAATGATCTTCTACATAAAGCCACTCGCGCACATGATCCCCTTTGCCATAGATGGGTAAAGGTGCTTTTTTAAAGAGCCTTGTCAAAATAAAAGGAATCAGTTTTTCAGGAAACTGATAAGGACCATAGTTATTACCTGCATGGGAAAGTGTGGTCGCAATGCCATAAGTTTTATGATACGCCTGGACAAAATGATCTGCGGAGGCTTTTGAGGCTGCATAAGGGGAGTTAGGACGATAGGAAGAGTCTTCTGAAAATTTTCCTTCTAACTCTAAAGAACCATACACTTCATCTGTTGACACATGATGAAAATGAAGATCAGGAAATTTTCTCACAGCTTCTAAAAGAGAGCATGTGCCTAAAACATTGGTTTGGATGAAGGCAGCTCCTGCTTCAATACTTCTATCCACATGAGTCTCAGCAGCAAAATGTACCACCAAGGAGATCTCCTCCTCCGCAAGCACATCTTCCACAAGCTTTTGATTTAAAATGTTGCCATGCACAAATTTATAGCGCTCATCTCCATACACTTCTTTGACATTTTCAAGATTGCCGCAATAGGTTAATGCATCATAGTTGACGACCTTACCTTTAAAAGAAGACAAAGAAAGTAGATGACGGATGAACGAAGATCCCATAAATCCCGCTCCCCCTGTCACCAAAATATTTTGATAATCTAAATCAACGAGCACCGATATTCTCCTTCTTAAGTCTATATGTGATACATTCTCTGAGCGCTGCTTTATGGCTGCGAATAGGCTGGGATAAAATTTTCTCAATTTTTTCTGTACTGAGTGCTGAATAAGCCGGCCTCACTGCACCTTGGGATACATGTTCTGTGGGAAGAATTCGCTCACATTTTAAAGTAGCGCCTTGCCTCTTGAGTTCAGTAAAAATCTCTTGAGCATAGGTATAGCGACTCACCTCATCTCGATTAGCAAAATGATAAAGACCCTCATAAGGGAGCATCTCTTGCACAGCGAGCACAACATCCTCTGCATAGGTAGGTTTACCCACCTGTGTGCTGACAACGTGTACCTCTTCTTTTTCTAAAAAGGCTCGCCACATCGCCTGCATAAAAGAAGGGCCTTCCTCCGAAAAGAGCCAAGAAATTCTAATCACCAAAGCTTCTGGATACTCACTTGTTAAAATCTTCTCTCCTGCCCATTTACTTGCGCCATAGACATTGAGAGGAGCTGGTGAATCTGTTTCTATATAAGGTGCTTTTTGTTTTCCATTGAAAACATAATCTGTAGAAAAGTGAATAAGTTTAGCGCCAATCTCTTGTGCCGCTACAGCAAGATGTTTGATACCTTGCGCATTGATAGCATAAGCCTCCTCTTTGTGCTTTTCAGCAGCATCCACGGCTGTATACCCACTACAATTAATAATGTATTGAATGCTTTTGCCTTGAATAAAGGCTTTAACGCTAGCCAGATCTTGAATGTCACACTCTTGCCTTGAAGAGACATAAAAGGCCCTGTCGCGAGCTAAAAACCTACGCTGAAATGCTCCAGATAGCACACCATACTTACCTACAATCCAAAACACCCTTATCTCCCGATCTTGTCCATAATTTCAGCAAATGAAGGCGCTGCTAGATCTCGCTTTGAGGTAAAACGCTGCTCTAGTGCAGGCCATGCAATCCCTATATCAGGGTCATCAAAACGAAATCCCTTCTCGGTTTGAGCATTATATTCATGGCTCACCTTATAAGAGACTAGCGCCTCTTCGCTTACACAGCAGAACCCATGGGCAAACCCTACAGGCAAATAGAGCTGCTCTTTTTTTTCATCATCAAGATACACTGAGCTCCATGTTCCATAAGTCGCGGAGTCTTCTCGGATATCTACAAAAACATCAAAAATTTTTCCTTTTAAGACTGTAATGAGTTTGGCTTGACCAGGCTCAGATTGAAAATGCATTCCCCGAATAGTGCCATACTTAGAATAGGAAAGATTATCCTGTAAAAATTCTTCTTGAATACCTAGTGCCGCATAGTTGCTTTGACGAAATGTTTCTAAAAAAAATCCTCTTTCATCATAAAAAACATCTGGTGTTAACAGTAACACTCCTTCTAATCTTAGCTTTTGAATACGCATACACTATCCTTCATAGCAGAAGAATAATCTAACTCAATCACGATCTTTTGACAATCTTTCTTCAAAACGCTTGAAATCCAATGACCGTAACATTCCTGCCGCGTGTCTTATCTCTGCGATAAGAAAAAAAATTCTGCTCATCTGCATAGGTGCATAGACGTGCCATCTCAATATGCTCCGGGCGAACACCTGCGCTGCAGAGTTGCTGATAGCTAATCTCCCAGAAATCAAAATACGCTGGCGCTACTTGATAAGAATAAAATGTTTCTGGCAGCTCGCTTTGATAATGAATAAACTGGGCATGCTTAGGACCTAAGCTTGGAGAAATACATACACGCAAATCCTTAGGATCACAAAAAGCTTTTGCTTTCAGTACCATGACTGTTTTTCCAAGAATATTTTTTACACTCCCTCTCCATCCACAGTGGATGTTGGCGATCACCTCGCGCTTAGGGTCATAAAATAACACCGCTTGGCAGTCGGCATGATAGACAGTAAGACCTACCTGAGGTTTTTTTGTAAAGAGTCCATCTGCACTCTCAAAAGGAAGCATCACCTCTTCCTCCTCCGGTATCTTGTCCACTTCAAAAATATGATCTTCATGACGTTGCCAGCTTGAGACAAGAGAAGAAATCTTTAAACACTCTCTGACCTTACTACGATGCCCATGAGCCATCTCTATCCCTCCTCCAAAACTCATCCCTTCTTCTGTGTGAACACCCTTCTGTCTCAGAAAAACTCCATGGACAAGATGAGGAAACTCTTTCAACTGCTCAAACTCTAGCCACGCCACCCCTTCTTTTTCTTGAAGAATCATTCTTGATCTCCTATAGTGATCCTCTCACAATCCATTAAGATGTGTAATAATATGATAGGTGTTCACCCTTTTTCTCTACTAGAGTTTGTCACATATCCTCTCAAAAGTTTTACGTTTCTTTGTTTGATCATTACGATGCTGAGCTTTTGGGCGTATAAACGCCTATGGATTTGGGGACCTTTACTCGCATTTTCTTGTGTCTGCGCCCACTTTGCTCATATCTTAGAAGTAGGTCTTGTCATTCCCATCGTGTTGCTGTTTGCTTGCCATTGGATCCTATGCACCCACCTGCCCAAGACAGCACAGTTTTTTGTGATCCTCATCATCGTCTTACTCTCTTTTGGATTCTCCTTTCACCTCTTCCCAGATGTCACTAACTGGCTCTTAGCAGACACTCTGCAAGTAAGCCAAGACGCTCCTGCCTTTGCTTACTATTGGAATTTCGATAACCCTTTCATTGGACTCTTCGTCCTTGGCTTTCATCTAAAACTTCTCTCGACGAAATTTGAAATCAAAGCCATTCTCACAAAAACTCTCACCATCACCTGCCTCTCCTTAGGAGCTATTCTCACAGCCACAATCTTTTTAGGTGTGGTAAAATTTGATCCCAAATGCCCCCTCGTGACACCTGTGTGGCTCATCGGCAACCTCTTTTTCACTGTCATCCCAGAAGAGGCTTTTTTTAGAGGGTTTTTACAGCAACAGCTCACCCTCGTCATCCCTAATAAGGCAGCTCCTGTCATCGCTAACTTAATCATCTCTATCGTATTTGCACTGGCTCACATCTTCTTTGTCTCTAATCCCAGCTACCTTCTGATAGCCTTTCTCGCAAGCTTACTCTATGGAACGCTCTATCATGTCACACGCTCTATCGAAAGCGCTATCTTTGCACACTATCTTCTCAATGTGATTCACTTTATCTTCTTTAGCTATCCGATCTTAGGAAAATAATCTTAAAAGAACAAAAAAACTCTCCTAAAAGATTTTAAGAGAGTTTTCGTATCTATAGGTTAAGAAGACCAATAATTTGTTTTCTTGGAGCTGCCAGAATCTTTCGTTGGGTTAGATGGAGCCGTTGTAGAAGGTTGTTGTCCATTATTGTCAGATGCAGGCATATCTCTATGATTACTAATCACTTCCTCAACAGCCATATCAGCACTCATAGGAGCGCCACCTTCCATATCATTCCCCGGCATTGTCATGATAGACATCGCCTCTTGACGCAAGGCAGGTGTAAACACTGTCATAAAAATTTGTCGATGTAGGCCGCTGAGCTGATTAGCAAACTGCATTTCATCAGGACTCATCATCGTTTTGTCCTGAGGTGCAGCCGCAACCATTTGATAATTAAAAGCTAATGATGTTTCTGCGATGAACTCCCCTCCATAAGAGAGTAGTGGCATCGCTCCTAATACTCCTATCACCAAAGCTTTACAAAATTTATATCGCTTTATCATATGATTCCCTCTAGGTTGTTTGATAAATATCCCCAATTACAAATCTAATTTTTGTTTAAAATAAAATCAAACTTTTTAATGTTTTATAAAAAAAATAAATAAAGTTGATTTTAAATATATAACTAATAAAATAACAATTTAGAAATGACAACCAATCCTATCCCAGTATGTCAGATAGACCCTTAGAATGCTCCCAGTGTAAAAAATGTATCTCCATCGTTTACAAGGAAGTCATCAATGGCAGTATGGAAACTTCTCATATGTGTGAGGAGTGTCCCATTTTCAAGAAGAAGCTCCATGGCGAGGAAGTCTCCTCTTTTGGAGTACAGTGGGCGGGTGGTAAACAAGGACTCTCCTGCATGAATTGTGGGATCTCTTTGGAAACCCTACACTTAGAACAACATCTGGGTTGTAGTGACTGCTACACAATTTTTGAGCAGATAATTATAGAAGCTCTTAAAACGGAGGATCTTATTCCTAAAAAAATCAAAGATGTGCTCAAAAAAAACAAATCTTGCCAATTGCATGCGGGTAAAACCCCTCATGAAGAGCTAGCCCCTAAGATTTCCACGCAGATGCATGATCTGAGTGATGCTCTCAGTGAAGCACTTAAGAAAGAAAACTATGAGCAGGCGGCCGCTTTAAGAGATCAAATGAAACAACTTAAGGAAAAGGGAGATGACTGAGCTGAATTTCCCTGCGCATTTTCTTAATCATACCCCTTGGAACTCACAAAGCTCTGCACTATGGCCAGCATCTACTTTTACAGTACGCAGAAATTTAGCACGTTATCCCTTCCCTCACCAGCAAACCCCCAAGCAAGCTGCCTATACGATGGAGCGTTTAAAAGAGGCTTTTTTTAATCATCCACAGATCCATGAACCTATATTTTTAGATTTTTCTCACTTAGAAGCTTTTCACAAAGAGTTTTTATTTGAACATTTTTTTGTTCCAGACGGGGTCTTTGAAGACCGACCTCACCAAGGGCTTATCACTGATTCCTCTGGGACCTTTTTAGCAGGGATTAACCTTGCCGATCATCTCATCTTACAAATACTCGATTGTCAAGGAGCTTGGCACAACACCTGGAATCAGCTGAGAGCGATTGAAAGCCATCTTGGCCATCTTGTGGATTATGCTTTTTCACCACAATTTGGCTATATGACCTCCAACATCCATCATTGTGGCACAGGATTACAAATCAGAGCCTATTTGCATTTACCCGCAATCTTATATACAGAAAGTGCAAACACCTCTTTTTCTGATGAAGAAGAATTTATCATTTCTCCTATAGGCACCTCTGAAGACAATGCAACATTTCAAGGTGATGTTGTTGCTATACAAAACAAATATAGTTTAGGTGTTTCTGAAGATCATCTCCTCAGAAATTTATATTCTGTCGCCAATCGCTTGATCAATGCAGAACAAGAAATACGTCTTTCTATGAAAACACAATCTTCTACTCAGATGAAAGATCTTGTGAGTCGCTCCTTTGGTATCTTACGTCACTCTTATCAGCTACCCACACAAGAAGCGTTGGGTGCTTTAAGTCTTCTTAAATTAGGTATTGATTTAGGATGGATTACAGGTATTTCCGATGCACACATCAATAATTTGTTTTTTAAATGTCGTCGTGGACATTTATTAGCCTATCTCAAAAAAGACTGTTCTCAAGAAGAACTCTTACATGAACGCGCTGAAGTTATTCACCAAGCTTTAAAAGAAGCGCAGCTTGTGATTTAATAGAGTTTTAAAAACCTTAGTTTTACAAAACGTAGTTTGAAAAAACTTAAAACTCCTATGTCTTGGATCGTAGCTATTTTACTTGCGGGAGGAAAAGGAGATCGTTTTGGTGACGCTCTTCCCAAACAGTTTCATCTCCTCTCAGGAAAAAAACTTTATTTATATACGCTAGAAACTTTTCTAAAAATTCTCGAAATCCAAGAAGTTCTTATCGTCTCACACCCTGAGTGGATGGAGACGATTCAAGAAGATCTAAAAATATTTTCGCAGAAACCAGTTTCTCAGAAAATCATTCGTCTTGTCTCCGGAGGTGAGACGCGGCAACACTCTTCTTTTTTAGGATTACAAGCCTGCTCTGCAAAAACATCTCATGTCATCATTCATGATGCTGTGCGACCTTTTGTGACACCTGCAATCATCCAAGAAAATATTGCGCTTGCACGTCAGTATGGTGCCTGTGACACCTGCATTCCTTCTCATGACACTCTTGTGCATACACTCAATCGTCAAGATATTTTTACAATTCCTCTACGTCATGAATATCTACGTGGTCAAACTCCACAAAGTTTTTCCTATCCACTGATTCTCAGAGCACATCAAGTGGCACTTGCCGAAGGTGTTTTCGACGCCACCGATGATTGTCAACTGGTACTCCGTCTTCCTCATCAGATAAAAATCGCTCAAGGCCATGAGGAAAACATTAAAATTACCACCCAATTAGATTTAGTCTTAGCAGAACAGCTCCTACGATTAAAAACGATCCCTTTCATAAAAACCTCTCACACCTCTCTTCAAGGAAAAGTGTTTGTAGTCACAGGAGCTACAGGAGGGATTGGACAAGAAATCACAAAACATCTGATACAAGAAGGTGCCACTGTCATTCCACTGGCCAGAAGCTCTTCTTATGCCATTGATCTCACCTCAGAAAACGCTGTCAAAGAAGTTTTTAAAAACATCTCACTACGCTATGGAGCTATTGATGGCTTAATTAATGCGGTAGGTTATTTGAAAGTGGATCCTTTAAAAGAACTCTCTTCGTTAGAGATTGAAAAAATGATTCATACAAATTTCACAAGTGTTGTCTACGCATGTAAATACTCCCATATCAAACCCTCTGGACATATCCTCAACCTCGCCTCTTCATCGTACACAAGGGGAAGAGCTTCTTATGCCATCTATTCTGGTATGAAAGCTGCTATTGTCAATTTCACACAAGGCCTTGCCTTAGAATATCCTCATCTCAATGTCAATAGCCTTGTCCCTCCACGTACCGACACACCAATGCGCAGACAGAATTTCCCTGAGGAAAACCCCTCTCTCTTACTCTCTCCTAAAATTGTTGCTGAAGAAATCGTGCATATCCTCCATGCAAAGCAGATGACGGGGATGACGATAGAAATAAAGAAATGAGGCTTGATGGGCTCGAACCATCGACACCCTCCTTAAAAGGGAGGTGCTCTACCAGCTGAGCTAAAGCCTCATACCATTACTTTAAGTTGACCCCAAGGGGATTCGAACCCCTGTTGCCAGAATGAAAATCTGATGTCCTAGACCAGGCTAGACGATGGGGCCTTATGGCAACTTAAAAGTGCACCTATTTTAGGATGCGCCTGGGTTTTTCATCAAGTCCAATTTCGCCTAAACCTGCATGATCTCCTTCTCTTTTTGAGAAAAAGCTGTATCAACTTCCTTACAGAATTTGTCTGTCATCTCTTGGATTTGTTTTTCGAGTTTTTTTTGGACATCCTCAGTAATTTCGTTCTCTACTTTCTGCTTTTTGACGACATCATTCGCTTTCCTACGAATATCTCTAAGCTGAATCTTGGCATCCTCTGCCTTTTTCTTACCCAGCTTGACGGTATCCTTACGGATCTCTTCAGTCAGTGGGGGCACAGGAATTCTAATCACATGCCCATCGATAATGGGGCTCAGATTCAAATTAGCCTTTTCTATTCCCTTAGCAATAGGTCCCGCTGTCTGAGGATCATAAGGGCTCACAAGGAGTTGCCGAGCATCTGAGATGCTGACCTGTGCGATATCTTTCAACCTCACCTCACTCCCATAGACGTCGACCATGACACCATCTAAGACCGCAGGATTGGGACGTCCTGTACGAAGGTTTCTGAGCTCTACTTTAAAATGCTCTAACCCATTTTTCATTTTGCTTTCTAAATCTTTTAATATATTCATAAAGTCTCTCACTATTATTTCTCTAGATGACTTTTGTACCCGGTTGCTGATCGCAGACAGCCTTTAAAAAGGCGTCTTGAGCAAATAAATCAAAAACAAAAATAGGAATCTTTGAGTCGCGACACAGGGCCACAGCGGCAGCATCCATCACCTTAAGATCCTCTCCCAGCACTTGAGCATACGTTAAGGTCTCATATTTTTTTGCGTCAGAATGCTTTCTAGGATCTTTGTTATAAACTCCAGCCACTTTCGTAGCTTTAAAAAGCATCTCAGCTCCTATTTCACAGGCACGTAAAGCCGCTGCAGTATCTGTAGTAAAATAAGGGTTACCTGTCCCTCCTACAAAAATCACCACCTGATTGTGATTCAAATAGTCCTGCGCTTTATAGGCAGAAAAGAGTTCTACACTATTCCCATAATCTTTGGATCCCATAATCACAACGGGTATAGAGACTTTCTTCAAAGCTTCAGACAAAAAAATGCCGTTCATCACCGTCGCCAGCATGCCAATATGATCAGCAGCCACCCTCGATAGGTTAAATTCCTGTGCCAAGGAACCTCGAAAAAAGTTTCCTCCTCCGACTACAAGACCTATCTGGACCCCAAGACGATGTAAACTCTGAATAGAAGAGACAAGATGCGTACAGGATTTTTGATCTACTCCCAAAGAAGCTTCTCCGGAAAGAGCCTCTCCGGAGATTTTGAGTAAAACACGTTTATAAGCAGGTTTTTTCATCGCTTACCCAAGTGTACAATTATTTAAGCGCTACCCACTTCCCAACGTAAGAACTTCGTAATAGAAAGTGTCGCCCCTACTTTTTTACCTGCAGCGTTGACGTGCTGCTCGACGCTAACGCTGTTGTCTTTGATAAATTTCTGTCCTAAAAGACATACTTGATCTGCATAAGCTTTTAACTTACCTGCAAGAATTTTATCAATCATTGCAGCAGGTTTACCTTGCATCTGACTCATAGCAATATCTTTTTCTCTCGCAAGAGCTGCCTCAGGGATATCTGCAGGTTTTAGATATTCTGGAGCATCTGCAGCAACATGCATAGCAATATCTTTGGCTAAATCATTCATAGAAGCACTTCCTGTAATCTCCACAAGAGTGGCGATCTTACCACCTAGGTGGATATAGAGACCATAGGAGGCATTGGAAGCTTTTTTCATCGCATACACACGCTTCACCTGAATGTTTTCTCCAATCGATTGCACAAGATCCACCCTCATCTCTTCATGAGAGCGCCCATTTTTTGATTTTTGCTCCAAAAACTTCTCTAGCAATGTTGGCTGATCTTTGAGAGCATCTTGCGTTAAGAGTTCAACAAAAGCCACAAATTTTTCGTTTTTGACCACAAAATCTGTTTCTGCATTGACTTCTACGAGGGCAATGGCTTTAGCATCTTCTTTCGCACCCACTAACCCTTCATTGGTTTCTCGTGTGCTTTTCTTCACCGCAGAGGCTGCCCCTTCTTTACGTAAAATGTCGATAGCTTTTTCCATATCGCCTCTAGCAGAGTCAAGGGCTTGCTTACATTTAGCCATGCCCACACCTGTGCGCTCTCTCAGCTTTTTGATCATGTCTGATGTAATTTCAGTTGTCATACCTTCTCACCTTCCCCGTCTATCGCTTCAGGAGCTTTCCTACGCCTTTTCTGTCCTTCTTCAGCTCCCTCTTCTTTGATAGCTACAATATTCATCTCTTTTTTCTTATCGATGATAGTGTACATCAAACTCTGCAAAATTAATTTAATACTTTTTAGTGCGTCATCATTACATGCGATGACATAGTCAATAGGATCTGGGTTACAGTTGGTATCCACAAGCCCCATCACAGGAATGCCCAGCTTGTTGGCTTCAGCAACCGCAATGTGTTCTTTGCTAGGATCGACAACAATGACAAGACCTGGGGGTTTACGCATCGCGCGCATACCTGAAAGATTACGATTGAGTTTTTCCTGATCTTTTGTCAATAGGATCATTTCCTTTTTTGTGAGCCCATCCCCACCTGTCGCAATTTTCTTTTCAATACGCTCTAACGTTTTGACAGACTGTCTAATCGTCGTCAAATTAGTGAGCATTCCACCAAGCCATCTTTCAGACACGTAAAATTCGCCGCATTCCTCTGCACACTCTTTGATCACACTCTTAGCTTGTTTCTTTGTGCCAACAAATAAAATGCTCTTACGTGCTGCAATAATATCAGCTACGACTTGCTGCGCGTTACGCACTTGCTGCATGGTCTTAGCTAAGTCAATGATATAAATACCGTTGCGTTCTTCAAAGATGAAACGCTTCATCTTCGGATTCCAACGATGTTTTTGATGTCCAAAATGAGCTCCTGATTCTAAAAGCTCTTTGACAGTGAGTTGTTTTCTTGCTGTAGTCAAACGATGTTCCTTTTATGTTGTATGTCAGCACTCTTAAATCATTCTTTAAGAGTTTTTTTAAGCATTCTTTTTCCCCTATATATAGACACCCGTACCAAGACGATCCCTGACACTAAACCTTCTATGCTATGCGAGTCATCCAAAGGGCTATCAAGAAATTTTTTTCTTGATATGGAATGAGGATACCAAGAATCTAGATAAAACTCAAGTACTGGCCGCCCTAGCACTCTATCAACAAAAAAATTTAAAAGGAAGAGACCCTGAAGGAAAAAGCGCCTGATCAGAATCGAACTGACACTGGTAGCTTGGAAGGCTACTGTTCTACCATTGAACTACAGGCGCAACTCAATAGGAAAAAGAAGAGCAAATGTTACCATATTATGTATAAATTTCAAGAAAAAACGCCTAAGTAGCTTCTAAAGAAGTGAACATTTAAAAGATTTTTGAAGGAAAACAAAAAAGTGAAGGCCATCTTTACAGATGGCCTTCACCTTACAGATAGAAGAAAACTTTTCTTAAATGATCTCTTAGAAATCAAATCTTACGTTAAGAGTAAACCCTTGAAGACTTAAATCCCCGAAGACAGAATCAGTACCAGCACCTAGGAAGTGATTCTGGTTAAACCATACTTGGTTTTCCCAGCTCGCTCCAAGTCTGAAACGATATTCGTCATCACAGAACCAGTAGTCATAGCGTAAGCCTAACTCTAGCTCTACTACTGGACTCAGTTGGTGCGTTCTACCTCTTGCGCCTACAGTGTTATAGTCGCTAAGAACTACTGTTCCATTAGTGTTATTGACATTTGCTGTATCTGTTCTGGTATTTTTAAATTGTCCCCATAGCGCCGCAAGTGCCCAGTTACCAAAGAAACTAAAGTTTCTAGAAAACATCCAGCAGCTATTCACACCCGCTCTCGGTCCAACACCCCAGAAATTTTGCTTACGAGCAATTTCATAAGTTTCTGACCGATTTGTAATTAACAATTTAACCGTTCCATCAGCAGAATATGTGTATTGTGAGCTTCCTGATACCATAGCATAGTTCACAGTATAGTTTTGAGTATCCCACGTCCCTTTAAGACCAAAATGTGGCCTGCAAACCATTTTTGGGCTTACAAAAAATGCGCGTCCTAACTCTAGGTCTAACACATTCAAATGCAGTCTCCAATCAGCTGAGCCGCTTGTAGGAGATGTAGGAGCTGCTACGACAGTACTGGTAGAAGGGCTTACTGCAGGAAAAGCCACCGTTTGGATTGACCATAAGGCTGCATTGGTAGCTCCTGCTGGCGCTACACCAAAAGAATCTGTCGCATGAGAACGTAACCATGTATAGGTAACTCCCATGTCCCATCCATCATAATGGAAATCAAGCCCAAGTCCTGCTTTAAACCCAGAGCTCATCTTGAATTGAGGATGACGATAAGTCCCTTGTGACAGAACGTTATCAGATAACCCTAAACCAGAAGCCACGCCTCCGTTATACACATAAGAAAGCCCACCTTCACTAGCGTGCCAATAAATGTAATCAGCTAGGATGTACACATCCACACCACCTGATACAACCACTCCAGCTTCTGGAGTCACTTCTTGACCTTTTAGTCTGTCATATGTTGAAACAAAATGCCCTTTATTACCGGAAGAATTTGTTCCACTCATATCCTTATCGTCAGCGTTTAATCCCAAACAGCTGAGCAGACAAGGCACCGCTAGGTATCTTAAAATTTGCAATGTTCGTTCCTTCATTTTTTCTACTCCTAAAAAATAAAACTTCATCAAGGTCTCATGAAACAGTAAAGATGATTTTAAGTGCAACAAAAAAAACAGGCTTTGTCTGAATTTTTTCACAGAGGCCGTTGATACTCATTTCTGCAGCATAAAAAAAAACGCATGATGCAAAACTTGCACCATGCGTTGAGGTTCACTGAGCATCAGTAAATCAATTAGAAATCAAATCTTACGTTAAGAGTAAACCCTTGAAGACTTAGATCTCCCAAAACAGAATCAGCACCAGCATCTATGAAGTGGTTCTGGTTAAACCATACTTGGTTCTCCCAGCTCGCTCCAAGTCTGAAACGATACTCGTCATCACAGAACCAGTAGTCATAGCGTAAGCCTAACTCTAGCTCTAGTACTGGACTCAGTTGGTGTGTTCTAGCTCTTGCATTCACAGCAGTATAGTTGCTAACAATCGCTGTTCCACTAGACGCATCCACATTTGCTGTATCTGTTCTAGTGTTTTTAAATTGTCCCCATAGCGCCGCAAGTGCCCAGTTACCAAAGAAACTAAAGTTTCTAGAAAACATCCAGCAGCTATTCATACCTGTTCTTGGTCCAATACCCCAGAAATTTTGTTTGCGAGCAATTTCATAGGTCTCTGATTCAGTCGCAATTCCAACCTTAACGACGTCACTAGAAGTATACAACTCTTGTGCGCTTCCCGGTGCTACAGCATAGTTCACATTATACTTTTGAGTATCCCATGTCCCTTTAAGACCAAAATGTGGTCTGCAAACAATTTTTGGGCTTACAAAAAATGCGCGTCCTAACTCTAGGTCTAACACATTCAAATGCAGCCTCCAATCCGCTGAGCCGCTTGTAGGAGCGCCAGAAGACATTAAGACAGTATTTCCAATGGCTACTGGTGAAAGAAAAGCCACTGCTTGCGTTGACCATAAGGCTGAATTGCTAGCCCCTGTTGGCGCTACAGCAAAAGAATCTGTCGCATGAGAACGTAACCATGTGTAGGTGAGCCCCATGTCCCATCCATCATAATGGAAATCAAGACCAAGTCCTACTTTAAATCCAGAATTCAGCTTGAATTGAGGATGACGATAAGTCCCTTGTGACAGAATGTTATCAGAAGACCCCACTACTGTAGCAGGAGTTACGCCTCCATTATATACATAAGAGAGCCCGCCTTCACTAGCATGCCAGTAAATATAATCGGCTAGGATGTACACATCCACACCACCTGATACAACAACTCCAGCTTCTGGAGTCACTTCTTGACCTTTTAGTCTATCATATGTTGAAACAAAGTGCCCCTTATTCTTGGAAGAATTTGTTTCGTTCATATCCCTATCGTCAGCGTTTAATCCTAAACAACTAAGCAGACAAGGCACAGCTAGGTATCTTAAAATTTGCAATGTTCGTTCCTTCATTTTTTCTACTCCTAAAAAAGAAAACTTCAATAATTCCTAATGAAACAATAAATATGATTTTAAATTCAACAAAAAATGTTGAAATCTATCCTCCCGGAAACTTTTTCCGAAATTTCATATCGAAGAAGATAGAAAACTCATACAATAGCTCGCGACATCATTTATTGGGAGAATTTTATGAAATTACATGATGTGATCGTCGCGATTCTACTACTCTTTTCTACTCTACATGCCCACACAACTTCAGCATCTGCGACTTGGATGACACAGTACCAAACAAAAAATACGCTGACAGAATGCTCTCTTGGAAAAGAGCAATTTCATCCTCTTCTTCACACATTCAGTGTCTCTGATCATCTTCTTTTTTTTCATGCATTAGATCAGCTGATGGTAGTCGCTCCCACTGCGACTCTCTCTGATACTTCTATGAGCTATGAGAATCGCGAGCAAAAGATTTTGGATGCATTTTATCACCTAACACACTCTATTGAAAAGTTTTACAAAAAACATCCTACAAGCACCATTGCACATCTCTTAAAGAGTTGGAGTACACTGGAATTCTCCAAAACAGAAAAAGAAACACTAAGCTATTTTGAACATTTACAACATGCACCCTGTGTAGAGGATTTGACTCCTCTACAGCAAGCTTTATACAAGATGACTCTACATGCGGATACGATGAAAGCTCGTTTCCATTCACATCTTTCCCAATTTTCTCATTTTTATCAGCAATATGGAGTGTTTTTGATTGATCTCTATACCCATCAAAAGATGCTCTCTCTTCTCGATCATACTTTCGATCCTCTTCTTTTCCATCATATTGAAACTTACCTAGAGATTGCTCATAAAAAAGCCGTTTTTGGTTTTCATGATGCTCTTGTGCATCAGTTTTTCAATGGAACTATTCTGGTCACCACCTCCAGTGAAAGAGAAGCTAAAAAACTTCTGAAACCTCTTTTCAATAAATTCGCGCGTCGCTGCTGCGCATCTGATGAGACGATGCTGTCTACTGCTGCAAGAAAAAATTTCTACTTTTCTCCTTTATCACTTAATCTTGCCCATGATAAGAGAGATGAAAAAACATAATTAGTCACCATGCTATCTAGTGATATTCCCGCCAAAGCACATCGCGTCTTGCATATTATCATTCTCTTTTTTCTACTCATCTTGGTACGTATTTGGTTTTTGTGCATCGTGGAACATGAATCTTATTTAGCGCTTTCTAAAAAGTTCCAACAAAAAACCCTGATAGAAAAACCCTCACGTGGAACAATACGCGATCGCTTTAACATGCCGCTAGCGATCAACAAATTACAATATGATGCAGCCATCTGCTACGATCGTATACGTCAAATCCCTGCAACTAAGCGTGTAAAAAATGCTCAAGGAAAAAGCATAAAAACCTATCCACGTAGGGAATATATTCAACGTCTTGCCTCTTTACTTGGAGAGAAACTCCATCTTGATCCTGTAGATATTGAAGATCTGATCTATAGTAAAGCAGCTTTGTTTCCGAGCACACCTTTTATCTTAAAAGAAGATCTATCAGAAGATCTTTATTATACACTCAGAGGATTAGAAAGAGACTATGCAGGGATCTGCGCCCTAAAAAATTCTAAACGTTATTATCCTTTAAACAAAGTGGGCGCAGATCTCATCGGCTATATAGGGACTGTGAGTGAGCAAGAATATTTCTCGATTGTCAGTGAGATCCACGAACTCAAAGAACATCTTAAAGACTATGAAGAAGGGCGCCTTGTATTCTTACCCAAAGGTTTTGCCAGTTTTCAGGAGATGAAAGTACGTTTACAACATCTGAAAAAGAAAATGTATTCTCTCAACGATAAAATCGGGAAAAGTGGAATCGAAGCGACCTATGATGATCTGTTAAAAGGCTCGTATGGAAAAAAAACTTTTGAAATCAATACAAAAGGCTCGATTGTACGTGAACTTCCTGGCACCAAAGAGGCCCTCTCTGGCCAGAGAATTCTTTTGAGCATTTCTGCAGAGCTGCAAGAATTTGCAGAGGCTCTTCTAGCAGAAAATGAATCCCTGCGCGACGAAAAATTTGTGCATGCAGGAAAAAATCATCCCTTGGTCTCATCTCCATGGATGAAAGGAGGTGCCCTTGTAGCTATGATTCCCACAACAGGGGAAATCGTCGCCCTCGCCTCATATCCAAGAATGAATAATAATGATTTTGTAGCATCTCACGCTAACCCTTCCCCTATTTCTCATTGGTTAGAAACGAAATCTTATGTGGGGCAATTATGGGATGGCACCACCCTTTTAGAAAGAGAGTTTTATTCTTTTAAACAACGCAACTTTTATCAAGAAGAAAAAAAACTCACTCTAGAGGGTTATCTTGAAAGAGTGCTTTCACTCCATAGCTCGGCAAAAAGAGCTTTTCAGCGTGTGACCTCTCTAACCTCTGCTGTGGAACTGCAAAAAAGCGCCCTATTATTATTAGATTTATCAGAGCAACCCTATATGCATGCTTTGATCGACACCTTATATGAACAAGAGTCTCACCATCATCCGAGCGCTTTTGCTACAAATCTTGGACAGATTCAAGAAATTAAAAATACACTGCATCAGCATGACTTTTTAGTGAAAGAAGCTCGCCTTCTTTTGGATCAAGTACTTTTTGATATCCCTCATAATGATGATAAATTACTTGTGTTAGATCTGTTAAAACTGATTGCTCCTGCAAATGCTTTTGATGAAGAGTTACTCCAAGCAGTCGGTACAGATACTCTCTCTTCATATAGAAAATTCTCCCAGTCGCTTGCCCTGCTCTCTCATACAGTGGAAGATCTTGCAAAACACTGTTTTCATGTGAACGATTTTAGAGAGTGGCGCTCTGAGCATTTTAAAGCCTATCTTGCGCAGAAGCGCTTAGAAGAAAAAGAACACAAACGTTATCAGAAACCTTACACCGATTATTTGAAAAAATTAGAGAAAACTCAATTTCGCAGCTTTTGGGAGACACATCGCTTAAATTTGATTGCGGTATTCGCTCGCATCCCTTTACAAAAAGAAGATGAGAGCCTGCTCAGCACCTATCAAAAATATCTGCTAGAAAAGAAAAATCACTTAGACTCTCTCGAACACCTTCCTGGGTCTTCTCCTGCTCTTGTACATCAAGCCATTCATCTCTTAGAACAGCGATGCAAAGTGCTTGACCCTAGCCTCGCCATAAAATATCTCCACACAATGCGCTCTTATAAGGACCTTTCTGGAAAACTCTATGGTTATTATCCTACAATTAAAAAACGTCAAGGGACGCAAACAGAACAAGATTTAGCAGGGGCCTTTTATCCTCCTACAGGCTATGGACATGGAAGATCGTATGCCTTTCGACAATCCACACCCTTAGGTTCTATTTTCAAAATTATCACTGCCTATGAAGCTTTAAAACAAAACTATGAAAAAGGTGCCTATCTGCATACCACCAATCTCAACCCTTTAACAATTATTGATGAAATTCAACCTTCTGCACCAGGAGATCGCGATCTGGTCTTAGGTTTTCATGAAGATGGGAGAAAAATTACACGGCACTACAAAGGAGGGACTTTACCACGTACACATATCCCTCTAGGAGAAGTGGATTATATTAAAGCTTTTGAACGTTCCAGTAATATCTATTTTTCTCTTTTAGCAAGCGATATTATTGAAGAACCTAATGATCTCATGCTGGCCAGTTTGAAATTTGGCTTTGGCAATAAAACAGGGATCGACTTGCCAGGAGAAATTCCTGGTATGCTCCCGAAAGATTTGAATGAAAACCGCTCAGGACTCTATGCCTTTGCAATTGGACAACACTCCCTCATCGCTACGCCTTTGCAAACGGCTGTCATGCTCTCTTCTCTTGTCAACGGAGGAGAAGTCTTAAAACCACAAATTGTACATCTCACCGCAGGCATTAAAACAACACCGACCTTGCCAGAAAATGTGGAGGAATACTCCTACAAAGATTATCTCAATCATGTAGGACTTTTCTTTCCTTTTTTTATCCAAACGCAAACCCCCAAAAAAGAGTATGACATTCAACTCTTTGAAAAAACTCTCTATCGAAAACTTTTTTTACCCGATAATATTAAAGACTACATACTTGAGGGTTTACATAGCGTGATCTCCTCGCCTCGTGGTGCTGCACGTGCAGAACGTATACGCTATTTGTATAATAACACACGCGCCATGCGCAATTATCTCAAACTGAAATATCAGTTAGCAGGTAAAACCTCGACAGCAGAAATCGCCTATCACCCTACACTCGATCGAGAATGTGCTCCAATCTTATGCCAAGATATTTGGTTTGGAGGGATCGCTTTTCAACCAAGCACCACCGCTGTTGCAAAAAAACAAGAGAACATTCCTGAGCTTGCCATCGTTGTTTACTTAAAATTTGGAGATTTTGGAAAAGAAACAGCCCCCTTAGCAGGAGAAATAGTCAGCAAATGGCGCGAGATTTGCCAAAAACATGGTAAATCTTCTTACATAGATTTGCATGTTCCTTAAGATAGCGTTGCGCTCACTTCTGCTAACGAGAGACTCTTCTCAAAATATTCTATAGTTTTTAACAGTCCCACTTTTAATGTTGTTGTAGGTGTCCATCCTAAAAGCTTTTTGGCATAACTAATATCAGGACATCTGAGATGGGGATCATCTTCTGGCAAAGGATGATGGACAATCGGAGAAGAAGATCCTGTCAAATCTAAGATAAGCTCCGCTAGCGCTTGAATGGTGACCTCTTCTGGATTACCTAAATTGACAGGCATGACGCCTGCGGGATGCTCCATTAAAAGCAAAATACCTGCAATCAAATCTTCCACATAACAAAAAGCGCGTGTTTGTGTCCCATCACCATAGAGGGTGAGAGGTGCATTTTTTAATGCTTGAACGATGAAGTTAGAAATAACACGTCCATCATGCAAATGCATGTGAGGTCCATAAGTATTAAAAATTCTCGCAATACGTATAGGCACTCCATATAGACGATGATATTCCATAAAGAGTGTCTCTGCCACTCTTTTGCCTTCATCATAACACGCTCTTCTACCTAAAGGATTTACATACCCATAATAGTCTTCTTTTTGAGGATGCACTTGTGGGTCTCCATAAATTTCACTCGTAGACGCCTGAAAAATCTGACTGCTCGTACGACGTGCCAAGTCTAAAAGATTGAGCGTCCCTAATACATTTGTTTTAATTGTGTGCACAGGATCTTTTTGATACTGCACAGGAGAAGCAGGGCAAGCTAAATTAAAAATCTGATCTACACTCGCTTCTAAAGGATGTGTGATATCATGTTGAAGAAACGAAAACGTTTTGAAGGCAAAGAAATCCTCTACACGTGAGAGGCTACCTGTGAAAAGATTATCCACACAGCGCACTTCATGTCCCTGTGTGAGTAAAGCCCTGCATAAATGCGCTCCTAAAAATCCTGCGCCACCTGTGACAAGAATTTTTTTAGAAGCGCTTTTCATCCCTATTCCAAAGCTACATATAATGCTTTCTTCTGCAAATAGGGATATAAATCATGAAGGCTTTCCTCATCAAGGGTTATCACCACTTTCTGTAGAGAGTGCATGAGCTGCTGTGTCTCACTGTGAGTTGCTTGCGTACGTGTCACAATCAAAATGACAGAATACATCTGCTGTAGCTGCTCAAGCACATGTGGCCATCCTCTGCGGCTTAAAATCTCCATAGCATAAGGATGTGCGAAACCAAAAGGGATCAGATCAAATTTTTCTCTGCGTTTGATGATCAGCTCTTTGACAGTACCTGTCAGATAATCCATCAGCCCTACCTTTTCCTCTTTTCTTGGAAAGAGCTCGATTAAAAGTGTTTTTTTTCCCGATATATGGAAAAGCTCACCTAAAAGAGGTGTATAATTTTCTTTTCCATTCAATACCACCCCACCAATGAGAGGCGTTTCCTGAAAGAAAAATCGAAACATATGTCTGAGCATTTCTAAATGCCTTGCAGAAACACGGTCTAATTTTGCCCCTATTTTATGAGGAAAAGGTCCAATGGCTTGTAGATGTTTCATACGCAAATGTTCTACAGATACAGGCAATCCACGGGAGAGTCTCACCCCTATATCTATACCTAATAGTACTAGGGCGCCGAGCAAGGCTCCCAAAATCCCATAAAGTATCAGAGAGTTTTCTTTAGGTTTTAGAGGGACATAAGCTACATCGATAGGTTTTGATTCCACTTGTAGCAAATGATGTTCAATATTTTTTGATTCTACAAGCTGTGACATCCCCTCCATCATACTGATATTCAAATCAGATTGTAATTGCATACGATTTTCCATGAGCCACTTATGAGGAAGAGACTTAAGCTCTTCATGCACTTTTAGGAGCTGCTCTTGAAGATAGCTGTTTTCTGCTTCTAACGCTGCGACCTGCTCTTTGAATAAACGCTCTATTTGTCTTTCTGTAAGATCTATTTCTTGATCGATAAGATGTTGTATCTCCTGCTTCAATGCACTCATCTTACTGATCATCATCTCTGACCTTAACTCAATGAGTTCAATCTTATCAAAAAAATGGTGGTGTAAAAATTCCTTGTTTCTAGTGAGCTGCTCGCGCATTCTCACACGGTCTCTATCACTAAAATATTTTTCGTTTTTTAAATCGGACATCAGCCGTGTGTTTTCTTGCATCACTTGCCTACTCATCTCATCTTCTGCAAGATGCATGAGTGAGCTCACATCAAAATCTTCTTCTTCCATTTTTTCCAAGGCGAGCTGCAATTCTTGCCTTTTCAAACTAATCTCATCGAGTTGATGGGTGTAGGTTAAATGGAGGTCCTTAGCCATCTCTAGATCAAGACCATGAAAATCTTCTTCACATTCTATATCGGGAAAACTTTGAGAGATATAGCGCCTTTGCTGATCCCCCAGCTGACGCAGATGGGCCCTAAGTGCAGCAAAAACAGGAAACATCTCATCAAGAGGCTTTCGTTTCTCTTGTTCTAGTTGCTGCTCCCGCGTAAATAAAAGCTGCTGCTGTTTAAAAGAAGGTCTCATACGTAAATAGGTTCTTAAAGAACGCCTTTTTTTATGTGCATTTTTTTCATTCACCCCAGAGCCCCGTTTTAACTGAGTAAAATCAAGAGCAGCTTTTTGTTTTCTGAGTCCCAGCAATTCTTGTTGTAACCGCTGCCCTTCAGGACCCAAGATGTCTAAGAGCACAAGCTGAGTTCCTCGAATCTTTTGTAATTTATTCATCGCAAAATCAATGTCTAGCACCCTTTGCTCATACCGTTTTCTTCTGCTTTCTACGATTTCCAGCTCTTGATGTAACCCCATTAACCCTTGCGCACCTAAATTTTCTTCTAAATATTGCACATGCTTGTTCAAGATCTCATCGAGTTTGCCAGCGATTTCTTCTTGTCTTCGCGTTAAATATTCTAGCTGCGCTTTAGCAATACGTTCATTTTCTTTGACAAGGTAATGTTGATATTTTTGCATGAGCATATTCAAAAACTGTGCCCCTTGGACAGGGTCTGATGCGCGATAACTCAAATCCACCATGGTGACATCTTCTCTTCTCACCTTGACTTTGAGTTGCTTTAATACACGATCAATAGCCATTTCCATAGGATAGATTTCAAGGATGCTGTCACGATCCATCTCTGCATATGGAAAAAGTTCTAAAGAAAATAGAAGATCTTGCTCCCGATAAGTATGATCTCTTGCATGAGGTAACATCTTTTTCTTTTGCAGGGAGTAGACCTCTATCCCTTTAACAGGATGAGCATGGATATAAAACCTTTTAACCTCTTGACCTGTATAAAAAACATGTTTCAAATGACATAAAGAGGTCTTCTCTTTCTCAGCAAAAGTGCTGAGTCGCCACCGATCTTTCAGACGTTCACAGAACCTTGTTTTCAAAGAGCCAAGTTTGGTCTCGCCTTGCATCTGCATCTCTTCAATGACTGCTTGAATGAGTTGCCTAGATTTCATCACACTCACAGCTTGCGTACCTAAATCTACTTGAGCTGGATGTTTTAAAAGAGTTTTCAGCATACTCATAGAAGATGTTTCATTTCTCATATGCGCTTCTTTAAAAGAAGCTTCCATGAGATAGCGTGGTGGAAGTAGACTCACACATCCTATCGCCACTAAAGCACAGAGCAGAGCAAACAGCACATATCTGCTGCGACGTTTTTTCATAAATCGCAAAATATCTGAGAGGTAGACCCACTCCTCATTTTCACTACTTGTCTTCATAACGCGACTCCTATCCCCTTGCCAAACCACTCCATTGCTGTGAAGCTGGGGAACAGCTGGCTAATAAACCGATTCCATTCTGTAATGGGTGTTGCAGCGACATAGACAATATCTCCTGGCATGAGCAGTAAGCTGTCGGTCGGCAGCTGAATAATCTGTGACCACTGGAGGGTATAAATTTTTGGTTTCACAATATTGCCTCGAATGACTTGAATGTACGCGCGATCGCCTGTGAAAGGAATCCCTCCCGCTTTGGCAATGGCTTCACGTAGCGGCATAGATCCTCCCGGTAAATTGACAAGTCCACGATGTGTGACTTCTCCTAGCATCATCGCCGTCGAAGAATTGGCTTCTGCAATATAAATTTTATCTCCTCCTGACATGACAATATTTTGTGACATATCTCCTTCTTTGATAAGTTTGTTCATATCCACAGGCAAAAGCTGAGAGTTTCTCACAACGTAGCTTTTAAATAAATTGGCTTCTGGAGGTATCTTGGCTTGAGATAATACATCAAACAATCTCGTTTTACCATCAACAACCACACTTGTAGCCATAACTTGTCCTATGAGTTCTACACGTTTTTCTTTGCGATCTTTATACGCTAAAAACACTTCAATATCTGCGATATGCCTCGCATAAGCTTTTTGAATTTTCTCTCTAGCAGCTTCTAATGTGAGGTGTGCTACATAGATCGGTTCTAAGTCAGGCAAGAAAATTTTTCCTTCTATCACTTGAAAACCTATTTGATGACCGATCATCTCTACAGCGCGCATGATGTCTTGCCTTGCAGGGTGATAAATGGCAATATTAAGCACATCGCCCTGATCGATAAGATCTGGCTGTTCCTCCAAAAATTTAGCAGGTAAAGGTTCGCTATAATGACCTTCCATTTCAAGAATAGAAAATTTTCCTAACTTAATTTTGTAAGAATCCAAGATAAAAGCATCAGCACCCGCTAATTCTTGTCTTTGATAGGGAGGATTAGAGCAACTCATGACAATCAAGAGTAAAAATAAAGTAACGCTCAAATTTTTTTTCATGATAATTGAAAAATTTAAAAAGCAATTAAATATTGTAGCACTGACAATGTTTTTCTTTGTAATAAAACCTATCTGTTGACACCATCTCTCCTCTCTCGCTACTCTTTTTGGATCTGCATAAAATTTAAGGATAAGGTGCCAATGGAGCAACCTCTCACAGTTTTTATCACAGGGATAGCAGGGTTTATTGGATACCACCTTGCAAAACATTTGCAGGGTCAGGGCGCTAACGTGATGGGATGTGATCACTTCAGTGATTATTATTCCCCTCAGCTCAAAAGAGAAAGAGCTGAGCATCTTCAGCTTTTAGGGGTCTCTGTTTTAGAGCACGATCTTCTAGATCTCAAAGAGCTCTATCCACTCTTTGAGCAACATAAATATTCTCATTTCATCCATCTTGCAGCGCAACCCGGTGTAAGATTATCCCTATCACGTCCTCATCTCTATGTAAAAAATAATGTCGATGGATTTTTGGAAGTGTTAGAACTGTGTCGCCGTTTTCAACCGATGCAGCTGATTTATGCATCCTCTTCTTCTGTCTATGGACTCAACACCAAAATTCCTTTTGCTGAAACAGATCCTATTAGCTCCCCTGCAAGTCTCTATGCTGCCACAAAACACTCCAATGAACTCATGGCGCATACCTATCATCACCTATTTAAAATACCTGCCATCGGTCTCCGCTTTTTCACAGTGTACGGTCCTTGGGGTCGCCCTGATATGGCTTACTTTTCTTTCACTGAGGCCATTGATGAAGGACGTCCCATCTCCGTCTTTAACCATGGAGAGATGCAACGTGACTTTACCTATATCGACGACATCATCCAAGGCTGCGTCTCTGCACTCCATTATAAAGGTGGTCATGAAATTTTTAATCTAGGCAATCACACACCAGAGCCTTTACTCAAACTAGTGCATCTGATTGAAAAATATTTAGGTAAAAAAGCCTTGATAGAGTTTCAGCCGATGCAACCTGGTGATGTTGTAGCCACATGGGCAGATGTCACCAAAAGCCAGCGTCTTTTGGGATACACTCCTTCAATCTCTTTAGAAGAAGGAATGCGCCGTTTTATAGAGTGGTATCAACAGACTTATTCTAATAAGCTTGCATCTGACGAAAGACCGCTGGCAGATATTCAATTAAATCGGAAGCAATAACAGAATAGGATGTTTTTGCAAGCGCCGCCATCTCTCCTGCTAAGGCGTGGAGATAAACACCAAGCGTTGCTCCTTCTCTTAAGGGTAACCCTTGCGCTAAAAGCGCTGCAATGATCCCTCCAAGTACATCTCCTGACCCTGCTGTTGCCATTCCCGGATCGCCTCTGGGAACAATCAGCTTCGGAGCATGAGGATGAAAAATCCATGTAGGCGCCCCTTTTAAAACGATGGTGACACTTCTCTGATCTGCAAACTGTTGACAGCGCATGAGCATCTCTTCATCTTCTAAAGAAGAGTTGCATTCTAAACACCTCAGCATCTCTTTTTTATGTGGCGTTAAAATGATCCCTTGAGAATGCTTAAAAATATGTTTTGCAAAAATCTCTACAGCATCCGCATCGATGATACAAGGAATGGTTGCTTGCGAGAGGATTTTGATCACCTCTTGTTTGACCTCTTCTGTGCGTCCAAGGCCAGGACCGATAAGAAAACTCTCTGCACGCTGCATCTCTTCAAAGATCTGCTGATCTTTGAGAGGTGACCAAGGTGTTTTAATGAGTTCTTCAAAAGAAGCACTTAAAACTTCTTCCATCCCTTCAGGATGAAAAAGCCTCACAATACCCGCTCCTGCGCGCAGTGTCGCAAGCGATGCAAGAAGGGCTGCTCCTGGCATCCCTTTAGAGCCTGCAAAGACAAGAGTGTAACCTCTCTCATATTTGTGTCTTGTCCGCTTAATTTTAGGTAGCAAACGCGGCATAGACTTTTCTGTCACTAAAAAAGCTTCTTCTTTTGCTTGCTCTACAAAAGCTTCTTCCATCCCAAAACTTTTTTGTTGTAACTGCCCCACCTTCTCATAGCCATCCCGTAGAAAAAAACCGAGTTTGGGTAATCCTAAATAATAGGTGATTTTCGCTGTGATCGCAGCACCCTGCACTTTGCCTGTGGTCCCATGCAATCCCGAAGGGATGTCGATGGAAAAAATCGGTAATCCACTGGCGTTGGCTTTTTCTATCAACTGTTTTACAAGAGCTGTGATCTCCCCTGTAAATCCTGTGCCAAATAGCCCATCAATAATGATCCCTGTTGCAGGAAAATCCTCTGAAGCTGTGAAAGTGTGAATCACACCGCCCGCTTGTGAAAACGCTTTGCGATATTTTTGATTAAGCTCACTACACTCTTTATCTTTAAAGACGCAAAACGCTTTGACGTCATAACGTTTTTTGAGCAAACAGAGTCCAACAGCATAAGCATCGCCTCCATTATTCCCCTTACCTACAAGCAATACAACGCGCTGAGGATAATCATGTCTTTCACATTCATACATCACATGCTCTGCAATATTTTTTGCTGCTGTGAGCATATAATGCTCTGCACTAGCTCCCGCCTCGATGCTAAGCTTTTCAATCCGGGCCATTTCTTGTGCGGTGACAACTTTTAACCCTTCTAAGGAGACCTTCATTTATAAGTGCTCTTCTTTGATTTCTCTTGTGAGCAAAGCTTTGACAGCTTCTTTAGGTGATAATCCATGATAGACAATATTGTAAATGGCCTCAGTGATGGGGACAGAAATCCCTGCTTTTTGTCCAAGCTCCCGTGCTGAGACACAGGTGTTCACACCTTCGACAACCATTCCAATATGTTGTTGCGCTTTTTCAGGAGAGAGCCCTTCTGCGATAAGAAATCCAAAGCGATAGTTACGACTATCGGGAGAAAGACATGTTGTGCACAAATCTCCAAGTCCTGCAAGACCATTGAGTGTTTTCGGATTACATCCTTTGGTGGCTGAAAGTTTTCTGATTTCATGTAGACCTCTTGTCATAAGAGCTGCTTTGGTGTTTGCTCCAAACCCGAGTCCATCTGAAATCCCACAGGCAATCGCAATGATATTTTTCATGGCACCGCCAAACTCCACTCCCAAAATATCTGCATTGGGATAGACACGAAAATAAGGATTTACAAATAGATTTTTAATGAGATCCATCAAAGAGGTATCATAAGCGCTGCACACACAAGAAGTGGGCAGCTGATGCATTACTTCTTTTGCAATACTCGGTCCACTTAAAGAACCAATTTTTGATTTGTAGCCCTCTCCCATGACATCTAAAGCCACTTCATCCATCAAAAACCCTGTCTTCTGCTCAATCCCTTTGGAGGTCAAGATCAGCGGTTTAGAAAACCCCTTGTCTAACTGAAGCACCTGCGTAAGTACTTCTCTCACCCCTTTAGAAGTGACCGATTCTACAACAATCTCTCCATAATTTAAGGCTTTTTTAAGATCTGTTGTGACATGCAAAGAGGCTTCCTTTTTATGTCCTAAAAATTTTGGATGTTGCTCCTTATGCTGAAGAGTATCTACAAGCTTTTGATCCCGTGACCATCCCATGACATCATGTCCATTACTTGCGAGTAAATTCGCCAAAGTAAATCCCCAAGCTCCTAGCCCTAAACACGTCACTTTATTCTTATGTACCATGTGCATAGCCCTCTTGCATCCGACAGTATAGAGCTTTTACGACTTGCTCAACAGAAATATTTTCTACGCATTTGTCTGCTCCCTTCAAGGGGATATGCATGAGCTGTGGGTTGGGTGAAGCGACCTTTTGTCTTAAAATCCCTTGCCGAGGATCTGCCCACAGTGACACAAGATGTAAAGGGAACGGAACATCCAGATAATAGACAATAGAGAGGACTCCTGAGTCTGGCGCCAAAAGATGACAGGCGCAGTGTTTAATCACAGAAAGCATCTCAAAACATGTCGTTTTACCTCTTAAATCTATAATATGCTTCCCATGAAATTTTGTGTCTTGTTGCAACCCTAATAGCAAAATTTCTTGCTGACCTTCAAGTCTATCGAAAAGCTCTTGAAACCGCTCTGCAGACCAGTTTTTTTCATAATTATAATATTGCGAAGTCTCTGAAGAAACATGGACAGCCAGATATTTTTTGCTGGGCTGTAAATTAAATGCTTTGTAGAGAAGATCCCACTCTTGATGCCATTGCAGCTTAGGTACGAGAGTGCCCAGCTGCCACTGCAACCATCTTGTCGCATCAACATGTTCAATCACAAGATCAAACATCTCTTGCGTGAGTTGATGCTGCGCAAGAGCTTTCGTAATACAAGAAGTAGCTCCCCTTTGCATCTCAGGATCTACTAAAACTTCTACATCTTTAAGGAGCATAAAAGCTTCAGCTAAATCTTTACGTGTTAAAAAGACAATTTTTGCACCTGGCAACATTTTTCTTATATGAAGACATAATGCATACAATCCCAAAGGAATGTCTCCGAGCCCTCGATTCCAATAGATAAGACAACGCGGCTGAGGTGTACTTCGATGGATCTTTAAAAGCTTATCAAGGGGATTAGGAAACAAAAAGGTTTTGAGCTCACTAAACATGCATCCTCTTATCTAAAAGTTGTGTCAACTGCTCATACACCTCTTGTGCATGAATGGCTTTCATACAACGAAAGTCAATAGGACACACCCTTTTATAGCATGGCGCACATGCAACTCCTTTATATAAAACGTTTTTTTGTTGATAAGGCCCTGTGACCTTAGGATTAGTGGAACCAAACAAAGCCAAGAGAGGCGTGTCTAATGCATCTGCAATATGCATAGGACCACTATCATTGGTTAAAAAAATATGACATACCTTAATCAAAGCCATGAGCTCTCGTAGCTGCGTTTGACCTGCAAGATTAATCACTCTCGAAGAGAATTTTTGACAAATCCTTGTCACAAGCGGCGCACCTGAAGCATCTCCAAAGAGAACAACAACAAGATGTGGTTCCAATGCCAAGAGGGATTCTATCACCTCTTGAAACCTTTCAGGTAACCAACATTTTGATGAGCCATAAGTCGCTCCTGGATTGATCCCTACAATAAGATGATCTTCGCTCACACCATAACGGCCAAGCGTCTCATAAGCCTGCCTAATCTCTTCCCCTAATACAACAAGTGTTGGCTTTGTCCCAGAGAGCCCAATCCCTAGAGGCTGCAGCAACCTTTTATAGGCAGTCACTAAATGTTCCTGCTCTCTTTCAAGAGCGAACGAGACTGGGTGTGTTAATAGCGATCTGCGGCCATCACCGCGATATCCAACACGAAATTTTACATTCCCCTGCCAAAAGCACCATGCCGATGATAAAGAGTTTGTTAGCAAAATGCCAAGATCGTAATTTCCCATGTGGAGTTTGCGCACAACATTTCTTTGACTATCTCTTCTAAAAAAAATATTTTTTCCTCTATGAAATGAGTAAACCTCATCCACAAAAGGATTATATTTTAAGAGCTCTCCCAAAGGAGCTCTACACATAGTGGTTAATGTTGCATGGGGATAGGCTTTTTTTAAATCCTCAAGCACAGCAGTGGCCATCACTAGATCGCCGATCCAATTAGGCATCCTCACAAGAATATTTTTGGGCTGTAACTGTTTAAGATCTTTCATACTAACTAAATAAAAACAAGAAAGACTCACGATACCACATTCAGCTTTTCTTAGAATCTATAATTTATTTTATAAATTGCTTTCTCTTTTCTTTGTTGATCGAGTAATTTTAGAAGAAAGGAATATCAAACATGCATAATCAAAAGCCTCTAGTGATTTTAGGGATTGACCCAGGAACCACAATCACAGGCTATGGTTTGATTGCTTTTTCCGCTCACAGTATGCGCCCTATCGACTATGGTTGTATCAAACCTCCTAGCAAATATCCTCTTCATGAGCGCTATTTGATCATCTATGAAGCGCTCGAACAGCTCATCATCCTCCACCGTCCTGATGCCATCGCCATTGAAACTCAATTCGTCTACAAAAATGCTCAAAGCGCTTTAAAATTGGGTATTGCCAAAGGGATGGCAATTTTGGCTGCAGGAAAAAACAAATTGCCCATTCATGAATATGCTCCTAAAGAAGCAAAGCTGGCTGTCTCAGGCAAAGGTTCTGCCAGCAAGCAGCATGTACAAAGAATGATTCAGCTTTTACTGGGACTGAGCACACCTCCAACACCAGAAGATGCTGCCGATGCTCTTTCTCTTGCTATCTGTCATGCCAATCACCTAAAGTTCCAAGAGAAGCTACGCCAAGGAGTACATCCATGATCTATGAATATATCAAAGGGATTTTAACAGAGCTGACACCTTCTAAAGCCACAGTAGAAACCCATGGTATTGGTTACTCTATCTTCATTCCTGTAAGTGGTTTTGCAAAACTCTTATCTCTCAAGGGACACACTGTCTGTTTATTTCTCTCTTTTGTAGTCAGAGAAGATACTCAGCGTTTATTTGGTTTCTTAGAGAAACAAGAAAAAGAGGTCTTTGAAAAACTCAGTGACGTGTCAGGGATCGGCCCTAAAACAGCGCTGGCCATTATTGGACATCTCTCTTTAGAGGAGCTAGAACATGCTCTTCATGAGCAAGATACTCTCACCCTCTCTAAAGTCCCTGGGATCGGAAAAAAAACTGCCGAACGCTTAATTATCGATATGAAAGACAAACTGAAAAATCTCAAACCCCTCACACACCAAGACACTCTACTATCCAAAGAGCAGCTAGGCCTCATGGCCGATGCGTTGGCTGCGCTCACCCATCTAGGATATCAACAAACTCTTGCACAAACAGCTATCAAAAAGATTTTACGTTCCTCAAAAGGCCACTTACAGCTTTCAGAGCTGATTACTCTTTCGCTAAAAGCGCTGCATGCTTCTTAAGCGTTTTGATCAGCATCCACCTGGAATGGCTGATGAACCCTTTGAAAAGAATCTGTATACAGCACATAGTTTGTTTGTTCTGCATTTAGGGTCACATTAAAAGAAATTTTTTCATTCACAGTAATAAAAGTCCATGTTTGTGCTCGTATATCGGGATTATCATCCACTATATGAATTCTACACTGGATGAAATCATCTCTCCGAAGATTCAAGTGTGATATCACCTTGTTCAATATTGCTGCAAATATTGGGTATGGGACTTGTATCGCACTATCAATAGAATATTGAGGAAGTACTAAAACATTATTTTCCTCCGCATCTTTTCGAGAAACCTGTGCTATAAACATCACACTACAATATTTATCATCCCAAGAAAAGACCGTATCAAATATATAAGCAGTCATATGTCTCTGTACATGTACTTCACGACATAACTCAATTATTGCCCAGCTTGCATCTTGTGCAATATAAGATTTTAAAGGTTGTTTTGACATAAGAGATGGTATCATCCTCTCTACGACCAGTTCTACTTCTTCTCCTACCCCTCTTGTTTGGTCTTGTCCAAATAAATATGAAATAAGATCAGCAATTGACCTATAAGCACTACTACAAATACGATAAATCAGAGAACCCACTTGCTGAATACTCGTAGAGACCATGGTAACAACCTTACTACCAACACGAGTTGTGAAAGATCCCATATGCTGGAGGGTTTCAGAAGATATTCGATAAAGACATCTTACATTACTAGAAACGGCCTCGATCATGTTACTCCCCTTCTTTTAAAAACAAAACAATCGCTTTAGTTTAAACGACGATTTTATCCTCTATAGTCATTTGATTTGTATGAATTATAACATCAGTCTCTCCCTGCCTATCCGTTTCGAGAGTCACAGGAATAGAGATTATTTTCTCAGGATGATTAAAGATCCATACCTGCTTTTTAATGTTTTGATCTAATACATCTTCACTATGGAGATAAATAGGACTATCGTCCCCAGTGACAAACTTTCTTATCCCTAACGTATCGGAAATGTATATTATATGGAGCAATACATCATAAAACAACTGAGGTGATGGCAAAGGTCTGTTGCTAATGCAGTCAAGGGCAAGATGATCAAAAACAAGGTCATCAAAAACACCCGTTCCTCTAAACCACGCAGCCATGAGGACATGCCATTTCTTCTCATGTAGCTGTAAGCTACATGAGACAAACTGAAGCGTCATATTATTCCAAGATCCATCTATGTACTCTTCATAAATGCCTTCTATTTTAAATGTTGCTTCTTTTGGAACATTGTAAGGCGTTGATTCTATGTACGATGGTAATTGTAAAGAATATTGAGAAACAAAGTCAGAAAGCCATGATGCAAAAGCGTCGTTTCTAGCAGTAGTCTCTGTGACCTTCTCAGTCAATGTAGAGGTCCGTTGAGGTTTCTGATAAAAAAATGACCCTAAATATTCAAAGGGTTTATACGCAGCTGAAAAAACACGGTCACTTAAAGAACCCACGCTAGAGACTGTATACGCCAACTGGTCATAGCAATAGTTAAGACTATCTCTAATTACTTCTATCATAAAAACCATTAATTTAATAAAAACTTGTTAGATTATCCGATAGCTGCCTGTTTTATTCAAACAAAAAAAACTAAAAAAATTATTAATAATT
>Ga0364860_10058_pt1 | contig 85599 bp, 64 predicted proteins | sample ExccelAu500001D4_FD_206916 | JGI IMG/M metagenome (GOLD analysis project Ga0364860, IMG submission 206916) | Enriched cells from Trout Bog Lake Hypolimnion, Wisconsin, USA - BchlTB.Aug20.5000.01 .D4 | ecosystem: Environmental > Aquatic > Freshwater > Lake > Hypolimnion/Profundal zone | place: USA...
TCCAATCCCCATCCCTGAGGTAGGGGGCATCCCGTATTCGAGTGCCCGCACAAAATCGAGGTCAATAAACATGGCTTCGTTATCTCCTTTTTCAGACAACCTGAGCTGGTCCTGAAATCGTCCGAGTTGGTCAATCGGATCGTTTAATTCGGAATAGGCATTACAAAGTTCTTTTCCGTTTACCATCAGTTCAAACCTTTCTGTGAGCTCAGGATTATTGCGGTGCCTTTTGCATAGTGGTGACATCTCAATCGGATAATCGGTAATAAATGTTGGTTGGATATAAGATTCCTCACATTTTTCGCTAAAAATCTCATCAATCAGTTTGCCCTTCCCCATTGTATTGTCAAATTCGACCCCGGTCTTCCTGCAAACTTCACGCAAGGCTTCCTCATCCATCTCTGAAATATCGTAACCGGTATGTTCCCTGATCGATTCGAACATGGTGATCCGTTTAAAAGGACGTTTAAAGTCGATCTCCTTGTCGCCAACCGGAATGGCAGTCTTACCATGCAATGCAATGGTAACCCGTTCAATCATCTCTTCGGTGAAATCCATCATCCAGTTGTAGTCTTTGTAGGCCACGTAAATTTCCATCACGGTAAATTCAGGATTATGGGTCCGGTCCATCCCTTCATTCCGGAAGTCTTTCGAAAATTCATAGACCCCCTCGAATCCACCCACTATCAATCGTTTTAAATACAATTCATTAGCCACCCTAAGATAGAGTGGCATATTGAGGGCATTATGATGGGTAATGAATGGGCGGGCAGCAGCTCCTCCCGGAATTGGCTGTAAAACAGGTGTTTCAACCTCCAGATAACCGCGTTCGTTGAAGAATTCACGCATCTGATTAATGATTTTGGTCCTCTTCAGGAATGTATCCCTAACGTGAGGATTAACAATCAGATCAAGGTACCGCTGACGATAACGCTGTTCAGGATCGGTAAAGGCATCAAAGGTCTTACCCTCTTTCTCTTTTACAACAGGCAACGGTTTTATGGATTTACTAAGCAGAACAAACTCTCTTACATGAATGGTTGTCTCACCCATCTGAGTGATAAATACATATCCCATCACTCCAATGATATCGCCAATGTCGAGCAATTTCTTAAACACTTCATTATAAAGTGTTTTATCCTCTCCTGGGCAGATTTCATCGCGGCTGATATAGATCTGAATCCGTCCGGTTTCGTCCTGAAGTTCACCGAAAGAGACTTTACCCATAATGCGCTGGGACATTAATCTTCCGGCAAAAACTACCTCCTGGAGATTGGGAATATCAGGATTATAAGTGGTGAGTATTTTATTTGCAGTCGTGTTGGTTTTAAATTCATTGGCCGGATAAGGATTGATTCCCAGGTCCCGCAGTTTCTGCAACGAACTCCGTCGGATCAATTCCTGCTCACTTAAATCTACATTGCTCATCTTAAATCTTTACCTTCAGTTATTCCAAAATTATGGGCAAAGGTACAAAAAGTATCCTTTTGGGAATAGCTACTTTTTAGTATATTTGAGGAAAATATTTAGAGCCGAAGCCCCATTTAAGAAGTTTGTATGCAAAAATCGTGGAGAATAAAGAAACCTGCTGATAATAATGATCTTAAGCACCTATCTGCAGCGTTGGATATAGATATTGCCATTGCAAACTTACTTGTTCAGCGGGGAATAAAAACCTATTCCGAGGCCCGTTCCTTTTTCCGACCCAAATTATCAGATCTTCATGATCCGTTTCTGATGAAAGATATGGACAAAGCAGTTGCCCGTATCAAAAAAGCAATCGACAATGATGAGAAAGTGATGGTTTATGGCGATTACGATGTGGACGGTACAACCTCCGTAGCGCTTATGTATTCATTTCTTTGCAACAGACTTACCAAAATCGATTATTATATCCCTGACCGCTACATGGAAGGATACGGAATTTCCCGGATTAGTATCGAATATGCTGCTCAAAATAATTTTTCATTGGTTATCGTTCTGGATTGCGGAATTAAAGCAATTGATAAAATCGCTTATGCCAAAGAATTGGGAATAGATTTTATCATTTGTGATCATCATAATCCCGATGATATTATCCCGGATGCCGTAGCCGTTTTAGACCCCAAACAACCCGACTGTAAATATCCTTATAAGGATCTTTCAGGGTGCGGTGTAGGATTCAAACTCATCCAGGCTTTTTGCATAGATCAGGGAATTCCCGAAGAAGTTGCATTAGAATTACTTGATTTAGTGGTGGTTAGTATTGCTTCGGACATTGTTCCCCTGACCGGAGAGAATCGGGTTCTGGCATATTATGGTTTGCAAAAATTAAATTCAAATCCATCAACCGGACTTAAAACACTCATTAAATATGCAGGGATGGTTGGCGAATTTAAGATTAACGATATTGTTTTCAAGATTGGTCCGAGATTAAATGCATCGGGAAGGATAGAACACGGTAAAAAATCAGTAGCTATACTGCTCGCTAAGGATGCCAAGGAGTTGGAAGATCTGGGCATCGAAATCAATTCCTATAATGAAATACGAAAAACCCTCGACCGCGAAATCACTCAGGAAGCCCTCGAGATCATCCGGAAAAGCGAGTTTTACGAAGGTCGGGTCACCACGGTGATATATAACCGTGACTGGCACAAGGGGGTTGTAGGTATTGTTGCCTCAAGATTGACCGAATATTATTATCGCCCGACGGTAGTATTAACCGAATCCAACGGACTTGCGACAGGCTCGGCAAGGTCGGTAGGTGAATTTGATCTTTATGAAGCGATCAGTGCATGCGCGGACTTGCTGGAATCGTATGGCGGTCATATGTATGCAGCCGGATTATCAATGAAACTGGAGAATGTAGCCGAGTTTTCACGCAGGTTCGAACAGGTGGTCAGAGATACTATTTCAGTGGATCAATTAAAACAGACCATTGAAATTGATGCAAAGATTTCGCTTTCAGATCTATCCCCTAAATTTTTAAAATTACTCAATCAATTCGAGCCCTACGGTCCCCATAATATGATGCCCGTTTTCCTGACCGAAAACGTTCTTGATTACGGTACCAGCCGGTTAGTTGGCAAGAATAATGAACATTTGAAGCTTGATTTGATGGAAGCGAACCGCTCATCGGCCGTATTTTCGGGAATTGCATTTTCACAATCCGACCATCTGGAGGTGATAAAAAGATCACTTCCCTTTAATATCTGTTACTCGGTTACTGAAAATGAATATCGCGGGAAAACGTATATGCAACTGAATGTCAGAGATATAAAGTACCGGAATGATGAAAGTGAGAATTAAAAGAATAGAATGTTATCTTCAGAATCATCAGATTTTAAAACCCGATTAAAAGAAGTTCTCGCGAATGCCTTACCCGGAGAAAGAGCCCATCGCAGGATGTTACCTCAAGGCCGTGATCTCTACCCGGTAGCCGGATTGACCGACATTAAACAAAGCAGCGTGCTGATGCTGATTTTCCCGGATAACGGACAATTTCATACTTGCCTGATCAAACGTCCTGTTGCAATGCGTAATCATGGAGGACAGATTGCATTTCCGGGAGGAAAATACGAACCATCCGATAAGGAATTGGTTCGGACAGCACTTCGTGAATCGTTTGAGGAGATAGGAACCGATGACAATAGAGTTGAAATAGTCGGATCACTTACTCCTATCTATGTGCAGGTGAGCAATTTTACGATCAACCCATTTATTGGATGGTGTGAAACTATTCCTGATTTCAAAATTGATCCCCGGGAGGTGGATGAGCTGTTTAAAATTCCGCTCAAAAGCATCCTGGATCATTCAACCCATGAATGGAGAAATGTCATCACCCCACGCGGTAATTTTGAAGTTCCCGGATTTTATATCGATCCTTTGTTTATCTGGGGGGCTACTGCTATGATTATTTCAGAATTCAGGGAAGTCTCTCTTTCAATTGCAAACAAATGATTCCAGCTAGTTGTAAAAAGTCCAGGATACGCCGAAAGCAAGAGTTCCTATCTGGGCAGGATATCCAGGGGCTGTATAATAGTCCTTTTTGATGAACTTAGTAGTTAGATTACTGTACTTCACATAGAAACGAGTCCTTTTCAGTTTCAGGTTGACAAAGCCATCAACCCAAGGGTAATCACCGATTTTTTGATTTTGCTGAACATAAAACATTCCAATTGCAGGGCTGTAATAATCAGCATAATAAGCAGCATCATACCGAAGGTCCAATCCCAACTGAACCGCCAGAACTTTAGCAACATTACCGGCAACAAAGATTGTATTTCGGGTTGAAACTTCAGGAACATGTATAAAGACACTCGTTGTGGATTTCTGATACATCACCGAATTCTGCAAATTTAATGGCCCGAATTTGAAGTCTTTTCGTATAAAGAATTGAATTACAGAAAATTCAGAGCTTGCCTGCGCCGGAAGGGATGCTTCATTCCAATACATATATCTGCTGACAATTGAATATTTAAATCCAAGTTTAAACCGTCTGAATGGGTTATCATAAACTGCACCGATCTTTAATTCATAGGTTTTGTTAAAATCATTATTCCATTTAAAATGGTTGGAATAGTAATGTTGATAAAAGTAATCAGGTGTTGTATTGGTCATGCTTCCGCTGAGCCGGATAAATGAGGTATCTCTTGAAGTCCGGATTGGCTTTTCAATTTGACCGGTCAGGTCAAAATCACCCAAACGATATCCCTGAATGTAGTACCTGCCGGTAGCATTAAAATTCAGGAATTTGGCATCTGTTCTGAAAATCGACCCACCCAGGAAGGTATTCATCTGGCTTCTGGATTGCGTTAGCCCAAGTGGAGGTTTCATGACCCCCGGAGTGTAAATCAACTGTTCCCTGGGAAAGTACATATTGATCAGATCATTGCCGATATAGGCCTGTTTTCCGAAGGTTAACTTCTTGCCGGGAACTTCTACTCCTTTGAGGTAAAATAAATTAGTCACCCTGTTCATTCCTGTATTATCCTGAGTTCCTGGCGTGGTAGTTGTTCCAGTAGCTGAATTGATATAGGGAAGGTGCTGGGTCCCATAAAAATAAGTCATCCCCCTTGCGTCTGTAAAGTCGAATGATGGGTTTGGTTCCACTTCCAGGTAAGTTCGGGAATTATTCGACCATTCGAAGGTATGCATCAAGGTAAAACGGGGGACAAATTTCTCGTAAGTTTCGTCTTTCTCCTTCATTTTGACCCATTTGCCAAATTTATATTGGTGTGAAATTATTAAAAAAGTGTTGTTGGTGATTGCCGATGTTCCGGTAAACCAAACAGGCATATTTTCTGGTTTCAGATCAGGATTTTGGATGTCAGTGGGATTGAGAAGTCCTCCGTTCTCCTGATCGCTAAATTTATTTTTCCCGATGATGAACCATAAATCATACCTGTCAACATTATAACTGCCAAAAAGATTCAGTGCATTATCTTTGGCCTGCTGGTTCAGGTATTTACCCTGGGAAGTGATGGCATCATAGGAAAAGCCAAAGTTGAACGAAGGATTGATATTCTGAGTTTGAAAAGCATGCAGCCACGATTCTCCTTTGGGCTTGTTATTAAACCACTGACCATATTCGAGCAAAGTGAATGGTTTTGTCGTGTTATAAAACCGGATATCCCTTGGCCAGACGCCAAAATCCTGATAGTTTCGCAGAAACAAAAATTCATTCGGATCGGAGGCTGATCTTTGGAAATAATCGTTGCTCTGAGCCGCTAGTCCGATATTCCCTAATGATTCAGAAGATATTGATTTTTTTAAAGCCGGATTATACGTTTGAAAATCGACAAATGCAGTATCCAGTTTTGTTTGTTTGATTTGGGAATAGCCATTTTGTAATTCGTACACCTTCATTTTAAAAACGATGGTGTCTTTTTTTGCATCTGCTTTCCTTTTATTCGAAGAATTATTTCCCTGCCCCCGGCTTGATCCGGAAGAGTTTTGGCTATAATTGCTATTTTGAGCATAGGTTAAACCAGAGACAAATAATAGCGTAACAAGAGTTATAAATTTCAACTGAATACTCATAGGCGGCAAAGATAGGAATTTCCTAATCTACTTTCCTGATAAATGATTTGAAACTATACGGAAATTGGATTCCATACATCTTTTCATATCCTTTGGTAAAATAGGTATAATCAAAAAATGCCTGGTTGTGGTTTTTAAGCTGGATCAGTGCCTCGATCTTTAATTTGAATGCTTCTTCATTTAACGGATCAGATTTTAAAATAATATCGGCGATTTGATAGATTGCCTCAGGATTCTTCTCTTTCTCGAATGAGTCGACCAACAGAAAAAGATAATTCAGCAAGGAGGTCAGAAAATGGCTGTTGAATGGATCGAGCCAGGGGGTTCGTTCATCTGCGACGAATATCCCCTGGGCAAGAATTAGAATTATTTTCTCAAACTCTTCCCGGGTAAGTGGCTGGAAATTGCCTTTTATTTTTTTAAGCAGGAACTGATAATCGCAAAAAACATCTTTGCTAAATTTCAGGATCCAGCTTCCATCAACATGGATGATTTGAATCCCTTTGAGATTGGCCAGCAGATCTCTTAATTTCTTCACATTGACGTTGCGGTTATTCTTCGCGCTTTCCGGTGTGTGATAGGTCCAGTGAATACTATTTAATTTTTCATTCGTGATCCCCTTCTCATCTGTTCCCAACAGTAAAATCGATAAAAATAGTTGTCTTAGTTTTGTTGTGAAACGGTTACGAATCTCCAACCCATCATTGTCATAAACCCGGAATTCCCCAAATAGATAAATTGCATTTTGGCGGGGCAGTTCCACTATTCGTTTAACTGGATTTTCAGTCCGTTTTGGAATCTTATCGTTTACCAGGGAATTTAACCGGTTATCGTCTTCCAAACTCTCCTCAGCCCAGTGAAGTTTTTTAAGCAGAAAGATCAGCAAATAGATAAATACCAATGAAAATACTCCTACCATCCAAATGACTCTGGTGATCCAATTCCCCGGGTTGGATAGGACTGTTTTAAAGGTGATGGATAACATTGACCGGTTTATCGGCGGATAATTCAGCGTAAAAATTTTATAGCTCGCCGAATCTCCACTGACTGGTGTTTTTATAACGGCAAAAAACTCCTTTGTTTTATTGAAAAATGATAGAGATGCCTTAGATCGCTCCTCATCAAAATAAAAATGCATAGTGTCGCTAACGGCTAAATAATCAGGCTTTTCAAGTGAAATCCGATAGAGCTTAAGGTAGGTTCCGTTCAGAAAAGGGGGAAAGCCCAGAACATAAAGGGCCGGAGTTTGCTCCGGAACAGTCGTAGAACCCATGGGGATAAAATTCTCAGTAACATTCTCTATATTCCATTTTTTCTCTAGTGTCAAATCATTCAGATTTAGTCGATAAAGATCATAGAGGCACTGGGGACCAAGCTCTTGCTGGCCGGAGGCATTCCCATATCCACCGAAAATCAGATATTCTCCGGATATTTTTGTTTTTGCAACTGCAGCATAGGACCGGGGAACTAGTTTGTCCCCATTCAGAATTACCTGTTTCCAGCTCTTCTCCGGGAAACTGTAACGCATTAAATAATCGTAATACTTGTAGTTGTGGTACCCTCCGAGTGAATAGGCGGACTTATCCTGATCGTTAAGGAAAAATGTTGAATTTACTGCCTGAGAAGTCTCAGAATTAAAGGTTCCCTTTCCCCAATCATTATCGTTTTCATCATAGACATGGATATCATTGGGGACCGTGCTAAAACAAAATATTTTTTTTTCAGGAAAAGAATAGTAATAAGACTCGGATTCCAGGCTGGAAGGTTTAGAGTTCTCCACCTTCTGTTCCTCGATCCTGGAGTTTATAATATCGTAGGATACGATTTTCTGTTTGCCGATAAAAAGTATCCGGTTTTGCACCGTATCAAAGGCAATACCGGAAGATGCTTCCAGTTTCAACTCATCCTTTTTAGTCCAGAAAAAATGGTTATTGAGGAGCCAGTTTGGGTTGGTAGTGCGGGCAGTTAAATTCCCCACCAGATCTGATGCTTTATCCCCATCAGATTCGTTGAGCAGCCAATTATGACGCGACTTGTTATTATAATCTCCGATCTTTATGTTCCTGATGGCCATCCGTGGTACATCGGTGGTGGGGAAATTAATCGAACGGTTGGCACCAAAACAAATATTGACCTTCCTGAACCCATCAAGAACAACATGATCATCAGAAAATATCTGATCTCCCAAAGTGCATTCCACTTTCCCATGCTCCAAATCAAAAGTCAAACCCAGGTGAAGCCAATTATTCCTGACCAATTTATTTTCCGCCAGGGGAATATTGATTGTAGTCAGTTGCTCGTTTACAACTAGCTTTAAAACCGCTAGAGTGCTGCTCTCAGGAATATATACGAGGTCGATATTGTGATGCTCTTTATCAAATATCCTGAAAATGTAACCAAATTGATCACGATTCCAAATTGCAAAATCAAACTCCAGACTAAATTTATAACGGGCAATAACAGAAGAGTTATAAGTAAGATCCAATGAAGTACGCTGCTCTTTTGGGCTTGGTGCAGCCGTAAAGAGCAGTCCGGAATGAAATAAATTCTGAGAAGAGGTTTTATTCGAAAAAAAGAAAAATAAGATCAGCCCCAAAAATATTCCTGACTGAATCTTCATATTCGACCGAATTAAATTTTAATAAACCTTAATCACGGGTCAAATATAGCGATTAATCTCTAAATTAATCGCTTGTTAATCGATTAAAAAATAAACACGTTATTCCGTCTTCAATAAAAATTAGTTTAATAACGAATATTTGGGTATTGCTCTTTTAAGATCTCCAGATTTTGCAGGATTAGTTCATCACGTTGGGCTACGCACAATTGAGTACGACCCGGATCCTCTGGAGTATTGAGAACAAAATCGACTAATTTTTCAATGGTCGTTGTGGCAACATGCATCCTGGTGTCGGAGGAGGCGTAGTATATAAACACAGTTCCATTATCATCATGAATCCACCCACTGCTGAATACGACGTTCGAAACGTCACCAATCCGTTCATCTTCCAATGGTTCAATAAAATGCCCTCCAGGGCGTTTGGTCACCCTCCAGGGTTCGTGAAGATCAGTCAAAAACAGATATAACGTATAACGTAATCCGGCGGCTGTACGTCTCACACCATGAGCCAGGTGCAACCAGCCAACCGGTGTTTTTAGCGGTGCAGGCCCCTGTCCGTTTTTTACCTCTTTTACCGTGTGATACATTCTCGGATCTACCATGATTTCATTTTCAACAGATGGTTCTTCCATAGAATAGGTAAACCCGGCACAGATTCCACTGTCACCCGTTTCGATGAAACTTTTCTGCGGGCGGGTGTAAATCATATACTTGCCATTTACAAATTCAGGATGAAGGACACAATTACGTTGCTGCACCGCCGATGATTTTAAATCCGGCAGTCGTTCCCAGCTTTTTAAATCTTTTGTTCTTGCAATACCACAACTGGCCAAGGCAGCCGATGAATCTTCCGGATTGCTTTGGTCTTTCCGTTCCGCGCAAAACAGACCATAGATCCAACCATCTTCGTGCAGGGTTAACCGGATATCATAAACATTCTTCTCCGGGTCTTCCGTTACCGGCATTACGATAGGACGGTCCCAGAACTTCCAGAAATTAATGCCGTCGGGACTTTCGGCTACTGCAAAGAACGATTTTACATCGAAACCTTCCACACGAGCGATCATGAAATATCTGCCATTGAGCTTGATAGCACCTGCGTTGAAAGTAGTGTTTATTCCCAGGCGGGTCATCAGATGGGGATTGGTTTCATAGTTCAGATCGTATAGCCAGAAGACGGGTGCGTGGTTGCGGGTTAAAACCGGGTATTCATACCTTTCAAAGATGCCATTTCCGCTTTGCTGAGTAACATTCTGACGATTGATCAGAACGTTGTATTCCTCAAAAAGCTGATTCAGACGTATATCAAAGTTATTTTTATCCATATTGTAATGAGGTCAAAATAAAAAGTGAAAAATGCAAGATGCGAAAATCAAATTTTAATCAGCTATTTTTAAATGAGTTACATTATCTGCACGTTGCACCTTGGATTTTGCATTTTAAATTATTTTCTTTCCGGCCATGCTTCCTGGAAGATCTTTCTCATTCCTCCTCCAGCTTGTCGTACCAATAGATTTTCAGAAAAACGGTGGTTGCTGCAAAAACAACAAATGCAATCGACATCGATATGAATTCTCTGATAACCAGGTAAATAGGCATTACGACCATGCTCATCTGCCAGGCAATACCTACCGAACAGTTCATCATATCACGTTTAAAATTCCTGTTTTTCTTAAAAGCAGGGTTTTCTGCCAAAACTTTCTGATAGATGGGTTCCCAAAAGCCCCAGGGGCGAACTGAAGAATAGAATTCTTTAAGAACCTCTTCATTATCAGGTGCTGTCAACAGACTACCTGCAACGCAACCGACAGATGAGATCAATAAAATTAACGGAAATGTATTCAATGCTGATGAATCAGGAAAGACGAGAGGGATTACCAATGAGGCAGCTATTCCGGATAACATTCCCCAAAAATAGCCGTAACCGTTAAATCGCCACCAGACCCATTTTAGGATATTAGCTGCAGTATACCCTCCATACAACGAAGCAACAATCCATTTAGTCATCGAATCAATAGAATGGATAAACATTCCAAAGATAACGCCAATGATGACAACCAGTAAAGAAACCAGGTAGCTTAACCGGATATATCTTTTATTCGAGGCATTCGGGTTGATAAACTTTTTATAAATATCATTTACAATATAAGCAGGGCCTGCATTCACATAAGCCGCGAAGTTTGACATAAATGCAGCGATTAATCCTGCAAGTAAAAGTCCCAGCAGACCTGTCGGGATAAAATTACTGACGGCATAAGGCAAAATCATTTCGAAATCAATATCCGATCCCATCGAATTTAATTTTGGACTAAAATAGACCAGTACCAGAACAGTGATTCCGGCAACCATCAGGAAACGGGGAAAGAAAAGTACCAATGAGGTGAAACCGGTCATCCGTGCTGCATCTCGGGGATTTTTGGTTGAAAGTATCCGTTGGAGGTCATAACTTGGAACAGGACCCGCGATGCTCACCAAAAGCCCTTTAAAGACCATGATCATGAAAATAATCGAAAAGTATTCATATCCGTCGGCCGAAATTTTATTCTTTACCGAGGGGATCAGATTGCTCCAGTCGAGATTTAATTTCCACCCGAAGAAAAGATCTTTCCATCCGGCAGGTATAACGGCGTTCAATTGGGCAGGCGTGACCAGATTCATGGCAATCACACCAACGACGAAGCAGGATATGGTCAGCACCAAAAACTGCATAATTTCTGTAGCCACAACGCTGTACATTCCACCCTTGATTACATATAAAGTAGTAAACCCAATGATCAGCAGGGCGTACATATTTTCGGATGAAATCACTTTCGATCCGATCTCTGTGGTTAGGTCCCATGGGAAAAAAGAGGTGGCGAATTTCCCAATGCCTGCAAAGGTGTAGGCAATGAAACCAATAACACTGACGATGGCAAAAACGACAATAATCAGGTGGGAGAGTCTCCCGCCCCGGTCTTCACCAAATCGTGTTTTTAACCATTCGGCGCCGGTCATCACCTTCGATCGCCTCAGCCAGGTGGCTAAAAACACCATTAGAAATACCTGGTTCCAGATGGGCCATATCCAGGGTAACCAGGCACCTTTAAGACCGTAAATAAATAAAATTGAGACAAACCACATGGTTCCCGAAATATCAAACATCCCGGAAGCGTTTGATATTCCCAGGATATACCAGGGAATGCGCCTTCCCCCCAGAAAATAGGAATCCAGGTTCTTACTGGCCTGCTTGGAGATCAGAAATCCAATCAGCAGAGTTAGTATCAGATATCCGATAACTATAGCTATATCAAGTGGTTGTAAGTTCACAGAAATCGTTTTGTAGTTTGTTTTGAATATTGATGAAATCCATCATTATTAATATCTCCCACTGCTTCCCCTCCGCAATTGTAAAAATATTCATACGCAAGTACCTTGAGATTTTCAGACTCATTAATATCGTTGCTGAAACGAATATTCGTCCCCCAGGGAGAAAGTAATTTAAATAAGGGCGTCTGTGCAGATAAATGAGATTTAAAAAACGGTAAAAGTGCTGCCTGAATAATTAGAATTTTCATGTCTAAAGATATTATAAAATATAAACCGCCAACTTAATCAATTTAATTAAGTTTCACTAGAGTCCAGTTATAAGTCAAACAATTTCAATTGCTTAGGATCTTCCAACACGGCTAAATTGTAATTCAGGAAAGCAAACATGTAGTTTCAATCTGCAAATTTATTTTGAATTCAATTTATAGGTCACAACCCCAAAATTATTAATCCCGGCAAAAAGGTAGCGTTTACCCTTAATGGTCAATACTTTTAGTGATTTAACATCCCCGGTTAAGGAAAGTCCTGAAACAGATTGGGGAATGTACTTAAAATTTCCTTTCCCATCACCTTCAAATAATTGACCATAATTGGCATCCATCACTCCCAGTCGCACGCAATTTGCACTTTGATTCCCCGCAAGAATAAAATCCAGATTACCATCCTTGTTGTAATCCAGTATTTCAATAGCGTAAACGGGAGCAAATTGCGCCTCGATGGGAAGTACATGTTTTTCAAATTTGCTTCCTGTATTTTTAAAGAAAACAGTTCTTAATTCAGTTGCGGACAGTTTGCTGGCTGTTTTTAAATCTTCAGCTGAAAAAATATCTGTAAGCCGGGCATTGGAATATGATTTGTAGTCCGGGAATTTTCCGCGAAGACTATTAATCTGATCCAACATCTGGTTACGGCTTGCAAAGGGATATGACTGGTTTTGTATATAATATGTCAGGATCGGATCAACGGTTCCATTATTATCAAAATCCTTGAATGTTAATTCGATTGGTTCTTTGATTGAGCTTTTCAATTGAGAGTTTGTTCCAAAATTCCCGACTATCAGGTCTACGTTGCCATCATGGTCAAAATCGGCTGCTGCTATTTTATTCCAGAATCCTCCTTCAGGGACATCAAACCAGGTATTGGTTGCTTCCTTGAATTTTTTTCCATGATCATTAAGAAAAACACGAACGGGCATAAATTCTCCCACGGTAATCAAATCCGGCCACGAGTCTTTATTGAGATCAACCCATACCGCATCGGTAATCATACCTCCTGGATTCAAATCGGGAAGAAAGGATGGCGCAACATTTTTAAAGTGACCCGATCCATCATTTAAAAGAATATAACTTTGCTGTGGCATTGGGTATTCGCCTGGCATCACGCGTCCGCCCACAAAAAGATCAAGATATCCGTCTCCGTCGATATCTGCAGCGCGCACACATGATTTTGAGCTGAGCATCTTCGGGAGAGCGTCTGTTGCCCTGGTGAATTTACCCTTCCCATCGTTCAAATATAACCGGTCCTGAAGGGCCTTATCATCTTTACTATATTCATGATAACCTCCGCTCACCACATACAAGTCCATATCCCCATCATTATCGGCATCGAAAAATATGGCATCCGCATCCGTACATTCAAAGTCTTCCTTGAAATTAAAATCAGGTGAAACTTTAAAAGATCCATCGGGTGATTGAATATAGAGTTTCCCGGGGTTCCCTTTTGTCCCACCTACATAAACATCCATCAGGCTATCTCCGTTGACGTCACCTACCGCCATTATCGGTCCGCAGGGCGATAACATATTCTTCATCAGTGGCTGACGGGTAAAGTCATTCGATCCAAACTCCTTGTGTTCATAGTTTATGGGTGAATCTACGGGTGAAAATATTTTCCCGGCCGGGGTAACGGCAGCTGCTTTCTTTATCTCGCCATCCTCAGTTATTGTAATTATGCGGTTGGCTTTTATATTTTTCAAAAGGCTGACTCTTCCTCGTGGCCATTCTACTTTTATGGAATCAATAATGTCAACATCAGCTAATCCAAAATGGAGCTTATTGCTGACACATGACTGAAAACCACGTGTTGGTGCCTGCTCAGCATATTGCGGTCCGTAGCGTGTATACACATATACTTTGCTTCCCAGCCCTGAAGTGTTTTTATCAGCTCCATGTAACTGAATTGTTATATAATTAGTTGAGGGTAGATTCGATTCACGTAACATGTTTCTGTATATTGAAGCCGTTTCGTTCTGGTTATTGATAACAAGATCGAGATCTCCGTCATTATCAAGATCAGCATAAGCAGCTCCGTTGGAAAATCCCTTTTTTTCAAATCCCCATTCGATGCTTTTATCCTTAAAAGTTAAGTCTTTATTATTTTTAAAAATATAATTATGCAGAGGTGTAGATGGCATTAAGCTTGACAGTTGAAATGTATCCGCTTTCTCCTTCATTCTTGCCTGCTGAATATAATAGTCCCTTTTGAACTTTAAAAAATCCCGATTGGTGTAATCCTTAAAATACCCATTGGATACGAATAAATCTTTCCATCCGTCATTATCAAAATCGGCAATGAGTGGGGACCAGCTCCAGTCAGTATTCGAAACACCGGTCAGCTGACCGATTTCGCTGAACGTCCCATTCCCATTGTTTAGTTGAAGCATATTGCGTTGTGTTGCGTGATAAAAACCCTGCATAACATTCATTGCATATTCCACATAGTTTTCCGGTATGAAAAGAAGTTTTTGCCTTTTATTGTCTTCAGGCAGCATATCTGCTGTAAAAATGTCAGGCCAGGTATCATTATTAAAATCATTTACATCGCAACCCATTGCCGATAGTGATATGTTTTGAACATATTCTGTGAGTTTATTAGTGAAAGTTCCGTCCTTATTGTTAATGTACAGATAATCAGGTTCGATATAATCATTTGTTACATAGATATCGGGCCAGCCATCTTTGTTTATATCCGATATGGCAACTCCGAGTCCATAACCAAGAGAATTGGATAATATTCCTGATTTCTCCGTCACATCAACAAAATGGCCACCATCATTTCTGAATAATTTGTCGCCGGCATTTGGATCAACGTTAGTTCGCCCTTGATCGAATTGCATGCCCCTGATAACTTTAACATTAGTAGCCAATAAATACATATCCAGATCACCATCCAGGTCATAATCGAGAAATGCACCCACAGTCGAATAAGCCGTAGCGTCCAACCCATAGGCTTTGGCCTCATCTTCGAATTTCAGATTGCCTTTATTAATAAAAAGTTGATTTCTTCTCTTTTCAGTTGCTTCTTTGCCGGAGTAACAGACGTAGATATCAAGCAGTCCATCTCCATTAACATCCACCATGGTTACACCTGACTTCCAGCCCTCTCTTCCTCCTACACCCGCACTTTCTGTTATATCCTTAAATTTTAAATTCCCCATGTTGAGGTACAACTTGTTGTATCCCATATTGGAAATAAAATAAATGTCATCTAACCCATCATTGTTAATATCGCCTATTGCTACACCACCTCCATTATACAGGTTTTCATAGTTCAGCGCATTATGTTCCTGATTCTCTTTAATAACATTTTTAAAATACACTCCTGACTTACTTGCGGGTACTGATTCAAAAAGTCTTAACGGCTGCCCGTTTACACAAATAGCTATCATTAATAGCACTGCCGTTCGATAAGCTTTTGTGAAAAATATGTAAAATAAATTCTTAATCAATATTCCTTTCATCTGTTGATAATTTGTTTTGTAATAGCCAGGTGGAATTTGTCCTGATAAGTCGGAGCTCAATTCGTAACATTTCTTTGAATATTCAGCCAATGAGCACGCAAAGTTGCAAAAAATTTATTATACACTCTATCAAGAGTACTACATTCACCCGAATAAATATAGATTAACTTGTTTATCTGGACTCTTTGCAGGGTTCAAACTGTTTGCTTTGAAAAACTAGCTTTCCTTTATCACGCTGTTGCTCTCCCAATATTATTTAAGATGATGACAAAATTTGGCAATTCACACACTCCAACAAATAAAATCAGCTTCAATTAAACAATTGTTTGAGCCGGCTTGTTGATTGACTTTGAGTTGGCATGCTTGTATAGTTACAATCTGGCCGACTAATTCAACCATACGTTCAGAAATTACAAATTTAATTTTAACCCCTTATTAACCTATGACTTATATTAAAACAGACATTCCACAACCCGGAATTGTTGAGCTCTTATTTTACAAGGGTTCGACAGGAAAAGCGCTATCCAATTTAGCGCAGACATTGATGCATGGCCCTTCTCAACTCAGTTCGGGGGAACGGGAACTAATTGCCTCCTACGTCTCTAATTTGAATAATTGTGAATTCTGTCATGAATCACACAGCGCTTCTGCAAATTTTCATTTAAATGATAATGGGAACGCAGTTTGCGGTGTTAAGTCTGATCTTGAAACTGCCCCCGTTTCTGAAAAGATGAAGTCTCTGCTGAGAATTGCAGGGCAGGTACAAAAAGGGGGGAGGAGTGTGACCAATGAACATATTGAAGTAGCCAGAGGCGAAGGGGCGTCCGACGAGGATATTCATGATACTGTTTTAATTGCAGCTGCTTTTTGTATGTATAATCGCTATGTAGACGGTTTAGGGACAAATCTTCCGCCTCAGAAAAGCGACTATATTCCAATGGGTAAAAGGATGGCAAAAACCGGATATACTTATCCTCCACTGTTTTTAAGAAAATTTGTAATCCGGATGATGAAAAGAAATGGCAAAAAGGAATAAACAAAGAATAATCAAAGTTATTGTCACATTCATTTTTGCCGGAATTCTTGCTGTTCCTGTTTTGATGGGTTATTTTACACGCCAGACCGCAACGGTAACAGGTACATTTGCACCAGCTGCCGCGATAAAAAAGTTTGGGTTCTATTTTGAAGAAGTGTCAAAACAGTCAGGAGTAAATTTTGTACACCATTCTCCAAAACTTGATCCTCTGATAGACCCAATACTTCCTCAGATAGCCTCTGTGGGTGCTTCGGTTTCGGTATGTGATTTCGACAATGACGGATGGAATGATTTTTATGTTACCAACAGCTGTTTTGGTTATAAAAATGCTCTTTTTCATAATCAAAGAGACGGCAGTTTTATAGACGTTGCTGATAAAATGGGTCTTGCTGATCTCAATAAAGCAGGCTCAGGAGTCTCCATGGGTGCTGTCTGGGCAGATTATGATAATGATGGCTACGAGGATCTATTGGTCTATAAATGGGGTCGACCGGAATTATTTAAAAATGATCATGGCAAAGGTTTCACCAATGTAACTGAGAAAAGCGGATTACCAGGCTGGATAAACGCCAACACCGCCATCTGGTTCGATTACGACGGAGACGGGTTTGTTGATCTTTTTATAGGCGGATATTACAGGGAAGACATTGATCTATGGCATCTTAAAACCACCAAAATTCTTACTGAGAGTTTTGAATATTCTCAAAACGGAGGAAGAAATTACCTTTTTAAGAATATGGGGGATGGAACCTTTAGGGATGTTACAGCTGAAATGGGGTTAACCTCAACCAGATGGACCCTGGCTGCAGGGGCCGTAGATTTAAACCGGGATGGCTATCCCGAGCTGATTATAGCGAATGATTACGGGCTCAACGAATTTTACTTTAATGAGAAGGGAAAACGATTCATTGAAAAGGGGAATAGCACCATGATCGGGTTGTCTCCCAAAAGCGGTATGAGCGTTGCTTTTGGCGACACAGACAATAAAGGGCAATTCGGCATTTACATATCCAATATTACGGAAGAGGGTATCCTGTTACAAGGGAATAATTTCTGGGTACCAATTGCAGACAAGGAGAAGGTTTTATATGAAAATGTTGCCGGCAAAAATGGGATTGAGGCTGGTGGCTGGAGTTACGGGTCCCAGTTCGGAGATTTGAACAATGACGGATTTATTGACTTGTATGTCGCCAATGGGTATATATCCGGGGAGAAAGGGACGAGTTACTGGTATGATTATTCAAAGGTTACAGGAGGCAATTCGGCCATTATTTCTGACCTGAAAAACTGGCCTGATATGAAAGGAAGAAGCCAGTCAGGATACCAGCAAAATAAAATCTGGCTTAATGAAGGCACTGGTCATTTCCGTAATGTTGCAAAATATGTCGCTGAAGAAGAAACCTATGACAGCAGGGCGGCTGTTATGGCTGATCTTTGGAACAGAGGTGTACTTGATGTGATCGTTGCGAATCAAAATAACCGTTTAATGATTTACAAGAATAATGTTGACCCTGCAAATCATTGGATTGCATTTGACCTGGAAGGAGTCAGAAGCAACAGAAGTGCAATAGGCGCAATTATTGAACTTTATTGGGATTCAAAATTGCAATCTCAGGTCGTTACCGGAGGAATCGGATTCAGTGCCCAAAATCAACGCAGGGTTCAGTTTGGGTTGGGAAAAAGTTCAAAAGTAGATAAAATAGTCATTATCTGGCCAGGGGGAACTAAGCAGACTGTTCAAAATCCTGAGGTGGATAAGATCCATAAAATATTAGAAATCTAATTTAACAGAATAGATGTGGTAAAATATTCAGATTATATGCATCAGATTAAAAGCAAGTTAAACGGATTAATCAATATTCGGTACGCGCCGCCGTTACTGATCACGCTGATATTGCTTACCGGTCAATTCACATTTGGTATCCTTGAGGGTTATAAACCTATTTTGCTCTCCATCGGATGCAGTTTGCTGACTGAGTATTTTCTTTCCAGAGTGGTTTACGGAAAAGCGAAAAATTTGTCGAGTGCCTATATTTCCGGTATAAGCGTAGGAATTCTGGTGCGTACAACACTCCTTTGGCCTTTTGCAATTACGGCCATACTCTCCATAATGTCTAAATATGTCTTACGATTCAGGGAGAGGCATATCTGGAACCCATCCAATTTTGGAATTTCCTGGATGCTGACATTTGTCCCTTTCAGTGTAGCTGGCCTAAGTATTCAATGGGGTAATAATATCTGGCCGATGTTCGTAATCTGGGTTCTGGGATTATTCATTGTATGGAGAGCCAAAAGACTTCATATAACCGCAACCTATGTGATCAGTTTTATACTATTCTCGTATCTGAGGAGCAGGATCACCGGTGATCCGTTTTTCACTGAAGTCGCACCTCTGACCGGACCCATGTACCAGTTATTTGTTTTTTTCATGATCACGGACCCCGGAACAACTGTAAATAACCGAAATGGACAAATCCTTGTTGCTTTCCTGGTCGCCCTTGTTGAGTTTCTTTTAAGGCTGAATCAGGTTATCTACGCACCATTTTACGCGCTGTTTCTTGTAGGTCCGGCGGCCATGGTCATTTATCTTCAATTACAAAAAATTCATCAGTCAAGAATGAATTTCATAACAAAGGCAAAATCATAAATTCAAATTTCCATTCGTAAAGTACAAACTAAATCATTTTTTCACAACTACACATTTCCCGACTAATGATTACCTGGTTCAGATTCATATAGGTTAATCTATTGGATATCTTATCAATACATATATCACAATTGGAAAACAGGCCCAAATCCCAAACGTCTGCAAAGACGCGGCCGGTATTTAGTCCAATACCATATTCCAAAACTGTTTCCAGCGAATGAATGTCGGGTAAGCTAAAGTCACCATTTCCCATCAGATAGTCCATCGCACCGTTGCCGGCCCTGACCGGAATGATAATGCAACACTCCACGCCCGAACTGAAGGCGAAATCGATTGACTGTTTCGCCCAATAAATACCTTCTGATTCAGAAAGAAAAGGTGGTCTCAAAAGTATAAAAGCTCTTGTCCTGATTCCATTTTGGGTAAGAAAACCTACCGATTTCCGGAAATCCTCAGGAGTCATATGCTTGTTGAGCTTCCGGAGAATCTCGGGATGAACTGTCTCCAAACCGATCGCTACCTGCAATTCGGGCTTAAGCATATCTCTGAAGCGAAGGCATTTATCATTGATCAGTTTGGCATGGCTTTCTACGATAACTGTTTCGAAACCACTGACCAACGATGCAATACGTTGATAGTCTGTTTCAGGAATAGCCCCTACGTCAAAGAAACTCCCGCTGTTATATAATTTCAGATGATTTGCATAAGGCATCTGTTGCAGAGCATATTCAATCTGATCCGGAATAGCACCAACAGGAACCGGTCTGTCAGTTGTATTTTTCCAAAGATCGCACATCAGACAACGATAAGGGCATTCCTGGTTGGTCAGAAAAATGATTGCCGTATCTTCGATCTCACCCGAAAGAGTACGCTCTTTTTCGACCAACCAGGCATATGGTTTTTGAGGGTCAACCGGATTTTTTTTTCCGCGGCTCGAAACTATCCACTTGTCATTGATTATTACAGCAGGACTCTTCTCACTCATATTTTGAATAAAACTCCTTCCTGTAAGCGATCTCACTGGCAGGAAAATGTTGTTTAAAGACCCTGTCAGAGGCCGCACCATGCTGGAAACGTCTTTTCTGAAAAACCGGCATCTCCATTCCTGTAATCGCCTTAACACCATCAAAAACCATCTGACCTTTAAGATCGTATAGTTTATTGTGATCCCAATTGGTCATCTCTATATATGGAATTCCTTCGGAAATTTCAATCACATTCGGGAGTGTATATGGACTGAATCCTTCAAAACCCATTAAATCGGCCGGGGCAAAGGATCTCATATATCCCCGGCTCAATCCTCCTGAATAGGTCAGGGAATGTTTAATTGATTCTACCCCCCACCCTTCATGATACAACATAAGGTTATTCAGGACGCTGCGAATGGTCAATTCCGGATTTTCTTCGATCGGGTAGTCCTTCAGGTTTTCATCCCCTCCGTCGCCGTCGATTAAGTATTTCCACTCAGGATAGCGGGAGCGAATCCCCTGCAGAAGTGCCAGATTCATTGTTGCTGACTGGATATCAAGCGATTTATAATCTTCAACAACTTTTACTGCACTTTTCCAGTCCAGAGATGAATAATCAACTTCGATGGGTTCAAGGAAGAGTTCAAGATTCAGAGCTCCCAGAAATTTTCTGGCCTGCAACAGATCGGCACCATCACCGTCAATCGAGAGCGTAAATGCTTTAAGCCTTGAGGGACTTTCACCAAGTTCTCTGAGTGCATGATAAGTCAGTAAAAACACTGAACCACTATCAATTCCTGCAGAAAAAGTAACCCCAATCGGACCCGACTTAGCCCGGAACTGAAGCCATTTTTTGATTTCGTTGTACAAGGTGCCGATGTAGTTTTCACTTACCTGAGACTTATCCTCAATGGCAAATTTATTGCGCTCAGGGGTGAAGAACCGCGTATAAACTGGGTTCGGATCCGGGCAACCCAGAAGTTCAATTTTGGTGATGTAGTGAGCCGGAGCCATCCGTGTATAAGATGGATGGAACTGGTCGTCCATCCCCTCTCTTTTCAGATAATCATAAATAACATCAATACGTTCAGCGATGATCAGACTTGGTCCAATCTGACGTTTTGCAATAAAATAACGGATCGGCCGGCCGATTGATCTTGCCATCCGGATTGTCTTACCTTCAACTGAGACCAATGAAAACTGCCCGTCAATCTTGCGGACCGCTTCAACATCCCCGGATCTGACAATATTTACTGCCTCTTCATGCGTCATATTATAAATAACATTTTTTTCGGGATTCGTAAGATCCACGACATTACTAACATACATACTATTCATATTCATTGTTTTATACATTCTTTATACCTAATTTTTCCCCATCTTAATTGTCCTATCCACCATCAAACCTTTACCTTCCTGATAGGCAATCAATTCAGTTAAAGTTTTAACCGAAAACGACTTGTCGCCACAACACCTGCCCGAACAAGTAAAAGCAAATTTCCTGTATTTGATTTTTTGTTCGGTATCATCAATTAAAGAGCTCAAGGAAATAAACCCTTTTTCGTCAGCAACTGAAACCCATATGGGTTCATTCTTAGAATCAGAAATCTGGACCCATCCCTCAAACATGTTATTTGCCACACTTAACTTAATATGCCTGTACACTTTTCCTATATTCTGGCATCCAATCCAGGCACCCTGGATATCTTTCATAACAGCCTCCTCATTATTAATATCAACTGAATTAGAGCAGCCAATAAAAACAAAAAATAAAACAACCAGCCAATAACCTTTTTTATTCATAGCTAATATGAATTAAGAATAAGAATCGCATTACACGATTTTATTTGTTCATTATCCCTTTCCCCTGCATAATTACTGAGTATTTGTCAACATCAATATTCTTAAAAATTTCTTTCTTTCCGTCCGACCACTTAACTTCAATCTGTTCGATGGTTTTGCGGTTTCCGAGCCCGATATGCATCCTCGGGTCATTGTTTGAAAGGTAGCTGGTTGCCCACTGATTGATCAAAACCTGTTTCTTACCTTCTGCCGTCACAGTCACTTTAGCACCTATTGCCGCGGCCGGACCGTTTTTCCCTTTCAATGTCAATCCAAGCCAGTGGTTGCCATTTCCACCCTCATTTTTGAGAAGTGCTGCAGTGGCCTGTTTATCGACGTGAGAGATAATAATATCAAGAAATCCGTCGTTGTTAAAATCCCATACGGCCAAACCCCTGCCGGAACGTTTGGTTGAAAAATAGGATCCATGCTCTTTCCCGACATTTTTAAAATGTCCTTTCCCGTCGTTCTCCAGCAATAATGGGTATTGCAGGATCAGTTCCTCTGCAGTTCCATTGGCAGTAACAATATCAAGATCTCCGTCATTATCATAGTCCAGGAATTGGGCACCCCAGCAACCCTTCCCTTCCATCGCTGAAGCAAGGCCACTCACTTTTGTTATGTCCTCAAAGGTTCCGTTGCCAAGATTTCGGTATAGCGCTCCGTGATCCAGATCTGAAACCAGGATATCAATTAAACCATCCCCATCGATATCTCCGATTGAGGCATGCATTGAACCTGTACCAATCCCCTGATCATTAGCTGCCACACCGGCCGCCACGGCAACTTCCTTATAAACTCCGTTATCGTTTCTGAAAAGGAAATTGAGCTGATGATCGTTCGCCTGGAAAATATCCAGATCGCCATCGTCATCGTAATCAAAAACAGTCAATCCCATACATTTTGAATTTGGAAAGTACAGGTTATTTTTCTGTGTAACATCTATAAATTTTCCGTTAGCCTGCTGCTCATAAAGGATCGAAGGCTGACCATTGTACTCAGCTGGGCTGGGCATTAAATTGGGTGTTCCGGGTGACTTGTATGCGGGATCAAAGGCCATGAAATTTCCGACCATGGCATCGAGCCTTCCATCTTTGTTGTAATCCCAGAATGAAACCCCGATACTCCATTTTGTGAAACCGTTCAGCTTCTCAGGTCCGGCAAGACCCAATGAGGAGGTGAGATCCTTGAATGTACCGTCGCCGTTATTATGATAGAAAATATTCGGACCATAATTCAACACATAAAGATCCTGATAACCATCGTTATCCAGGTCAATCGCCCCGGCAGCCTCGCTCCACTGATGGCCGCCCACCCCCGCTTTTTCAGAAACTTCTGTAAAGGTGCCGTTACCGTTATTTTTGTAAAGCTCATTATGTGCATTCTTAAAAACCTTACCATCTGGATCTGATATCCCTTCAAGATAAGCCCCATTCATCAGGTAAAGATCCATTAACCCGTCATTGTTGAAATCAAATACGGTGATACCAGAACCGCTGCTTTGCAAAATATTTTTGTAGGAGAAGTCGCCAATAGTGTACTTGAAATGAATTCCGGCCTTATCGGTTATATCAGTAAACATAACTGGTTTATTCTGAGCAGATAGATTAGCAGATAAGACTACCAGCAATAAGAGGTAAAATGAGCAGCAAAGCTTATAAATCACGGAATCAGTTTTGGGAATCATATTAATTATGTCTGTTTTTAATTACGTTACGGTAGTCTTCTGGTGTGACAACTCTGGTGTTATATTCTCTGATGAATTTGTAAAGATCCGGATCCTTGGGATATGAATCTTCCACCGAAGGGGGGTAGCTTTTCATGCCGTGAAAAGGGAGGGGTAAAACAGTACCACCGAGTGCAGTATTCAAATCACCGTCTTTCACCCATCCTACGCTATGAATCATGAAATCTCGTTTCCATCCCTTTCTCAATTCAGGTAATCCTTTGGTATCAAACTTAATTGATGTTTCATCCCCCGCATTGGAGATAATATATTTGTTATCCGCTTCCAAAAGAAGCGGCAGCACATCACCATAGCGTGTGTAATTACCAGTCAGGTCACGCCATTTTTTCGTTTTATCAACAGAGGAATAATCAAACCAGTGCGGTCCATATCGGCCCCCTTTTTTATAGGTTTGTGAAAAGCCCCTGTAATGAATATCTGCGGAGGAAGGATTTAAATAAGTTGAAATGACCGGCACATTGCAAATACCCTCCGAAAAAAAGATCTGATCCCAATAAATCTCCATATTCGTCTGAATCCTGATTCGGTGATCCGGCGATAGAAATTTACCGGAAAGATCGGCAATAACCGTTTTGTCCTTCCCCATCGGAAAGCCAAGGTTATCGATTACAGTCTCCCATTCACCTTTAATGTTGATGACCTGAACAACGGGTGGTTGGACCTTGAGCTTTTCAGATTGGGAAATGGCAACATTAATACTTGCATCGGTTGGGAATATCCAGCCATTCAGGAAGAGGGAGAGGTTTTTAGCCTGACCTGCCTTACCCGGATCAAGAATCAGCTCATGCATCTCTGTAACACCCTGATAGGTATCAGGTTTAAAGTCCGACACATATTTATCGTCCTTTTCCAAAATCAGAGAAAGTACATCGTTCCCCTTTGAATCTTTTGCAGATACAGGGAAATGCTTTTTCGGAACCTGGATGATTTTTAGTCCCGGGAAAGGTGGAGGAGAGAATTGTTCCGGAACATACACGTCTACAGAATCAGGATGATCAACTGAAACAAGCTGTATTTTGTCCATATAGATCGTTTCCCAAAGTTCTGAGGTCACCTGGATCTTGTATTCGCCGTTTTCGGCCTTTAAGTTTTCAACCGGAATTTTGAGAAAATCATCAGAAGCATCTGGGAAAGCATGCTTTGTAGTTCCTCCCATTATACCGAGTGGCATACCGAGAGCACTACGCCATATAATATCCTTGGCAAATACGTATTTTTCACCATTCCAGGTATAGAGGAAAGGACAAGAGCCCTTGAGTGTTTGAGCTTCAATGAGTGCCTGATCAGCCCCGGGAAGAAATACATTCTGAGGGACTCCGTTTGTCCATGTAATCCGGATCACATCAGCATGTGTGCGATTTCCCAGACCAAAATGGAGATTAGGATCCGTTACGACCAAGGTCTGGTAAAGGTCCCCGGCACGCATTTCAACTTTTGCTCCAATCCCAAAATGGTTGTTTTTGGCTGATCCGGCCCTTAAACCCACCAGTTTCATATTTACGTAATGGTTAATATTCCCACCGTCATTACGCAACAGGGATACTCCCCCGTGCAGACCTGCAATCACCACATCGAGATCGCCATCTTCATTATAGTCAAAGAGAGCTATTTGCCTCCCCGATTTTGGTTCATCAGGCAAAATTTGGGAAACGTCAGTAAAATTTCCTTTTCCGTCATTGTGATACAACAGGAGGCCGCGTCCCCCTTTTTCTTCCGACTCCCCTGCAATTATCAGATCGAGAAATCCATCGTTATCAAAATCAAAAAACTTTGCATCGTAAGCTTTGACATGTGCGGTTGCCGCAAACATCTCCTTTGAATCTTTTACCAGTTCAAAACTTCCATTGCCCAGGTTACGGTATAACCCACTTTCACCTCCGTTTACCGAAGTAATGAACAAGTCTAAGAACCCATCATTATTGTAATCGCCAACCGCCACTGAACTGGAGCCACCATTGCTTTTCAGCCCGCTCTTTTCAGTTATATCCTTAAAAATCCCCTGCCGCTGATTTGAAAATAAGGTATTACTCCCGTTTTTATTTATGACCAAAAGGTCTATGTCTCCATCATCATCAAAATCGCCAAAGGCGGCATCCCTGCTGTTCAGATTGGCTCCGGACAGCCCCATTTTTTCTCCCTGTTCCAAAAATGTACCGTCACCGTTATTGCGAAACAGCAGGTTTGAATTCGGGCCTGTTTCAAATAAATCAAGATCTCCATCATGATCGGGATCAAAGAATATTGCCTTATTTCCACCTGTCTTGCTCCCTATCTTCGCTGCGGAAGTGACCTCCTCAAAAATTCCTTTTCCGGTATTTCTGTATAAAATATCTCCCCCCTCCTTAACTACGTATAAATCAAGAAATCCATCGTTGTCATAATCGGCAAAAGCAGCTGAAGATTCCCGGCCGGTGTGTCTGATACCGGCTTCTTTTGAGACATCCCTGAAGCGCCCCATGTCATTATTGAAGAGGTAATGCTGATACGAGGTAGAAGCCGGATTATAACTTCCAACATACAGGTCCACATCACCGTCGCCATCATAATCGCCTGCCTCAACATGGGTGAAATCACCCATGCCAGAGTTTTCATTTTCGCTGAATGTAGGAACAATATCTAAACCCGCTGAAACCGTGACATTTGTGAATTTAATTACATCAAGAATTGATTTATTTTCAACAGTCTGAGAGGTGGATTGCTGGTCATAAGTAATTAACGGGAAACCAATAAGTGACCCGCCCGGACCTTTCAATTCCATGATGCCTGACTGATAAGGAGAAGTGACCTTCAGGTAATTATGAAAAATGGTGAACTGAACAAACGCCTGATCCTTATCTGATTTCCTCAGCAAGGAAAGGGCTTTGTCATAATAATCCACAGCTTCTTTGGGAAATTCAGGGAATTGCTTATGAATAATCTCCAGTTGCTCTATCGCCTTGTCAAGGTCACCATCGCGGATAAACAGTTCGGTCAGACTAAGATGGGGAACCAGGTTTCCAGGCGCTTTTTCAACCAGATGAAAGAGGTAATTCTTCCGTTGTTTTTTAGATTCAGCATCTGAACCAGCAGCAACCAATTCAGAAATAAAATAGAGTATTTTAAGGTGATCGGGTGCAATTTTAAGTGCCTCCTCAAGAGCTGAAACAGCCTTTTCCCGTTCATCATTCATTTGGTAGACAGTTGCCAGCAGCAACCTGATATCGGGATCTTTTGAATCAATTTTCAGCGCTTTAAAAAGTTGACTTTCAGCCTCGGGGTACTTGCCCATTCTTAAATAGGCCAATCCAAGATTGGCATAACCAAGCTTTTCATTTGGCGCAAGTTTTATAAATTTTTGAAACTCTTTTTCGGCCTCTTCGAGCTTAAATTCTTCAAGATATGCAAGACCCAGGGTTTGTGCGGTCATCAAATCAAGAGATTTTTGCTTACTGTCTTTGGGACTGCCAGTACAAAAGAACAGAACAGAGGAACTCAGCAGTATAACGAATAATATTCCAAAGTATTTCACACGTATAAATTTTAATTAACTTACTAATATTTAGATTATTGATCCGTGTGGAACCCTCATTGATTTATACCTTGCCTTTTGTGTTTGTAAGTTCATGAGGGTTTCATGCGTCAAAAATAAGAAATTAAGGGAATATAGGTACAACCTATTTCCCCAATGCAACCGGTAACCCATTTTTTATTTCGATCAGACTGGCAGTACCCATGCGATTTCCTCTATCATCAAATTGAATTGATCCCGTAACCCCTTTATGCTGTATTTTTGAGAGAGCTTTTTGAACAGCTTCGCGTTCAATGCCACTATTTTGCACAGCCTCAATAATCAGATTCATACCATCAAAGGCATAGGCAGCGGTTGCCCCGGGCATTTGACGATAGTTTTTCACAAATTCCTTTTGAAAGGCCAATCTATCTGATTTTAAATTGTTTTCAGCAGAAACTAAAACGACATCTTCGAATTCCTTTAAGTTTTCGCCGGAATGTTCATCTTCACCAAGAAGAGATAATGAACCGAAAACCTGCTGATTCATATTCCGTTGCCGCAGTTGTTGAATCAATTTAACAGAGGCTTCCGGTTTCCCAAAAAGAATAATGCCTTTGACATCTGCTTTACTGATCTGATTAATTAACGTACCAAAATCGTTTATGGAGTTATCATAAGAAAATTGGTACGGATCTGCTTTACCTGCGATTTTCATTTTTTTTAGAAAGCTTTTTAACGCCAGGTTTGAATCATAACCATTGTCTGATACTGCGGCTATTTTAGTGATTCTTCTTTTAGTATAAATTTCATCAATGATAGCCTCAGCCTGTTGAAGGTCGTTAGGTACGGTGTTAAAAAACCATGGGACAAAAGCCTGGGAGAGAGTCGGGTCACTGGCCCAGGCTGATACAAAAACGACCTGAGCTTTTGCCGCGACCTGCTCCACCAGGTGCGCATTTCGCCCATCGTGAGAGCCCAGAATAGCACAAACCCCCTCTTTGAAGATCAGGTTCACCGCCTCCTTTGACCCAGTTCCCCAGGAACCTTCCATCGAGCGGGTGATTAATTGAAACGACCTGCCTTTAATTCCACCCTTTTCGTTTGCCTTTCGGATAGCCATTTCTGCGCCAAATCTGGCTTGGGTAAATTTACTGTCCTGAATGAGTAGTCCTATTTTTATGGTTTTATCCGGTTCTTTTGGAATCTGTGAAGCAATCCCATTTGGAACAAATAAAACTAACAACATGGAGAGAATCCATGTTGGGATTAAAAGACTAAATAGGTTCATAAATAAACACTCTATGATTTAGTATTGTAAGTATAAAATTGATCTTATGTTGCCGGCTATTGGCAAGCTACTGCCAGATTTTGCCGGTAGAAAGTCGAACTTTTCAGAATAATATTAAGAATAAATTTCCCGGCCTATTGCCCTGGCTATTTTCTGAAGATCAGGCATTAAGCCGTCAAATTCATCGAGACTAAGCGACTGATGTCCATCACATAAAGCCTGATCAGGTTTGTAATGGACCTCAATAATCAGACCGTCAGCTCCAACGGCCACGGCAGCTTTTGACATAGAAGGGACCATCCAGCGCAGCCCGGTTCCATGGCTGGGATCGACGATTACGGGAAGGTGCGTGAGACTTTTCAGCATTGGAACTGCGCTCAGGTCGAGTGTATTCCGGGTAGAGGTCTCAAAAGTGCGGATACCGCGTTCGCAGAGAATCACCTGATCGTTACCCTGGTTAAGAATGTATTCTGCCGCCAGTAAAAACTCCTCTATGGTTGACATCATACCGCGCTTGAGCAAAACGGGTTTCCGGCACATCCCCACTTCCTTTAGCAGAGGAAAGTTTTGCATATTCCGGGAACCGACCTGAAGCATATCGGCATAAGATGCTACCATTTCAACCTGCCTGGTATCCATCACTTCGGTAACCAGGGGCAACCCTGTTTGCTGTCGTATCGTTGACAGCAATTTCAACCCCTCTTCGCCCAGACCCTGAAATGAGTATGGTGATGAGCGTGGTTTAAAGGCGCCACCTCTTAGGATTTTTGCCCCGGATGACTTTACGGCCATCGCTGTCTCAAAAAGTTGTTCCAAGCTTTCAACAGCACAGGGTCCGGCAATTACAACGATGTCAGTACCGCCTATCTTTATTCCTCCAATATTTACAATTGTACCTTCCCGGTTCGATCCGAGATCCACCTTAGAGGGAGAGGCCGGTGCAAAAGTTACAGGAGTGTTACAATGATTAGTTTCCATTGCATTTTTTAATAACTATCGTTTTTACTGGTTACTTTTTGCTTAGGATCCATGGACGGGGAAGGGGTAAATTCGAATTTGCCCTGACTAACCTGGGCTATCCAAATGTCAGCGATATTATTCCAGGACTGATCAAAAGTTTTCTTCCCTGTTATTCCTTTGTATCCCTGAAATGTCTTTAAATCTGTAAGGACGTCACGGATCAAAACCCGGTTTAGTCCAACTTTCTGAATAGCTTCTATCGTAATATTCATACCATCATAGGCATGAGCTGCAAACACATCGGGTTCCTGTCCAAACCTTTTGAGATAATTGGTCTGAAATACTTTCAGCCGTAGATTATTTGCGTCCGGATTATACTGGCTGGTAGTTTTAATCCCTTCTGCAGAAGGACCCGCTATTTTAAGAAATTCGGGAGATACCATCCTGTCTGAGCCGTAGACCGACTGTTTAAATCCCATAGCCCGCATCTGTTTTAAGATCAGAGCAGATTCTTTTGCATTTCCCCAGATCAGTACCGCATCCGGCGAGGTTACCATAATTCTCTCCAGCTGTGTCTTAAAATCAGTCTCCCCATCATTAAAGCGCTCTTCGATCACCATCGGATGACCCACGCGGGTAGCTGTCTCCGAGAATATCTTAATGCCAACTCTTCCATACCTGTTGTTTGCCCTGATAACAGCAACCCGGGAATGTCCATCCTTCTTAAAAATCTGGTTTACCAATCCATAAGAACTCTGACGGTCATCTGTGATCACACGAATTGCCCAGGGTATATTGGTCTCGGTAAAAGTGGGATCCGGATCACCACTATTAATCATGGGTATTTCAAGTTTCAGGGTTGCACGCAAAGCGACATGGGAAACGATATCGTCAATCGAGCCTAAAAAAGCCCAGACTTTTTCGTCATCCATCTTTACAACTTCATTTGCTGCTGCACCCCATAATCCGACATCATTATGGATCATTAGCTTATACGGAATACTATGGTATCCCCCTCTTTTATTGGCTTCTTCGATTGCCAGTGTAGCGCCCTGTAACATTTGCTTTCCCAACGATACGATCTCCGAGCCTTCAAGGGGTCCCAAAAAACCAATCCTAACCTCTTTAAGATTTGTGGGAGGTAACTTTTCCCTCCCCGCTCCATAAAACTGGATGGGTACAAGAAAATGATATTTATAGGCCTTCTGATACCTCTGATAAGGAAAGATCTCGTCTGATGCTTTCCCATAGTTTTGTTTTTGGTCCTGCCCAAATGAATTGAAAACCGTCAATACAAAGATCAGAAAAACAATCAGCAATGGCCTATATTTACTTTTCATAATCAGTTACTTAATTTGATTTGCAAACTGCATAAACCTCAATCTCAACCAGTAATGTTTCCCAGCACAACCTGGCCTGTATTCCGGTACTTGCTGGCAGAGGATCAAGGTTCAGCCATTGAAAGAAGGTAGTGCGAATTTTATTAAACTCTGCGTAGTCCCTTTCAATATCCCGGAGGTAATTTGTTGTCCTGACAACATCATGCCACGACATCTTCTCTGCAGTCAGCAGGTTGGTGATATTGCGATAGGTTCTCCAAAGCTGTGCATTAAAATCACCGATATGCTCCGGTTTGCCCTCTTCGTTGACGCTGGCGGTTCCGGAGACAAGCAAGACCTTATAACCGGCAAAATCCAGACGCAAAGCCCTCGAAAATGAAGAGGGTTTCTGGTAATCATACGCCTCATTAAGTACCTGAGGGGCATGCACGACATGTTTCTCAATCGGAGGTCGCTCGAAATGCACGGAAGGATACACAGATCCTAAAATTTTATTTTCCTGAGATAAGATTCCAAGTTCTTTCATCTCCCGGCGTTCCCCGTCAGTGAGTTTTAAAAGATCAATCAAAAGTTCTTTCTTGCCCATTTTTGTTTCGATTTCTTTCATTTCCAATGTTTCTATTGTTTCCATTGTTCTGTTGTTTCTATTATTAATCATTTCAATAATTCTCCCCGACTGACCCCCATTTCAGTTGCAACCCAAAGGAAATCCTTATTTGCATCGACCCCAATTACAAAGTTATGGGCAATGGAGGGAGATAACGGCATTTCACGGGTAGTTTTGTTGGTTGCAGGATCGTCATTGCGGCCATAATTTTTTATGATGGCCATCCCATCTGTTCTCTTATCATTCTTTTTATAGGTAACCCAGCTCTTCCCGTCAGTACTGCTTAATCCTTTGTCTGTGCAAATAAACACAACGGGACCCTTTGCCCTGACAAAGTTGATAAAATTACTCGCTAACCCACTGTCATGATCAAAGTACCCTTTCCAGTGGGTGCCATCATACCGGCTCATCCCAAAATAGGTTGATACCCATAATATGCCGTCAGCCCAGGAGGTAGCCGTGGTAATGTCGTGAACAACTCCATCATCTGGTAAAAGATCTATCTCCATTTCACCATCAGGGTCAGTATAATCTTTGAATTGTTTGGTTTTGGTTGTGTACTCGATTACTCCGCCTCCCCAGGCCGCAATGAAGATCTTCCCATCACCGGCTGAAACGCCATAGGTCCACGGCTCATGCATGGGAGCATTCTTTTCTGTAAATATTTCCCATTCTTTTGTGTAAGTATCGTAATGGCCTGCACCCCCCCCGGTAGCAGCCCAAACGTCTTTGCCATCACAAATAACACAATAAACCAAATCGTTGGGAAGGCCGCTGTTTAGCTGATTAAATGTTTCAAATTTGCCGGCTGACCAACGGCTTAATCCACCAAGTGTACCGATCCAGACATCACCTGTTTGCTGACTCACGTCAATTGAAACAACACCGTTATGAGGAAGGCCATCTTTAGTGGTATAGGTGGTCCATTTACCTTTCTCATAAACAGCCAGCCCGTCATGGGTTCCCGCCAGTACACGTTCTCCATCGATCCGCACGCAATAAGCTTTATCGGAAGGGAGTCCGTCTTTGGTAGTAAAATTCCTCCAATGACCATAAACAGGCATTGGATTTGCTTCCTTATTCAAAACTGCATTTGTGGAACTTTTAGCCGACACTTTTTCGCCCTTTTGATCTCCTTTAGTCAAATCATCTTTACCGGAGTATTGTCCTATTGGAGTATTACCATAGCTCAAAAGAGCAGAACTCAAAAACAGGTATATGGTTATAAAAATCACATTAGATTTAACCTGTTTATTTATCCTTAATTCCTGCATAATTTCTCTTTTAATTAGATATCGTTGAAGCATGAAATAATTTTGAATCTTTTCGCTCATATAATGGAGCTCTAAGCGATTTCAGATAATCGACCAGGTCATTAAGCTGATTTTTTGATATATCATTAACCTGTCCGTGTTTATCTGTAGTACCATATTTCGTCCAGATCTCCTCAAGTGTTGAAGCCCGTCCGTCATGCAAATAGGGTGGAGAGGCATAAATATTATTTAAATGAGGAGTGTCAAATTTTATCGAGTCGTCAGATGAAGCAAGCGTCCCAACATCGGCCAATTTTCGATTCGTATAATATGGTGGCGGATGACAGGTGATGCACCTGTTATTTTCAGGGATTTCCTTGCCTGAATTATCGTTTGTACGCTCAAAGACTGCTTTCCCCCGAAGCTGCGACTCTGTCAGTTCTCCTGTTGGATTATATTGAAGATTAGGTGGATATGGGATTCCGGTTAGAATATAGGCAGTGATTGCGTCCAGATCGTTATAGCTAAATCGTTCAGTGCGGGTTAGTACAGTTGAGAAACGCATCCCGTCCTGTTTGTATACGGTTTGATTTTTCCCGTTCCATTTGAATGGTGCAGTTTCAGCAATGTCGCGCAAGGACTCAGTATTGGTTAAATTGCGGCCCATATCCTTGCCCGCCATGTTGTATACCAAACCGTCTTCGTGCATATCGGGATGACAGGTATAACAGGCAAACTGATTCTGAAAGGTGTGGCCGGCATTGGCGAAAAGTCTCCGCCCCTGCCTGTTAACGGTAATCCTTCGGGGGCCTCCAAGGTCAATAGTCCGAATAGTCTCAAGACTTTCAGTGTTAATTACCGCTATCCGGTCTTCAAGTTGTTCGGCCACATACAATAGCTTACCGTTTGGCGAGAGGGCAAGCCCTTTGGGATCCGCCCCGGTAGAAATACGCCTGGTCACATATCTGCTGCTGACTCCCAGATGATTGGGGTAGATATTCAGCATTTCGGGTGTAGATTCGGCGATTAACGAACGGATAGAATCAATAGTGATTACTGAAATGCAATTCACACCTGAATGTGAGACAAATGCTTTTTTCCCGTCAGGGGTAATGGCAATATCAAAAGGATCCGCATAAAATGCATTAGGTTCATCAAGCAAAAGTTGGATCGTCCTTCCTTTTCCCCCCTGCTCCACAATCACAATTCCATAGGTCATTATCCATCCCCGGTCAACCTGAATGGAAGGAATGAGGTTTTTCGGTCTGATCATTGTTACAAAAGCAAGATCCCCGGAAGGGGTAAAGGCTGCATTTTCCATCATATAGGCCGATTCAATGTTTTTACGATCACTTACTCTTTGGGTATTTTCATCTATCACAGTAAGTTCGCTCTTTATGGGTTCACCATAAGGTGCAATAATTGCGCGCCTGCTGGTCACAACTAAGGTTTTTCCATCCGGAGACAGTTTTGCCCCGGTAGGATTATTCCCGGTAGTAAACCTTTTTTGTTCCTCCTTAGTAGACAGGTCAATGAGGGAAATACTTGAAGAATATGAATTTACGACATACAATGATTTGCCGTCGTGACTCAACGAGAGCCCTGCGGGACCATTCCCGGTTTTTAAAGTATCTATCACTTTTGATGTCGCCAGATCTATGACTGAGACATTGTCGGACCATTGGTTGCTGACATATGCTCTTTGTCCGTTACTGGAAAGAATTACGCTGTGAGGCTGTTCACCCACCATGATCTTATTAATTACTTTTTGACTTACGGGATCTACAACCAGCAAGGCATTGGCTTCCTGTGCAACAACATATAGCCTGTTGCCATCACCCGAAACGGCCAAATTAAATGGAGAGAGATAGTCTGCATTAATCAATTTTCGAACCAACGGATTCTTTGAAGTGGAAAGATGGCAGGAACTGCATAATAGGGGATGGTCTTCGACGGCTGTCATGTAATTAACATGTTCCCTTGCCCCTTTATGTCCGATAAAAAGAATAACCATTGCCAGGACAACAAGAATTCCTAAAACCATATATAATTTTGCTCTCTTCATAGCTAATCGGCTAAAATCTTTTTTTCAACACCTTTATTGAAATGAACCGGTATTATGACTGGTGATTTTTTAACTGCATGTGGCACCCTGTTATCGGGTGAAAGTTCATAATCCTCATGACATCCGATACATCCACGCCTTTCATTAGGACGCAGCCAGATCCAGCCGCAAGGTCCCTGCAAAACATGACCATCATTATCAACTGTCTGGATCCGGAAGGGGGTGTCAGCTATGACCTTTAAATAAAAGGAGCCATCATCCTGAACCTGAACCGTCCCAAGACTCGAGTCCAATCCTATAAGTTCAACTCTGGATGATTTCGGTAGGTTACCGATATTGCATTTTACCTGTGGATCTAAAAGATGAATATCCTGGCAGAGCAGCTGACCGGTTTTTACACTCATATCGACTTCACTGGGCAATTTTTTTGGGTTCTGACGTTTTCCAATAACTACTGCTTCTAAAACATCATACTCCTTATCGCTATAGATTTTCTTTCCGGGAACCTTTCGCACCGGGTCAAATTCGTAAAGTGCGTACCTGTCAGATTCTGACATCCGATACGAGACAAGCAGTTTGCCTGAAGGATCGGGGAAAACAGCCCGGAAATCACCCTTTATTTCAGAGGAGAGATTAACACGTGAATGCTGAGGTCTGTTATAACTGATTGAAATTAAACTTCCACCACCCTGATTTGATTTCTCAGATTCAATAAATACGATTTTCCCATCGTTTGTTTCCCGTCCGCTACCGATTAACAGGCTCCCTTCACAACCCTTATAGAACATTTCAGACTTCGTACCATCGGGTCGCAGAATCATAAACATCGCAGATTTCCGTTCAGGATAAACCTGAGCGCTAATTGTCAGAATCCGACCGTCATTCAGGGTATTTGTGGCAAACCAGCTATTGGGATTAAACGTAATCCGCTTGATATCAGATCCGTCAGGATTACAAATATAAAGCGAATGGCCTCCCTTTAATGGGTCGCTAATAGCTGATTTACTGAACACTATACGGCCATTTGGTAAATAGGCAGCGTCAGTACAGTTCTCCTTCGTTGTCGTCACCTGTCTGATCTTTAAATCCGCCAGGGTCATTTCATAGATCTGCCAGGGGTTATTTTGTTTAACCTGTGCACTAAATAACAGATATTTTCCATCAAATGAGATTTCGGGTGACATGGCCGAGTAAAAAGCTGAAGTCAAAATCTTTATTGACTCACCCTGGTTATCCCGGTCAACAGCCACGATCTGAGTCTGAGGTATATATCCCGATGAATCTCCTATAATTAAATTTGTTTTTGGAAGTTTTGCCGCAACCCGGGTACAAATAATCATCCCCTCCATTGACTTCTCACTGCATGATGAAAAAATTGTAATGACATAACTTACTGCCAATACGAGAGAGAAAATCAGGGATACTCTTAATTTAGTCATGCGATAATGGATTGTTTTTTATGGTTCTTTGACCTGAAGTATCTGATTGACTTTGACATTTTCAAGGAGCTGAGATTTTCCGGAAGGCCATTTAATCTCAATTTTCTCTACCATATTGTTTTTGGCAAGTCCGAAATGGATTCTGGGATCATTCTGAGACAAATAACCGGTAGTACTTTTTTTCTGAGCTGTCTGCACCTTACCCCCGGAGGTTAATTTCACTCTGGCTCCAATTCCATCCCTGTTGCTGGTCGTTCCTGTCAAATTAATTGTAAGCCAGTTGTTCTGATTCCCTTTGTTATTTCTGAGGAATGTCCCGGCGTCATTAAGATTCAGAATAAAGGCGTCGATATCTCCATCATTGTCATAATCTCCAAAACAAGCCCCCCTGCCAACCAGTTTTTTCATAAACCAGGAGCCCGATTCAGTTGAAACATCCTTGAACTTTCCACCTCCAATATTTTCAAATAGCTGATCTTCCTGGCCATATAGGTGTTTGAGTGCGCCATTCGTCTTGTAAATATCCACCTCGCCGTCGTTGTTATAATCAATAAACGAAGAGGACCACCCTACAAATTGTCCTGCAGGCATGGCAATACCTGAGGGATATGACAAATTGGTGAAAAGCCCATTGCCTGTATTTTCATAAAGAGAGCAGTACTTGTCATCAGAAACAAACATATCCATCAATCCGTCGCCGTTATAGTCTGCAAAATCAACCGACATGCTCACGGTCGATTCTCCGTTTTGCCCGAATCCGGTACCCGACATTATGGACCTATCCACAAACCCCTTTCCCCCCTCATTGTGCCAGAGGTAATTATGGGAATGGTCATTTGCCACAAAAATATCGACGAACCCGTCATCATCATAATCCGCTGCACCGACTCCCATGGCCCGGCCATCCATATCAACGATTCCCATGCTTTTGGTTACATCCTCAAAAACGCCATTACCCTTGTTGTGATACAGAACATCCGGCTGACTGTCGTAGGCCAATGGGCCGGGAAAGCCATCGGGAGCATAAAAGTATTTGTAAGCCGGATCAAAATTCAGGTAGTTACCGACATACAGATCAAGCAAGCCATCATTATCATAGTCAAGCCAAACCGCCCCGGTACTGAATTTATTTTTTGCCCCACCAACTTTGGCACGTTTGGTAACATCGCTAAAAGTACCGTCGCCATTGTTTTTATAGAGTACATTGGCTCCGTAATTACTTACATACAAATCGGGAAAGCCGTCATTATTGAAATCTCCGACAGTCACTCCCATGCTATATAATGGGCTGGCTAACCCGGCTTTTTCAGTAACATCCTCAAAAGTGCCGTTTTTAAGGTTGTGATAAAGATGGTTATGCGGCATCACTTCCGGTTTTTTGCCGCTGCTTATCCCCTCGAGCCAGGTACCACTGCAGACATATAAATCAATGTATCCGTCCTGATCATAATCGAGAAAAGCGGCCCCTGCACCACTTGATTCAACAATATTACTCAACTCTTTGTCACCTATGGAGTGAACAAAATCGATCCCGATTTCTTTCCCGATCTCCTGAAAATAGTCGTCGTTTGCGGCCGGAACCGTCGCTGTTGATTTCTTTGCTTTTGAGGAGGGATTATTATTGGTTTGGCATCCTGACAAGATCAAAAGGAAGAGAAAAATCAAAACAAAACTGTTGAAACGGTTCGAATTGTTGTAATAAATCTTTTTTGAAGTCATCATCAAAGTTGTCATTTAGGAGAATATTATCGTTTCAGCGAGCTTAGTACCATCAATCCTCGCCTTGATTTTAGCGAATGCTGTTTCACGGGTTGTTGACTGATCATCACAGAAAGGCGAAAAACCACAATCGTCGGTAGTGCCGAGCTGATTCACCGGAATATATTTCACTGCTTCTAAAATCAAGTCACTTACCTCTTCGGCGCTTTCAATTACTGGACTATTTACGTCAATAACACCAATAAAGGCTGTTTGATCACCCTTAAGATATTGCCCAATGGTTTTTAAAACCTTTATCCTGTCATTTTCGCTTGCCAGTTGAAGATAAAAATTACCGACATTCAAATCAAAAAGGGACGGAAGGAAAGAAATATAATCGACATCTGCACTGTGAGTTGAGTCATGGTCACCACCAGGACAGACATGTACCCCCAATTTTCGCTGTTCATCCTTCGTAAAGCGGGCAAAAACCAGATTATTTAAATCAATGAAATGTCTTAAAACCCCACCCGACGGGTCTAGTTTTAAAGACAACCTCCCTTCGGTAAAGTCAATCTGAACCTTGTGGGCACCTTGCTGCAAACAAAGCCGAATATCCTTTTCACACTCATTGATCAGATCACTTATGAATTCATCCTGTGAATACCCGTCAAGACCACCTGCAGGATATATTAAACTTAGGGCAGATGCTGAGATTACTGCTTGCTTGACCAGACGGTTTGTCCTCTTGATTGCATAACCAAGATATTGTTCCGCATACCTTGCAAACCTAAAAGGTCCTTTGGTCAGAACAGGTAATTGCCTGAAATGACCATCTTCAAAATCAATCCTCATTCCCCCTTCACCAATATTAGTCAAACCATTCAGAGGATAGGTTACAAAACTTGACTTGGCTTGTTCTCCGTCTGTAATTACTTGAGATCCAGTATTTTCAAATGCCAACAAAGTTTCCGCCACTGCTTTCTCATAAAGCTTCTGTAACTCGCCTGCGGCAATGTTTGATTGAATCGCCTCAATTAATTCAGGAGATCGTGGAATACTTCCAATGGGCTCAGTTTGTATTTTCATAGAATTTAGTTTTTTTAGTTTCCTGTAATTTCTAATAAAAGTGTATTGTACAACTTTCCCAAATTACAGATGAGGTTAGTTGTCTAATAATACGCAATAGTAAGCCCTGCCAATTAAACCAGGATTAAAATGAGATTAAAAAGAGATTAAAATTCCGGTCAGGATTTGTCAAAGGCAACCAGTATAAAGGACTCTATGATATTTGGTGTAAGTATAAAAAATATTATTCTTATTATCCTGATATATTGGGAGTAATTGGGAATTAGCACTGGCAGTTTTTGCAGGGAGAAAGAACCCTTTTCAGAATAAGGAAAGCTTCTTTACCATAAAGTAACAGGAATTACAGAAACTTCCGGCTCTGAACAGATAACTTTGAAAAATGAGTTATTTAGGCGACCTTTATAGCGCTCAAAAGATCTCCTCTGACTCAGAAGTTTCAGGAAATAATCGGAAGGTGCACAGTCATCTTTGTTCCCTTTCCGATTTGAGAGTAAAGCTCCAGGTCGCCATTATGATTTTTTATAATCTGTCTGGTAAGCGGCAGTCCGATCCCGTAGCCCGAAACCGATGTAGCATTTGACCCGCGATAAAAGGGTTCAAAAACCTTTTGAAGATCCTCAACCGAAATACCGATACCACTGTCTTCAAATGTGACTTCAATCCATTGTCTCAGGTGGCGAAGTCTGACATCAACAGATTGATTACCAGAGAATTTACATCCGTTTTCCATAAGGTTCGAAACGGCGATTTTCAGTAAATATTCATCTCCGACAATAACCATCTGATCAGAATCGGTTAAGGAATTATCTAAAGAGATATTTATATGGTAGTGGGTGTTATACATTTTTATTTCCTCCCGGGCGAGCCAGAGAATTTCATCTATCCTGATCCTGTTATTTAAACTCATCGGATTCTCGGCGCTTGTGCGGGCCATTAACAATAACCTGTTTGAGAGGTCAATCAACGATTTAATATCATCGAGAACAGATTGTAACTGAACCTTATATTCCTTGACAGAGCGATCTTTCATCATTAAAACCTCCAGTTGCCCGTTTATAGAGGTAAGCGGAGTCCTTAATTCGTGCGAAGCGTTGGCGATAAAATTCTTCTGAGTGGCAAAAGAGTCTTCAAGCCGTTCAAGCATCTTATTAAAAGTTTTTGCAAGCCTGCCGATTTCATCAGTTCCATTCCCCTCAAAAACCCGCAAATTAAGGCTCGTAATCGAAATCTCTTCGACCTTTTTAACTACATCTGATATCGGCTTGATTGCTCTGCCCGAATAAAACCAGCCTACAATAAAAAACAAGAGGAAACTTAAACAACATACAAAAACCAAAATGATCTTTAACTCATTAAGATGAGCGACACCCTCTGTATCAACTGCGGCACTAAAAATAACAAACCGGTCATAATTGGTGAAGTATAAAGTACCGATAACCTGGTATGAATCTTGTTTATAGGCCACTTTAGAACCTGATTTTACCTGATTGAAGATTCTTCTGTTGATTTTTATTTCGGAATTTTCATCAGATCTGTAAATCGTATCATAATTAAAATTGAGAATAGCTAAACTGGCATTGTGAAGTTTAAAAGGATTGTCCTTCTCAATTCTCAGAACTCGCTTCGCGTCGACCTCATATTCATTAAATAATAAGTTAGCCGTGCTTACTGCGCTATTCCTGATCTGGTTATAAAAATCATTCGTTCGAAAGCCCGCCGTAGAGAAGTAAATTGCAAATGACGCAATTATCATAATTATTCCTCCTGACAGAAGAAACTGCAAAGCTAATCTGGTTCTAATCTGCATTCTATAGATCTCCAAAAACATATCCAAATCCAACCTTGGTATGGATCAATACTTTATCATGACCCTTATCTATTTTTTTTCGCAGGAAGTTAATGTAAACATCGACAACATTGGTTCCGAAATCAAAGCTGATATCCCATACCTTTTCAGCAATGTCGTTTCGGGACAGTACCCTTCCGCTATTTCTCATGAAGTATTCGAGCAGGGAAAACTCTTTGGCCGTCAGTTCAATATTCGAATTTCCCCTGCGGGCAACCTTTTTATCAAGATCAAGTTCCAGATCACTAAATTTAAGCTTGTCCAATGGAGCATTAGAAGTGTTTGCCTGTTTAAGTAAAACCTTCACCCGGCATAGCAATTCCCTGAATTCAAAAGGTTTGACCAAATAATCATCCGTACCTGCATCAAATCCTGTAATTTTATCATCGGTCGTACCAAGAGCTGAAAGCATCAGTACAGGAACATTTGAGTTTAATTTTTTAAGTCTTTTACACAGATCCAGACCGTTAATTCCCGGAATAAGTATATCGAGTATGAAAAGGTTATAGCTATAATGCTGAGCCAGTTTTTCTGCAGACAATCCGTCATAGACGATATCCGCCTCGTAATTGTTTTCCTCAAGTCCTTTTTTTATAAAAGAAGCGACTTTGGGTTCATCTTCGACTATCAATATCTTCTTTTTTTTCATTCTGAATTTCCTTTCAGTTTATAAATCGAAAAACTAATATTCCAAAACGACCATTGGTTTAAAGGTGTGAAGATATAACTTTTTCCCTTCTATTACTCTAAAGCCTTTAGTGGATTGATATCCTAAATTAATACAAAAAAAAACCGCAAGAGTATCTAAAAAGATAATCCTGCGGTTTTATATTGAGATTCTGATAAGCTAAGAAAATAATCTTAAAGCTCTCATGTTACACTAAAACGACTATTTATCCCACCAAACACGTGAAGAATAAACATCCCCGCCTGTTAAAGCACTAACAGCTGCAGTAAAATTAACAGGGTTTGTTGAAGCTTCACCTGTAGGATAAGCCTGACGTCTTGGAATAGTACCATTTGTAAAATTACCAGGATAGACAACTGGTGTTAAAACAGGATAACCTGATCTTCTCCAGTTACTCCAAGCCTCATCAAAATCAAAGATAGTGCCTGCATACACCCAGTATTGGGTATTAATCTGCTTAAGTGAATTATCCGTTGATGAAATATCAAGTGGATGTGCAGCAGCAAATGCATTTGCCACACTTGAACTGATTGTGCCTAATGCATTATATGTACCATAAGTTTGTAATGCGGCGGACACTGCATTAGCATAATGTACTGATGCGCTAACTCCAACACTCCATCCCCTTGCTGCTGCTTCTGCAAGCAGGAATTCTGTCTGAGCATAGGTAAGAATAAATGCAGGAGCATTATAGTCCATGTAAAGAAGAGTTTTTGGGTGTGAATAATTACCAGTGATGTCAGCATCACTGCCAACTCCTGTAGAACCAGGATAACCAGGTGCCTTTGTGATATCATTCGCCCCACCATTTTGATTATATCCATTTGGCATACCTAACTGATCAGCTGGATTAGAATCGCCGACAGCGTCATGGTTTGCATTTGCGGCCATTCCAGGGGCCAAAAGTTCAGAAATTACACCAAGCCGTGGGTCGTTGGTTGATTTAAGATAGTCAATCAGCATTTTGCCCCATTTAACTTCATAATAATCCTCCTGCACCTGTATAGCTGATGAGTTCGCATTACTAAATCCATGTGAATGATCAAATACGATGTAAGCATTGTCACTATTACTTTGGAATACGCCACCGGTATACGCTTTGGTTACATATTGCTGAGCCATCGCTGCATCGGCTTTTGTTAACCTCATGGCCATCCGAAGCATTAATGAATAACCAAATTTCTTCCATTTGGCAACATCTCCCTTATACGATACCACATCATTGGTTGGTCCGGCTTTGCTTGGATCAAGAGTTGTGATAACACTATCCAGTTTGGCCAGCATACCTTTGTATATATCCTGCTGCTTGTCGTATACAGGATGCTGAATTCCGGACTTTGCCTGCAATGCCTGAGAATATGGACAATCACCATAAACATCTGTTACTGCCTGGATACTCATCAATTCGCAGATAATTGAAATGCCGCGAAGGTTGGCTTTTGCATCATTACCTTTGGTCAGGTTTTGAATCTCACGAAAATATCCTGCTGCACCATATGCCCCATTCCAGGTACCTTGCTGATAGGACAAAAAAGAGCCACCCTGCTTATATTTATCCCCACCGCTGTAATATCCGGGTTCAATAGACGAAGCAAAGGTTTGCGTCCACATACTCTGGAAAAGAATTGGTCCTGAATACCCCGTAACAGAGCCAATATAACCAAGTTCTGCGGAAGGCAAAAGTAAATTGGGGTCAAAATTTGCAGCCGAAGCCTGATTCGGATCAGTATTGATCGCATCAAAGTTCTTTGTACATCCTGTTAAAAACAAGGTTGCAACAAGACTTAAATATATAAGGATTTTTTTCATGATCAATGATTATTTAAATTTTAAATTAAGATTAAAACCCATGGTTCTCGTCGATGGTAACTGGGTTCCTTCAATTCCAGCATAGTTAATTGATGTATTGAAACCAGCTTCCGGGTCGATGTTATCAGTATGTTTTAACAGGCAGAACAAATTACGTGCAACAAATGAAATCTGAATGGAGCGAATTAAAGGTAATTGTGATAGCGCTTTTTCAGGAACGGTATAACCAAGCGTAAACTGACGAAGCTTAATATAATCACCATTCAAAACGTTACCTTTCGAAATATCACCTAATCTTGTGTAATAGTCTTGAGCCGAAGCATTTACCGTATTTGCAGAACCATCCTCCTGCACTCCGGCTACAACTATACCAGTTTCCCTGCCAACCAGGGTAGCCTTATCAAGTCCCCGTTTAAGGGCATAATTTTTAGTTGCTGAAAGTACTTTATTACCAAAGTTATAATCAAGAAGGAAAGAAAGATTAAAATTTTTGTACGAAAAATCATTCTTCAATCCGCCATACATTTTAGGTAATACAGACCCACATGGAATTAGTCCACCTTGCTCAGGCAATCCGCTTGCATCTACGATAATCTTGCCACTAAGGTACTTGTAATCGTGTGCCATGACCTGAGGACCGGCATAACCAACAAGGTAAGCAGTATTTGCATTTAAAGGACGGTATGTTCCCAGACCAAGACTGTTTCCTGCAGCATCTGTTTTCAATACTTCGTTTTTAACCGAAGTTGTGTTAAAACTGATGTTCCAGTTGAAATTGGTTGTTTTAATCGGATTACCTGTCACCATTACTTCAATTCCTTTGTTTTGGATAGAACCGTTGGCAATCACTGAGCCGGTGAAACCAGTTGCAATACTAATGTTTGCATTCATGATTTCGTTTGTTGATTTGCGATTAAAATAGGCAACATCAAAACCTAAACGATTGTGGAAGAATTTCACTTCAGTACCAATTTCAAATTCTTTCAGAGTATATGGTTTCAGGAACAGGTTTGGTAGTGTTCCACTGTAATTACCTGTTGAGATACCATTGATTGCTGAGCCAACACCATAGTAAGTGGCTGTCTGATAAGGGTTGGTTGGCTCACCACTGGTCTGTGCATAAGAAACGCGAAGCTTCCCAAAGCTAAGTGAAGAGGATTTAAGCAATTCGCTAAACAAGAAACTTGCAGTTACAGAAGGAGAAAAAATATTACGTTTACTTTTAGAAATCCCTGAATTATAAAGGGTTGAGAAAGCATCGTACCTGCCTGTTGTACTAAGTGTCAGGAATGTTTTGTAGGTAAAATCTGCAGAATAGTAAGCTGAATGAGTTTCTCTCTGGTTCGAGCCATATGATCTGTTATAATTTACAACGTTATTAGGGCTATAAAGATTCGGTATAACAAAAGGACCTCCGCTAATACCTACATATTCATAATTATTCTTTCGTGAGTTGGCTCCAAGGGTAAAATCTAAATTGATATCACTGGTCAATTTGTGTGTGATACCCAACAGTGCATCAAGATTTAGCTCTGAAGTTTGCTGTGTATTTAGTGATATACTTCCGGATTTATCACCATTATACGAATAGTCAGTTCCGGTTGGCGTTACGCCCAGATTTCTGTCGTTGTTATGATCATAGCCCATTTTAGCCTGAACATACATCCATTTAGTTAATTCATATTTTGCAGACAAAGCAGAAATAAGCCTCTTACGCTGTACATCAGTAACCCATTTATTTACAGCAAACCAGGGATTGGTAACATAGTTGTCATCACTGAAAACAATTTCCCGTCCATTGGCATCATAACCCGGAGCCAAAATACTCTCCTTAATGTTAGGAGCAAGGAACAATCCATTGTTTGGGTTACCCGGGCCGTCACTCATGTAGGGTGGGTTCCTGTTATCCTGGTCGATATAATTAGCCATAATGTTTACAGTAAGCTTATCACTAACCTTTTCTTCAACACTAAAGTTAACAGTCTTTCTGCTCAGATCACTGTTTCGTGTGATTGCATCGCTGCTTAAGTTCGAAAGAGAAAGTCGGATTAAAATGGAAATTCCAGGTATTGGTACTGCTGGCAACCGATGGAATAGGGGTGCCAAACATGTGATAATTAAATATATTAAAGGAGGAATTCAGGTTAAACCATTTAACAGGTTGAAGGTTTATCATAAATTCAGCTCCCATGGAACGATCATGATCAATATTCCCAAAAGTATTGGTTGTGATTTGGGTAGAAGGATCAAAAATGCTGATTTGCTGAATCAAACCATAAGTTTCCCGCATGAATCCCTCGACAGAGACAAATGATGCATCAGTTAGTTTCTTCTCAAGATTCAACTCATAGGAATGTGCAAACTGAGGCAGCAATCCCGGATTTCCCTCACGAATAGTCTGAGGATCGAGGTGAATAACAAATGGATTGATATTCATTGGGTTTGGACGGTCGATACGACGCGTATAGCTTGCCTGGAGTTGCAATTGCCAGGGCAATTGTCTGGTTAAATGAATGGTTGGAAAGAAATCGATGCGATTCACTTTAAATTGCTTATCCTGAATTTCCTGATTCAGGTATCTGTTTTCATATTCGGCACGTAAGCCAAGCTGGTAATCAAACAGGGGCATGGTATTTAAAAGTGTTACATAACCGGCCTGGATCTGATCTTTAAAGTATACCTTATCCCGTTGAGAAAGATCTTCTACCCAAGAATTATTAACATAATTTTTCAGATAATCGTCTGAATTGCTATTGGAATACCGGCCCTGGTAACCTGCTCCAAGCTTCCCTTTTTCGCCAAAAGGCAATTCATAGTCAATTTTGGTACGAAAATCGGTTTGGTTACTGTTTTGAGCGGAAAGCTGAGTTAAGGAACCACCGGAAGGTTGTCCGTTCACACTGGTTGTATCGACCTGCAAATTACTAACACTATTGCTGGGGCCACCGGTTAAATAAGCAGCGGCAGATAGTTTTTGCCCTTTGCTGTCAAATTTATGCTGATAGTCCAGGTTGATGCTTTTATAATCCCGCTGATTATCCGGATGGGTTGAATTGGTATAATTGACATTTGAAAGAGTCGTCGAAGCCGAACTATATACATCGCTGTAATCCGAACTCGTGGTACGGATAAAATCGCGGTGACCCATGCTTCCCGTCAGGGTTAATGAATTCTTATCATCAATGGCGTAATCAATTGAAGCATTGAGTCCCTTTCCCAAACGATGGAGATTACCGGAACCTGTAATTAACTGCGTTTTTATGGACTGGCTAAGTGTATCGGTTACATTCGATTTGCTTTTAAACGGAGATTGGTTGTCTGTAAAGTCTCCACCCAGGGTAAACGTAAATTTTGATATCTTGTAACTCAGATTCAGGTTGCCGCTGTATTTATTGCCTGTACCAGCCGTAAGATTTACCATTCCGCTTGAACCCTGTATTTTTTGTTTCTTCATAATAATATTGATAATCCCGGCACTTCCGTCAGCATCATACTTTGCCGAAGGATTGGTGATCAGTTCAACATTCTGCACCAGGTTTGCCGGTATTTGCTGCAAAGCCTCACTTCCGGCAACGGGAGAAGGTCTTCCGTCAATCAATACAGTATAACTGGAACTTCCCCGAAGGGTAATATTCCCTTCCACATCAGTCTGGACTGATGGGGCATTCTGAAGCGCTTCAGCCAGGGTCGCACCTGCTGCCGTGATACTTTGGGCAATATTAACCACCTTCTTGTCGATCTGGTAAGATACCGTAGGCGCATTCCCAACAATTTCAACCTCCTTAAGGGTAGTTGTGGTCGTAATTACTTTGATCTGACCCAGGACCACAGACTTTTTCAACGCCGTTAGTACTATATCATTCACCCGGTGTTTCTTATATCCAACAAAGGTCACTATGAGATAGAACTTACCATAGGGCAATTTTTCCAGCGAAAAACTTCCGTTATCCTGACTCAGGACACCGGTAATCAGAGTGGAATCTTTTGAGTTGTAAACAGCAATACTAGCATAGGGAATGGTTTGATTGGTGTTTCCATCAATAATTATTCCGGCAATTTTACCATCCTTTATTGCCTGGACCTGAGCTCCGGCACGTGCATACCCTTGAGCGTCTGCTTCTTTTGTAAGTACCATGGCAATTAACGCAGAAATAGCAATGGATAAAATAATTCGTTTCATTTTGTTTTTTGTGAATTTTCCCTTTTGATTCTTCAATCTTAAAAAGGTTTAAACCTGACTGAATTTTAATAGTTTTTCATTCATATTTCTCAAAAATGATCAGAACCTGAACTTTATTGAATGGTATAGGTAGAAAAACTGCTTTCCCCCCTGATTTTGTTTTTTTCTGAATTTTAGGGTGTCTTTGATTCTCATTTGGCCCGGGATGTCTTTCTCAATTGGGCAGTCTGAGTGAGAAGACCCATAACCTGAACCGGATAATCCAGGATTCCCATGGGCCAACTTCATCGGAAATAATTTACCTTGACTGAAAGATGATATTTATTAGCAAATTTGTCTCCCCGAAGCGATAGTTTTGTCATAAATAACAAGATTCGAGAACAGATCTGTGAATCTATTAAAATATTAATGCCATGACCAAAGGTTTTTTCAATGTACCGGTTGCCAAAAATGAACCCGTAAAGAGCTACAGCCCAGGTTCCCCCGAACGGAAGGAGCTAAAAGCTATGATTGCAGCTATGCGCTCTAAAGTTGTTGAACTTCCCATGTTTATTGGAGGCAAGGAGGTAAAAAGTGCCCGTAAAATCGAAATGCATCCGCCACACGATATCAATCATCTCCTTGGCTACTTTTATCAGGGAGATGAATCACATGTTAAACAGGCAATTGATGCGGCATTGCTGGCGCGTACAGCATGGTCCGAATTAGGCTGGCAACACAGGGCAGCTATCTTTTTAAAAGCAGCCGATTTGCTTGCCGGACCGTATCGGGCAAAAATAAATGCAGCTACGATGCTGGGACAATCAAAAAATGCCTTTCAGGCTGAGATTGATGCAGCCTGCGAATTGGCAGATTTTTACCGATATGGAGTAAAGTGCATGACTCAAATCTACGAAATGCAGCCTGAGTCGAATCCGGGAATGTGGAATTACAACGAATTTAGGCCGCTTGAGGGATTTGTCTTCGCATTGACCCCATTCAACTTCACCTCAATTGCAGGCAATCTGCCTGTGGCTCCGGTAATGATGGGTAATGTTTGCGTATGGAAACCATCAAAAACAGCGGTTTATTCTGCAGCAGTGATCATGGAAATTTTAAAAGAGGCAGGACTACCTGACGGCGTAATCAATCTGGTTTATGTATCCGGTCCGGCTGCAGGGAAGATAATCTTCAGCCATCCAGATTTTGCCGGTATCCATTTTACAGGTTCAACAGGTGTTTTTCAGGATATCTGGAAGACAATCGGAGAGAATATTTTCAGGTTTAAATCCTATCCCCGAATTGTCGGAGAAACCGGTGGCAAAGATTTTATCTTTGCAGACCCCACCTCCGATTCAAAAGCATTGGCCACGGCTATTGTTCGCGGATCATTTGAATATCAGGGGCAGAAATGCTCTGCAGCTTCAAGGGTTTACGTGCCTGCCTCGATCTGGGAGAAGACCTGGCAGGAAGCTGTTTCGCAGTTGAAAAAGATGAAGATGGGACCTCCGGAGGATTTCACCAATTTTGTCAATGCCGTAATTGACGAAGCTTCGTTTGACAAATTAAAGGGATTTATTGACCGTGCCCGTGAGGATCAGGATGCAGAGGTGATTTATGGCGGAAATTGCGATAAATCAAAAGGATATTTTATTCAACCAACGGTGATTCTTGCCAAAAAAGGGGAATATATCACGATGAAAGAGGAGCTCTTTGGGCCGGTTGTCACTATTTTTGTTTATGATGACGCAAAGATAGAGGAGACTTTGACCCTCGTTGACAACACCTCCGCGTATGCGCTTACAGGGGCGATCTTTTCACAAAACCGTTATGCGATCGAACACATGACCAAACGGCTGAGCAATGCCGCCGGCAATTTTTATATCAATGACAAGCCAACCGGAGCGGTGGTTGGACAGCAACCATTCGGGGGAGCCAGAGGCTCAGGAACCAATGATAAGGCAGGTTCAGTCTTTAATATGCTTCGCTGGGTTTCAATCCGCACCATTAAAGAGACATTTGTTCCGGCTACCGATTTTATGTACCCCAATTTCCTTCCGGATAACGATTGATTTTTCTCAGATCTAGGTGGATAATTGACAATTAATATTTAGTCTGCTGAAAATCTATTTTAAACCATGAAGTGGTTATCCGTCAGCCGACGGATGAATAACCCCCGGTGTAGAGACGTAAGATCTTACGACTCTACACCGAAACCAGGGGAATGAACGATATAACAGCAGCCCCGAATAGGGCTGAATGTTAGGTTAAATAGTTAATATTGAACCCTGTCGGGGTTATAGTTTTCACTGGATCCTAAACCCCCAGTTTCGTTTCACTTCCCTGGGGGTTATTTACATTAAATCCTTTCCGGGTTTTTACTAACGTTGGAGATATATGGATGGACGGATTTTGGATTTATAATTCAATTTTCTTTGTACTTCAACGATTAAATTAATTTATATAGATTTGAATAATAATTAGTTGCTAGTTTTTCAGCCGATCCTATTTATACCTCGGACCAACAATTCCTGTCAGGAAGTTCCGCCAGCACCAGGAAGCAAGCTGCCGGCAATCCTTAGATACTCTATTTGAGAATGGATAAATTTCCATGCCCCTCTATTTGGATCTACATTCAAACTTTATAACCTACCGGCTTTTTAATCTGAATAGGATTCAGTTAATTTGTATCGAAATAGCTTTTTGCAGGTCAGTAGCACAGGATATTAAGCATCAGACAGTTATTTTAATTATATTTAATTTTACGATGAAACCGATTATCCTTAAAGCGTTTTTCAGGACCATCAGGAATAAATACCTGGTTGTGTTCCTGATTTTCAGTGTTTGGATGATCTTTCTGGATGATCATAACATCTTGTTTTTGCGTCAAAATCTGAACAAACTGAAGAAGTACAAAATCGAGAGTAATTACTATAAAGAGAAGATTCTGACTGACAGTGAGCGGTTAAAAGAGCTGCAGACCAGCTCAAAAAATCTTGAAAAATTTGCAAGAGAGCAGTTCCTGATGAAGCGAAAGAATGAAGACATTTTCGTCATTATTGAAAAGAAATAATTTAAACTCAATTTATTGGGATGAAAATTGATTTTGATTTTTTTAAGATACACCGAAAGCTTGTGCCCAGGAAAGGAAGAATAATCATTTCTGAACCCTTATTGTCGGGAAATTTCTTTGGGAGATCTACCGTTTTACTTGTTGAACATTCTGCGAATGGTTCAGTGGGCTTTATTCTGAACAAGCCACTGGAAGCAAAGATCAATGAACTGTTCATTATGCCTACCGGTTATATTCCCCAATTATTTGTTGGTGGTCCGGTGGGTGGCGATAGCCTGTTTTATATCCATACTCTTGGGGAGCAAATTAAAGGGAGTAGTCACGTAAATGACGAATTATATTGGGGCGGAGATTTCGAGGCCTTAAAACTGGCCATTGCTTCCGGGAATGTCGGACCGGGGCAGGTGAAATTCTTTGTAGGATATTCTGGATGGAGTCCGGGACAGCTTGAAAATGAAATTAAAGAGAATTCCTGGCTGGTTGCTGAAGCAGAGACCAGACTGGTCATGAACAGTGACCGCAATTTTTGGAATGAAAGTGTCCGAAATGCAGGTGGACATTATGAAACGTGGCAGAACTTTCCGGAGGATCCAAATTCCAATTAAGTCGTTTTCTTAGAATATGAAGGGGATAAACCTATTTGTCCGCTTCATGTACTCTTTATACTTTCCTCCAAAATATTCGAGACACTCTCTCTCATCAGATACCGCCGTTAAACAGAGAAAGAGGGTTGAAAATAGCGAAATTAGAAATAATGGAAAGGTGGTTTGCTTTAGAAATATCCCCCATGTTAAGTAGAGTAGGGAAGCATAAAGCGGATGTCTGATGTATTTGTACAGACCGGTATCGATGAGCTCTGAGGTTTTCTCAAAGGAATAAAGCTCGCTTCCATCCCGGTTCTTATTGGGTTTCCCGAACTTTCGCAACAGAATTACCCCCGCAATGATCAGGTAAAGAGCTACAAACAGGAGAAACCAGGCAATCAGTTGCCGGATGCAAAAGGGATCAGCGAACCAATATTTCAGGTTGGAAATAAGCAGCCACAGGATACATTCCCAACAGAAGAAACGATAAAAGCCGTGGCTTTTTAGCTTTTTCAGTGTTCGCCACGAAAGGGCGATAATCGGGAGACTTAAAATCCCAAAAGCAATTACTTTTTCCATCATTTCAGATTTTAATCTAAAGATAATGAATTGAGCGCTAATTATCTTCTGAAGTGATCAAAACAGTTGGAAAAACAGCTATTTTGGTGGTTGTATCTTAGTGCCTCCTGATTCTTTAACGTAATCTTTCCCTAATATGGATCTCATTGAGGTGGCCTGAACAAAATAGTCAAAATGGAAATCATTGACCACCTTGCTTTCGTTAATGATCCTTCCCTTATGATCTATTTTCAACCGGTATGCCCTGTTAAATACACCAACTACTTTTCCATTCCTGTCGACAACCGGAGAACCTACAAAATCTGCAAAATTCAGATATTCAGGGGTCTTAATCCTTATTTCATTATCGGTATATTTCTCTTTCAAAGCCGTTTCGACTATCCCCTGCACAATTTTTAATTTATTCTTATTGTCATAACCGACCATAAAAAGTGTATCATTATTTCTGATCCTTCTCACATCCGGTTCTAAAGGGATCAATCGATGATGAATATTCTTCAAAGCAAAGGTTAAAAATGGTTTTGATAAGGTTAGAATTGAGATTTTCTTCTCTATTCGATCTCTTAAAACCAACGAATCCATTAAGATAAACTTTGTTGGTTCATCAGGCAAATACATTTTCCACCATAGCAATTCTTTATCTAAATCTTTAATTGAAATCATCTGTCCCGGTGAAAAATAGGTTTGGGTGAATTCGCGTGCAGTACATGCAATAATATCCTGGTGATAGTTAATTAAAAAGGACGAACCCCAGTCCAGATCCTTAAGACTTCTGAAAGTGGCATAATTTTTCAAAATTACATTGGTCCATTCAATCTTAGAGCTTTTATTAGTCGTCTCGTGAGCAAATTGAGTATCAACCAAACCTAAGATTAGAATCATAATCAATAGAATATTTTTCATGGATCTCTCTTTTTAAGGTAAGCAGACTGTTCTATTTCTGACCAAAAATTTGATATTCATTAATTTAGTCTTTGATATTATTTTCTTTATACTGCTAACGAAATGTTACATAGGAAGAGGTTCCGTTCTGGCTATCTCACTCAACCTTGCCGCTATGACCATGGTTCCGGTTGTATAGTATCGTCTGGCGTAAAGCCCCAGTACCGGCTGAATGCCATGGCAATTATCAATCAGAAAAAGTTCATCGGCATCCAGCAAATCACTGCGTTTGATCTCTGTTTTTTCCTGAATCTGATAGCCAGCCTCCTCTGCACAACCCTTTACCACATTGGCAATAGGCGGAAAGTATCCCTGGGATTCCAGGGAAGGGAAAAAAGCTGTCTGACTAGTGAGGTAACCAAAGCTTCCACCAATCGATTCACAGGCAAACCCTTTATTATTCAAAAGGATGTGATTCTGTTTTGATTTCAGGCCTGCTGAACGGGTTGCCATTGCCCACAATGATCTGCTGGATGGCTCATAATTAAAGTAGTTGGAACTCCCCTTGGCCCCATCCTCATAGAAATCAATCAGTAATCCGGAATCTTTGACCACAAAAAATCTGTTCTCCATCTCTTCTGCTGTCATTAAATAATCAGTTCCCGAAATCCCGGGAATCAAATGAATGACCACCTTTGCCGAAAGGTAGAGATGATTCTTATTCAGTAATCTGGACACATCTTTTTGAAAGCGGGGAAAATCCCAGTCGGCAGGTGTCGGTATCTCAATTGCTGACAATGAATCGATGAGGAAGTTGAAGTTCTCCCGGGCAAAAACAACCCGATTATTCTCGGCCCTGAAAGATTCGCAGATACCGGAGTTTAACCTGATCAGATCAGCTCCGGTGAACAGCGGATCACTTTCACGAAAGAATTTACCGTTGAACAGGTTAAAGCCCCCTTTCATTGTAAAGAATTAATTATGAATCAATAATTTTCAATTTTCAATGCCTTTCTAAATTGACTATCTTTCATTTATCAGGAACTAAATGCGACATTAATTCATTCGGCTCACTTACTTCTTAATTATGTTAGCTTTTAATTAGGCAATCTAAAAATTAAGTTACATTTCCGAAAAAAACAATCACACTACATCGAAATCCGTCCAAAAAGCAAGTCAAAAAACAAGTTCAGCAAGGACGGTTTTATTAGAATTGGGAAGATAAACCCGAAAATAGCCCCCATAAAATGAGCATCATGACCAATATTATCAGCCTTTTTAGTGCTCATATAATATGAATAATAGAGATACAAACCACTGAAAATAATTCCCGGGATAGGCAGGACTCCAAAAAAGTAAATATTGTTCCACGGATCGAAGAAAATAGCTGCGAAGAGTATCGCTGAAACGGCTCCTGAAGCACCAACAGCATTGTAATAGGGGTTATTCTTTTGCTTATATAACGACCACAGACTCGAGAAGATCACCGATCCAAAAAACAGGATCAGGTAATAAACCTTGCCCGGAATCCCAAAATACATTGCAAAGTAGTGTTCAACTACCATTCCAAAGGAATAGAGCACAATCATGTTCACAATCAGATGTTCCCAGTTGGCGTGCACAAACGCGTGGGTTATTATCCGGTAATATTGTTTACGGTGAGAAATCTGGTATGCATTGAACTGCAATTGAGCCATGGTGCCTCTTTGTGAAAAGGCAACCGCAGAGACCAGAGTTATTATAAGAATCAATATTAATGTCATAGGATTTTGTGTTAAATATGAAGAATTTTAAAGGTAAGTTCACGTAACAGATCACCGTTTTCGGTTGTGCCGCCTCGCCCTCCTTTTGACCGCAGGTCATAATCCCGCATCATGGAGATGATATTGATCGCCTTATCAAGCGTGAAATTGCGTCCGGCACTGATATAATCGTTAATAAAATAGGGATTTACACCCAGCTTCTGAGCCATATTATTCCGGTCTGATTTGATTTCAATAGAGTGATAGATCAATATTTTCCGAAAAAAGCCGACCAGCATCCCAAGGATTGCCGGTAGCGGATTTTGTTTCTCATTATCGATGAAATAGTTGACAATCAGGTTTGATTTAAGAATATCTTTATTCCCAAGCGCTTTCTGCAATTCAAACATATTGAAATCTTTACTTATTCCTATGTTTTTCTCTACATCTTCTGGCAGAATACTGGTTCCAGGAACCATTGAGATGGTTACTTTTTCAAGCTCGTTCACAATCCGCTGTAAATCACTTCCAACAAAGTCAGTGATCATTTGTGCGGCGCGGGGGTCGATTCCCAGATTTTTCTCTTTCAGATAATTGGTAATCCAGTTTGGGATATTGCTTTCATACAGTGACTTAGATTCCAAATAAATCCCATTTTTCTGCAACGTCTTATAAAGTTTTTTCCGCTTATCAATCGTTTTGTATTTGTAATTAACCACCAGGATCGTGGATCGCATAGGATTTTCAACGTAGGTAGCCAGATCCTCAATATTCCGGATATTTTGAGCCTCACGGATAACGACAACCTGCCGTTCAGCCATCATTGGAAACCGCTTTGCGGCAGTCATGATGGCGTCAATGCTTAAATCCTTTCCATACAGGATCGACTGGTTAAACCCTTTCTCTTCTTCAGAGAGTACATGTTCAAGGATAAAATGGCTGATTTGATCCATAAAATAGGGTTCCTCCCCTTCGAGGAAATAAACCGAAGCATACTTCTTATCTTTTAACTCTTTAATAATCTGGGCATAATCCATGATTAAAATTTTAGGTGTTTTACAGACCTTCCGTCATTGATAATCTCAGAAAGTGCGCCAATTCCTATTTCAAGGTGACGATTGACAAATTTGCGGGTAACCTCCCGGTCACTTTCTGCAGTTTTAACACCGGCTGAGATCATTGGCTGATCAGAGACAAGCAGCAATGCACCGGTTGGAATCTGGTTATAAAAACCAACCGTGAATATAGTTGCCGTCTCCATATCGATGGCAATCGCACGGGTTTTGCTCAGGTATTTTTTAAACCTTTCGTCGTATTCCCATACTCTTTTATTGGTTGTGAAAACAGTACCCGTCCAGTAGTCGAGCCCCATATCGCGAATCGTTGAAGATACGGCCCGCTGGAGACTAAAGGCGGGCAAGGCCGGCACTTCAATCGGCAGATAATCGTTGGAAGTACCTTCACTCCGGATTGCGGCAATCGGAAGAATTAAACTGCCAAGTTCACTCTTTCGTTTCAGACCTCCACATTTTCCTAAAAAGAGTACTGCCTCGGGCATAATTGCGCTCAACAGGTCCATGATGGTTGCTGCATTTGGACTCCCCATCCCAAAGTTAATGATGGTAATCCCATGTGCACTGGCGTTAGGCATTGATTTGTCCTCGCCTACCACAGCAACCCCGAATTTTTCAGCAAAATTCTCCACATAGTTCTGGAAGTTTGTGAGTATAATGTATTTGGTAAAATCATCCAACTCCCGTCCGGTATAGCGGGGAAGCCAATTGTTTACAATCTCTTCTTTTGTTTTCATCTCCTGATTTTATGCAAAAATATCTGGTTTTTACTGATTCTTGGTTCAATTGAAAATAAAAATTAGCTTTGAATGATTTAAATGTCAGAAATGGATCTTAATCTGCCATATTATTCTTTTCGCATCAAGGAGCACGCTGGTAAAAAGCTGATCTTCGATAGTTTTCGCCGGAGATGGGTCATCCTTACGCCTGAAGAGTGGGTCAGGCAGAATTTTGCCCGTTACCTTACTGAGATCAAGCATTTCCCTGCTTCACTGGTGGCGATTGAGCGCTCTTTAAGAATTAATCAGCATGATTTCCGGTCCGACATTGTCCTCTTTGCCAGAACGGGGATTCCCCTTGTTGCCGTTGAATGCAAAGCCCCTGAGGTGAAGATCTCGCAAGATGTTTTCGACCAGATTGCCCGGTACAATATGGAACTTAGAGTAAACTACCTGATTGTCACCAATGGAATGAACCATTATTGCTGCCGGTTCGACCAGGATCAATTAACTTATACTTTCTTACCCGAAATACCCGATTATCTGGAGCTGGATTAATGCTGAATGGGTAATGGGTAATGCTGAATGGGTATACCTTATAATAAATGGTTTATTCTCAGATATATGGTTAAGGGTTAATACTGGAAGGCATTGATTTTATCTATTTATGTCATTAAGCACTAACCATTATTACATTAACCATTAATCAGTTGCAACATTATCTCGTCCTTCCAGCCTGTATCTGTCATGAGCCACTCTTTTTTAGTGCAGCAACTCACGAAACCTTGTTTTTCGAACAGTGCCAGGCTGACCAGATTACTGGTCTCAATATTGGCGTAGAGCTGATGGAGATTCAGCTTATTAAAACAATAGGAGATCAAAAGGTCCAGGGCAGCTGATGCATAACCTTTCGAACGGTCCTGCTTCGCATGGATCAGCAAACCAATTCCGGCCCTCGAATGATAGGGTTCGAAATCAAAAAGATCGATGGCACCAATGGTTTTCCCCTCAGCAGTATCGATCATAAGACGCAATTGCCTGCTTTCGTAGATATCTTTATCTGCATTCTGGATATAGAGCGCCAGAATATATTTGGAAAAGGGGACCAGCGTATGGCTCACCTCCCAAATCTCAGGATCATTTTCCCAGGCATAAAGCAAATCAATATCCTCAGGTTCAATTGCCCGCAGCGTGATTTTGTAGTTGGAGAGGTATTTTTTCATATCCGCTATCCCATAAAATTTTCGAAAAGCATCCTGTTTACGATCGAACGGCCGAGGGTTATTTCATCGGTATATTCAATTTCGTCGCCAATTGAGACGCCCCGAGCCAGTGTCGTAATCTTTATCGGGTAATCCTTTAATTTCTTAAAGATATAAAAGTTTGTGCTATCCCCCTCCATGGTTGTGCTTAAGGCAAAAATCACTTCATTCGTCTCCCCTTTTTCAACCCTTGACAAGAGGGAATCAATCTCAAGATCGGCCGGACCTATTCCGTCCATAGGCGAGATAATCCCTCCCAGCACATGATAAACACCCCGGTATTGCTGCGTATTCTCAATTGACATCACATCACGGATATTCTCGACCACGCACACCATCCGGTGATCACGTGCAGGATTACTGCAGATATTGCACATATCATGGTCAGAAATATTTCGGCAGATGCGGCAATGTTTCACCTCTTCGCGAAGCTGGGTTAATGCCCTGCTAAACCGCAGAACCTCATCAGTTTCCTTTTTTAGCAGGTGAAGGACCAGTCTTAAAGCCGTTTTTTTCCCGATACCTGGAAGCTTAGAAAATTCATTTACAGCATTTTCCAGGAGTTTGGATGGAAAATTATCAATTGTCATTCCGTCATTTTATTTTTCCAAAGTTAATAAGAGTCCTTACATGCAATTCATACCAGTGAAAGAATTCTTTATCGGTTTTTAACCGATTCGAATTGTAGCACTTTTATTGATCGGCACACCTGAAATCACCCAGAAATTAGATTGTTTTTTAAAGCTAATCTGCTGCCAAAATGGTATCTTGCAAACTTATTAATATATAAGTGCCGGCTGACATAATGATCAACTATTTCCCTATACCAAGACCTTCAAAAGGCAGTTGTGTTGCTATTTTTTCCCTTCTGAGCATGTTCTTTTTCCCTTTATTTTTATTTGCCAGGATTCAATCAGTTGGAGATACCATTCAAACTAAAATCAAATCCAGAGAGATCAGGGTTTACAATACTGAAAGGTTAAGTACTGCGAAACCGGTCATTGATGGCATTCTGGATGATGCCTGCTGGAAAACAGGGACCTGGGCAGGTGATTTTGTGCAGTGGATCCCCAATGAAGGGGCGAAACCATCCTTTCCAACCTTTGTGAAGATTTTATATGATGATAAAAATTTGTATGTCGCAATCCGCGCAGTTGATCGTGAGCCTCTGAAAATAAGCCGGAAAGGGGGCAGACGGGATGAAATGACCGGCGATATGGCAGGGATTACTTTCGATAGCTACCACGATCATCGGACAGGTTTTGAATTCGATATGACTGCAGGCAGGCAGAAGATTGATGCGATTCTGCCCAATTCGGGGATAGGCGACATGAACTGGGATGCGGTTTGGTATGGCAAAGTTGGCTACCAGGATTCGGCATGGGTTGAGGAACTACAGATTCCGTTGAGCCAGTTGCGATACAGTAACCAGTACGAACAGGTATGGGGATTGCACGTTTGGCGTTGGATTGACCGTTTTCAGGAAGAGAGCGACTGGGAAAAACAATCTTCAACAGGACCAGGAATGCTTTATCTTTTCGGGGAACTCCGCGGAATTAAAGGGTTAAAGAAATCACGACGCATTGAATTAATACCCTATACACTTGGAGAATTAAAGACATTCAAAAAAGATGTTGCAAACCCTTTTGCCAATAGAGGGCATCTTCTCAAAGGAAATATCGGTTTGGATGCCAAAATTGGAATAGGCAGCAATTTCACCGTGGATATGACAGTAAATCCCGATTTCGGGCAGGTTGAGTCGGATCCATCAGTGATGAACCTTACCGCTTTTGAAACCTTTTACGAGGAAAAACGCCCTTTCTTCCTGGAAGGGAAGAGTATTTTCAATTATGACATCGATGATTTAAGCCTGTTTTACAGCCGAAGAATCGGCCATACTCCCTCCTTTCAACCGTCCCTCGGAGAAAAAAATTACATTCAAACTCCGGATCACACCACTATTTTAAGTGCCGTTAAATTTAGTGGTAAAACAGCAGGCGGGTTGTCTGTCGGAGCACTTCAAAGCTTTACGGCCAACGAAAAGGCAACAATCAATTCCCCATTGGGAGACCGGAAAGTAAGTGTGGAGCCATTCACAAGTTACGCCGTGGCCCGGGTTCAACAGGATTTCAATCAGAGCAATACCATGTTTGGGGGCATTTTAACATCAACAAACCGGTCAATCAATAGTCCGGATCTCTATTTTTTAAATAAAGGAGCCTTTTCAGGCGGTCTGGATCTTATGCATTTCTGGAAAGAGAAAGAATATTTTCTCGAAGCGCATGTTATCGGTAGTGATATTCATGGAGAAAAGGAAGCCATTCAAAACCTTCAACTCTCCTCTGCCCGTTATTACCAGCGCCCAGATGCCGGATATCTGCACTATGACAGCACGTTAACCTCACTTTCAGGTCATGGAGGAAAGATCAAAATAGGAAAAGGGAGTAAGGGGTTATGGAAATATTCGACTGAAGTCGGATGGCGTTCTCCGGGACTGGATTTAAATGATATCGGTTATCTGCAAACTGCCGACCTGATCCACCAGAAAAATATGCTTTCTTACTTTATAAATAAACCTAAATCAATCTTCCGAACCTATTCAGTAGCCCTGGAACAAAACAATAACTGGAATTATGGCGGGCAATACCTTTCATCAGATATCCTCTCCACCATTGCCGCGGACTTTAAAAATAAATGGGGATTTGCGAATACCTTGAAATTCAGGAATGAAACCCTCGATACCCGGATTCTGCGCGGAGGTAATGCAATGCTCATCCCTTCAAACTGGATTGAAACTTTTTCATTGAAGAGCGACCAGTCCAGAAAGATAACAATGACCTGCTTTACAACAACCTCTTTTTCAGGAGATCATTCCTACCATTTTAATGAATATTCTGCCGGAATAACTTTGCGGCCGGTAAATACACTCCTTGTGTCGATGAACATCGATTATTCAAACAAGACTGACAGGCTGCAATATGTTGATACCGAATTAATCAATCAGACAAATCGGTGCATTCTGGGACGGCTAAACCAGGAAACACTCGGAGTGACCTTTCGGATCGACTACAATATTACCCCCGAAATATCTCTCCAGTATTACGGAAGTCCTTTTGCTACTCAGGGTACTTATGATGAATTTAAAGTCGTAACCAAACCAGGGGATCAAAATTTCAACAACCGGTTCAGCATCATTAAGAATCCACTCCTGGTAAACGGCAGTGTATACCAGATTGATAAGAACATTGATAACTTGGCGGATTATAGCTTTAAGAAGCCAGACTTCAATTTTAATCAGTTCCGCTCGAATATGGTTTTTCGATGGGAATACCGCCCCGGTTCGCAAATTTTTCTGGTGTGGTCCAGCGACCGGACCGATTTCCTAAATCCCGGGAATGAGCCGTTACATAGTGCTGCAGGAAGGTTGACCAATACTGTTCCAACCAATTTTTTCCTGATTAAGTTTAACTATTGGTTCTCGATCTGATTCGAAAATTCGGGAACACTGTTGGATATAAGATGTCGTTATTTGAGTCAGACCTATCAATTCGGCCATATTTTTACTATTTTTAGAAGATGATCAGACGAAAGGTTCAATCCTTTTTTAATCCTGAACAGTTCCAGGGTTGGGGTAAAACAAAGAAGTATTTTGAAGGATGGTATTTCAAGGTCGTCAATGCCGATGAAACAAAGGCCTTTGCCTTTATTCCGGGCATTGCGATGGATGAAACCGGGCGAAAACATGCATTTATTCAGGTGCTTGACGGGAAAGAACGGACAAGTGTTCATCACCTCTTCGAGGCAAAAGAATTTATTCCGGTTGCCGGAAGATTTAACCTGAACATCGGGGCCAGTTTTTTCTCCGATCAAATCCTGAAAATCCGGTTGCCGCGAATCACGGGAGAACTGCAATTCAGTGATCAGGTTCCCTGGCCAAAGCACTGGTATTCACCCGGAATAATGGGACCCTACTCATTTGCCCCTTTTATGGAATGTTATCACGGAATTGTGAGTATGGATCATACCATTCGTGGTCAGATCGAATACAAAGGCGAGCCTCTTAATTTTGATAAAGGAAGGGGTTACATTGAAAAGGACTGGGGTCATTCGTTCCCGAGCGCCTATACCTGGGTGCAGACAAACCATTTTTCCGTACCTGGAATCTCGCTGAAAGCCTCGGTTGCGAAAATTCCATGGATTACAAAATCATTTGTTGGTTTCATTGCAGGTCTGTGGGTACACGACCGCTTGTTCAGGTTTACAACGTACAATGGGACCCGGCTCCGCAAATCATTTATCGATGAAAAAACGGTGGAATTAGTGTTTGAGAACAGCAATTTCAGGATCGAACTTTTAGCGCACCGCGACAAAGCTACGGCACTGGCTTCGCCCGTTTTGGGTTTAATGGATGGGAGAATCGAAGAGAGCATGACCTCCGTAGTGGAGGTAAATCTCATCGATCGCAAACAAAGGCATACGATATTCTCAGATACCGGAAGGAATGCAGGGCTTGAAGTGGCAGGCAAAATACAAGAGATCATGGTAAATTAACAATCAGACAATAATATGGGTAAGAAGATATTATTAATTACTGCCTTTCTGTTTATATGCATCGCCGGATTCCCGGATTCCGGACAGTTCTTCACAGAAGGGAATAAAGATACTAAGCCGGACTATGCAGGAAATAATCCTGAAAAAGCTGCCATTTTGGTGGATCTTTCCCAACATCCTAATGCAATTTCACCACTTATTTATGGTCAATTTATTGAGTTTTTGGGACGGTGCATTGATGGCGGAATTTATGAGGAGGGTTCCCCTTTGTCGGAATCAAATGGATTTAGAAAAGATGTTCTTCAGGCGGTTAAGGAGTTAAAGCCGACTATCATTAGATTTCCGGGTGGAACAGTGACAAAAATATATCACTGGGAGGATGGAATCGGAGATGAAAATAAACGCCCTCCAAGGAAGAATCTCATATGGGGCGGGATCATTGACAATCATTTTGGGACTGCTGAGTTTATTGAATATTGTCACGAAATAGGTGCCGAACCTTTTCTGGTAGTCAACATGGCAACCGGAACCCCTGAAGAAGCCTCCAACTGGGTTGAATATTGCAACGGCACAGGAGATACTTTTTACGCCAACCTTAGGCGATCACATGGATATGAAAAACCGTTCAATGTAAAATACTGGGGAATTGGAAATGAAGAGAGCGCAGTTCCCGATGCCGGGAAAGATCAGAAAGTCAGAAAATATATTGAAGACGGATGGCAGTTTGTCAAGCTCATGAAATTGCAGGATCCAACCATTAAAATTACGCTGGATGGAAATCCTGCGGATTTGAATTGGGGAAGAAAGATAATGGCTGAAATGAACCCGGTTTGCGATTTTTTGTCTGTTCATTTTTATGTCATGCCAGCCGATTCGACCTATGACAGTCTGCTTCAGAGTGTCGAGAATTTCAATCAGAGTTTTGATTCTATGAGAACGATCATTCGGACAGTCCCCGGTCAGGTTAAGGATTTCTCTCCCTGGTATCGCTTCCCGCCCCGTCAGAATCCGGTAAAACTGGCCATCGATGAATGGGGCATCTGGGATATGAGTTCCGGCAAAGGTACCGGAACATATCAGCTGGAATATCTTTATAACTGGGCAGATGCATTGGCTGTCGGCAAATTTCTGAACCTGTTTCAGCGCAATTCAGATATAATAGGTTTGGCTACCTGGGCCCAGACAGTTAATGTTCTGGCTCCGGTTATGACCAGTAAGGAGGGCTCATTCTGTCAGACCGTTTATACTCCTTTACAGGCATTCAGGAGGTACAGCCTTGAAAATCATCTTCCGATCGGGGTAACTTCTCCCCTTTTAAACGATAACCTTAAATCCATTGATGCAACGGCAACGATTTCGGCAGATGGCAAAGAATTAGTCATCTCGTTACTAAATCTCTCAGTAAATGAAGCAATTTCAACCAAAGTCGTATTTAAACTTCCGGGTAAAAACAGCCAATTGCAATTTCTGGAGCACATTGGTTACACTGCCCCTTCCCTGGGTTCAACAAATACTTTTGGAAAGAATTGCGTCAATGAAATCAAAACGAATCAGTTTCAGAATTCAGATTCAGGATTTGAGATCATGATTCCACCTGCTTCGATCAATTTTTTAAGATTTAAAATAAAAACCAAATGATTACCTGGATTTAAGCCGGCAGCCAGCGGCTAAACGCAAGCAGCAAAACAATAACCTAATGTCTTAATTAAAGACTTCTCTACCCACTCAATTCATTATTGAACCCGGATTTCCTATAACCTCCTATAACTGTTGAAAGATTACTAATCAACTACCAATAATTGAGGCGTTGTCTGTAAGGCAATTAGCCAAATATTCCGGAATTCAGTTTTTGCTTTTTTAACTTTTATCACATTTCCGGTTGGTTTTAGCACATTTAATCCTATCTTTGCTCCCGAAATAATAAAGGGGTGCCTTAATAAAACGGGCTGAGATCAAACCCATCGAACCTGTCCGGGTAATGCCGGAAAGGGAAAATGACAAATCAATCCGTTTTAAGGTTTCTTTTAATATTTACAACAAGTGCTTGAATTTATCATTCCGGTATTTTCAGGTTCTTTAGATTTAATTACGCAATGGGGTGCCTGAAAATTACGGGCTGAGATCATACCCACCGAACCTGATCCGGGTAATGCCGGTGTAGGGATGGCGAATGGATAATCACCTCCTCATTGGTAAGATTTTAACCATATTAAGTTTTAAAAGATGAAACAATTCGGATTATTTTTGGCATTGCAGTTATTCACAGTTGTAGTTTTTGGGCAATTATCGCTGAGCGGAATTGTCAAAGATATAAATGGTGAAGCATTGAGTGGAGCTAATGTAATGCTCGTAAATACCTTTGACAGAACCACCGCAGGAATAACGGGTGAATTTAAATTCATGAACCTCAAAAATGGGAAATACACAGTTCAAATTACTTTTGTCGGATACAAGAATTTCACTAAAGAGCTAATAATGAATAGCTCTCTGAATCTGGAAGTGGCAATGGAACCCACAAACATATTGACAGAAGAGGTTCTGATATCTGCTGCCAGAGCAGGTGAAAAATCTCCGGTGGCTTATACCAATATCGGAAAAGAAGATATTAAGGCATCGAATTTTGGACAGGATATTCCCTATATGCTGAATTATACCCCATCTTTTGTTGCAACATCAGATGCCGGAAACGGTGTGGGATATACCAATTTCAGGATCAGGGGGACAGACCCTACCGGAATCAATGTGACCATTAACGGAATACCAATGTCGGATGCAGAATCCCAGAGCACCTATTTCGTAGATATTCCTGATATGGCTGCCTCAACCGAAAATATTCAGATACAACGGGGAGTCGGAAATTCAACCAATGGAGCTGCAGCCTTTGGTGCAACCATCGATTTCCAGACCAGCAAATTAAATCCGAAAGCATATGCCATTTACAACTCATCTGCAGGATCTTTTGATACTTACCGCAATAACGTATCCGTCGGGACCGGTCTGATCAACGAAAAATTTGCACTGGATGTTTCACTTTCGAAAATCAACTCATTGGGATTTATTGACCGGGCCTCTGCTGATCTGAAGTCATTTTATCTTTCAGGTGGATATTTCACACCCAATACCATTCTTAAAATCACTGCCTTTTCAGGCTTCGAACAAACTTACCAGGCATGGAACGGGGTTCCCTCCGTAAGACTAAACAATGATCTGACCGGGATGGAACAGTATTACACAGATGGATTGTATACCTTGGCACAGGAACAAAACATGCTTAATTCCAATAGCCGCACCTATAACCTGTATACCTATAAAAATCAGGTGGATCATTACCAGCAGGACAATTATCAAATTCAATTTTCACACAAGTTTAATCCCCATCTAAATTTAAGTGCTTCAGCATTTTGCGTTTATGGTCGCGGTTATTACGAAGAGTATGTAACCGATCAGGATTATGCCAGCTATCAGCTTGCTTACCCGGTGATCAATGGAGCTCCGGTTGATAAAACAGACATGATCACCCGTAAGTGGCTCGATAATGTGTTTTATGGAATGATATTTTCCCTGAATTATAAAAAAGGGAAAAGTACCTTCAATTTAGGAGGCGGGGCAAATATTTATGATGGTCTGCATTATGGGAGGATAATCTGGGCTCAGGTTGCGGGTACAGCCGATATGGATTATGAGTGGTACCGAAGCCATGGAACTAAAAAAGATGATAACATTTATGCCAGATACAACTTTCAACTTTCAGAAAAACTGAATGCTACAGCAGATCTGCAGTACCGGTATATCAATTATGAGATTAATGGCATTGATGGTAACCTGCGGAACATAACCCAGAACCATGAATATAACTTCTTTAACCCTAAATTTGGTTTGTTTTATTCACCAGGAGTTCACCATGATGCCTACTTCAGTTTTAGCCATGGCAATCATGAGCCAACCCATGATAATCTTACTGACGCCAATCCTACCGGAAAGCAACCAACTTTCGAGACATTGAATGACTTCGAGTTGGGATATAAATATAAGTCTCCCCAATTAATACTGGGAGCCAATTATTATTACATGTATTACATCAACCAATTGATTTTGACCGGCCAGATCAATGATGTTGGCAATGCAATTATGACCAACGCCGCCAAGAGTCATCGGACCGGACTCGAAATAATGGCAGGAGTTAAGATTCTTAAGCAACTAAACTGGAACGTGAATGCCACGCTCAGTAGCAATAAGATTGACAATTTCACCGAATTTGTTGAAGACTGGGATAATGGAGGAACCAAAGCAAACGTAATCGGCAAAACTGATCTTGCATTCTCTCCCCAACTGACAGCCAATAGTGTGCTTTCCTACAGGCCTTACAACAGACTGGAAATCAGTATTCTATCTTACTGTGTCGGAAAACAGTATATTGACAATACAGCAAGTAACGACAGGAAACTGAATCCCTATTTTATCAACAACCTAAGATTTGATTATAAACTGAAGCAAAAACGCTTTCAGGAGCTAAAACTTAAGCTGCTGATTAATAATATTCTGAATGAGCAATACGAAAGTAATGCCTGGGTATATTCCTATTTATACAACGGGAAAAGAAATAAAATGGATGGCTATTTTCCACAGGCTGGCACTAACTTTATTTTAAGTGTCAGTATAGGATTTTAATCCAATACTATATTACTTATCCTTCATTGCCCCCTATGATTGAACGGATTCCAGCCTCAGTGAGGATAAATTCTTTATCCTCTTTGATGCAGAATCTTTTCTTCTCATTCTTGTTCAGACAATCACTGGCATTAATAAGCTTTTCAATATGAGTGGATTTAAGCAGTTTTGAAACCATTGGAGTTGAAAATTTTTCTACCCCTTTTGAGTGCAGAAAGACAGCAGTAGCCAAAAATTTTCTCACCTGATTCTTATCGGCATCTTTTTCTTTCAGAAACTCCATAAGCGGATCATTGGAGTGTTCCGGTGTTGTCAACGTATTGACTGACTTAAGTCTGCGTCGCTGTTTTAGATCTTCTTTTTTCTCAGTTTCTGCCAATTTTTTTTTGGAAAAATCCGGAACAGAAGATGATTTAACTATTTCTGAAGTAACAGATAACTCAGACTTGTTTAGGCCAGGAATGCGGTTAAGTATCTGGTTTAATTGCATTTCAACCCAATCCTTATCGCCTTCGCACGAAAAGTGAAGGTTCTCAAACGAAAAATCAATTTTTGATTCAGCCATCATATTTATTTTTAGAAAAGATTTAGGTTCTAAAGTTAGAATAATTAGAATAATTACAAAATGATTATTTGCATATTAATTATAATTAGTATCCATTTCTTTAAGGATTTTATCTATTTCCTGTTCCGTATGATGGAGTTTTTCCTTACAAAGGGTGACTAGTTGAGAAACTCTCTTAACCTTTTCTGAAAGCTCATCTACATCTAATTCATTATTTTCCAATTGTTTAAGAATCTCTTCGATCTCCGTAATTGCATCTTTATAGGATACGTTTTTTTTGCCTGTATTCATTTTAGTGCTTCCTTTATTATTGTTTTTACTTCACTTATTATGTTTCCTTTATGTAGTTTTGTTTCGATAAGGGCATTGGCAATAATCCTATCCGTATCTTTTAGTGCCCGACCATTATAGGTAGTGATAGAATATCCTCTTGCCAATATCTTAAATGGATCGGTTAACTGTGCTTTTTGCTGGGCAAGTTCAAGATAAAGCAAGTTGTCGGATAATATATTTCGGACTAACTTTTCCGTCAGCTGGATTTTACGCATTAGTAAGTCATTATTAATAAGGCTGATTCGCTGTGAGGAAACTGAAAGTACTCTCGTGGTTCGCTCCAGTCTATGTAATTGCAACTGGTGAAAATTCTTAAATTCATGCCTTAAGGATCCCTCGGTCCGTGATAACTGATAGTTTTGGTTTTTAATAAATACCTTAACGTAGTTATCAAATTTCCAAATTGTTTGATTCAGCCGACTATTTACTTTTACGATTTTATCATTCACAATGGGTATAATTGAACGGGCATATTGTTCGACCATAGTTTTTGCTGAAGTCAGCAGGTCATCAATATTTTCGGCAAAACGGTTCTTTAAATCATCTAGATGCTGGTCAAACAGGGCAATTCCGCTAATCAGAAACTCGGCTACAGCAGTTGGTGTTTTAAGGCGTGTGTGGGCTACCAGATCAACAATCGAATCGTCCTTTTCATGACCAATCCCTGTTATTACCGGGAGGGGAAACTGTGTAACAAAATAGGCAAGGTTATAATTGTCGAAACAACTAAGGTCAACTTGCGAGCCTCCTCCACGGATGATTACCACAGCATCAAAGAAACTTTCGTATCGATAAATCTGCTCAAGAGCTCCGATGATAGACGATTCTGCCTGATTACCCTGCATGATTGCCGGAAATAGTTTCAGGTGAAAATGGTACTTTGCCGGATTATTGGTAAGTTGATCGATGAAATCCTGATAACCTGCAGCCGTAGGTGACGAGATAATAGCAATCCGCTGAGGTACAAGCGGAAGGGTAAGTTCCTTATTCATATCAGCTACACCTTCAGATTTCAGACGGGCAATTATCTCGCGTCGACGACGCGCCATATCTCCTAAAGTATAGGTTGGGTCAATATCCCGAATATTCAGGCTAAATCCATATAATTCATGAAATTCAACCGATACGCTTACTAATACTTTAAGTCCTTCGGTTAATTGTTGTCCGGTAGTCGATTCAAAATAAGGCTGAAGCATTCTGAACGTGTAAGACCAAATAGTTGCTTTAGCCTGAGCCAAAATGGCATCACCGTTTTCATCTTTTTCGATGAGCACCATGTAACAATGACCATTACGGTTTATTTTGAGTTCAGAGATTTCACAGATTACCCAGATTGGTGTTGTGAAAGCCTCCCCAATAGCTTTTTTGACCAGCCCGTTTAATTCAGATAATTTTAGTTGCTCATTCATCATCCCCAAAGTTAAACATTGATAATCATTTTGTAGTTTTGCAGGCAAATATTTTAATTGTTTCTTTAATATTTCTCCCTTTCAGGCTATCCGTTAATTGTTTTTTGGGGAATGATTTCAGCAGGAGATGAACACTGATCGATTGAAACACACTCTTCCATTGGCATTATAACACATTAATAATGAAATCTATATATCCAGAGAAGATCATTGCAAAAATATCAGGGATGGGAAAGCTCAGGATTGCTTTGATTTCAGCACCCTTTCTCATTGCAGTTCTGGCATTTCTAAGTGTTGGATTTGCGGCACGAAACTCACCACTGGTAGAACATTATTATTCCAAAGGGGTCTATCCGTTGATTGCACATTTATTCTCTAAAATAAGTAGTGTGGTCTCATTTTCTTTATGGGATACTTTTTGGATATTCATACTGCTTCTGATAATTGCCGGAATATTTTTAGCTATTTTTCGTCGGGTAAAATGGAGTTGGCTGTTGTTGCGTTTCACTCAGTCGATAGCTTTGCTTTACGCTTTTTTCTATCTGGTCTGGGGGTTCAATTATTTCAGACCAAGGCTTGAAACCCGGATCGGTTGGGAAAAACCGAAAACCGACGAAGCTGTTTTCCGTTCCATTCTTGATTCAATGATCGTTCATACCAATTCAAGCTACACTCCGGTCTCACCCGCAGATTATCCTGCTATTGACCAGTTGGTCGAGGATTCATACCGCAAGAATAGCATCCAATTAGGCATTAATTATCCCAATGGATCCCGTCTGCCAAAAACCATGTTGTTTAGTTCATTCTTTGCCAAGTCTGGTGTCAGTGGCTATTTCGGACCATTTTTTAATGAGATCCATCTGAATTATTATCTGCTTCCAATGGAGTATCCTTATGTTCTGGCACATGAAAAGGCTCATCAGTTTGGAATTACCAACGAAGCGGAGGCCAATCTGGCTGCCTTTATCGTTTGCACCACCTCAAATGACCAGCGTCTTCAGTATTCTGGTTATGTGAATCTGCTTGTTTATTTTCTGTCCGATGCGGCAAATCTCAAGGATGTCAGGGAGTATATCCAAAAGATAGAGAAGCCGGTGATTTTTGATTTAAGATTTCAGCGCAGACACTGGCAGGGATTGCAAAATAAAATGCTTGATCAGGTACAGACTGCAGCAAATAATGCCTACCTCAAAACGAATCACATCGAAGAAGGGGTGAAAAATTATAATCAGGTTGTGGGACTGGTTATCAGTTGGTACTTCAACGAAACCCAAAGAATCACACCCAAAGATTAAAATTAATCTATTATGAATAAGCAGGTTAGTTTTAGTAATCTCCTTCTAAAGTTTATTGTGTTACTGCTTTTGGTCCTTCCTGGGTTAACCAATAAGTCTTTTGGGGAAAATGGAGATAAGCCATTGGTAAATGGGGTCTTTCGGATGAACATCCGGACCGTTCAGTTTTTTCGGGAGGGTTGGGAGTTTTCATTGCCGGTTCTTGAGCTGGGGACAGACCAGCGGCTTATCCTTAAATTTGATGAAATATCTGATGGAGTCACAAGCTTTAACTACACAATTACTCATTGTGATGCGGAATGGTATCCATCCCGGATCGGACCCTCGGAGTACATGGAAGGGTTTGTGGAAAATCCTTTAAATGATTATGCATCATCGGCCAATACCACGGTCAGGTATACGAACTACCAGATAAAGCTCCCCAATGACCAGGTTCGACTTTTAGTATCAGGCAATTATTTGCTATCTGTTTTTGACACTGAGAACAGGAATATACCCGTTCTCACGCGTCGTTTTTATGTTTTAGAACCGGCAACCGAGATCCGGGGAGAAGTAAAAAAGTCATCCTTTGAAGGTTACAAAGGGCGCGATCAGGAGATTGAATTTACAGTAGATTATTCCAAATTGAACATACAAGATCCCCGTACCGAACTCAAGGCCGTATTAATGCAAAATGCAAGAACCGACAACTGTTTGATGAATCTCAAACCCTCGACACTCAGGGATAATCAGCTTACCTATGGGTTCAATCATGAGTGCATTTTCCCGGGGGGGAATGAATTCCGAAATTTCGATACAAAGAGTCTTCGGGCAAATGGGTTGGGAGTAGCCCAAATTGAGTATAAAGATCCCTCTTATCAGGTAATTCTGCGAACCGATCAGGTTCGGCGGTTAGGTGATTACCTGACGGAAAGTGATCTGAACGGACGTTATCTGATTAAGAATGATAATGCCAATGATGCAGATCTTGAGGCTGATTATATTCAGGTCCGTTTTTCACTTGAAATGGCTGAACCTTTGGGTGGAGGTAATGTTTATGTTTTTGGTGATTTGTCGGACTGGAAATGCGAACCTGCCAATAAAATGACCTGGAATTATGAATTGAAACGGTATGAAGTTTCCCTGACGTTAAAACAAGGTTTTTACGATTACCAATATGTCTATATTCAAAACGGAGAAAACAGGATTGATGAAACAGTGTTGGAAGGGAGCCATGTTGAAAGCGAGAATGACTATCAGGTTTTTGTCTATCATCATGGATTATCGTCAAGGTACGATAAATTAATTGGATTTAGGGCATTTAACTCAGTAAAGCGATAAAAAGAGAGGCCCGCTTCAGTTAAGAAACGGGCCCGGCATGAAATTCTCTCTTTTTCTCAATCTCTCATTTTCACTATATCTTATTTGACTTCTTCGAAATCAACGTCAGTCACTTCACCGTCGCTTTTGGGGCCTTGCTGTGATGCTCCCGGATTACTTTGAGGACCAGCCTGTGGGCCCGAACCTTGAGCACTTGCGGCATTGTACATCTCCTGTGACGCTGCCTGAAATACTGCATTCAATTCAGTAGTTGCTGCATCAATACCAGCTAAATCCTGAACTTTATGTGCCTCTTTCAATTTCTCCAAAGCAGCCTCGATTGGCCCCTTTTTATCTGCAGGAAGTTTGTCTCCAAACTCTTTCAGTTGCTTTTCAGTCTGGAATATCAGTGTATCGGCATGATTCAGTTTTTCAACTTTTTCTTTCGCCAGTTTATCTGATTCTGCATTTGCAGCCGCTTCATCTCTCATCCTTCTGATCTCTTCGTCTGTCAGTCCGGTTGTGGCTTCAATCCTTATAGACTGTTCCTTATTGGTTGCCTTATCTTTTGCCGTAACATGCAGAATCCCATTGGCATCAATATCAAAAGCGACTTCAATCTGAGGTACTCCACGTGGTGCAGGTGGAAGTCCGTCAAGATGGAAACGGCCAATTGTCTTATTTCCAGAAGCCATTGGTCTTTCGCCTTGTAATACGTGAATCTCAACCGACGGCTGACTATCAGCAGCGGTAGTAAAGGTTTCGGCTTTTTTTGTGGGAATCGTGGTATTAGCCTCGATCAGTTTGGTCATCACACCACCCATAGTTTCGATACCGAGTGAAAGTGGCGTAACATCAAGTAATAAAACATCCGTTACCTCCCCAGAAAGAACCCCTCCCTGAATGGCTGCACCAACAGCAACAACCTCATCTGGATTCACCCCTTTTGAAGGAACTCTTCCGAAAAGGCTCTGAACCTTCTCCTGGATGGCCGGTATACGGGTAGAACCTCCCACTAGAATAACTTCGTCAATATCTTTAATCGTCATACCTGCATTTTGTAATGCTTTACGGCATGGTTCCATTGTTGCATTGATCAGCTTGTCGCACAATTGTTCGAATTTTGCACGGGTAAGTGTCTTTACAAGATGTTTTGGCACCCCATTGACAGGCATAATATATGGCAGATTTATTTCTGTCTGGGTCGAGCTTGAAAGTTCGATTTTCGCTTTTTCAGCAGCCTCTTTGAGACGTTGCAAAGCCATTGCATCCTTGTGAAGATCAACACCTTCGTCCCTTTTAAATTCATCGGTTAACCAATCTACGATAGCCTGATCAAAATCATCGCCGCCAAGATGGGTATCGCCATCGGTAGATTTAACCTCGAATACACCATCACCCAATTCCAAAATTGAGATATCGAAGGTTCCCCCGCCGAGGTCAAAAACGGCAATCTTCATATCCTTATGCATCTTGTCAAGACCATAAGCCAATGAAGCTGCTGTTGGTTCATTAATGATACGTCGAACCTTTAATCCTGCAATTTCACCGGCTTCCTTGGTTGCCTGACGCTGTGAATCGTTAAAGTAAGCAGGAACGGTAATGACCGCTTCAGTGACTTCCTGACCAAGATAATCCTCGGCCGTTTTCTTCATTTTCTGAAGAACCATTGCCGAAATTTCCTGTGGAGAATAAAAGCGGTCGTCAATCTTTACTCTTGGAGTATCATGATCTCCCTGGATAACGGAGAAAGGTACCCGTTTAATTTCTTTCGATAGATTAGTATAAGGTTCGCCCATAAACCGTTTGATCGAGGAAATCGTCTTAGCAGGATTAGTAATCGCCTGACGTTTTGCAGGATCACCAACTTTGCGTTCGCTGTTTTCAACAAATGCGACAACGGATGGGGTTGTACGTTTGCCTTCGCTGTTGGGGATGACCACCGGTTCGTTGCCTTCCATTACGGCAACACAGGAGTTGGTTGTTCCTAAGTCAATTCCAATAATTTTTCCCATTTTCTATAGTTATTTTTTAAACTGTTGATTCAATAATTTATTCCGAATATTCTTACCACACCAATCGTTGTGCCAAGAATTATAATAAGCTATATTTGGTAATATTGGCATAATAATGGGGCATTATCAATTTTCGGTTGTCATTAGTTTATGACAAAACGACAGTACAAACGGGTTGGCCAAGACGGATTCGTAGAGGCGGGCTTGATGAGACGGGTTTTAGAGACGGGTTTGAAACCCGTCTCTAAAACGTTATAGCACTCGATAAATTATGAAATGAAAAAAAGATATGACTTGCACAATAATCCAAAATATATAACTTTGAGCAAACAATATTAATCCCAAAATAAGATTCAATGAAGACAAAAAAGAGTGAGGTGAAGCAATCAGAGCGGCTGCAATCGCTGGATGTATTGCGTGGATTTGACATGTTGTGGATTATCGGGGGAGGAAGCTTGATTGAGGCATTAGCCAGATCAACCAACTGGGGCTGGATGAATGTTATTTCCGGACAAATGCAGCATGCAGCATGGGCTGGATTTCATTTTGAAGATCTTATATTTCCCATGTTTATGTTCATTTCAGGGGTGGCTATTCCTTATGCCGTAACGGCTAAGGTGGAACAAGGAGTTGGCAGGAAGTCATTGTTTTACAAAATCTTAAGACGCGGAATTCTATTGGTCGTCTTTGGGGTAATCTATAATGGTTTATTTAGAAATGAATTTACAGGCTGGGCCGATCAGCGGATTGCCAGTGTTCTGGGACAGATTGGTCTTGGATATTTCTTTGCTGCCACAATCTTTTTATACACAAAATCTATTAATTCACGCGTTGCCTGGCTAATTGGGATCATGGCAGGAATTGCCATATTGCAGCTTGCAGTTCCGGTTCCCGGGCACCCTGCTGGTACTCTTACTGAAGGAGCTGGGATAAATGCCTGGCTGGATCAAATGTTCCTCCCTGGCAGGTTATACAGTGATACATCAGATCCTGAAGGGGTATTGTGCATTATTTCAGCGATTACAGTTACCCTGATGGGAGGTCTGGCAGGATCTGTTCTGCGCGACGGTGAGCCGGCTTCAAAACGCAAGGCTTTAAAAATTGCCATTGGCGGGGCTGTTCTTGTGATTGTTGCCCTGGTTCTTTCACCGGTCTATCCAATTATCAAGAAAGCATGGACTGTCCCTTTTAATATGCTTGCAGCAGGAATCAGCGCCATCCTCCTTTCACTGTTCTATTTCTGGATTGACATTAAGGCCTGGACCAAAGGAATCCCCTCGTATATCGTACTGTTCTTCAAAGTCATAGGAATGAACTCAATCACCATCTACATTGGTCATTCAATCATCAATTTCGATCAGGCTTCAAAATATTTTACCGGTTGGCTGGTTCCTCAGGGAGTCGAACCACGCGATGCCGTGGCGGTAATTCTTGGTGCAATTATCCTTGAATGGCTGGTTCTTTACTACCTGTATCAGAAGAAGATCTTCCTCAGAGTTTAATCATCACAAACTAAGAAATCTATCTCCGGAACGAAATAAACACTTTTTTCATTCCGGAGATTCGCTGTTTTTTCTACTTTTGACGTGAATTTTTCATTGTTAAGACTAAAGATATGTCGGTACACAAAGAGGTCAAAAGGGTGACTACCCACGTCCTTGCAGAGATGAAACTGCACGGAGAAAAGATTTCGATGCTTACAGCTTACGATTACAGCATGGCCAAACTGGTTGACCAGGCCGGAATTGATGTAATCCTCGTTGGCGATTCGGCATCGAATGTCATGGCGGGAAATGAAACCACGCTGCCTATTACTCTGGAACAGATGATCTACCACGGAAAATCGGTGGTCAAAGGGGTTACCCGGGCTCTGGTTGTAGTGGATATGCCCTTCGGGACTTACCAGGGAAATTCGCTTGAAGCATTAAACTCGGCTATCCGGATCATGAAGATTACCCATGCCGATGCCGTAAAACTAGAAGGCGGTAAGGAGATTATGGAATCGGTTGAGCGGATTGTTATGGCGGGAATTCCCGTTATGGGGCATCTGGGACTCATGCCTCAGTCGATTCACAAATACGGAACCTATATTGTCAGAGCCAAGGAAGAACTGGAGGCCAAAAAGCTCATTGAAGATGCCCATTATCTGGAACAAGCAGGTTGTTTTGCAATTGTACTGGAGAAAATTCCGGCAAAGCTCGGCCAGCAGGTCGCAGAAGAGCTAAAAATTCCGGTCATCGGAATTGGTGCCGGGGGAGGTGTAGACGGTCAGGTACTGGTGATTCACGATATGCTGGGGATGACCCAGGAATTCTCCCCACGGTTTTTACGCCGTTACCTTAACCTGGCCTCTGAGATCAAAACCGCTGTTGGGAATTATGTCGCAGATGTAAAATCACGCGACTTCCCCAATGAAAAGGAGCAGTACGATTAATCCGAAGAACCTGAAAGTTGGTACCGGGAAATTATTTGAAACAAGGTGCATTAACCTGTTCTTAAATTGATATTAATGACCCAATTAGCTGTTCTTTTTGAAGATAACCACATCATAGCCATCAATAAGCGGTGTGGGGATATCGTTCAGGGAGATAAAACCGGCGACAGGACATTAGGGGATGAAGTAAAAGAATATCTTAAAGAGCGATATAACAAACCAGGAAATGTTTTCCTGGGGGTGACCCATCGCCTCGACAGGCCTACCAGCGGAGCAGTACTCTTTGCCCGAACTTCAAAAGCACTTACCCGGTTAAATGAACTATTCAAGGAAGAGCGGTCAATCCATAAAACCTATTGGGCTGTAGTTGACAAAAAACCTGACCCTTCTACCCGAAGGCTGGACCACTGGATGGTTCGTGATACGAAGCAAAATAAGTCATTTGCGTACCTGAATGAACGGAAGGATTCCAAACTGGCAAGCCTGACCTACAATTTCCTTGGTTCGTCAGATAAGTTCCATTTACTGGAGATCGAATTGCATACCGGCCGCCACCATCAAATCAGGGCACAACTCGCTGCTATCGGACTGCATATCAAGGGGGACCTGAAATATGGCTTTCCAAGATCAAACAGTGACGGAGGAATCCACCTCCATGCCCGCAAAATCCAATTTACCCATCCGGTGACCGGTGATCCCATCACCATCGTTGCACCAACCCCAAACGATCCGGTCTGGAACTATTTTAGACGGGTATTTGAAGATTAATTGGCTTTATGGATGTGGATTATTCTCCAAGCATAAGGGAAGGCACTCCAGCAGAGTCCCTGGTCTAATGTGCAATACCTTCATTCCTGCACTCTTTGCAGCTTCAGTATTTTCGATCATATCATCAATAAAAAGGGTTTCCTCCGCAATCAGGCCAGCCTCAAGTAAAGCCTGGATAAAAATTTGTGGATTTGGTTTTCGCAGACCCATCTCATGCGAATAGAAATTATGCTCGAATAAATTGTACAAGGAATAGCCAAAGTTTTTTTTGAAATCTTCATGGAATTTGATCCGGTGAATCTCATTGGTATTACTTAACAGGAATATCCTGTAGCTCTTTTTTAATTCCTCCAGATACCTGACACGATCGGGGGGGATATCCAGAATCATGGCACTCCATGCCCGATCGATAGCCGTATCCGCTAATTCACATTTAATCTGCTCTCTAACCACCTCCCGGAACGCTTTGGGAGAATAGGCTCCTTGCTCGAACTGATAAAAGAGATCTTTGGCCATGGATTGTTTATTTTCCATGTAAAAATCACCCCACCCAAGACCCCTGAACTCATCAACAGTAAGTTGAGGATTAATATTCAGGATAACACCCCCAAGATCAAAAATTATATTACGAATCGGGTTATGGCTCATATTTATTGGTTTATGAATACAAATATATCGGTTTCAGGTTTACTTCTGAATCAATATGCAGATCATGATTAAAAATTTATATATTCGTTCGGGAATCTATAATTCGAATAACAGATTTAAATATATGGATATTAAAGTTTTAGGAACCGGATGCGCCAAATGTAAAACGCTTGAAAAGCTTACGCGTGAGGTTGTCGGGGAGATGGGAATAGCGGCAGATATTGAGAAAGTTGAAGATATCGCTAAGATTATGGGATATCGGGTGATGCAAACGCCTGCCCTGGTAATCAATGGGAAGGTGGTTTTGAGTGGCCGGGTCCCAACTGTAATGGAACTGAAGGAATTACTTTCAGGCAGTTCTAATCCCCAAACCTGGAAACTCAATAATAATGCCTCCTCCTGAGAGTGCAATGCAAGGATTGAATTTTATAAATTAAAGATTTAAAGAATCGTATGAGTAACGAACATTATCATCATCACCATCATCAGAAAAACGGTAAAAGCCTGATAATTTCTATGATCCTGAATGTTGTAATCACGGTTGCACAGATAATCGGAGGCTTGCTTTCAGGGAGTATGGCCCTGCTTTCGGACGCTGCTCATAACTTTAGCGACGTTCTGGCCCTTCTTTTTAGCTATGTGGCTGAAAAACTTTCGGGGCGTAAACGAACCCTCAAACAAACCTTTGGCTATAAGCGGGCCGGGATATTTGCGGCCTTCACGAATTCTGCAACTTTAATGATTGTAGCAACCGTTTTAGTTCGCGAGGCAATTGAACGGCTGATGAACCCTAAGCCCATCGATGGAAATATCGTGATTTACATGGCGGCTCTGGGCATTCTGTTTAATGGTCTAAGCGCCATGCTTGTTAAAAAAGGGGCAAAAACAGACATCAATATGCGTTCGGCTTACTTACACCTGTTTACCGATATGGTAACTTCACTAGGTGTTTTTGCAGGAGGTTTTGCCATCACCTTTTTCGGGTGGTATTGGGTTGATGGGGCATTGACTATCGCTATATCTATCTATCTGATCTACAGCAGCTGGGGGATTTTCTATGCCGCTTTAAGGATTTTTATGCAGTTTACACCTGTTCAGATCAGTATTGAAGAAATTGCTGAAAAAATTATAAAAATACAGGGAGTCAAGAATATTCATCATGTTCATGTTTGGAAACTCGATGATCATGAGATGATGTTCGAGGCTCACCTCGATCTCAATGAGAATTTTACCATCTCACATTTTGAGTTGATTCTGGAGCAGGTCGATTCCGTTCTGCATCACTTTGATATCCATCATTACAATATCCAGCCCGAATGGGAAAGGGCAGATGAAAAGTCTTTAATTAATAACCTGGATCATTGAGGTTTTTCCCTCTTCAAAATCAACATTGGAAAAAAAAATAGCGATGCTTTTTATATTATTCCAATTCCCGTATCATGTCTTAAATAACCCGATTATTCGAATAACCTATACCTAAAAACGGTTAGATTAAATACATAATTTGAGGTATTGCCTCCCAGGGATAATCCCCCCATTTTTGTGGAGATTAAAAAAAAACAATTATACAATTGTACAATTGCTTTTTATTGGTTTAGATATGAAATATTTAATGAATGAAATTGAATCATCTCATGTAAGTAAGATTTAAAAGGATCAGTAATTGCGGTTATTTTAATCTTTCAATAAAATATTGTTCAATAATCGTATTTACTATGAAAAGGTTTATTTTAGGATTGATTTTAATAACATTGTCGATGAGTAATTTTGCCCAGACGACAAATGACGTTCTTAATTTATTAATAAAAAATCAGACCATTACACAGGCTCAGGCAGATTCTGTGCGGGCTGAGGCTGCTATCAGGCAACAGGATATTGATGCGAATAAAAAATCGTTTTTTGCCACAACCGGAAGACCGTTTCAAATGACGGGTTACACTCAGGTCCGATACCAGTTTCAGCAACAAATCGGTAAAATTGATGGTTTTGATATCCGTAGAGCAAGGCTCGATTTTCAGGGAAATGTGAATCCGTGGTTTTCCTACAGGCTCCTGGCCGACTTTGCCGGCAGCGCAAAAATACTGGAGGCATATGGGGAAATAAAAATCAAAGATTACCTGAATTTTACCATTGGAGAATCAAAAATCCCTTTTTCACTTGAGAATCTGATTGCTGACCGTCAATTAGAACTCCCCGACCGGTCACAGGTTGTTGAGGCGCTTGTCGCCCGTTCAACCGATGTTATAGGAAATCAGAATGGACGCGATATCGGGGTGCAGGCGTGGGGAGGCTTATGGAAATATGCCAACCGTTTTTTATTTGATTATCAAATAGGTTTGTTCAATGGCGCCGGAATTAATGTGGCCGATAATAATAACAATAAGGACCTTTCAGGACGCTTTGTTGCTCATCCGTTGAAAGCCTTGAACATAGGAGGATCGTTTTATTCAGGAACCGGTTTCTATGGAACGCCAACAGCTGTAAATCATGTCCGTAACCGGACTGGTCTTGAATTGAACTATGAATATCAACGCCTATTTGTACGGTCTGAATTTATTGCAGGTAAAGATGGGGCAATCAAACGCAATGGCTGGTATGCTGAAACCGGGTATTTCGTAATTCCTTCAAAATTCCAGCTGATTTTGAAATATGATACCTATGATCCGAACACAGTAGTCTCAAAGAATGCGACTACCGATTATGTAGTTGGAGCAACCTGGCATTTCAATCACTGGTCAAAAATTCAGGCAGCATTTACCATGATTAAGAAGGAAGCAAGCACAAAAACCAATAATACAGGGACTATTCAGTACCAAATTACTTTTTAAGAGCGACAAACATACTACAGGATGAAAAACAGACTATTTTTGGCAATAATGATTTTTTTGGTTTGCAACTTTTTGAATACAAATCAGACTCTTGGACAAAGCAAACTGGAAGGGAGACTATCCTTATCCGGTGCATTTGCCCTTTACCCTATGGCAGTGAAATGGGCTGAAGAGTTTAAAAAAGCGAACCCAGCAGTCAAAATCGATATTTCGGCTGGAGGAGCCGGAAAAGGGATGACGGATGTATTAAATAATATGGTTGATATTGGCATGGTTTCACGTGAAATCAATCCGGAGGAGGAAAAAAAAGGGGCTTTTGGATTTGCCGTCACTAAAGATGCAGTAGTTCCGGTGATTAGTGCCCTGAATCCGGCATTAAGTGAGATCCTTGCTGTAGGATTAAAACCAGGAGTTGCCAATGACATCTGGATTACCGGGAAAATCAAATCATGGGGGCAGGCGTTTAATTCAAATTCGAAAACTCCAATGCATATTTACACCCGCTCTGACGCCTGTGGTGCGGCTGAAGTTTGGGCAAAATATTTCGGGAAAAAACAGGAAGATCTTCTTGGAAGCGGGGTTTTTGGCGATCCGGGATTAGCACTGGCAGTTAAAAAAGATCCGATTGGAATCGGGTACAATAATATTGGCTACGTTTATGATTTTAATACTAAAAAGCAGATACCGGGAATTCGTGTCGTTCCGATTGATTTGAATAAAAACGGAAAAATTGACCCTGAGGAGGATTTTTACGGATCAATGGATAATCTGATCGATGCCATCACGAAAGGGAAATACCCCTCTCCTCCGGCCCGGGATCTTTACTTTGTCACAAAAGGTAAGCCGACGAATAAATTGGTCAATGCCTTCTTAAAATGGGTTCTTGCCGACGGTCAAAAATATGTGAATGAAACCGGATATATCAACTTAACCAAAGAGATCATTAATAAAGGACTCAAAAACTTGAATTAGAATGCTTAAAGGCAGATTGCTAAAAGATAGAATAGCACGGCATTACATGTTGTTGGCAACAATATTTTCCATTTTTATCCTTTTCCTGATTGGTGGTGGATTGCTGGTAAAGTCGTTACCCATCATGCAGGAGAAGAGCCTTTGGACTCTACTTACAACGAGTAACTGGCGCCCGTTTAAAGGAGATTTCGGATTTGCGTCATATATCCTTAGTACCTTATATGTCACAGCCATTGCTATTGCTATTGCCCTGCCGCTGTCACTGCTGACTTCAATCTATATCATTGAATATGCTTCACCTCGTATACTCCGGGCTTTTACTGCAGTTGTTGATTTGCTCTCAGGAATCCCGCCTGTCATTTATGGTGTTTGGGGCACCCTGACCATTGTTCCGTTTATATCCGAGAAATTAGCGCCGCATTTCGTGGAGTTCTCTACCGGATATAGTGTTCTGGCTGGAGGAATTGTACTTGCAATCATGATCATTCCATTGATTATTAGTATATTGATCGAAGTATTCTCAGCTGTTCCCAAAGAGATGCGCGAGGCTTCACTTTCGTTGGGAGCTACAAAATGGCAGACCGTTAAAAAGGTAGTAATCCGTAAGTCTATACCCGGAATTGTGGCAGCAACAGTCCTGGCAATATCCCGCGCCTTTGGTGAAACAATTGCGGTTTTGATGGTGTGCGGAAATTTCACCGATCTTCCCAAATCAATATTCGATGCCTGTTATCCAATTCCTGCCTTAATCGCTAACAATTACGGAGAAATGATGTCCGTACCGCGATATGAATCGGCGCTTATGTTTGCTGCATTCTTACTATTCTTTATCATTGTCCTTTTTAACGTGATCTCACGGTTGGTGCTGATACAGATCGATAAAAGATATCAACTATGAAGAAACTGGAAGAGAAGATATTTAAAATCCTGATGATCGGATCTACGGTTCTGATCTTAAGCATATTGCTGTATATTCTTTATGTTATCATGAAGAAGGGTTTGCCATCCCTTTCATGGGACATGATCTCAAAAATACCAAGCGGAGGGTTCTATTTGGGGAAAGAGGGAGGGATCTTAAATGCGATTATGGGTTCGCTCTATTTGATTTTCTTTTCAGTGGTGATCAGCCTGATGATAAGTGTACCTGTAGTGATGTATCTGAATTTTACCCTTCGCCGCAAAAGCAAGCTGGCCGCTTTCGCCCGGCTGACATTTGATGTACTATTCGGAATCCCTTCTATCGTCTATGGGGCCTTTGGATTTACGGTGATGATCTATTTCGGCCTGCAAGCCTCCCTGTTAGGAGGAATTATTGCAATTAGTCTGTTGATCATTCCGGTAATGATCCGATCGATTGATGAAGTGGCCATTTTAATTCCCAATGACCTGGTAGAGGCCACCAAATCCCTCGGCGCCACAAACTACGAAACGATTAAAGTGATTACACGTCAGCTTCTGCCTGGTATCTCAACAGCCGTTTTACTATCTGTCGGACGAGGAATCGGCGATGCCGCAACTGTCTTATTTACTGCAGGTTATACTGATAGTATTCCGACATCCTTAACCCAGCCTACTGCCTCGCTCCCGCTGGCTATATTTTTTCAGCTAAGTAGTCCGGTGGAGGAGGTCCAAAACAGGGCTTACGCTGCCGCACTGGTTTTGACCATTATCATTTTAACGCTGAGCTTTGCGGCAAGATATTTCAGCAGAAGACTTTCAAAAAATAAAATTTAATTCATATGGAACTGATGACAGCACCCTCAATTGCAGAACAACCAACGCCAAAAGCGAAGAGCTCTTCAGGTTGCCTTAGACCACATATTGAAGTTGAAAACCTGAACCTTTACATTCAGAATAATCATATTCTTAAAAACATCAATCTGGCTATCCCCGATAAAAGCATTACCTGTATCATTGGTCCCTCGGGATGTGGAAAGACTACTCTTCTACGGACATTTAACCGGCTTCATGACGGTTCTGTGGATGTAAAAATTACCGGTAAGTTGTTTGTTGATTGTGAAGACATTTATGCCAAAGATACTGAAGTCACCCATATTCGCAAGAAAATGGGTTTGTTGGCTCAACGACCCTGTTCACTCCCTATGTCGATAATTGACAATGTGGTTTACGGACCGCGTATACACGGGGTGCGGGGAAAGCGCAAATTGTACGCCATCGCCCGACATCAGTTAAATGCCGTAGGGTTGTGGGAGGAGGTCAAGGACCGGCTAAAATCACCTGCATCAAAACTTTCCATCGGGCAACAACAACGGCTTTGCCTCGCGCGTGGACTCGCCGTTGAGCCTGAAATTATTCTGGGCGATGAGGCTACCTCCGCATTGGATCCAATCTCATCAAAGACCATTGAGGAGCTTTTTCTTTCGATCAAGGATAAATACACCATTGTCCTGGTCACTCATACCCTGCGCCAGGCAAAACGAATCGCTGACTATGTGGCTTTCATGTACATGGGAGAACTAATTGAATTTGGCACCGCGGACCAGGTGTTTAATCACCCGAAACATAAACTGACCAAAGAATATATCAGCGGAGGGTTTAGTTAATTGAATAATTGACAAAACTTATTTATAACCAAAGTGTACACAAAGAATGCACAGTGGACTCAAAAGCATATGCTGGTATTTCAGTCATTTGTGAACTTAGTGAAAATTTCTTGTGATCCTTGTGTTTAATTTTTCCCGTTTCTGAGACAACCTCTGAATATTAAATAAAAACTTTAGTTCCACCCTCTCCCGGGTTGCAGTTTTTGTCTGATACCTCCCCAAATTATCATAAGGGTCAATAACATTTAGCACTTAGAATGCAAAAAGCGATTCTAAATTTTGCCAATCCAAAACCATTAAAAGGCAAATACTCACAAGATTCGTTATAGAACCACCTTTACCCTATTCATTGCTCCTCTTTCCGACAAACTTCATTCGTTTAAAGGTAAATTAATCGCTCTTAACAATTGATTTTCCGTGTATGCAGATTATCATAAAACGGGAGTCGGTTTTTAGATATTTTAACATTCTAAAATCGCATTAAGAAACAACTTACTTATTATTTCCAGTGCTTCAATTATCTATAAATAATATATATGCTTAATTATCTGTTATTTATTGATCACTAATAATAAGTTTTGATTTATATTAGTCAAAATTTAAATTGTAATTATTCGTTAAATTAATTTAAATTAATCGTAAAATTAATCGCTTTATTAATCGCACAATTATACCTTTGTACTGTGCCTTCGTAAAGCTATGATGTGAAGGCACGTTAATTTTAATTTAATATTATCATTATGAAGAAAAGATTGTACCTGATTTTGATCGTACTGTTTGCTTCATTTTCGGGCGTAATGGCCCAGGTGAAGGTAAGCGGAACTATTACTGACCCGGACGGGGTTAGTATTCCTGGTGTGTCTGTCGTTCAGAAAGGCACTACAAATGGAACAGTGACTGATGCCAGTGGAAAGTACGCCATTAGTGTAAGTTCTGCAAGTGCGGTACTGCAATTCTCTTTTGTGGGTATGACTCCTGTATCTGAAACAATTAATGGCCGGTCGGTCATCAATGTAAAGATGGTTTCAGAGAGCGTAGGAATCAATGAAGTTGTCGTAACCGCTTTGGGTATCAGCAAGGAAGCGAAAAAGCTTGGTTATGCCGTGAGCACTGTTAATAGTGAACAATTCAACAAGGCGCGTGAAAACAACGTAGCCTTATCCCTTTCAGGATCGGTTGCCGGTTTAAGTGTACATGGTGACGGTGGTGGTCCGGGTAGTTCTGCACGAATCCTGCTTCGGGGTGTTTCAAGTTTAACAGGTGGTGGATCTCCATTGTTTGTTATTAATGGTGTACCAATGGATAACAGCCAGCGCGGAAGCGCCGGAGAATGGGGAGGTAATGATAATGGTGACGGGATTGGTAACATAAATCCTGATGATATTGAGAACATGACTGTATTGAAAGGTCTTGCCGCATCCGCACTATATGGTTCCAGAGCTGCAAATGGTGTAATTTTGATTACCACTAAAACAGGTAAAAAAGGAACTGCCGAGGTAGAGTTTAATTCCAACTTCCAGGATGACAAGGCAATTAATTATACCAACTATCAGTATGTCTATGGACAGGGTACCGGCGGTGTAAAACCAGCATCACAGGCCTCTGCGCAAGCTACTGCACGGTTTGCATGGGGAGGCAAAATGGATGGCTCCAATTTTACCCAATTTGATGGTAAAACT
>Ga0364860_10059_pt1 | contig 84107 bp, 71 predicted proteins | sample ExccelAu500001D4_FD_206916 | JGI IMG/M metagenome (GOLD analysis project Ga0364860, IMG submission 206916) | Enriched cells from Trout Bog Lake Hypolimnion, Wisconsin, USA - BchlTB.Aug20.5000.01 .D4 | ecosystem: Environmental > Aquatic > Freshwater > Lake > Hypolimnion/Profundal zone | place: USA...
ATGGTATGGGCGCACCGTTATTTGTTCGCAGAAAAGATTCTCTTATGAGGAAGCGCAGCAGGTTTTGGAAACCGCAGAAGGTGTATATGTCACCGAACTACTTACCCTGAATAAACTCGCTTATAAACTGCGCGAAAAGAAATTTGCACAGGGAGCCATTTCATTTGAAACCGAAGAAGTGAAATTTACCCTCGACGAAAACGGAAAACCCACCGGTGTTTATAAAAAAGTACGCCAGGATGCCCATAAGCTTATTGAAGATTTCATGCTTCTGGCAAACCGTAAAGTAGCTGAGTTTATTTTTAAGAAAGACGAGGAGTTGCACGACAGACCTTTTGTTTATCGGGTTCACGATACTCCCAATGAAGACAAACTGGAAAGTTTTGCCAAAGTAGCTGCGCGATTCGGGCATAAACTCGATTTTACAACATCCAGAAATGTAGCATCTTCCATGAATAAATTACTGGAAGAAGTGGAAGGCAAACCTGAACAGAATATCATCCAGAACCTTGCTATAAGGACCATGCCCAAAGCATTTTATACCACACATAAAAGCTCTCATTATGGCCTTGCCTTTGATTATTATACCCATTTCACCTCACCTATCAGACGTTATCCGGATGTAATAGCGCATAGATTGCTTGCATATTATCTGGAAGGTAAAAAAGGATTGGACCAGGATTCTATAGAAAGCCAGGCCAAGCATTCCTCAGAAATGGAAGTACGTGCCGCTGAAGCTGAAAGAGCATCCATAAAGTTCAAGCAGGTGGAGTATATGCAGGACAAAGTGGGTGAAGTTTTTGAAGGCCTTATCTCAGGTGTTACCGACTGGGGCATCTATGTGGAAATCATTGAAAACAAATGTGAAGGGATGGTACGCATGAGCTCCTTAGATGATGACTATTACGTACTTGATGAAGGACAATATATAATTCGTGGTACCAATACAGGGAAAATGTACCAGCTTGGCGATGTGGTACATGTGAAAGTCATTGAAGCAAATCTGCAACAAAGGACGATTGATTTTGCGTTTTCAGAAGAGGCATAGGGTTAAGGGGCTTACGCATGTCTAATTAATGGCGTCATTACGGTGGGAATTCGAGGAACAAAAACACGAAGGCGTACCGCGGAGTAGCATGGAACTAAGCGGAATAATCTTACGCTCAAGCCAGTTTGTAACTGGCTTGAAATAAAGATATTTCCTCGGCTGGAATGTTTAACTTTAACAATGAAAATTACCAGTACTGGCAGCAAAATAACCATGTCACAGAGCTTTGGCCGTTTGATGTAATAAAGCAAAAAGCTGATTATACACATTTTAATCCGGTAAGGGCAGGATTAGTTCAATTACCGGAATATTGGTATAGGCAGAGCAACTAACTATGCTGGTCTTGAAAGTTTGATAGAAGTTGACTTGTTGTTTTAAGGGCAGTTGGAAACTGCATTTATTATTGCACGCCAGTTACAAACTGGCGTGAGCAGGTTGATTCTGTAAATATAAAATGAAGTAAAGAAAAATGACTACCGAGTTGAAGTTCATTTATAACAGCCTGTCTTCACATTTTATTTTCAATTTCTTCCAGTTTTTCAAAGATCCAGGGCAGGTTGGCTATGTTTTTTAAATGATGAATTTCACTACGCAGTTCTTCAGGATTAACATGATGCCCCAGTCGCAACTGCATCAGTTTTTTGGTATACTTCACAAAATTGAGATGGGTAATACGCTTCGTATCAGAAATAAGTTTATTGCGCTTCAGATAATTGGAAAAAGCATCTACCAATGAGAAAAAAGGCTCAGATTCGTTGAGCTCGAAATAGGTTTTTAGTAATAATACTTTTGCCCCAAGGTTATAATATATATCATTTATTTCTACTGCCTGCATCAGTTTCAAAGCCTTACTGAATTCCTTTTTGTGGAAATGCAGATTGGCCATATTATATACAAATGCACTGTCCCTGTATTCCGGATTGATACGGTCCTTGTATTCTTTCAAAAATTCTTCTGTCCAGGCCAGTTCACCGCCCCGCAATGCAGCCGTAACAATGTTTTTAACATCCTCAGGCGTAAGCCATCCGTTTTCAAATATGATCTCTTTTCTGATAAGAAGTTTATAAAGGCCAACCAGTTCGGGAAGAAATTCTTCCTGCCCGCCGTCAAGTTTGCGAAGACAATAATTGAGCGAATGGGTGTACATATCTCGCACTTCTTCAGCCGGGAAATTGTCAGAATATTTATCGAGCAATGTATTCAGTTTTCTGAAATGATCCGCATTTTCCGCGTCCAGATATGTAAGTGAAATCTGCCTGTAAATCGAAATCGAAGGAATATTTTCCAGGTCGTGGTTCCTTAGAAATTCAAGAATCTGGTCCAGAAAATAATTGTTATATTTTTCCTGGAGCAATGTTTCGCGGCTCAGTATGGCACAGCTGTATCGGAGCCTGTTGGAAAGATAATAATAATCAAGATTGTCGACCGCTTCCTGCAAACTGGAACTAATGGACCTGGGCTTGGTGGAGAGCGAATGCAGATAAGCATTTTCTTCTACCAGGTGTTGATTGAAAAAATAATTTACATCCTTGGCCAAACTGTTTTTCTGTTCCAGGCGGGCTTCATCCAGTTTGCTCAGAAAAAATTTATCCAGCGAACGGGAATCATAAGCATTGAGAAGCAGGTGCTTTTTATAAATTTCATTTTTTTCAAATTCAATATAACTCAGAAAATCCTCAAGCAAAACGGTAAGGTCACTCATAACGTAACGCAGCTTCTGTTCCTCAAATTTTTCATGCGGAAAAACCTTTGAAAAAATTACTTCTGCATCAACTTTATTGTCCGGATAATCAGGATGGAATTTCCTGATCAGCCCGAAAAGTTCAATTACTTTTTTATTGCTGTTGAAAAACGGGGATTGGATATAGGCGTCAAACTTCCGGATTTCTTTACCGGAAAGGGTACGCAAGGTTGATATGAGCTTGCTTTTAAACATATGGCCCACAAATTAAGAAAATTTCCGATAAACAAGGAATCTGCTTGTTGAATATAAAATATCTATACAATTTAAAATCAATAATTTATACCTTAAACCGCCGCCCTGATTGTTAAAGCTTTACAATGATAACAGCGATAAATACAAATATTTTAGATCCGTGAATTCTAAATTCATATCCGTTTTGGTACAAATACCATGGGTATTTTAAGAACAAAAAATGCATTTTATGGGTTTTACGAGTAGTATTAAGAATTAATGAGGAAGACGAAAATTTAAGAAATTATTTTACCAGGGATCAGGCCTGTCATCGTCAGAAATGATAGAAAGACTTTCGGGACATATGATATATTTACGATAAACAAATTATCTATATATTTGATTTTAAACTTTTTATGTATAATTATTTTGCAATACTAACCGATAAAACAATAATTTTATACTTGGGAAATACTTATAAATGTTATAACTTTACTGCCTGATTGAAAATTGAAAGATTTTAACCTGAAATATTAAGCTTATGAAACTCAATTTTACAACATCCAAAGCATTACCTGTACTTATGGCAGGAATAATTGCAATAAGCTTTACTGGTTTGTATGCGCAGAACATAGCAAACTTGAACATTTCGCAACAGAAGAATGCTGACGATCGTAGTGCCGGCATTGCTTCTTGGAGCAGCAAAATAATCGTTAACAATCACCAGAACCAGGACAATAAAATATTTTCAGGAAATATACAGGCCGGCAATTTTCAACAAATTACAATTACCGGCTCCGTTGCTAATGCGCCATTTAATAATCCTGAAACAACATATCAATACGACCTAAGCCAGAACGATCTTGGCGATTTGTATAAATTACTTGCCCTTTATAAATCACAGGCAGAAAAAGGAAAATCGATAATAATATTAAGGCAGAAAAAAAATGCAGGGCAGATAAATGACTCATTTCTTAATGCCCGGAAATACGTTGTAGCAGATGATCTTTCGGGATTTATTCCGCCTTCCAATAATGTAGATGCCCTCCCAAATATCATAATACCCACCATTGAAGGTGTAAACAATAATAATACCGGTGAGTTATTAACAGGCAGTACAGCAGGTATTTCTATCACTAATTCTATTGATGTTTCAGAAACAGTGAGCCTATTCCCGAATCCTGCCCGAAATTCAATAACAGTTGATCTGAGCCAGCTTAAAGGCGCTGAACTTATGATATATAATGTAGATGGAAGACTGGTAAAAAAAGTTATATCAGGATATAATAATCCTACTCAGATCATTGATATATCGGAACTGAATTCAGGATATTATGTACTGAACATAAGCACTGCTGATGCTTCTGCCATGAAAAAATTCAGTGTCATAAAGTAACCTTTCCTTTTAGCTTCATGTTCACCGAAACCGCCTCCGCAATATTGCCGGCGGTTTCGATTTATATATATATTTATAAACTCCGGTATGTTAATACATCCTTTTAATATTAGTCTAAATTTAATAATCAAATTCACAACCAAATAGATAATTGGTATGTTAATCAATTGTCTTCTTAATTTTGGTCTGTTTTTTCGGTCAGATCCATTTGAAAAATAAAGCAAAAATTCAATCATCCCTCATAACGGATATTTATTACCAATGAGAACCTATCCATTATATATTAAAGCATTATGCCTTTTATTACTTGCTATATTATTAACATACAGCCTTGTACAGGCAGAGTTCATCCTGGTTCCATTAACACTTGGGAGCTTATTTGCCATATTATTAACGCCTGCAGCTACCTGGTTTGAAAAAATCGGTGCCCACCGAAGCCTTTCAAGTTTATTATGTATTATAATAATGGCGCTGATTATTTCAGTGCTTATTTTCCTGCTTTCCAGACAAATAATGTCCTTTGCTGCAAACCTTCCGGAAATAACCGCAAGGTTTAATTCAAGATTGAATGATATCCAATCTTATATAGAAAGACAAACGAAACAAAGCCCTGCTTCCCAGATAAGCTGGGTAAAAAACCAGGTTACAAACAGCAGTTCTTTTTTTTCCGGTGCATTGTCGGCCACAACTTCAACTTTTGCTACCATTGCACTGATTCCACTGTACACTTTTTTTATGTTGTTCTACAGAGACAGGATCTTTGTTTTCTTCGAAAAAATAACACCCGAACAACAGCATGGCACCGTATATCAGATTATACACCGCATCCGAAATCTTGTTCAAAGTTATCTCAGCGGCATTATCATTGTCATGTTTATTATCTCTGTAATAATAAGTGCCGGCCTGAAGATTATTGGTGTACCTTATGCTATTTTCCTGGGCGTATTGGCCGGTATTCTTAACGTAATCCCTTATCTCGGCATTTTTTCATCAGCATTATTATCCATCATTATTTCTACAATAATGATGGACAATCCGGGCGCTCCATTGTTTGTATTCATATTGTTTCTCGGCACACATTTGCTTGAAGCCAATATCATCACACCCAATATTATCGGATCAAAGGTAAGCATCAACACAATGGCCTCTTTGCTGGCTCTTGTAGTAGGCGAAGCGATATGGGGCGTAGTAGGGATGATCCTTTTTATCCCGATGCTGGGTATCATTAAGGTTGTATTAGACAATTTTAAAGAACTGGAACCCTATGGATATCTGCTTGGAATGGAAAAAACCGGCGATCATTCCATGACATGGCGAGGCACCGTTCGGAAAATATCGTCCATATTTAAAAAGAAAAGAAAGATCTGAAAATCAAAACAATGATTCCAATTCATTGTTAAGAGCATTGGTCCACTGTTTGAAATACTTTTTTTCGATGTTTTCTGCATAAGCTGCAGCATTCGGCCAGGTATCGCCAAAAAACAGTTTCATCTGGTTCAGCATTTCTTCCAGATGGGTTTCTTCTTCGGCAATGACTGATTTAACATTTATCCTTGAATGAACCGCATCCAAGGCCTGCTGATATATGGGATATAATTCACCGGCGCGAAGCTCAATACCATAGGTAACCAACAGATATGCACCGAATACGAGGTCATGATCCTCAAATTTAAGATCATGTTTCAGGTACCGGCACAAATCTACATCCATACGATTGAGATATTGCAGGCTGGCGAGAGGGCTGAGCAGATTTGCAGGATTGTAATCTATATACTTGCCTGATAATCCCAACTTTGAAATCTGCTTTTTCATGTAATAAGCATGGCGCGCTTCTTCAGCTGCATGTTTGAGTATCATGAGTGTTACATGCGTCTTATTTTCCGAAGCAGAAATTTTCCTGGCACCGGTATTTTCCATCATTGACAGCGTATTGAGCCATTTGGCATGTAGGTTATCATTTTTTACAATTCCCGCAATGATATTTTTAAGAATATCGCTCATTATTCGTTTTTATTCAGGGTTTTAAGAAGCTCTTCAATGGCCGTATAGGTGGTATGCAACTGATCTGAAGTTGTACAATAAGGGGGTATGATATAGATAATATTACCCAATGGCCGCATCAGTATTTTGCGGGTCATGAAAAAGTTATAAAGATAATCTCTCAGGTTGCTGAAATAAGATGTTCCGGCTTCCGTTTTCAATTCTATCGCCAGGATGGTACCCATGGTTCTGACATCTGTAACGGATGCGTGGTTTTTTATTTTATCTGCAAATTTTTTATTCATTTCAGATATCATAAATATCTGATACTGGCATTCCTGTTTTAATAGCAATTCCATGCTTGCAATTGCAGCAGCACAGGCCGTTGCATTGGCAGTATAAGAATGCCCGTGAAAAAGTGCTTTTGTTCTGTCATCTGATAAAAATGCATTATATACCTCACGGGTACATGCTGTTACACCAAGGGGCATGGTACCTCCGGTTATTCCTTTTGACATACAGATGATATCAGGTTTTGTGCTGAGATAATCTATGGCAAACATTTTCCCTGTTCTTCCAAATCCGGTCATTACTTCATCGGCAATGGTAAGAATATTATGTTGTTTACAAACATTCATCATCCTGTCGAGTGCAGCCGCTGAATACATGATCATACCGGCAGTACCCTGTACCAGAGGTTCAAAAATAAACGCTGCAATATCTTGATTATCTGCAATAAGATTATAAAATTCGTTTATTGCTGCCTCTTCATTCCCTGCTGTCGGAACTTCAACAAAAACAACTTCAAAGAGCATATCATGAAAAGCTTTTGTAAAAACGCCCCTGTCGCCCACAGCCATGGCTCCAAAAGTGTCGCCATGATATCCATTCCGGAAACTGATGATTTTTGGTTTTGAAATGCCCTTATTATGCCAGTATTGTACAGCCATTTTCAGCGCAACCTCAACGGCTGTAGATCCGTTATCAGAATAAAATATTTTACCGGTATTTTCAGGAAGTACTTTCAGCAGCATTTCTCCTAATTGCACTGCGGGTTCATGGGTAAAACCTGCAAATATGGCATGTTCGAGCGTTAACAACTGCCTGTAAACTTTATCTGCAATATAGGGATGGGCATGCCCGTGAAGATTTACCCACCAGGATGAAATCATATCCAGGTACCTTGAACCGTCTTCAGAAATAAGATAACTTCCTTCTCCCCTGACAATACCAACAGGTGCGCTGGAACCTTGCATCTGCGTATATGGATGCCAGATGATTTTTAAGTCTCTTTCGGAAAGATTCATTTTAAATTTCTATTAATGCCGCACAATTTCTGATAAATTCCCGGCCAGGAATTTCAGCTTCAGGAATCCTGCCAATACATCTGACACCTGAATATGCAAGGATCACCTGTTCTGACGCGGGGTTTGAATGACCATTAAAAATTATTCCCAGCAAAGGTAGTTTTCTTTGCTGAATAGCCTCAATAGATAGTAAAGTATGGTTAATACTACCCAGGTATGCCTTCGAAACCAGAACGATTTCAGCGCCCAGATCGCGGGCCAGATCTATTATAAGGTAATTCGTATTTAAAGGGACCATCAGCCCTCCTGCACCTTCAATGATTAAGGTATCATTTTGATGCTCAGGCATCAGAATTTTGTCTTTTGCTATGCTTATATCATCCAGTTTGGCAGCATGATGTGGGGATAAAGGTTTACTGAGCCGGTAAGCTTCGGAATGAAAAACAGAATCAGGGTTGCTTACCAGTGCTTTGACTTTCATTGTATCTGTATGGTCCAGATCACCTGATTGCACCGGTTTCCAGTAATCAGCTTTCAGCTTTTCAACCAGAATGGCCGATACAATTGTTTTGCCAATATCAGTACCAATTCCGGTTACAAATATGTTCCTCATCAAGGCGCAAGTTAATTCAAATATAAATTATGCTCAATCCATATTGGAAAGATCGCAGGTTGCAACTAACTAACTTTACCAGCCCTACAAATACCCCATCAAGGCAGTGATCTGTGTAACAACCATATCAATAACTATCACACTCAGCATGGAAATTACAACAGATGCATTGGCAGCTTTCCCTACACCTTCTGTACCATGTTTTGAATTGTATCCTTTGGTACATCCTACCAATCCAATAGCAAAGCCAAAAATAAAAGTTTTGCTGAAAGAAGGGATGACATCTGTATAATGGAGCGAATCAAAAACCCTGTTGAAAAAGAAACCGAAATTGATATCTCCTTTGATATTTGCCCCTGTAAAAGCGCCTAATAATGCAACCAGATCTGCATATACTGTCAAAACCGGTATCATTAAAGTTGTGGAAATAATCCTTGTAGCTACAAGAAATTTAAAGGGATCCGCACCGGAAACTTCCATAGCGTCTATTTGTTCTGTTACCTTCATAGAGCCCAACTCAGCGCTGATACCGGAACCGATTTTTCCGGCACAGATCAATGCTGTGATCAACGGTCCTATTTCCCGCACAATAGAAATGGATGACATGGCCGGCAGATAAGCGCCAGCACCAAATTCAACCATGGTTGGCCTCGATTGCATCACCAGTACCAGCCCAAGGATAAATCCTGTTATGATAACAAGCGGCAAAGAATTGATGCCAATGTAATAACACTGCAGCAGCAATTCGCGAAACTCATAGGGTGGCGTAAGGCTTTCTTTAAAAGTCCGGCCTGCAAACCCGGCCAGTTCCCCGGCCCCTTCCAGAAAATCTGCCAGCCACAAAGGCATTTTATCGCTTTTTTTTGTAACTTCAATCTCATTCATAATAGTATTAATTAAAATTAGTTAGAAGTTGAATGACAAAAATGACAAAAATAATTACGCATATAAGTGAAATAAATCATACCTGCCGATGATCGAAATCAGAATCAGGGTGTATATCCTTAAAAAAAGAAAAAAACTGACAAGTATTATGGTCAAATCAATCAGTATTATTTTATTGTTTATTAACTTTGATATATGAAACCACAATGGTATATGCCGCTTTTTGTGCTTACAGTCATTTGCGGTCTTTTGCATATTGTAATACAACAGATGTTGCGGTTAAATGCCAACGATCCACAGATTCAGATCGCAGAAGACTTGGCCAGCTCATTAAGCAATGGGAAACAGCCTGTAGCATTCAATGGCCCTGACAAAATTGACATTGGTAAAAGCCTTGCACCTTTTATTATTGTCTATGATACAAAAGGCAATCCCACAGCCTCCAATGGTACATTAGAAGGCTCCATCCCAAAATTGCCTTCAGGGGTATTCGAATTTGCCACCCATCGCGGCAAAGACATCATAACCTGGCAACCCAGACATCAGGTAAGGATCGCTTTGGTCATAATACCATGTGCCACAGGCTTTGTTGCAGTGGGACGATCGCTTCGCGAAGTGGAGGCAAGAGAAAGTAATTTTCAATGGATGATCGGCCTGGTATGGGGAGCTTCTGTTTTCATTATCCTGATGATTTTTTTCGGAAACCGGATTGGTAAGAAAAAACAGGAAGCTTTAACAAAATAAGAGCATTCAATTCATTTTAAAACAATCTATTTCTTACTTTTAGATTCAATTTCAGAAACCCTGAATTTTACAATCCGCGAAATCAGATCAAAAGGAAGCGGTTTATCATAAGGGAATTGAATCGCCCCTTTCGACCAATTATAATCATTCAGTTCATGCTTAAAGTTTTCAACGCCTGATGCAGTTGGATAGAGCCCGATATGATTTTTAAAGGCGGCAAAATAAACCAGAATATTTTTTTGCCTGAAAGCCGGCATTGAATAGCTGATCGTCTCTTCCGCATCCGGAGCCGCTTTGCGAATAATGGCACGCATTTGTTCCAGTTTTTTCTGAACCTCTGCGGAATATTTCGAAATGTATTCGTCTATATTTCCTGATTTGATGTTCAAAATGAATTAATAATTTCTTTTGCCTTATGCAAATTTATAAATATAATTTGCCGTAATAATTATGAGAAGGATTATTGATGGAGTTTTAATTGCCTGAAAATGTTTTTCCCTTTTACCAAAAAAGATAATACCCAGAAAAACAGCATATAACAGCATAGGTATCAAAGGAGGATACTGACGGAGACTTTGATGGAAATCGCTTGAAATCAGGAACAAAAATGACCTTTGAAAACCACAAAGCGGACAGTCTATTCCAAATAAAGCTTTGTAAGTACAAGGCAGTTCATGCGCACGAAGCCAGTTCATTAAATGCATGTTCACCAAAATACAGAAAATAATATCCCGGGTAATTTAATAATGATTAAACATATTTGCTTCATGAAAAATAGTCATCATGGTTCCTGCAAAAATGATCCAGTAAATTATTGAAAGTGAGCCCAGGCATGTGCCGATGATACTCAGGATAAACCCGGCATTCAGCTGACCATAACCTTCATACGCTTCCGGATTTTGCCGGTACATATTACGGCCTTTGGATGAAAGCACGATCCCGATAATACCAAGGACAAGCCCGGCAAAAAGACATCCGAATACAATAGAGCATATACCCAGGACCAATACGGCCGTTGCATTAGGCAAAACTTGTTTTTGTTCCATTTTTTTAGATTTTTTTAGTTTGTGGATTGTAAAAATAATGGAATCATTTAAAAAAAGCAAGAAGTTAAATTTATTAAAATGGATAATTTGCTTTTTGAGCCATTTGACAATCCAATTTCCGATAGATCCTGCTTTTTAATCAGATTCCTATAACTTGCAATCAAATTTATGAAAGCAGCCATTCTTGTCATTGGTGATGAAATTCTGAGCGGAAACGTGCAGGATACCAATTCCAATTTCGCAGCCCGACTGTTGTTTGAAAATAATATTGGGGTAGCGCATATCCTTACAGTTGCCGATACCGAAAAAGCAATCAATGAAGGCGTTGCATATCTTTTTGAAAAAGCAGATCTCATCATTACTTCCGGCGGACTGGGACCTACCAAAGACGATGTCACTAAAACAGCGCTTTGCTCTTATTTTCATTCAGAACTTGTGTTTAACCAGTCTATTTACGACGACCTGGTAGCACGATATACCCGAAACAACCGCCCGCTCAATTTACTCAACCGCGACCAGGCGATGGTCCCGGCTGTGGCCGAAGTTATTACCAATGATGTAGGTACTGCCCCTATTTTCTGGATTGAAAAACAAGAAAAAGTGCTGGTGACATTTCCGGGTGTACCATCGGAAATGCGGTATATGTTTGAAAAGGTTTTGTTACCAAGATTTATTGAAAAATTTTCCGGTGGCCATATTTCGAGGACCATCCTGCAGGTAATCGGCATCCCCGAAAGTGACCTGGCTTTGAAACTGACGGAAGTTGAGAATAATATAGAGTCTGCCAATATTGATTCTGAACATTATAAACTGGCTTATCTCCCATCTATGGGAACGATACGCTTGCAGATCATTGGTTCGGGAACGAATAAACCCAACATTGAAGCCAATATCGATCGCTTTAAAGAACAGATCATTGCGGCGGCAGGGCAGTATATTTTTGCGGAAGGGGATGATGATATTTCAACTTATATCGGCAAAATACTCAGAGCGAAAAACGCTACCCTATCTACAGCAGAAAGCTGCACCGGGGGGTACCTGGCACATCTGATCACTTCTGTATCCGGAAGTTCTGACTATTACCAGGGCAGTATCATTTCTTATGCCAATGAAGTAAAAATAAAAGAACTTGGTGTTTCAGAATCAACCCTAAAAGCATTCGGAGCCGTGAGCGAGCAAACCTGCCGGGAAATGGTTTCGGGTTGCCTTAAGAAATTTAATACTACTTATGCCGTAGTTACAACAGGCATTGCCGGGCCCAAAAGTGACAACTCTGAAAAACCGGCAGGCCTGGTATGGATAGGCGTTGGTAATAAAGAAAATATGGTTGTCAGATCTTTTCAGTTCCGCCGGAACAGGATTGAAAATATTCATTTATTTGCCGTGAGTGCGATGGGTATGTTGAGGAGGTTTGTGGTGGGCGAAAGTTGACAACTTTTGAAAAGTTGGCAACTTTTTGCCAGTATCAACTGGATTTTTTCATATTTAATTGGAGATCGTTATCTTGAAAGGAAATTAGGAAGATTTAGCAACCTGCATCATTACAAATCTGTAAATAATCTTCAACTGCTTCATGAAATGCATTCTTGAGAGCTGATGCTGAATTCCCTTCAAATGTTACCAGGTCAGTTAATCCTTCCAGTTTTCCGTAAAAAACATCATCATCAGAACTGTAGGATACAGAGCTTATAAAATCTTTGTATTTCAATATGTTGTTCGGAACCATTAAACTCGAAAATTTCTATCGAAGTTAATAAAAATAATAAATTTTGCAATTCATCTGGTTCAGCCTCATCCTAAATCCCCGTCTGCTTTCCGGGCAGGCTTCCCCAAAAGGGAAGGACTTGCTCTGTCCAATTTTTTTGTTTTTTCAGGCTTTTAAGCTATTTTCATCAAAATCTGATGTAAAGATGCTATGTCAAACTATCATCCGAATGGCGCCCTCTCCATTTGGAGAGGGTTGGGTGAGGCTTCCCCTTTTTTCATATTATTCCACAATATATTCGCGACTTATCCTGTTTAGCACGTAATTTGTAACGCTAAATTAAAATCAAGATTTGACAACTTTTAAAAAGTTGTCAAATCTACATCGACCTGAATGCAGTTTCTATATCCCTCCTTTCTATTCGCGTTATCGGCCCTCGCCATCCCTATAATTATCCACCTGTTCAATTTCAGGCGGTATAAGAAGATCTTTTTTACCAATGTCAGGTTCCTTACAGATCTGGAGCAGGAACAGAAATCGCGCAACAGACTCAGGCATTTGTTGCTGCTTTTGCTACGCATGCTGGCTTTGGCAGCCATTATTTTTGCTTTTGCGCACCCATTTATCCCGAAAAAAAACGCAACCCAAAAAGGATTAACGCCCGGCAAAAAATATGTAAGCATTTACATCGACAATTCTTTCAGCATGAACAATACCGGTTCCGAGGGGGAATTGTTTCAACTGGCCAAAAAATACGCTGCAGAAATTGCTTCTGGCTATAAAGAGGGCGATGGTTTTAACCTGCTCACCAATGATTTCGAGATCAAAAACAAGCGCTGGGTGAACCGGACTGAGTTTTTGAAAATGCTTTCAGACATCAATATCGGTCCTGCGGTGAGAAAAATATCTGAGATATCTGACCGGATGAAAGAGAATTTCAGGAAAGCAGATGCCGGCAACCGGGAAGCTTATTTTATCAGTGATTTTCAGCAGAATATGGCTGATTTCAGTGATCTGAAAAAAGACAGCGGCATGCATTTTAATTTTGTACCGGTACAATCTGCCGCACATGACAATATCGCTATTGATTCGGTCTGGTTTGAGTCGCCCATCTGGCAAATGAACCAGAAAAACACCCTGAATGTCAAAATTGTCAACAGCGGCGATCATGCAATAAGCGATCATACCCTTAATCTTACGATAAACGGCAAAGCCAAAGCCCTGGCAAATTTTAGCATTCCCGAGCATTGCAGCGTGGTGGTACCATTAAATTATATTGTTTCAGACAGTGGTGTGAACAACGGTATGGTATCTATTGATGATTACCCGATCAGTTTTGACGACAAATTTTATTTCAGTTATAATGTCACCAATGCCATTCCCATCATGATTATCAATGGCATCGATTCCAACAAAAATATCAATGCAGCATTTGGCGCTGAAAAATCATTCCTCAAAAACAATGTTCTCACAGGCAATGTGGATTATTCTTCATTTGACAAATATAATTTTATCATTCTGAACGAATTGCCGGAAATTTCAAGCGGACTTGCCGCAAGCCTCAAAACTTTTATGGAAAAGAATGGGAATGTGCTCGTTATTCCTTCTTCAAAAGATATGAATCTGGTAAGCTACAGCAGCTTTTTGAATTTGTGTGCGGCAGATGGTTTTTCATCAGTAAAAAATGATACGGTTAGCGTTACCCCTATCAATATCCGGGAACCTTTCTATGCCAATACCTATGAAGATATGCCCCGCAACATATCCATGCCCAAAATAAACAGGTATATCCAGGTTCAGAAATCAGGAAATGCCCGGTCGAGGGCATTGCTGTCGCTTAACAATGGCGATCCGGTATTATCCCTTGTCCCTGAAGGGAAAGGATATCTGTTTGTGTCAGCAGTTCCATTCAATGATGCATGGACCAATTTTGCCCATCATTGGCTGTTTTTGCCAACGCTTTATAAGATGGCCTTTTACCATAACAAAGAACAGCCTATTGCCTATACCATTGGTAAAGATAATGTTATAAGCATCCCATCTATTTCAGGAGACGAAAAACGGATATTTTCTCTTGCTAAGGACAGCTCTGAATTTATTCCCAACCAGCGTATGCTGGAAGGGAGCATGCAATTGTATGTGGAAGGGTTGATCCATAGCGCCGGTTATTATCATCTCAAAGACAACCAGTCTGCAAATGCAAATGCATTAAAGGCATACCAGTTTGCTTTCAATTATGACAGGAGTGAAAGTGTGATGAAATTTATTGGTTCTTCTGATATTAAAGATGCCATTACATCCATTAACGGCGATGTTTTAAGCCCGGGCAAAGTATCTTTAAAGAAGCAGGTACTGGAACTTGAAGCGGGAATTAATATTTGGAAGTGGTTTATTTGGGCAGCCTTAGTATTTTTGTTGTGCGAAATGCTCGTAACAAGATTCTGGAAATGACCCAAATACTTCTTAAAAATATCAAAATCATCGATTCAGGCTCAGAATGGCATGGCAAAAAAGCATCCGTTCTCATCAAAGATGGGCTGATTGCAGACATTTCTGCCGACACGATCAACCAGAAAGATGCTGAAATCATAGATGGGGAGAATCTTTTTTTAAGCCGGGGATGGGTCGATATGAGAGCTAATTTCTGCGATCCCGGATTTGAATATAAAGAAGATATCCTAAGTGGATTAGAGGCTGCTGCTTATGGTGGATTCACTTCAATAGGCTTATTGCCTGAAACAGATCCAATCCTTGCTTCCAAATCTTCCATTGAATATGTGCTTCGCAAAGCGAGTGAAAATATTGTAGATCTCTATCCATTAGCTTCGATTTCGTCCAGTAAAGAAAATGAGAGCCTTACTGAAATGTTTGATGTGCATGAAGCGGGAGCAAAAGGATTCTCTTCCGGATACCGCCCTGTAAAAGACAGCGGTTTTCTGCTCCGTGCCATGGAATATGCGGGAATGACCAAACTCCCCCTGATGGTAAGGCCTGAAAACATGAGTATCTCCGGCAAAGGGCTTATGAACGAAGGCGTGGTGAGTGTAAGGCTCGGTTTAAAAGGCATCCCTGCCATAGCTGAAGAAGCCGACATCAATACCATTCTACATCTTTGTGAATATACTGGTCAACCTATTCATCTTTCATGTGTAAGTACAAAAGGAGGCATGGAATCGGTCGAAAAAGCATATAAACAGGGCGTGAAAGTAACAGCCGATGTTTGTATACATCATTTGTATTACGATGAAGAAGACCTGGGCATGTTTGATACTGCCTTGAAAATGAGGCCTCCGTTACGCACTGCGGCTGATAAAGAATATCTAAAAAAAGCTGTTATCGAAAATGATTTTATTAGTGTGGTGAGCGATCATAACCCTCAGGATGAAGACCGCAAACAGGTGGAATTTGAACTGGCGGCCTACGGAGCAATCGGATTGCAAACTGTTTTTTCACAGATGGTTGGAATTTTTGGTGCGGAGAAAATTGATAAGATCATAGAAATATTAACACTAAGACCTTCAAAGGTTTTGAATATTGAAGAACAAAACATCAAAAAAGGTTCACGGGCAAACCTGACGGTATTTGATGTTTCAAAATCATGGAAACTGAACGATAGTTTCAATAAATCAAAATCAAAAAACAGTCCGCTCTGGGGCAAAGATCTCAAAGGCAAAGCTGTAGCAGTCATCAATAAAGGCCATATTAAAAAACTTAATTAAACCCTATTATGGAAGAAACCGAAAAACTCATACTTACACCCAGGGATATTATGGTCCGGTTCGGACTCATCTGTGGTGGTGTCGGTATTTTAACTGTTGTCATTCTTTATGCTTTGGATGCCAAATTATTGTTTGGCTATTATGCCTATATCGGATTTGGAGCCGCTTTCGCTGTGGCCGTATTTTCATCAGAATACCGGAAAAGAAACAGTGGAGGTTATATCACGTATGGCGACGCTGTTGTTACCTCACTGGTATCCTTCAGCATCGGCGAAGTTATTTATACCCTTTTTATGCTGCTTCTTTATTTTGTAATTGATCCGCATCTTATCGACAAAATGAAAACTGTGCAATTGGACAAAATGGACCAGCTGCTTGCTACCGGAGTGATCAACAAAGTGCAGTACACAGCAGCCCAAACCAGCATAGAAAATATCAATGGAAATTCTATTTTGTTTTATTCGCTGATGGGTGTTATTGTAATTATTATCATAAGTTTACTGATATTTCTACTCAGTTCCATATTTATCAAAAACGAAAAAGCACCGGTATAGCGAATGGATGTTTCAATAGTCATACCCCTCTATAACGAAGAAGAATCCCTGCCGGAACTGGCGGAATGGATCAAAACAGTAATGGAGAAAAATAATTACAGTTTTGAGACCATATTTGTGGATGACGGAAGTACCGACAGCTCATGGAAACAGATAGAAATACTGGCTGAAAAATACGACTGGGTAAAGGGCATCCGCTTCAGAAGAAATTACGGAAAATCTGCCGCGCTCAATGAAGGATTTAAAGTCACTCAGGGTGATGTTGTGATTACGATGGATGCCGACCTTCAGGACAGTCCGGAAGAAATTCCTGAGCTTCGCAGGCTGATTATTGAGGAAGGGTATGACCTCATATCCGGCTATAAACAAAAAAGATACGACCCGCTTACCAAGACCATCCCTACCAAACTATTCAACTGGACCACCCGCAAAATGAGCGGTATTAATAATCTGCATGATTTCAATTGCGGTTTAAAATCATACCGTTCCGACGTCGTTAAAAACATAGAAGTATATGGCGAAATGCACCGCTATATACCAGTTATAGCCAAATGGGAAGGATTCAAGAAAATCGGGGAGTTGGTGGTACGGCACCAGGCACGGAAATACGGCAAAACCAAGTTTGGTTTCGAGCGCTTTATCAATGGATTTCTCGATCTTCTTACCCTTACATTCGTAAATAAATTCGGCAAAAGGCCGATGCATTTTTTCGGATCTGTTGGCACGCTTTCCTTTTTTATCGGGATTCTTTTTACCATCATTCTTTTTATTGAAAAGATGGAAAACATCAATAACCCTCATGCACGGGATATTGTAAACAAACCTATGTTTTACCTGGCATTGATTGCCATAATCATTGGTGTTCAGCTATTTCTGGCAGGATTTCTCGGCGAACTCATCGGCAGGAATGCCACAGAAAGGAATGTATATTCTATAAAGGAAAGGATAAGGGAATAAGTAATTATTCCATCTACTTTATTACCATGCAATCCAGTGAATCTCTCAAAGAAATTGCAAAAGTCTTTTTCAGATTAGGATGTATTGGTTTTGGTGGACCGGCCGTGCATATTGCACTCATGGATAAGGAGATCGTTAAGAAACGCAAATGGGTTTCTGAAGATCAGTTTATGGATGCTATTGGAACAACAAACCTGGTACCCGGCCCTAATTCTACAGAGATGACCATGCATTTTGGCCAGGAAAAAGGCGGTTGGAAAGGATTGATCGTGGCGGGATTCTGTTTTATTACCCCTGCTGTAATCACCACAATGCTTTTCGCATGGCTATACCAGAGATATGGTAAACTACCACAGATAGAGCCGTTTATATATGGTATCATGCCGGCAGTTATTGCCATTATGGTTGAGTTGATGTTTAATCTTGGTAAAAAAGCCATCAGGTCCGTTCCGTTATTGATTATCGCACTTATCGCCGCGGCATTGGCCTTATTCGATATCAATGAAATATATATCCTGTTTGGTGCCGGATTCCTGGGGATGATCATTTATTACGCTTCTGCAAGGCTGCAGTCTCTCAATGCTTTTGTCCCGTTGATATTATGGCAGATACCGGCTTTTATATTGGACAACAGTAGCTGGAAAATCTTCTGGGTTTTCCTAAAAATCGGTGCTATATTATATGGAAGCGGCTATGTATTGTATGCTTTTTTTGATGCGGAATTTGTAAAAACGGGAATACTCACAAAGCAACAACTCATTGATGCTATTGCAATAGGGCAGCTTACACCCGGCCCTGTTTTTTCTTCTGCAACATTTGTAGGCTGGCAAATAGGTGGTTTCCAGGGTGCTGTACTGGCTTCAGTGGGTATTTTCCTTCCCTCATTTCTTTTCATTGCATTTCTTGGTCCGATATTACCAAGGCTGAAAAAATCAAAGTTATTTTCAGCATTTCTTGAAACGGCAAATGCAGTATCAATTGCTTTAATATTTGCGGTTTGTATCCAGATGGGTAAAACCGCAATAAAGGACTGGAGAACTATAATCATAGCGATAACATGCCTGGCTGTTATCCTTTTATTCAAAAAGCTCAACAAGGCATTTGTCATCTTTGGAGGGGCCTTGTTGGGGTATTTATTGACACTTGTTTGAATCTATTTATCCCATAAAGATCTTCTTCTTTGTGTCCTTTGCGTGTTTTTACTTTGCGCTCTTTGCGTGAAATGGCTTACAATTCAACCGCAAAGAACGCAAAGGCTTCGAAAAGAGCGAAAAGAGGATACATGCATAAATGCCGCGTATATTAAAATTCTTTAGTACAAACAGAAGTTGATATCTTGGGTTTTACCTACGGTATTATTATTGAAACTTTAGACATCTAAATCATTAAACACTGATTATCTGTTATTTATCTCTAATTACTATTGAGACTTGGGAGCAGGATTTGAATTAACTGGTTTATTATCTCCGACATAACCTACATCCTCGGGCATTTCGTGTACATCCAGGCCGGTTAATTTCTTGAATGCCGCAGCGAGTCGAATGGCTTCCGGGTAATTGGGATCTAATTCAAGAGCCATATTGTAATAATATGATGCAAGTTTCTGCCGAGGAAGGTTACCACTCCCGGTGTTTTGATAAATAGCACCAAGGTAGATATAGCTCACAACATAATCCGGTGTCGTTTCTATGGCCTTTTTAAAATATTTTATGGCGGAATCATTAACCTTATAAACAGCCGCAAAAGAATATCCCATCTCACAATATGCTTGTCCGTATAAAGAATTTATTGCAATGGCTTTATGCAATTCAATAAGTCCCTTTTCATCTAATGCTCTTTTCTTTGTGGAATCCTTTTCATGAGCTGCTGCTTCAATAAGGGCTGTACCATATAAATTATGCACTTCAGCACTGTTCGGAGAATGTATTACGTCTGTTCCGAATAAGGTCATGTTATCCTTCCATGTTGGATTTCTCTGAATGGTGGCAATACTGTAAAAGGAACATAAGCAGAGAATGACACCGGTCGCAATTGCATTTCTTTTCATCCATTCAAATAGTTTTACAAACCTGTCCTTTTTTTGATCTGCAATAAGACTCAAAGCATACACAAGGATCATGGCAAAACCAAGGCAAGGGGCATACAGGAATCTTTCTGCGAAGATGCCTCCCCTTAATAAAACGAAACCAAGCAAGGGCGCAATGGTGACAAAAAAAACAGCCAATCCCAGGCCCCAGATGGATCTTTTTAAAATCCCTCTGAGGCAGAGCAGGGCTAAAGCAAAAAATGATATCAGGCCAAATACGCTACCGATGTCAAACCAATGAGAGGCGGGGATCTGGTTGTAACAATAATCAAAACTTAATGGCAAAGGCCATATCAGCTTTTGGACAGATATCCAAAAAATGTGAAAGAAACTTGGCAGTCTAACCCCGGAGCCCACATAAGGATAGTTTAAAATGTCTGGAATGCGCTCACTTGGACCCAGGAAATAACGTTTTTGTAAAAAAAACAATATTGCAATTCCCGCATAAGGGATTGATCTTTTGAGTACTACCGGGATTTTTAATCCTGAATATAACAAAAACAGTGGAATGAGTGCAAGACCTGTGACCGCTGTTTCTTTGGATAACAAAGCAAGGTAAAAGAAAAGGGCGCTCCAGATAAGCGTTTTTCTGCTTTTTGTGATACTATACCTGAAAACTAAATTAAGCGTAATGAATGTGTTCAGGAAGCTGAGAATTTCATCACGGCTTTTAATGTTAGCCACAACCTCTGTGTGGATTGGATGAGCTAAAAAAACAAGGCTTATTAAGAAAGAAAATGCCGGATTCCGGGCAGGAAAAAGCTTCATAAGGAACATGAATAACATAAAGCCTGACAGTCCGTAAAGCAACGCATTATCAAAATGGTTTACTCCTGTATTTTCTCCAAAAAAAGAATTCTCAATGGCAAAAGTGATCAGCGAAAGCGGGCGATAGTAACCCAGTTTCGAATTAAGAAGATACCAGAAATCAATAGTCATGAGTTTGGGTATCCCATTTATGCCCTGCATGACAAATTCGTTTTTCGGAATTGCATAGAAATCATCAAGTACGTAGCCATTTTTCATGGTATTTAAATACAATAAAAATCCAACTATGGCCAAGATAATCCCATAAATCCGCAATGAACCGGCTGGCTTTTTCAAGGTCATTTCAACAGGCGTATTTTTAATATCCTTTCCCAAATCCTAACGCATTAACCAATTGACCTGCAAACTAACAAAAATTCATTGGGATGATGCAACCCGTGGCCTGAAATAGCACGGTCCCAACCTTGATGGGGGTTGAACAGCCAATTAGATATTAGCTGATACTAATAATATATCGAGTCTATCTGCAATATTTTCTTCACAGTAACCTGGTCATCCAGCCGGAAAATAATAAAATACATACCCGGCCTGGTTTTCCAGGCTCCGCCGTCATATATCGTATTGTATTCTCCGGGAGCAAGTTGTTTATCCACCAGTGTCCCGATATTTCTTCCGATTTCATCCGTCATGGTAATATTAACATGGGCACCACTGAGCAGCACATATTTTATATCTGTCTGCAGCACAAATGGATTTGGGAATATATCGAAAGAAGCAGATTCTTTTATCCCGATCCTCTCCGAATCAATAACGGTGCAAAACCCTGGCAATGAAACCGTAAGAACTACCGGATAGCTGCCATTGAGGGTATAGGTATGGGTTACTTTATGGCCATCAATCGTATCTGTTTTCAAATTGGTCGTATCTCCAAAATTCCATTGGTATTGCCAGTTGGCATAATTTGGGTTGATAACGGAAAACTGGTATTCAAAACCGTTGATGTTTTTAGTATCAAAAGTTGCATGGGGCCTGGGAACAACTGTTATTTTAACACTATCAGAATCAGCACATCCCGTGGCGGAAATTATTTCTTTTAAATAATATTCTGTACTTATTTCCGGGCTGTCAACCGGGTCATTCAGGCCAGATGAGAAACCTTTTGGTTTCGAATACCAGGCATAAATATGTCCCGAATCTTTGGGCTCGCCGAGTTTGACGACCGAACCCGAACAGATATTCCGGGGTATGCCGGCCACCGGTATAGGCCTTGGATTAACGGTTACAGTCACCGAGTCGAAGTTGGTACAGCCTTGCGCACTGGTTACGGTTAAGGAATAAGAAGTGGTTTTCAGAGGCGTAACCACAGGATTGGCCTTAGTGGTAGTATAACCTACAGGATTAGAGGTCCATACATAGGTATCGCCTGCGAGAGCCGTTGACCCGATCTGTGCGGATTCGCCGATACAAATGGCCTGGTTTTTTCCTACATTTATGACAGGCGCTTTGAGAATACTCACTGTAACATTTGCAAAATTTTTATTCACACAGCCTGTTAAAGTATCTCTTACTGTGAGAAAGTATTGGGTATAAATACCGGGATCCACTACCGGGTTCGATACCGTGGAAATGAACCCTGCCGGAGACGAGCTCCATAGATAATCTATTGCCGGCAATGCATTGGCCCCGATCTTGATATGCGTCCCATTGCAGATGGCATACGACCCCTGCCCTACATTGGCCACGGGCAAAGGATTGACTGTAATTTTAACTTTATTGGTATTGGAACATCCGGTAGTTAGATTCTTTTGGGTAAGGGTATAGGAGGTTGTGGATGTTGGCTTTATGACTGGATTTGAAACAGTAGAACTAAATCCTGAAGGCGTAGAAACCCAGCTATAACTAAAACCTTTGGATGAGATATCTCCGATTTTTATGGAATCCCCGAAACAGATGGTTTCTGCGGGGCCGGTGTTTGCAGGTGGCGCGGGATTGACAGTGATAACGACTGAATCTGTTTTGCTGCAACCCGTTTTGTTATTGGTTTCTGTAAAATAATATGTCGTGGTCACATCAGGATCAACATCTACAAAGAATGAAGTAGAAGTAAAACCGCTGGGGTTTGAAGTCCAGGAATACGTATTGCCACCAACACCACTTTGTGCCCCGAGAATTTTTACATCATATTCACAAATAGTTGCCGGAGGTCCGGTGTAGGCAGTTGGCAATGTTAATATGTTCAATATTATCGCAGAACTGTCATTGGCAGGCACAGAATCCTTCACACCATTAGGTTTTGATGTCCAAGCCGTTATAGTATCCTTTCCCGGAGAAAAAGCAACATTGCCAATAATTACATTTGTTGTTTTTCCGGGTGCCAATTGCCCTGACCAGTGCACCGGTGTTTTGTTTTTTCCGTTTAAAGTCCAGCCAATATTTGCCGAATCCAGATTGGTATTTCCATAATTATGCAGCTGCACTTTAATGAGCTGCATGCCTGCACACAAATTGCTATCTGAGTTGAAAATTGAAATAATGCCCGCATCATTATTTGCTTTAAAATTAAATTGGGCAAGAAAGGCGTTTTGGGGCCCTGCAAGAGAAGTCTGGAATGCACCACTTGTGGATATGCCAGATGAACTTTTGGTATTACCGGTAATGTAGATATTACCGGACCCATCCGAAGCTACTCCATTGCCAACGTCATTCTCATTTCCGCCATAGTAGCTTGCCCAAAGCCGCGAACCACTGTTATTGAACTGGGCAATAAATGCGTGTTCGTTACCATTTCCAAATGAAGTCTGATATGAACCTGTCGTAGCTATATCCGAAGTGCTTTCGGTAGCTCCAGTAATATATATATTCCCGGAATTGTCTGAAACAATACCTTCACTAAAATCTTCGCCCGTACCACCATAATATGTTGCCCATTGGATTGCGCCACTTCCGTTGAATTTAGCAATAAAAGCATCAGAAAAATAAACATTGACATTATATTGATTCAAAGAAGTCTGATAAGCTCCTTTTGTTGCAATGTCCATAGTGTCAGTTGTATTTCCGCTTATGTAAACTTCGCCATATTTATCTGTGATAACACAGTAGCCTGAGGTAGAATAACTGCCATAATAGGTTGCCCAGAGACGATTCCCATTACTATTGAATTTAGCTAAAAAAGCAGCATCGCCAGTTATTGAAGTCCTGTAAGCTCCATTAGTCGCTATCCCGCTCTCACTATTTCCATCACCGGTAATATATATATTCCCCAAAATATCTATACATAAACTGCGACCATAAACATATCCTTTCCCTCCAAAATAAGTTGCCCAGATATTATTTCCTGAACTATTAAATTTTGCAAGGAAAGCATTAAAATTGCCTGCATTAGAAGTTTGATATGCTCCGCTGGTAGCAATACCATTAATACTTGCACTTGTCCCGGAAACATAAATATTCCCAAATGCATCAGCAGCAATTGCCAAATAAAATGGGGCAGATGAACCAAAATATGTTCCCCAGATTCTTACACCGTACATGGTAAATTTTGCAATAAATCCTGTAGATCCTGAATAGATCGTCTGATAGGCTCCACTTGTGGCTATCCCGGATGCACTACTTGTTTCTCCGGCTATATAAACATTCCCTGATCCATCTATGGCAACATGATCCACAAAATCATTCCCGGTCCCGCCATAATAAGTAGCCCAAAGCAATGCGCCATTGCTATTAAATTTTGCTAAAAATGCATCCTCACTTCCACCCCCGAAAGAAGTCTGAAATGCACCATTTGTAGCTATACCCGATTGGCTTTCTGCATATCCTGAGATATATACATTCCCTGAATCATCCGCCGCTATGGAATTCCCTGATTCATAATCACCTCCTCCAAAATAAGTGCCCCAGGAAAGAAAGGGATCTATCACAAGGGTTTTGGATTTGTTGTATTTCCCAACCCGGAAACAGATACTATTTGCTGTTTTTTCAAAATCAGTTGCCACCAAATGCTGTCCCTGATAACTGACGGGTTTGTCTTCTTCTATTTTCCCTATGCTGCAATAATATTCCATCCCGGCATTTACGGATCTTTTAATTTCCTGCAGTCCCTTCCATTGCAACCGGATATCATTCACATTTCCACCCGGATAAACCACAAACTCATATTTCATCCCTTTTGGTTTTGAATGAAGAACCAGGTCTATGTTCGGGTAGATATTCTTGTATGTAATGGTTTTACAGGTATGAACGTTCGTGATTCCTTCTTCCGGTGTATGGGCTAAATAGAAATTTTCATAATATTCCTGTTTTTCTGAGGCGATGATCAGGGCGGATGGGTTGGAGTTGAGGAGGATGAGGTCGATGCGGGAGGTGGTGCGGTTTTTTTCTGTTTCTGTTTCTGTTTCTGTTTCTCTTTCAGTTCCTGTTTCTCCTTCTCTTTCTCTTTCTGTTTCTCTTTCTGAAAACGTCCTTCTCTCTTTCCGGGATGGCATGCTGCCTTCCCCAAAGGGGGAACCGATTTCGACGCCTGTTGCCTCTGAAACAGCATTGTTTTGATCTCCTGATCTTGTAAAAACAAAACTGATCTTCCCGGGTTTGCAATATACGTTTGCGCCACCGTTATGACCATAGTATTTTATATCTGATAAAAGATTCCCCTGAAGGTCTGCCAGCTGACCTTTGTTTTCTACAAAATTCCAGTCGGTTTTATTTGTAAAATTCTTCACAGAAACCGGATTGGCCCCTGAAGCCCGATTGATATTCCCAATAAAGACAATAATCCCTGAAAATAATATGGTTTTGATGAGGCTCATTTGAATTGAAAGTGGAAATATAAAAAATATTTTCCTTAAATCTGTCTGGTCCATAAGTTTTCTCTTTGCGTCCTTTGCGAAACCCTTTACGTCTTTTGCGTGAAATTTTACCGCAAAGGACGCAGCGAGAAAAACAAACAAAGGGCACAAAGAAAATACTGGATGGCCCATATTTTAGGCAAATGGGGCATACATAGAATCCCTATTACCCAAAACAAAACCAAATTTGTACCTTTACCGCTTTTTTAGCATAAAAGCGCAATAGATTCGATACAGATGAAGATCATTATACCTATGGCGGGTATGGGAAAAAGAATGCGGCCACATACCCTTACCGTTCCCAAGCCCATGATACCCGTTGCCGGCAAACCCATAGTTTACCGGCTTGTAGAAGGCCTGGCAGCAGTTTGTGATGAAAAAATTGAAGAGATCGCCTTTGTAATTGGTGATTTCGGAACAGAGGTAGAGCAAAACCTTATCGCCATTGCTGAAAAAGTGGGTGCCAAAGGGAGCATTTATTACCAGAAAGAACCCCTCGGTACCGCTCATGCCATCCTTTGTGCCGCTCCGGCCCTTGATACCCATGTAATTGTGGCCTTTGCAGATACTTTGTTCTATGCCGACTTTAAGCTGGATATGGAAAATGACGGTATTATCTGGACCCGGAAAATTGAAAACCCCTCTGCCTTTGGTGTGGTAGAAACAGATGCCAATGGTATTGTGAAGCAATTCTGGGAAAAACCCAAAGAATTCGTTTCGGATGAAGCCATTATCGGGATCTATTATTTCAGGGATGGGGCATATCTCAAAAAAGAACTGCAATCGCTTATTGACAACAAACAGCTCGTAAATGGTGAGTACCAGCTTACCGATGCGCTGACAAATATGAAAAATCAGGGCAGTAAGTTTAAAACAGCCTCGGTAACCCATTGGCTTGATTGCGGTAATAAAGATGCAACGGTGGATACAAACAAAGTTGTACTTGAAATGAGCAAAGCCGAAAAACTTATTTCCGTTGACCTGACCCTTGAGGCTTCTGTGATCCTCGAACCCTGTTTTATCGGCAAAGGCGTCACCATCAGGAATTCAGTTGTAGGTCCTTATGTATCTATTGGCCAAAACAGTACCATTGATTCTTCCATAATAAGCAACAGCATCATCATGGATAATGCCAGAGTATTGAATGCCAACCTGGAAGGAACCATGAATGGCAATTTCAGTGTATATGAAGGCAGGAAAGAATCTTTGAACCTGGGCGATTATTCTGAAGTGAAATAATAAACCGGATGGTATCCCGGTTCGTATGGTAATGGTAGAGAACAATATTTGGCAAAGAGATTGCATTGTGCATGGTAGTTTCGAAAAAAGCATGAAAAACATAACCCTCATATATTTCCTTTTGGCCCTTATCAGCCTAAGTGCCTGTAATACGGGCAAAAAGGTGTCGAAAGACCAGGATTCCGGTGGCAGGTCTTTAAAAAAAGGGCTCTCGGAAATAAAACAGCACCAGTTCGATCAGGATTTTTTTGTTGGCATTGATGAAAAACTGGCAGGAAATTATCAGAATGCCCTCAGGGATTTTGAAGCAGCTGCCAAAACGGATAATAATTCCGCTTCAGCCTATTATGAAATTGCCAATGCAGATGTGGAGCTGAGCAAAATAGATGATGCTGAAAAAGCATCGGAAAGGGCGGTGACACTTGATAAATCTCAAAACAAATGGTATCTGCTCCAGCTTTCAGATATTTATCGCTTCGAGAAGAAATGGGACAAGGCTGCGGGCATCTATCAGAAACTGATAACCAACGAGCCTGATAATCCTGAATATTATTTCAGGCTGGCTGCCATATACGAAGCAGGCAATAACAGCGCAGAAGCCATAAAGGAATATGACAGGATAGATAAAAAATTCGGGCCGAGTGAAGAGGTAGCCCTTCAGAAGCACAAGCTCTATGTAAATGAAGGGAAATATGATAAGGCCGTTGAAATATTAAACAAGCTGATCGAAGATGATCCTGATGAAACCAGCAATTATCAGTTACTTGCAGAAACCTGGCTGAAAGCGGGCAATGAAGCCAAAGCACTCGAAGTGTATAACAACCTGCTGAAGAAAAACCCGGACGACGGACAGTCGCAACTGGCCCTGGCAGAATTCTACTATCAGAAAGGAGACCATACCAATGCATTCGATATGCTGAAAAAAGCATTCGGCAATTCAAAACTTGCCATAGACCAGAAAATAAAGATATTGTATAACGACTACCTGATGCAGCCTAATATTGACAAAGAAGATAAAGATGATGAATATATCCTGGCAAAAACAATGGTGACTGCACATCCGTCAGATGCCAAAGCCCATGCGATATATGGAGACATATTTTATCTGGATAAAAAATATGATTCGGCCAGGATAGAATACCGCAGATCGCTGGAAACCAAAAAGGATATTTTTTCGGTTTGGCAACAATTGCTGCAATGCGATGCAGAATTGAAAGATTACAGATCGCTTGCAGATGAGAGCGAAAAAGCACTGGAACTGTTTCCCAGTCAGCCCATTGTTTATTTTATGGACGGAGTATCTAATCTACAATTGAAAAATTACAAAAAAGCGGCAGAGGTCCTGGAATCAGGATTGAACCAGGTAGCTGATAATAAGGACCTTGAGTTGGAATTCGACAACAATCTTGCAGAAGCTTATTACAGGATGCATGATTATGCAAAATCGGACATGTATTTTGAAAAAGTGCTCGATAAAGACCCTAACAATACTCTGGCGTTGAACAACTATGCCTATTATTTATCAGTACGAAACGAAAGAATGGATAAGGCAGAAGCCATGTCTAAAAAATCGCTGGAAAAAGAACCTCATAATGCCTCCTATCTTGACACTTATGGATGGATACTATACCAGCGCGGCAAGTATGAAGAGGCTGCAAAGTATATTATTCAGTCGCTGGATATCGAAAAAGACAATGCAGAAGTAAATGAGCATTATGGCGATGTGGAATACAAACTCGGCAAGGTAGATACCGCTGTGGAGTACTGGAAAAAAGCAAAGCAATACGGTTCTGATTCGCCGAATCTTGATAAAAAAATCTCAAATCAAAAAATAGTTGAATAGGCCTGCATTCATAGTTTTTGCACTGTTATCATTCGTTCTATCCTCCTGCGGCACTCTAAAGAACAGCCTGAATGCAGTTATTCCCAATCAGCCTCTGGCTACTGACCTGGAATCCTTCCGCAAGATCATGGACACACATTCGGCAAACTATACCTGGCTCACCATCGATGGAGAGGTTGACTATGATGACGGTTCGTCTGAAATAACAGCGGGCATTTCCATCCGCAACCGCAAAGACAGTATCATCTGGGCTTCAGCCAATAAAATGATAGAAGCGGCAAGAATCCTGATCAATAAAGACAGTGCCATGGTGCTTAACCGCCTGCAGCGCAATTATTCTGTGGTTTCTGTTGTTGATTTTGATAAAATGCTGGGCTTGCCCAATCTTAATTTTCAATCGGTACAAAACCTGCTCACAGCAAAACCTCCCTTTGGCATAGACAATAACAGCAGGTTTCAGGTGTTGAAAGAATTTTACCGTATAGAAAACCAGACATCTGTTTACAAGGAAATTATTGAAGTCGACAAATCGACGCTGCGCGTACTGCAATATAAATATGAAAAAAATGCGCACGATTATGTACTCGTCAAATACAGCAATTTTAAAGAGAACAAAGGTGAATATCTTCCGAATTTAATTGACATTGAAATACACAGTCCGGACAAAATTCATATAACTTTGAACGTTAGTGGCTACGGCCTCCCTAAAAATGCGGATGTTCCTTTCGAAATACCTGCGTCCTATACTAAAGCTCAGTAGCATTATCCTGTTTTGTTCTTTGCTTATCATAAGCAGCGAACATTCTAAGGCTCAAAGCCGTGCCGAGCTGGAGCACCAGCGCAGGCAAAAGGAAAAAGACATAGAACAGATTAAAAAGCGGCTTTCTGAAACCGGCAGAAAAGAACGTAAAACCCTTTCTTATCTCAACGACCTCAAAGAACTCATCAGCCAGCGTCAGAGTCTTATCAGCACACTACAGAACCAGCTGAATGCCATTACCATCCACATTGAAGCGGAGAGTGATATTGTAAGTGCACTCGATAATGATGTTGACAATCTGAAAAAAGACTACGCGAAGTTGTTGTACTATATGTACAAAAACCGAAAGTCGGTAAACCTGGTCTCTTTCGTTTTTGCAGCCCATTCTTTCAACGATGCCCTGCGACGCATGGAATTTGTACGGTTTTATACGTCCTATCGCGTTACCCAGGTAGAACTGATAGAAAAAACCGAAGCCTCGCTGGCCAGCAGGATCACCGACCTGAAAGCTGAAGAACAGTCGAAAAAAGAAGTAATTGCAAGCCTGGATGAAGAAGAAAAATCGCTGGAAAGCAATAAGCAGGAGCAAAATGAAGTCATGAAAAAACTCCAGGGTGATGAAAAAAAACTCAGGAGAGAACTTGCCGAACAGCAGCGTGTAGCCAAACAACTTGACAAAGCCATCAGGAATATCATCGCTAAAGAAATAGCTGAGGCAAACCGGAATGCCAGGAAAGAAAACCGGAAAAACCGTGAACCGGAAGAAACAAAAGGCAAAACGCGAAAAAACGCACCAAATGAAGTACTCGCGCCTACCCCTGAAATGGCAGAATTATCTGCCAGGTTTGCCGAAAACAGATCCAGACTTCCATGGCCGGTAGAGAGCGGGGCTATCATTGAACATTTCGGTGTACATGCGCACCCTACCCTTGAAAAAGTAACGGTAAATTGTAATGGTGTCGTGATCAAAACACCGGAAGGTGCCAGAACCAGATGTTTATTTGGCGGAAAGGTAACTGCAGTTATTGCCATACCCGGTGCCAATAATGCAGTGATTGTAAACCACGGCAATTATTTCACGGTTTATTCCAACCTTGCCAGGGTATTTGTGCATAACGGTCAGAAGCTAAGCCTGAAAGAGGAAATAGGGACTGTAGGCATTGATAAAATCACCGGAGAATCTCAGATGGAACTCGAAATCTGGAAAGCACCCGACGAAAAACTCGATCCGGAGAAATGGATATTACGCCGTTGAAGCGTAGCTTCAAAAGAGTGAAAGGTGAGAAGTGAGAAGTAAGAGGTATAGAAAGCACTGACTCTATTCTTGTTTTCACTTCTTACTTTTCACTTCTTACTTCTTACCTTTATTTCTCTAAGGCTCTGTCCATAAACAGCATAAAGGGCTGCATGATCTTATAAATGCTGTCTGCTTTTTTTATCAAATCCGGCATTACAAGTTCTTTATCATCTAAATGTACACTGATGATAAAATCCTTATGTTTCAGATATTCTATTCCCGGATGGTCTTTCGGGTAATCTTTGGGTGCATTCTGCAGGGCATCGCCTTTCAGTACCGGGAAATGTTTTTTAAAATTTTTGTTATTGAGTATCTTCTCAAATTCATCAAGATTATAATCTATTTCCTGACGCACAGCCTTTATCTGCGCCGGCTCCAGCCCATACAGCCCGCCCCCGATAAATGTGGAACCCGGTTCCAGGTGAAAATAATATCCGCTACTGGCGCCCGTAGGGCGGATAAAAAAGCTTAATGTGCTTTTATAGGGACTTTTATCCTTAGAAAACCGGATATCCCTGTTGATGCGCATGGTGCATTTTTTAGGTTCAATTCCCTTCACGCGCTCTTCCCATTTTCCCATATTTTTAAGGATCTCCGCAACCAAAGCAAGTTGATTGGCCCGGGCGGCTTCGTAATCCTTACGGTTTTTCTCAAACCATTCTTTATTATTGTTAGCCTTCAGTTTTTTAAGAAAGTTGAGCGTGGATGGCTGCAGCATATCAATTCATATAGTTTTATGGCTCAAATTTATGAATTCCGATCCAATACTCCGGCGATAATAATCATAGCATCTTCCAGGCAGCACTTATTCCTTAGCCCTGTTTTCCTTATCTTTGCACTTTAATAGAAATCAATTGGGCACCTGTTATATCACCAGAAAAGAACATTTCAACGCCGCACACAGGCTTTATGTAGATAAATGGTCCGAAGAGCGGAATCTCGAGGTTTTCGGCAAGTGCGCCAATAAAAACTGGCATGGACATAATTTTACCTTATTTGTTACCGTAAAAGGTGAACCCGACCCGGATACCGGATTTATTATTGACCTGAAGGACCTGAGTGTCCTCATCAAAGAAAAGATCGTAGACAAACTGGATCATAACAACCTGAATATGGATGTTGATTTTCTGAGAGGGATCATGCCATCGATCGAGAATATTGTTATGGCGATCTGGCAACAATTGGAGCCGCATATCCACGGATGCAAACTTCATTGCATCAAGCTCATAGAAACCGAAAATAATTATGTAGAATATTATGGTTAATTATGAATTACGAATGATAGGATGATAGAATGATAGAATGATAGAATGATAGAATGATAGAATGATAGGATGATAGAATATTATTGAAATACCTCAAATCACAAATTTCAAATTTCAAATTTCAAATTTCAAGTTTCAAATCACATGAAAGCATACATTTTCCCCGGACAGGGTTCTCAGTTCCCAGGCATGGCAAAAGATCTTTATGAAAAATCATGGCGTGCAAAAGATGTTCTGGAGGCTGCCAATGATATTCTTGGTTTCAGAATTACCGATATCATGTTTGAGGGAACAGAAGAGGATCTGAAACAGACCAAAGTAACACAGCCCGCTATATTTCTGCACTCGATAGCACTGGTGAAATCCATTGAAGGAGAATTTTTACCGGATAAAGTTGCAGGCCATTCTCTTGGCGAATTTTCAGCACTTGCGGCAGCCGGTGTTCTTAGTTGGGAAGATGCATTGCGGCTGGTAGCCATCCGGGCCATGGCAATGCAAAAAGCATGCGAAATGGAGCCATCCACCATGGCTGCGATACTGGGGCTTGATGATCATATTGTAGATACCACCTGTCGCGAACTGGATGAGCTTGTTGTAGCCGCAAATTTCAATTCGCCGGGACAGGTTGTAATCTCCGGTACCGTACAAGGCGTAAATGCCGCCTGCGAAGCTTTGAAAGCCAAAGGTGCCAAAAGGGCGATCATCCTCCCAGTTGGCGGTGCCTTCCATTCTCCATTGATGGAACCTGCCCGGGAAGAACTGGCTGCAGCCATCAATGAAGCAAAGTTTTTTGAACCTGTGGGCGTTATTTACCAGAACGTAAATGCAAGGGCAACTTCTGATCCTGAAGAAATTAAAAAGAACCTTATTGCCCAGTTAACTTCGCCGGTGCGCTGGACAGAAACCATAACCCAGATGTATGCCGACGGAGCCACCCATTTTATAGAAGTCGGGCCCGGTAAAGTATTGCAGGGATTGGTGAGAAAGATCACAAACGATGCACAGGTAGAGAGCCTCAATTACAAATCTTAAGCGTTTCAATTTTAGCAAAAACGGTACGCCTGCCTTAAATTCATTATTGCATGTATAGATTTCTTATTAACATTGCATTCTTATGCCCCTGTTAATTTTAAACAAATACGAATTCTATAAATTGCTTGTAATCTCAGCATGCTTATTTCTCATTTTTATTATTTCCGGTTCATGCAAAAAAGAAATTACCACAGGTACCGGAAACGCAAATATTAATTTTTTCGGCGGCCCAACAGATTATGCCACACCCTTTACGATAAATACAAATGATGGAGGGTACCTTGAAACCGGGAATGATGCCGGCAACACCTTCACATATTTATTGAAAATGAATGCCCATGGCGGTATTCAATGGTCAAAAAAATACAAGATCATTAACTGCTCGTCTGCAGTGGAAACACCGGATGCGGGATATATTATTTGCGGCACTGCCTTAAACCCGGCGAATTCTGTTATAATGAAAACAGACGCTTCGGGAGACACTTTATGGATTAAAAACCTGAATATTAACCTTTCAGGCAAATTCAGCTTTTATATACACCCGGGGAAGTTATCTGGAGATGGGGTTGGCTCCTATTATTTATCAGGCTATTATGAAAAAACCGACCATGTTAATATTGACAACTTTTATCTGTTTTTAATCAAGGTGAACGGCAATGGCGCTACCCTATGGGCAGCAAGCTATCTGAATAACAATATTTATAATCCTGCGACTATTTTGAATTTGTTGGTTGATTCAAAAGGCGGGATTGTTTTTGCCTACACGTCAAGCAGCGGGATGTATATGAATAAGGTTGACAGCAGCACCAGAAAAACAACCGCGCATTGCACACTGTTTACACAACCTTCCGGAGCCATTGAGGCTTTTGGCTGCTCGCGTTTGCAGGCAAACCCGGATGGCTCATACCAGACCATCGTTGATGAATCAAATGATCTCGATTCTGCAGGTAATCCGGGGTCGACTTATTATCATCATTTTTACGATTTAACCATCAGCAAAGATCTTAGCAGCCAATCATCAAAGCTTCTTGATTCATTGGCACTTAAGGCAAATTTTTTCGTCCCGTTCCTAACAGAATCTGACGGTGGTATTATTGAAGCAATCCCGACTGTTTATTTCAATCAATTTGGCGGTAAACAGGGTCAATATATTTTCATCATAAAAAATGCCCAAAAGAAAATACTAACGGTAAAATCTTTACCGGGATGGCCATATTATATGAAAATGGACAATTACGGAAATTATTTTATCAGTGGATTGGCTTATGATCCTGCATCAGATGCGAGAGGCACATTCACAGAATACATTGATAAAAACGGGAATATAATTCATTAACCTCATGAGAAGAATCGTATTTCAAGTTCTTCTGTTTTTCTTTGCTTTGGCTGAAACCGGATGCATCAAATTCAGTGCTGCACCCATGGGACTATCTTCCATAAAAGAAATCGGGAATAATTCCTTTGCCTCATTTATATCTGACAATCAAGGCAATATATATGTCTGCGGGAATCGGTATATGTTAAATTATTCTCAGGATTGTGTTATTGTAACCAAAACAGATCCGGAATTAAATGAGATATGGCACAGATCGCTTTATGCAAAAGGGGGCGCAAGTTGTCGTTTTATCCTGAATATCGGGACCAGCTTGTTCATAGGAATTGGAGCTTTAGGCTCAGATACTATATCCCTTATAAAAATGGATCATAATGGACAGCTGAACTGGAAGAAAAATTATCCAATCTCATATACTACAGCAGCCGGTGAAGCAGGCCCCGGACAAAAGATCATGATATTTGGTTCCAGCCTGAATACTAACAATTCTCCAGGCAGTTATGAATTGGATACCGCAGGAAATATTTTATGGAATCATGCCTACTATGCATCAGGCAATGGGAATGACTTTTATAATGGCTCTTTTACGATGGATGGAGGATTTGCATTTGTTGGGGATGTAATAAACAACATGGCCGTGTTTATACCACAAATAACAAAGACAAATGCAAATGGAGATACACTCTGGAGCCGCATAGTTCAAAATACTTTTACCCCCGCTGCAAATACATATAATTTTTTTCAGCAAATACTAGAAACTGTTGATGGGCACCTGATATGCCTGCTTGGTTCATCAGCTGATGCAAACAATTTCCAGATTTTTGTTGTGGTATTTGATAAAAATGGAAATAACCGGAAGATCATTGATCTGAATGAATCTTATTATAGCAGTGGCACAGGAATTACCGGTTTCCCAGTTAATCTCTATCAGGCATCAGATGGCGGCTATTATCTGGGTGGTGTTTCCAAAACAATTGGTATCGCACTGCATCATAATATTTTTATTTCAAAATTTGACTCGGATTTTAACCTGCTCTGGACCAAAAATTATGGTGGAAACAATGATATCATCAACGCCAATATAATTCCTTATGCCAGTGGTGGTTTTGTTGCTGCAGGCACTACCAGTGCCTTCGGCAAAAACTATAATGAAGCTGAAATCCTTCTATTATTAACCGATGAGAATGGGAATATACTGAAGTAAGAAATCAGGGATGGGGAATCAGGCCTGCCCCCGCCTCCCGTAAGATTCGGGATACGGACCGGCGTCAGTCATAATTTTTAATTGAGTTTCTGATTTTCTTTTTATTATTGTCTTTTAAAGTTTTGCAATTGAGAAAATTTGATGCTTTAATTCACACTTTAAGGGTGTCAGTATTCCTTCTGATAACGCTTGTTTTGACAATATCATGTAAAAAGGGTGTTGCGCCAGGTGGCAATAATACCAACATTAGTTTTTATGGCGGACCGGGTGACTATAATATTGTGACCATGATAAGCACGAATGATGGCGGATACCTGGTGTGCGGCAATAATAATATCAATTTGATTCCTTTTTTGTTGAAGTATGATGCAAGAGGCCATTTGCAATGGTCAAATGTATATCCGAATATGCATAGTTGCGTTTCCGTTTTGCAAACACCTGATGGCGGATATGCCATGTACGGGCTTTCTGATACATCAACCACAACTGTTATTGTCCATAAAACCAATGCCTCCGGGAATGTGATATGGCAAGCTGTCTATAGTGATGTTTATGCTTTTTACCCCAGCACCTTCTGTACCGATAACAATGAGAATTATTATGCCTCAGGACAAATAAATGTATATAACCCCAGCCTTGGTACGACCTCGTGGAAAATGTATGTCTTTAAAACAAATGCGAACCAACATGTCTCCTGGTATAAAACATATCCCAATCCCCAACCAAATTATACATACACACCTGTGAATATGATCATAGATAACCAGGGAGTTCTTCTGATAAATATTATCGGGAATAGCGGTGAGCAATTATTAAAAATAGACAGCAATGGCGTTTTTCAAAGGCAGCGAACTATTAATACTTTTAAAAACTTATCATGGATTCAGAATTCATCATTAAAGCAAAATACAGACGGGTCTTACCTGGCAACATTTGATCAGACATCCAATACTTCAAACGGAGGCGCTATTACCTGGCAGTTTTATTATCATGATTTATTTTCAATTTCAATAAGTAACGATCTGAAGCAAAAGACAGTTGTTCATCTTGATTCTATTTACAATATTAATCTTAATACGACAACGCTAACTTCAGGTGCAAAAATGAATATTCCTTTTATTCAGCAAACGAACGGGAATCTGTTCGAAGCAATTCCACTCATATCCTACAATGGATATAGCCAGCAACAGGGGCAGTTTTCTTTTATCCTGAAAAATCCCCAGGGTATGGTTATTCTGAATAAAACCCTGCCGGGATGGCCCTGCAATGTAATACTGGACAAAAGCGGCAACTATTTTATTTGTGGATTGTCCCTGAATCCTGATTCGGATACAAGATGTGTATTCAGTGTGTATATAGACGCCAATGGTAATAATATATATTGATTTATTTTGAAAGGGATTCAGATATATAACGAAAAGGGTTTGGGGAAAATTAAGACAATATTATTTATCCTGCTTTCGGGCAGCAGCCTTATAGATACAGGCTGTATTAAAAACAACAGCGTATCGCAAAGTATCTCTGCCATAAAGGTAATTGGGGACAGGGAAGACAATAATTTTTGCTGGTTTGCTACCGACAAAACAGGCAATATATATACCGTTGAAAACCAGGACAAAGCAATATCAGCCAACGATACTTTATTCGTAATAAAAACGAATCCTGCACTCAACGTTATCTGGCGAAAGCCAGTATTCCAAAAGGGAGGCCTTTCAGGCTTTAGTATTATGGATATAGGCGATGGATTGATCATAAACCTTGGAAACAATATTAGTACTTCTTCTCCCCCATTAATAATAGCCAGAATGGATTATAATGGTAATGTAAAATGGCTGAAAACATTACCTATGCAGGTAGCTGGTTCAGGAGCTTTTGGGCCTCATCAGTCTTGTTGCTTTATGGGAACTAATGCCTCAGGTGCTCCATTTGTATGTGAAATAGATTCGGAAGGAAATATCAATTGGACGCATGCCTATCCTGTTGTCAAATCTTCTCCCGGTCCTGACCAATCCTGTCGTTTCGGGAACTTTACCAGTGATGGTGACATTGTTTTATGTGGCTATAATTTTGAAGTTGATTTGAATGGGTATATACAACAGCAGGCTAAAATAATTAAAACCGATTTTCTTGGCAATGTGCTCTGGCAAGACAGTGTTCCTTATAATTTTATACCCGGAATAATTTCTTCAGTTCAGTTTTTAACGGAAGCTGAAGCACCTGATGGCCATATCGTTTGTACCCTTGGGTCAACTATTGATCAGCAAAATTATCAGACCTATGCTGTTATATATGATAAAGACGGCAAGAACCGGAAAATCATAGATATGAATACGCAATTTTATTTTTCCCCTGTAGGCAATAATGGTGATGAATTTAATTTTTACAGAACTGCTGATAATGGTTATTTTATTGGGGGGATATCCAAAACAAGCGGCACAGAAACCCATTATCAAATATTTATTGCAAAATTTGATGTCAATTTCAACAAGCTCTGGACCAAGACCTATGGCGGCAATTATGATCTGCTGTCAGGTGGTGTAAAACCCTATAATGATGGCGGCTTTTTAATCGGAAGCACTACAGCTGCCTTCGGCATGGGAAAAAACGGGAATGATATTCTGCTTATAAGGACCGATGCCAATGGGAACCTGGTGAAATGAGAAAACAAATAAGCATTAAATAAATTTGTGAAACCGATTTAAATAATTCAATTTTGACTTCCAGTCTTGTTGAGCTCAGAAATTGGACATCTTTATAAAATATAGAAATTATATCCGCGCTATTAGCAGAATATTATTCCCTGCGCTATTGTTTTGTTTTGTTTCCTGCCAAAAAACTGATTCCGGACCTTCATCATCCCAAAACAAAACCAGCACGCCTGATCCCAGAGAAGCGATAACAGGAAATTATGCTGCAATAGATACAATTGTTTTTTGGGGAAACAGGATCAACTCCTCTTATTCCAATTATTATTATACATATAATATAACATTAAGTATTAGCAAAGATCCATCAAATAGCTCCAATATCATTCTAAGCGAAACACCCGGTGGTGACACAAAAACCTGGTATGGAATGAATGTAACCAGTGGTGGAAACACAGAAACCTGTTTCAATATTTCAGACCAGTATTTTACCTCAAAAAAAGGATTAAAATACTATATAATTGGATCTGCTTTTTTTGCAACACCTCCATCAGGTGGGATTTATGATGAATATTTTTATGGTAAAACCATTTCATATCTTGTTACCGGTAATGTGTCTAATTACCTCTACCAGGGGAAAACTGTAGATATGCCTTATACAGAAAAAATTGTGGTGCAGTAAATATGAGCAGTACACCAACACTCAGGCATGCAATTGTATGAATAATGAAATACCTTTACTCCTTATTACTATTTTTCCAGATTCCCATTTGCATCCAGTTTTATGAGCAACATGTTTGCATTAGTACCAGTATGCGCTTTCCCAAAACCATAAGCGCTTCCCCCCAGCATAATACTACCATCTGCTAATTCGAGAACAGAAAATAAATCTGTTTCGCCGGGCATGGTAAAGCTCTTATCCCAGAGTTTATTTCCGTATTTGTCAACCCGCACTACATATGGCTGATTATAGCTTTGCGCACTTACATTATTAGCCAGCCCTCCCGGATTATATATGCCGCAAATGAGATAGCCTCCATCATGACACTGGCACATATTAAGAGGTTGAGTTGACAGATTTTTATTATTATACAGACTTTCTCCCAGCAGCACAAGGTTTGCATCAAACCTGAGAAAAAGGATAGACCCCACACCAATATTCTCATTATTCCTGTAGCCATATATGATAATACCCGAATCGGGACTATTGATAAAAAAATCCTGGTAAATATCGCTGATTCCGGTTGCTGCGCTATCAATGATTTTTGTCTTCAGATATTGCCCTGAAGTAGTCCCTACATATATCCGGGTGGGCGCATTAAAATTTGAATTAAAATTTAGAATTTTTGTTCCAAACACTTTAAACGCGCCGGATTTTGTAGTACCTATAGGATTAATGTTTAAAGTCTTGCCATATTTGTAGGTGGTATCAGGGTAGGTATATCTGTCAACAAATTTATGTGAAACATTATAAAAGTCAAGATAACTTATAGAATGTGCAGCTGTTGCGCTACCGTTTGACAGCCCCAGGATATATTCTTTTTTTGAATCAGCATATATGGTATTTGATTGCGAACCCATGCTGACAGAATCGTGCACATCCCATAAAAATTTCCCGGTACTGTCAATAAGCATGAATTTGCCAACAGGTCCGTTGTCGCATAAATAGGTACCATTATGCATGGATCTGATTTCCAGAAATGTATTGTGATTGTACCTGTTGAATGTATCAGGAAGAAGGATCAATTTGTGGGAAATAAGATTCCCTTTCAGGTCAGTTCTCATTACGAATACATTGGTATTTTCTGATCCGATAATGAGCAATTGGTTTGAAGAGACCTGTTCAATATAAACGGCAGACATAAAAGAATTATTAAACCCATATTCTTTCATGGAAGTCTGGTTAGAATTCAATCCCGATTTATTACATCCTGAGAAGAAACTCAAAGATATAAGGAAGACAATTCCAGCTGCTATTTTATTATTTAGATGCATCTATTACATTCCCGTTTTTGTCTATGAACATCAGGCCAAAGTTATATCCTTTGCTGTTGATACTTTCCAGGAATTGAAGCCAGAGTGCGGTACCTGCTGCACATGGGAATGCATCTGTACCCAGCACAGTGTACCCGGAAATAGCATATTCATGATCGCTGATGACATTTCCGGAAGCATCCAGGTCCATAACAAAAGGGCCATTTGTAGTATAAGTAGTTCCGGTGATATAATAGCCCCCATTGCCATCTTTGGTCAGGCCATTCAGATTTGCAAGATCCGCTTCCTTATAGTGTTTATACCATAAAATATTTCCAGAAAAGTCTGTCTGATATACAATAAGGGTATTTTTGGATGGAATATAGCCGTACCCGCCATAAGCGAATAAAATACCATTGTTGTTGGGAATAATATTTCCTGTATAAACATTGGCCAGCCCCATGTTGGTATATACCTGAGCATTGATCTGGTTTCCGTTCGGGTAAATAAAAACATTTGATGGATAAAAATACCCGGTCTGACCTGCAATAGCCGATTGGTCAACTGCTCCGGAAAGGCATATCACATTTGAGGGTAAGATGCAAATACTATTAAGAGTACCCACATAGCGGCTGGTCTGGTATGTATTCTGCCAGAGTATTTTGCCATTTTGATCGGTTTTTACAGCATACATCTGAAGATTGTAAGCGCCTTTATATACGGTGCTGGGAAAATTTCCGGTTCCCGCTGCAATATAACCATGATCGGATGTCTCGGTAACGTCCGAAAATAAGCTGCCAGAAGTATCGCCATAGGTTTTTTGCCATTGTACATTGCCGCCCGCATCGGTTTTGAGCAGATAAGCCTGGTTATAAAATGTCCTGGTAACAGAGTTATTTACAGTACTGGCTGCGCCACCTACGGCAATATATCCACCATCAGAAGTCTGCCTTACATTTATCAGCTGCGCTGTGAGGGCATATTCTTTCTGCCATTGAATATTACCTTTAGCGTCTGTTTTCATTAAAAAGGCATAATGCTTTCCTGAAGTATCCAAAGCCACATCACCACAAACCACATAGCCCCCGTCAGACGATTGAATCATGTTGTTTATGACTGTGCCCAAACCAATCCGGTAAAGCCTGATTGCTGATGAACTAATGTTTTTCGCGGGATTTATGGTCGTTTTCATGCACCCGCTCATCATTCCAGAAAAAGCAATTACGAAAAATACTAATTTTATGATCCGGGTCATGTTTTGCAAATGTGCTAACTATCGGTGAATACTGCAAGAAATATTAAAATAAAAAACAAAAACTAAAATTCTGATTGATAAGGTTTTTTAGTTACAACTGCTGAAAACGAATAGCATTGTTATAGAAAAGCGACAGTTAAATCTCTTTAAACGTATCCTGTTGCATCCCTTCTGTATGGGCGAAGTAATTTAATTATTCATTATTGCTCCCACGAAACTTCCTGTTCATAATTCGTAATTTTCCTCTTATCTTCGGCCTGTGAAAGCGTACCTAGATTTACTTAGAGATGTCCTGGATACAGGTACCCAAAAAACCGACCGTACCGGCACAGGAACCATCAGTGTTTTCGGGCGGCAACTGCGTTTTAACCTTGAACAAGGTTTCCCCCTGGTAACTACCAAAAAAGTACATACCCGCTCTATCATATATGAACTATTGTGGTTCCTGAAAGGTGATACCAATATAAAATACCTGAAAGATAATGGCGTAAGTATCTGGGACGAATGGGCCAATGAAAACGGGGATCTAGGCCCTGTATATGGATACCAATGGCGCTCATGGCCGGATTATCATCAGGGACATATAGACCAGGTGAGCCAGCTCATCCATACGCTTAAGAAAAGCCCCGATTCGCGCCGGATGATTATCTCGGCATGGAATGTAGCCCAGGTAAACCAGATGGCCCTGGCGCCCTGCCATTGCATGTTCCAGTTCTATATGGCTGATGGCAAGCTCAGCTGCCAGCTCTACCAGCGCAGTGCTGATCTTTTTCTGGGGGTGCCTTTTAATATTGCATCCTATGCCTTGCTTACGATGATGATAGCGCAGGTATGCGACCTGAAACCCGGCGAATTTGTACATACTTTTGGCGACGCGCATATTTATCTCAATCATATGGACCAGGTAAATCTGCAACTGAGCCGCGAACCCAGAGCCTTGCCGGTCATGAAAATAAATCCCGATATAAAAGACATTTTCGGTTTTGACTATGAAGATTTTACGCTCGAAGATTACAATCCATACCCGGGTATCAAAGCGCCGGTAGCTGTATAGCGATACGTTTCACCTGAAAATTTTATATGCGGACAAAATTTTGTTGTATTTTCAACTTTTTCCACTAATTTGGCAGTCTAAAAAATAATAAAATGAAAAAGTTACTCTTTATGATAGCCGGAACGGCAATCCTTATTTCAGGCTGCAAACCCAAATCCAGTACACCCAGTAACAACAATAATACAACACCAAAGAATCCAATAGCCTGCTTTTCTATAAACAAAAATCTGCTTGATTCCGGAGAAACACTTGTTACCACAAACTGCAGTACCAATGCTGCGTCATACAACTGGAATTTCGGTCTGGGTATTACAAGTTCCTCAACACAGACTGCCCCTTCTTATACATATTTTAAAGGCACTGCACCCAAAAGAGGAACCGCTTATACAGTGGCTCTTATTGCATATAATGCAGACGGTTCGGTTCAAAATCAAAAAGACACCAGTATTAAAATTGGTTTCCGCAAAATAGATTCTATGGTACTGGTTAAAGTTCCCGGACATACTTTTGTTGATACAACTGTTTTTATCCAATTGCTTAATGGTGGTGCAGCTTCACAATCGACTATATCATCTCCTCAGGTAACAATACATGGATTGCCATATACCTTCCAGATGGATAAAATTGTAACACCTTTCCCGATTGTTATAGATCATGCCAAATATAATAATGATGGCATTTGGAAAGGACGCATTTATGCCAATAATGTGGCTAAATTATCTTTTGGTCTTAACCAGGCTGCTCCGATTTTCTTTTCCAGAGGTTTAAATGCAAGCCCTATTAAAATTACAGATGGTGGATGTGAAATAGATGTATACTATTCTCTTGTAACGTCTGACTAGAATTTATTTGTTAAGATAAATGATTTCAAAAAAGCCGGGAAATGAACCAGATTTCCCGGCTTTTTTTACGCTGGCCTTTATTAAATTTACAGAATAATCAAATATGCCGGTTTTCTAAACAGAAGCTGTTTTCGAATCTGGGCATGTTGAAAGATTTGAATGATTGACCATTATAAAATAAAAGTTTAGTTTTGTTTTACAAATTAGAACAACATGAATAAAATTTACATTTTGCTGATATCATCCATGATGGTATTGAATTTTTATGGTTTTGGCCAAACCACGCGTTCGGCCTCGGTGCTTTTGCATGAAACTTTTGAATCAAACAGTACAACCCTGGGCAGCTGGACATCAACCACATCGCCCACATGCGTTTCTGATAAGTGGTACACACAAAACAAAAGCGGTAATGGTGCAATCTTGTCGTCAGGATATGAACAATATCCAAGTGCTTCTGCTGCGTCAGGATGTTATGCCAATCTGGTAACTCCTGTATTTACAATAACCCCTATCGATAAAAATGACAGCATTTCAGTGAGCTTTTATATGGGGAGATTTGTTACTTCAAGTACTGATTATCTTAGTGTGAGCATTATGGATGAGAATAACAGTCCCGTATTCGGACCTTATACCGTTTTTGTCAGCAATACTAAAAATCCAACATCATCTGCCGGCTGGAATCAACTCACCTGGAATATCGGTTATAATAACAGCATCGCTTCAAATCTTTCCACCAAAGGTTTTAAAGTTGGATTCACAGCTGTGAGTGCGCATGGTGTGGATATATTGATGGATGAAGTAAAAATTTCACATACCTATACGCATAATGCAGCTATAGCACCGGTGGTTAGCAATCACAATTATTTTACATGCTATCCAAACCCTGCCCACAATAGTATAAACCTGCATTTCAATGAATCGCTGGCTGAAATTTCAACCTTGAACGTCTATAATCTAAATGGGAAACTGGTCATAGCCAGATCTATTGCGGCAGGCACATCAGAAACCACATTAGATATCAATTCGCTATGGAGTGGACTTTATATCCTGGAACTAAAAAATAATGCTATTGTAAGCAGACAGGAAATTATGGTGAAGTAGATTTCAATGATCATTGATCATTTTTAGCTTGACCCTGCTTACAAGGTATTGATTCATTGAAACCTGGTGGGTTGTAGCGGATTCGAACCGTTGACCCCCGCCCTGTCAAGGCGGTGCTCTAAACCAACTGAGCTAACAACCCAATATGAATTATGAATTACGAATTATGAATTATCCCAAAGGGATCGCTTTGCGACGAATTATAAATTATGAGTGCTTGCAATTGATCCCCGCAATGTTTTTTGTATTGATCCTATTATTTTTAAAAGCTCTTCAATATCCTTTATCAGGCTTTCATTTTGTTCGATTGTTAAGAAATTTGTATCAGTGAGAAGCCTTATCCAATACTGAGTTTCTCTTGTCTCTTTATATGCAATTGTCATTTTTGCATAAAAGTCTTTATCTGTTTGAGCTCCTATGGCTTCTTCGATATTTGCCCCAATGGATGTTCCTGAACGAAGTAACTGCTTGCTGAGTATGAACTCTTTCTTCTGCTCTGATAAATGCTTGTAAACATTCACAATTCTTATCGCAAAAGCATAACTTTTTATCTGTACGATATTATCCTTTTTCACCTAATGGACAAAATTCGTAATTCGTAATTCGTAATTCGTAATTAATTAAAGCGATTGCAGCTGGCTTGTGTCAACCTTCATCTTTTTGATGACTTTTACGGTCATTTTCACATCAGTAAGAGGGCGGTTGTTGGCACCATCAGTAGGTACGGCCACAATTTTTTCAGCCACATCCATTCCCGATATTACTTCGCCAAATACTGTATAATTGTTATCCAGGAAATGGGTCCCATTCGGGTTGACAACAATATAGAATTGCGAGCCGCTCGATTTTTTCTGTGGATTTACCTGATCCGGCTCCCGTGCTGCTGCTACGGCGCCATATTTATGTGTCAACTTAGGATTAAATTCAGCAGGAATCTCATATCCCGGCCCACCCTGACCATCATTTGTTGGGTCATTATCCTTTGAGTTCGGGTCACCGCCCTGGATCACAAAGTTTTTAATAACCCTGTGAAAGGTGGTGCTGTCATAAAATTTATTATTGGCAAGCTTCAGGAAGTTTGCTTTATGCTGCGGCGTAGCATCGTATAGATAGATGACAATTTTGCCAAAATCGGTTTCAATTTCTACAAGGTTATTTACCTCAGTGGTATTAAAACTCCCGAAACTACATCCCAGAAAAAGAATTCCTAATAATATAAGTGCTGTTTTCATATATGATTTTAGAAGGTTGTTGAATCCAGTTCTGATTTTTTATGCATATCAATGGCAATTGGGGTCGCCACAAAGATGGATGAATAAGTCCCGATAACAATACCGATCAACATGGCAAATGAAAATCCGCGAATGATATGCCCGCCGAAAATGAACAGGATCAATACAACCATGAATACTGTAAATGAGGTAATCAATGTTCTGTTCAATGTTCGGTTGATGGCCGCGTTTACAGTTGGGATCATCGGGCTGCGTTTGTTGTTGCGCAGGTATTCCCTGATCCTGTCGAACACAACCACGGTATCGTTTGTAGAATAACCCGCCACCGTAAGCAGTGCTGCAATAACAGCCTGGTCAACATCGGTAAATGGCAGCCAGTCTTTAAATATCGAGAAGAAGGTAAGTACAAACAAGGTATCGTGCGCCAGGGCCACGGTAGCACCCAGTGCAAACTGCCAGCGTTTGAATCGGATGGCGATATAGATAAACACCACCAGCATACCGAAGAAAATGGAAGAAAATGCCGAATTCTTAATATCCTGGGCTATGGTTGAGCCTACTTTTTGTGAACTTTCTATGGTGGCATTGTCATTAAGCGGTGCAAGACCTGCAAGCAGTTTTGCTTTTACATCATTATCTGCCTGGTCGCTGTTCTGGTCAGCCAGGTAGTCGGTAATAATGTTCAGTTTATCATTAGAACCGAATGTTTTGATCTCAGGCTCATGTCCGAAAGATTTTTTCAGAATGGAGCGCACATCTTCTGTATTTACCCCTTTATTGAAGGAAACCACATAAGAACGACCGCCCTTGAACTCAACGCCATAGTTCAGTCCGTTGATAAACAAGGATACGATACCGATAGCGATGGTGATACCTGAGAACCAGTATGCAATGCGCCTTTTGCCGATAAAGTCGAAATTGATGTTATTGAAGAGGTTGCTGGTAAAACTTCTTGAGAAGTTGATCACCTTGTCTTTGGCAAGCATCCATTCGAAAATCAATCTCGATATAAGGATAGATGAGAACAAAGAGGTAAGGATACCGATAACCAGTACTACCGCGAAACCATATACCGGTCCTGAACCGAAGGCCATCAGGATAATACCGATAAGCAATGTGGTAATGTTACCGTCTATGATGGAAGACATGGCATGCTTGTAACCATCGGCAATAGCGATCCGCAGGCTTTTGCCGTGCCCGAGCTCTTCCCGGATACGTTCATATATAAGTACGTTGGCATCCACCGCCATGGCAAGGGTCAATACGATACCGGCCATACCAGGAAGTGTAAGTGATGCTTCGAGGGAGGTAAGGATACCTACAATGAAGAAGATATTGATGATCAATGCGAGGTTGGCTACCCATCCGGCACGGTTATAATACAAGATCATGAACAAGGTAATGGCCAGGATACCGATAAGCAATGATGCAAGACCACTATTGATGGATTGCTGACCCAAAGATGGCCCGATAACGGCTTCATCCACGATATCCAGTTCTACAGGCAGTTTACCTGAAGTAAGGATGTTGGCAAGGTCTTTTGCATCTTCTGCCGTAAAGTTTCCTGATATCTGTGAGTTACCTCCATCGATTTCGTTAATAATATTCGGTGCGCTCTGTACCTGTCCGTCCAGAACAATGGCCACTGCCCTTCCGATATTTCTTTTGGTGATCTGTGCCCAGTCGGCAGCGCCCTTAGAGTTCATCTGCATGTCAACCACATAACCATTGGTTTTTGGGTCAACGTCCTGGCGGGCATCTGTTACCACATCCCCATACAATACAGCCTGGTGGCCTATTTCAGTACCTTTCAAGGCATATAATTGCAGATAATCTGAGGTTCCTTCCGGTTTGGCATCCCAGGCAAAAATAATTTGCGGAGGCAATACATTGCGTACGGCAGGCAGTTTCAGCAACTGGTTCACACTGGCTGTATCGCCTATTTTTACGGTTCCTATTACAGGGCGTTTGGCGGCATTAGAGTCGCCCATGGTATGCAGGGCAGTATATAAAGGATGCTCAGGATTGTCTTCCTTGGCCTTTTTGCCCTTACCTTTTGCGGTATCTTTTTTAGATTTCGCAAGGCTGGTATCTGCTTTTTTGGACGTATCGGCACTGGCCAGCGAAGCAGTATCTTTATTATCTGTTTTGCTGGAATCAGCGGCAGAACTGCTCAATAACGGATTGCCGCCATTGGCCGTATCAGCAGCCAGCGGATTGCTTTTGTCTTTGGCTTTGGTTTTTTTCTGGGTAAGCTGATAGGTATAAAGGGCGTTATCGGCTTCATTCAGGAACTGTGCGATATCGAGAAGGCGGTAACTTTCATAAAATTCCAGTTTCGCAGGTTTTTTAAGGATGTTACGCACACGTTCAGGGTTGTTGGCACCAGGAAGCTCTACGATGATACGGCCTGTATTGCGGTCGATACTGGTATTGGGCTGGGTTACCCCGAATTTATCGATACGGGTAGTGATAACTTTATAGGTACGGTCGAGGGCCACATTGTCCTGGTCTTTCAGGAATTTCATTACGTCTTCATTACTGGAAGTAAATGAAACATGGTCTTTATTGCTCAAAGTAGCAAAAAACGAATGCAGCTGTACATTAGGATCTGCTTTTTTGATGTCTTCATAAAACAGGTCGATATAGTTTCGCTGGGTTTTTATCTTGTCTTCTTTGGCCTGTGCCAGTGCTTTTACAAATACCGGGTTGCTGTTGGTATCAGCCAATTGGCGCAGCAGTTTGTCTTCAGCCACCTCAAGGGTTACGTGCATACCCCCGCGGAGGTCAAGACCCAGGTTCAGTTCGCGCTCTTTTACATCCAGGTAGTTGTATTTGTACACAAGGATGTTGTAAACCGGCATGCGCGACAAAGAATCGGTATAATGCAGCTTGACGGAATCATAGATCTGGTTTTTCCGGGAAGGATTTGAAGCTGAGAGGGTATTTGCTATACGGGTTGCGAAAGTGTCAGCCTTTTTATCCCAATAGTTGGCCACAAAGGTGAACGACAACTGGAACAGACAAACAATAGCCAGCGCAATGGCAAAAAAACGAACGGCGCCTTTACTTTTCATATATTCTGAACGGTTTTTTTATACTCCCGGAGGGATGGTATGTCATTTACATTTAAAAATCGAAGGGCAAAGATAGGTTTTTTTTGATTTTTGGTAGCGTTGGGCATTAACTTATTGTGATTTGGGGTGAATCGTCAGATTTGACAACTTTTTGAAAGTTGTCAAATCAAGTAATTTCCCCATACGCCTGTCCATGGTCGGGGACGCTAACCTGGGATAAAAATCCCGAAATGCGCAAATGAATGGTACAGACATATCCGGAAGAATGGGGTCAGGACTTGTTGGTGACAACACCAACAAGGGCGGGACTACAAATCAATGGCGACCTGAGGTCTACGCGCATGCAAATCCAGTTTTAAAGCGGCCATTTAACAGGTCGCTCCCATGGAGCTAAAAAACGTTTGTTATTGATTTTCTACAAACAGCAGGCTCCTATGGAGCCGTTTTTCTGAATTATAGCCGCCTCCGCTCGCATCTTGCGAGTGGATATATCCCCGGCCTCTGGCCGATAATCGGCGGGACGCCGGAATATCTTCACTCGCCAGAGGCGAAGCGAAGGCTAAAAAACAATTTATCTTCCCCTCAGGGTCTCCCGCGGTACCATTTTGCTGAACCACAAATCAATGGGGAACCTGAGGTCTAAGCGCACGCAATTCCTGTTTTAGCGTGGCTCATTTAACAGGTCGCTCCCCTGGAGCTAAAAAATATTTGTTATCGCATTTCTACAAACAGTGGGCTCCACAGGAGCTGTTTTTCTGAGCCATCTAAAAAAGTAAAACATTTTCAAAAATATTTTCGCTTATAACGGATTGAAATAATTCAAGTTGAAAATTATTTTTTAAAAGTATCCACCCACCTGGGCCGTTCGCTATATTATATAATTAAAAACAATTATGCCCGCCCCTGCCCAGCTTCACCGTTCGGACGGGCGTACCGAATGGGTACATTCGGGCGGGAATTACGAATCCAAAGGCACACGAAGCAATTATGAATTTGGCTGGCGCTAGAAAATCATGTTAACCCCATTAATCCCATAAATCCCCGTTCAGACAATTATTCAGATATGAAATCACCATACCGTATACATATATTACGAACACTCAAAGTCTTGACAATGAATAAAATATATCAATATAAAATTGAAAGTGTTCAGGTTTTGCACAAAATGCACACCCTATTGAACACTTATGCAATTGATTATAAATGTTTTAACAGATAATACTTAAAAAAAACAATAAAATGGCTGCTCTGGTGTACACGTATCCCATCTCCCTCTCAACAGTTTATACGGTTGGGGATATATGCAAAAAATGGTACAGGTGCGCAACGGGCCAAATAGAAATTTTTTCTATCTTTGCAGCCCATATTTTTCGCGGATGTGGTGAAATTGGTAGACACGCACGTTTCAGAGGCGTGTGTCGCAAGACTTGTGGGTTCGAGTCCCACCATCCGCACTCCTTCTATTTCAATCTATTCGTAGATAAACTTCTCTTCAAATTTGTAGAACTCGTTTTTGAGTTCGTTAAATTTGGTTTTGAATGCCCTTATCTGCTTATCCATATCCTGGTGCTGTTGCAGTTTATGGTCGCTTTGTGTATCAGCCAGCGATTTGTCGTGTGCGGTGATATTTTTTGCCATTCTGTCAAATTCTTCCTGCATGCTGTCGAACCTGCTTTGAAACTCTTCCATTTTTTCAGTATCAGGTCCCAGCTTTATGCCATCTACCAATCGAAGCAGCACGCGGCTGTAATAGATCAGTTCATTATGCCAGTTGGTTACTTCCTGCAACCATTCGTGATGATCTTCGTGCAGGCTTTCGATGCTTTTATTTTCCATGTTCATGTAATTTTTAAAGTAAAAAAGTTATGTCCGGTTCCTTGCTTATTCGGATATTCGCATTTCCAAATAACGAAACAAAATTAAGATGATTTTACATCAATTTGAAGCAAAAGGCTTATCTCATTTTTCTTATGCCGTTGGCGATGCCGCCAGTGGTGAAATTGCCATCATAGATCCTGAAAGGGATGTGCAGACCTATCTGTCTTATGCTGCACAGCATGGCCTGAAGATAAAATACATCCTTGAAACACATATTCATGCCGATTTTGCCTCCGGGGCAAAGGAACTGGGACAGGTTACCGGCGCCGAATTGCTCCTCTCATCTTACGATCAGGGACAAAAATTTGTGTACCGGTTTCCACATACCCCTGTAAAAGACGGGGATGTGTACCATGTAGGCAAAGTAAAAATGGAAGTTTTGCATACACCGGGGCATACCCCTGAACATATTTCTTTCCTGGTATACGACCACGAAACCCCGGGTGTGGAACCGGAAGCCTTGTTTTCGGGCGATTGTCTGTTTATCGGATCTGTAGGCCGGCCTGATCTGCTGGGCGAGGATGATAAAATTCCCCTGGCCAGAATGCAGTTTCATTCCATTACTGAAAAACTTAAAAACCTGCCTGATGCCCTCAAAATTTATCCTGCACATGGTGCCGGTTCGTTATGTGGTGCCGGGATGAGCAAAGCATTATCATCGGTGATGAGCGATGAACGCATGTTCAACCCTTACATGCAAAACCTGAGCGAAGCCGAATTTGTGGACAGGCTACTGGGTAATGTGCCGCCATTCCCTGAATATTATCTGCGCATGAAACGCATAGATTCTGAAGGACCTGATATCCTGAACGGTTTGCCCGAACCCCAGCCGATGAGCCCGGAAGAGTTTCTGAAAGTGGTAGAGAAAAAAGAGATCATTGTTGACCTGCGCCATCCCCTCACTTATGGAGGCGGACATATTGAAGGTGCCATAAATATCGGCATGGGCGACCAGCTGGGTTTCTGGGGTGCCTGGTTTATTCCATACGATAAGCCCATTTATCTGGTGCTGGATGATGCATCTAAGCTGCAAGGATATGTGCGCGACCTGGTAAGGGTAGGGCTCGACAATGTGGCCGGGTATCTTGCGCCAAATTTCAGTTCATGGGTCAACAGGGGCAATGATTTCCAGGACCTGCCACAGGCATCGGTTCATGCCATGAAAGACCTGGCCGAATTCGGGGAAAAGATGACCATCATAGATGTAAGAACAGATAGTGAATATGAGGAAGGACATATTAAAGGTGCAAAACATATCTATCTGGGTTATCTGCCCAAAAAGCTCAAAGAACTTCCGGGAAAAGAAGATGCGATATTCTGTATTTGCGGCGGCGGCTCAAGATCAAGCCTGGCTGCGAGTGTATTGTTGCAGCATGGTTATGAAAATGTATATAATGTTTTTGGCGGAATGACAGCCTGGAAAGCCGCAGGATACGCCGTAGAAATGGTGAGAAGTGAGAGGTGAGAAGTGAGAAGTGAGAGGTAAGAAGTGAGAAGAATTTCGTTTTGCCTTTGTCTCCGCCCTGATCCCGACTTATTCATGTGGCGGGCCTTATGCTAGTCCGAATCCCGATTCTTTCGGGAGGCGGGCCTTACGCCTTTATTTGAACGATTCCCATGCCTCTAAAAACAATTGAATCTGTAACATTTGGATTGTTTTTTATGGTTTTCCAGGCACGGTACATGCCGGCCGACCAGAATATATCATCAAATACCATAATGCCACCATGGGTATATTTTGGCAGGATAAGGTTAAAATAGTCGATCGTTGCCTGCTCCTGGTGATGGCCGTCTATAAAGGCAAATTCCAGTTGCGAAAGGGATTTCAGATAGGCTGGCAGGGTTTCCTGAAACTTTCCCACTACAATAATTACCTGTTTGGCCATGTTCAGTTCGTTGATATTCTGAACCGCGATTTTTGCCCTGTCGGGAGACCCTTCAAAACTGGAAAGCATGCCATTCCCGTTTTGCCTGAGGGCCATTCCCATATAAGCCGCTGAAATACCAAGACAACTCCCCAGTTCGATACTGTTTCCGGGTTTTATGGTTTTGATGAGTGCATAAAGAAAGCGGCAGGCAGCCTCGCTTTTGCTCATGATCCTGCATATATCAGCTATTTTTTCTGATTTTGCCGTTTTGGACAGGATATTGGAACCCTGCCCGAATTCTGTAACTGGAATATGCGCTGTGCTCTGAAGCCATTTGCGGCGGATGGTTTCTATGGCAGCCATTTCTGATTTTTCAGTGTCGGGGTATTGTATTTTGAAATAGGTAGCCAGAGCCCTGTTGAGACTATTCTCCGTTTGGCCTGAAAAAGACTTTAGGATTGCTGGAAAATAACGCAGTTCCGCCAAAAGATACCTGAAAACAAGTCCCGGGTTAAACGAGGACATCAGGCATAAACCCCCATATTGGCAAATTTTTCAATCCGCTGCATGATACGGGTTTCGGGATCCATGGGCAGCAGTTCTTTGAGGTGCTTTTTAATCTCCAGTTTTACTGTGCTGAATATTTTTTCAGGATCGTTGTGGGCACCGCCCATGGGTTCTTTAATAATGCCGTCGATAAGTCCCTGCTTGAGCATTTTATCTGAGGTAAGCTGTAAGGCTTCTGCAGCCTGTTCTTTAAAATCCCAGGAGCGCCACAATATGGATGAGCATGATTCGGGCGAAATAACCGAATACCAGGTATATTCCAGCATCAGCACTTTATCGCCTACACCAATACCAAGGGCACCACCTGAAGCACCTTCGCCAATGATAATACAGATGACGGGTACTTTAAGTACAGCCATTTCCCGCAGGTTCATTGCGATGGCTTCTCCCTGGCCGCGCTCTTCGGCTTCAAGGCCGGGCGAGGCCCCGGGGGTATCTATAAATGTGATAATGGGTACATTAAATTTCTCTGCAAGCTTCATCAGGCGCAAGGCTTTGCGGTAGCCTTCAGGATTTGGCATCCCGAAATTGCGAAACTGACGGCTTTTGGTATTGCGGCCTTTCTGTATCCCTATCACCATTACCGGCTGCCCATCTATAGAAGCAAAACCGCCTACCATGGCTTTGTCGTCTTTCACATTCCGGTCGCCATGCATTTCTATAAAGTTCTGCGTGATATTCTGGATATAATCCAGCGTATAGGGCCGTTCGGGGTGGCGCGAGATCTGTACCTTTTGCCATCCGCTTAGGTTGCTATAGAGCTCTTTTTTCAGTTTTTCGATCGTGGCAGCAAATTCGTCGAGGGTCTGGTTTTTGGCGCCATTTTTTACACCTGTGGCCGACGACTCCCTGGCCTTTTCCAACTGCTTTTCAAGTTCGTAAACTTCTTTTTCAAAATCTAATACAACCATGTTTTTAAAATAATTGGAGAACAAAGATAATAGAATCTATGAGAATTACCATAAACCAGAAGCAGTACATGAAGTATAAATCTCAATAAATCTATAAGAATGAACAGAATGGGCCTGCTTTGTCAGAGCCGTTATAAACCGGTAAAAAACCTATCTCACATCAAAATTCAATACCCCATCCGGGAAATCGTATATGAATTTTCGATAGTCTATGGTAAGCTCTTCGCCTTTATGTACTTCCCGGATGGTTTTTATTTTTGTGTCCACTCCAGAAACCGGAGCAAAGCCAATGGAATTTGGTTCATTGGCATGATTGCAGAACCGGGCATTATCCACATAGAGCCAATATTCGTCTTTATCGTTTTTTACGCCATATTTTTTGACAAAACTTCTTTGAATTTCTCCAAGTTGCGCATATTGCTCCGGGCCAACAATCTTATCCATATCATCATCCCAAACCCACCATATCTGCCCTGCTTTGAGGTCCTCTCCAGCCAAAATTCCGATGCCTTTTCCCGGTATTTCTTTGAGTATTGTTTTTATAAGCAGCATATATTTTAGTTTTTGGGGATGCAAAAATATTGGAAAAATAAAAATGAAGATTCCTGCAATACCCGGTTCATTTCAAACCATCTAATGAATTTGCTAAACTTATGTTCTTTAAAAAACGCTGGATATTCATTTTAGAAGATCATTTATAAAATCGAACAACAGCAAAACGTAAATGATAATAGAATATTTATAATCTGCCCCACCCTTGGCTATAGCATCTTCGTAAATGAAGATAGAACAATAATAAGGGGTAATAATAAGATGACCAGGGTATTTAAATATGGGATTATCGGTTTTTTTGCAGTATTTGGTTTTGTTACATGCAAACACAAACCGGATGTGATTCCCAGCCAGCCGGTAGTTGCAGATACTACCCACAAACCATCTCCGGTGACTACTACCTGCAGTCCGGATACAGTATATTTTACCAACACCATACTGCCCATGATCGTTTCTAACTGTGCCAAAGCCGGATGTCACGATGCCATAAGCAGCGTAGAAGGATTAAACCTTACCAGTTATGCAAATATAATGAGGCTTGTAAGAGCAGGCAGCCCCGGAAGCAGCAGACTATATACTGTAATGTCCTCATCAAGAGAAGTAATGCCGCCCAGTGGGAAGCTTAGCCAGGCCGAACTTGACCTGCTGAGCAAATGGATCACACAAGGGGCAAAAAACAATACCTGTACCGATGGATCAGGTACTTGCGATTCGGTAAATGTTTCCTATACAAACTCTTTGGTGCCTATAATAAACACCTATTGCAAAGGATGTCATAATTCATCAACATTGTCCGGAAGTGTAAACCTGGATAATTATAATGGGGTTTTAACGGTAGCGAATAATGGCCAGCTTATGGGGGGCTTAACAGGGAAACTTTCTGCCATGCCGAAATACGGTGCGTCATTATCGCCCTGCGATATTGCCTTGTTTCGCAACTGGATAAAAGAAGGCGCCAAAAACAACTAAAGAACTCATTCCGGGGGCTAAATACATGGAAATGCAAATACAGGGTATTATGGAATCATGGTCCCGTTTATCTGTATTAAATTTGACCCATAAAATCATAAATCCAATCGATGTTTAAATATTCATTCATTGCTATTGCTGTATCTATCCTGTTTCTAAGTTCGTGTACCACTACAAAAAACGGAGACAGGTTATCTTATAATACTTCAAATAGGTTTGAAACCAGGCAGGCTCTGAATAATGCGGATGCCGGAGCAAAACAGTTAGTCGAGCACAAGATGAGCCGGGTGGTACCGGATATAGCAGGCATAGAAACCGGGTCAGCGCTCTGTAATAATTCCCATAAAACAGTGCGTTGGGCTGCACACAATATTGGTATAAAGCATATTCTCCATAAAAGCACCATCTATGCTGCCGTACAGCGGCAGGCCGATCAAATCAATAATATCATCCGCAAGCCCGCATTTGAAAGGCATGCAAGCAGCATCAAAGAAAATACACCCCCCGACTATGGACAGATATCCTCATTTTTCCTGGTTCTGGGCGCACTGGTTATCATCGCAGCTGCGTTGATCAATCCGGCACTGTTGCTCACCCTTGCTGTTGCCGTAATTTGTCTTTTGTTGTTTCTGGCCGGTATAGCCTCCTTTTTCTTCTGGCTTAGAAAAATAAAAGATACAATACCATGGGGCATGTCTTATGGCGATTTTGCACTTATTTTTCTGCTGGCAGGTGTGGTAGGGCTGGCATTTGCGCTATGGCTGGTATATTATTTTTCATTTCTACTGGTGGCCGGGGCCATCGTTCTGGGCATATTATGGCTGATCCATTTGAAAGACAAAATAAACCTTCCCGGCGATAAATAAAATAATTAGTAAAGCCTCCAGGCCCATAACCAACTACCAACACAGCGGGTGTTACTATGTTGTTTCCAAAGTTGGTATTAATTCCTGATCCAGTTTAGAAATTTTATCAAATCAACCTCTAAATCTCCTAAAGGAGACTTGCGATTTGAGTTATTTTCACCTTTCCATCAGAGTCTCCGCTAGTACAATGTTTAAAAACGAAATATGCTGATGGGACTCTTATGTTTGCGCCAGAGCGGACATCTGAGAGGCTATTAATAAGTACGGCTTTACAGCACGGGATTGCCACGGTCATGGCTCCCCCTGGTCGCATTCCCTCGCAATGACGCGTTGAAGGAAGTTTGGTGGTCGGTGAACAGATTATTACGCTGCGCTCCATGAACCTTCGGGTTGCCACGGTCATGGCTCCCCCCTGGTCGCATTCCCTCGCAATGACGCGTTGAAGGAAGTTTGGTGGTCGGTGAACAGATTATTACGCTGCGCTCCATAAGCCTTCGGGTTGCCACGGTCATGGCTCCCCCTGGTCGCATTCCCTCGCAATGACGCGTTGAAGGATGTTTGGTGGTCGGTGAACGGGTTGCCACGTCTGCTTCGCTAAATCCATTCCTTGCTCCGATTCCGCAAGGAATGCAATGACAGCTATAAATGACGGCTTTTATTATAATTGATCATTGATCATTGGTATTTGATAAAAAAGTCCATATCTTTGCGAGCTATTTAATAAGACAAGAACTAACAATACGCAGCGATGTATTTGGATACGCAGAAAAAACAAGAGATTTTTACAGAATTCGGTAAGTCAAAAACCGACACAGGCTCGGCAGAAAGCCAGATTGCCCTGTTTTCAACCAGGATCAACCACCTTACGGAACACCTGAAAAAGAACCGCAAGGATTTCAACACACAGCAAAGCCTGCTCAAGCTTGTAGGTAAGAGAAGGCGCCTGCTCAACTACCTCACCCGCGAAGATATTTTCCGCTATCGTGAAATTATCTCCAAGCTGGGAATCAGGAAATAACGATTCGCATCCATATAAAAGGCGGTTACATGTAATCGCCTTTTTTGCTTTTTTACATATATTTACTTCTCCTTAATTTTCGCTTTACAGATGGAAAAACCACATGTATACTCACAGGTTATCACGCTGGATGATGGCCGCACTATAACTATTGAAACAGGAAAACTTGCCAAACAGGCTGCCGGTGCAGTTATTGTACGCATGGACGATACCATATTGCTTGCAACGGTTGTTGCCTCCAAAACCCCTAAAGAAGGAATTGATTTTTTGCCCCTGACTGTTGACTACCAGGAAAAATATGCCGCTACAGGACGTTTCCCGGGCGGTTTTTTCAAAAGAGAAACAAGATTGTCTGACACGGAAGTGCTCGTAAGCCGATTGGTAGACCGTGCCATCCGCCCTTTGTTCCCTGATAATTACCACTACGAAACCCAGATCATGATCAGCGTATTATCGGCTGATAAAAATGTGATGCCCGATTCGCTGGTGGGTTTGGCTGCCTCTGCGGCCCTTACCGTATCCAATATCCCGTTCGAAGGCCCTATTTCTGAAGTACGGGTAGCTAAAATTGACGGCAAACTGGTGATAAACCCATATCTGGAAGACATGGAAAAAGCCACCATCGATATTATCGTTTCCGGTTCGGCCAGCGATATCAACATGGTGGAAGGCGAAATGCTGGAAGTAAGCGAGGCTGAAATGCTGGAAGCTATAAAAGCAGGTCATGAAGCCATAAAGAAACAATGCCAGAGCCAGCTTGAATTTCAGGCACAATGCGGTAAACCGAAATTTTCGGTTGAACCGGCCCCTGAGGATGAAGCACTGAAAACAGTGATTCATGAGATGTTTGCAAAGCCGATCTATGATATCGCCATGCGCGGCACCAATAAAGACGAAAGAAGCGAAGCATTTGAAGCTTTGATCACCACATATCTTGAAAGCCTGCCTGAAGACAGCGAGATTGATAAGGCAATGGCCAAGAAATATTTCAGCAAGCTTAAAAAAGAACAGATCCGGAATATGGTTCTTGACGAACGCCGCAGGCTCGATGGCCGGAAACTGAATGAAATCCGCGGAATATGGTGCGAAACCGATGTATTGCCTACGGTGCATGGTTCAGCATTGTTCCAACGAGGCGAAACTCAGGCATTGGCCAGCATTACCCTCGGTACCAAGCTTGATGAGCAGATGATAGATGGGGCACTGTACCAGGGATATTCCAAATTCCTGCTTCATTATAATTTCCCGGGCTTTTCAACCGGTGAAGTAAAACCAAACCGTGCCCCGGCCCGTCGCGAAGTAGGACATGGCAACCTGGCATTAAGAGCCTTAAAACCTGTAATGCCGGAACTGGATGTGAATCCTTATACAGTAAGAATCACTTCAGATGTATTGGAATCAAACGGTTCGTCATCTATGGCAACTGTATGTGCCGGTACACTGGCCATGCTGGATGCGGGGATAAAATTAAAGAAATCCGTTTCCGGTATCGCTATGGGACTTATTTCCGGCGAAAACGGGAAATATGCGATCCTTTCTGATATCCTTGGGGATGAAGATCACCTTGGGGATATGGACTTTAAAGTAACCGGTACTACAGACGGTATCACTGCCTGCCAGATGGACCTCAAAGTAGATGGATTGAGCTATGCTGTGGTTGAAGAAGCATTGGAGCAGGCCAGGCAGGGACGTTTGCATATCCTCGGTATTATGAATGAAGTTCAGCCGCATGCAAGAGAGGATTATAAATCATTTGTACCTAGAATTGAAAGATTCACCGTGGATAAAGAATTCATCGGTGCCATTATCGGTACAGGTGGCAAAGTGATACAGGCCATACAGCGTGAAACCGGAACGGTTATATCCATTGATGAAGTGGATAATATGGGTGTGGTAGAGGTATCATCTCCTGATAAAACAGCTATGGAAGCTGCCATCAACTGGATAAAAGGCATCATTACGGTACCGGAAGCCGGAACAGAATACGACGGAACGGTGAAATCTATCCAGGATTTCGGGGCTTTTGTTGAATTCCTGCCCGGGAAAGAAGGTCTTTTGCATATATCAGAAATAAGTTATGACCGCCTGCCAAGTATGGAAGGGGTGTATCAACCCGGTGATAAGGTTCATGTGAAATTGTTGGAAGTAGATCAGAAAACAGGCAAATTCAGGCTTTCTGTGAAAGCATTGCTTCCAAAACCGGAAGGATATGTAGAGCGCGAACGCGCCCCGAGAAGCAATGATCGTCGCGATGACCGTGGAGGCAGAAGGGATGACCGTGGCCCAAGAAGAGACGACAGAGGCCGTGGCGGCTATGGTGACCGTGATCGCAGAGACGATCGTGGTCATGATAACCGTAACAGTGGACATCATGATGGCCCGCGCAGAGAAGACGCTCCCCGCGACAACAACAATCAGAGCAACAATAATGACCGCCCGCAGCATAATGATGGCGGCGGACAGGAGTAATTAATATTCTATAAGATTTTGACAATCCCGAAAGTTCGGGATTGTCAAATCTATATAACTTTCCTATTTCTCGTAATAAGTTATCCTGTAACTTATTATGCTTCCAGAACCATTATTTCTAAAACTTTCTAAAACCGGATAGCCGTCTTTATTATATTGATATGAAATATTAAAGGTCATGTTGTATCCTGGAACATTATAAGAACTAGTGACAACATTATGAATTGGGGCAATATAATCGTCTCCAAATGATAGTCCGTTAGTGAAAGATTGGGCATAATTATAAATCGGTAGACCACTGTACATAGAATTATCATTATCGTACTTATATTCTGAGCCTGCCACGAATTTCCCATCTTTTTTATTGCCGAATGCAATACAATTTCCAATGCTGTCGTATAAAAATAATGTGTAGCCCAGTAATGAATCTGCTTGATTAAGATCTGCAGTACTGTCAACTCGTTTTTTACTATTGTAACTGATAATAAAATAGTTATATAAACTAAAAGTATGGGTAAGATAATTTACCCTGGATAAGGCATCTTCAGTATTATACGCACAGGTTTGATAACCAATGGTATAAGATACCCCATTTGGGATTTTTGTGGTTATGGTATCTAATTGACCTTTATTGTTATAAGAATATAGATAGATTGTAGAATCAATACTGTTTACCCTATAATTCGAAGGGGCGAAAACAACTTTTTTTATCAGTCTCATCTGTGTATTATAGGTATAGGTTGTGCTATCTGAAATACTTGATGCAAAGGATTTTATATAGTATTTTTTAATAAAAGGGCTATTGTTTTTTGGCCCATTTATCTGCGAGTCTTTCTGGCAACTACTTATGCAAATTGCAAGGAGAAAAAATGCAATTATAGATCTTAAGTTTTGCATACTTAAAATAGGACTTTGATAAAATTCAGTATATATTGTATCCAAATGTACTCAAAATTTTTTCTTATCCATTGTTTCATACAAACTGGCTGCATGATGTATATTTAATTCTATTGGTGCATATGCATGTTATTGTATAAATTTGCATACAAAGCATTTGCTAATTGAATACTACAGAAAGAAATTGCCTGATATCTGTCGTCAGTCCAGTATACATGGCTGAACGCATTGTTGATGAACTGGTACAACGTATCAAATCCGTATTAAGTACCATTACCGAAAACTACGAAATAATCCTTGTAGAAGATGGAGGGGTTGATAATTCCTGGCAAAAAATTGTTGAGAATTGTGAAAAAGATAATCGCATTAAAGGAATTAAACTCAGCCGTAATTTTGGGCAGCACCATGCCATAACCGCCGGGCTTGACTATTGTTCTGGAGAATGGGTGGTAGTAATGGATTGTGATTTACAGGATATGCCTGAAGAAATATCTAAATTATATCATGAAGCCTTAAAAGGGTTTGATATTGTATTTGCCAGAAGGCATCAGCGGGTAGATTCATTTCTCAAGAAACTTACGAACATTCTGTTCTACAAGGTTTTTACATATTTGTCCGGAATTAAGCAGGACAGGACCATCTCAAATTTTGGGATTTTTAATAAACGTGTTATCCAGGAAATAAATAAGATACGGGAACCCATGAGAGGATTTTCTCAAATGGCGCGCTGGGTTGGTTTCCAAAAATCGTATGTTGATGTTACACATGGTCAACGCTTTGAAGGTAAATCCACGTATAGTTTCGCAAAACTTATTAACCTGGGTTTGGATATTGCCATTGCGTACACCGACAAGCCCTTACGGATTGTTGTAAACATAGGAATACTGGTTTCCTGTTTTTCACTTTTTTTTGTAATTTATTGCTTTATAGCCTATTTTTCAGGGTGGCTAACTGTACCGGGATATGCAAGTATCATTGCTTCAATCTGGCTCCTCTCAGGTTTGATCATACTGATGTTAGGTGTTGTGGGAATATATGTCGGCAAAATATTTGAAGGGGTAAAGAACAGGCCTTTGTATATTATTGAGAAAGCGTCAAACCTTAACAGATAATTGCAAAACCAAAGGGCATAGAAGTAGTGTGATTTGTTTTTGAATAACATGTTCTGGTAATATTTCGTATCGGCAAAAACCTCCTGGAATAAAGAGGTTTTCGTTCATGTTGCCGGGTAAGGGTATCACTATATTACCTAAGGAAACAGAAGCTATTTCCGTACCGGTACCAATATAACATCGTTTTTCAAGTATTATGCGTGCATGTTGTCTTTTCTTAAATTATTTATAGAAGTCTTATTACATTTGTACCACGATGTCTCATCTTATTGCCCCATCTATTCTTTCAGCTGATTTTGCCAATTTAGGCCGTGATATTGAAATGATTAACAAAAGTGATGCTGACTGGTTTCATGCTGATGTGATGGATGGCGTATTTGTTCCGAATATTTCATTTGGTTTTCCTGTCATCAAAGCCATCAAAAGGCTTGCAAAAAAGCCCCTGGACGTACATTTAATGATCGTTCAGCCGGAACGCTATATCAAAGAATTTAAACAGGCCGGGGCTGACATACTCACGGTTCAATATGAGTCCTGCATTCATCTTCACCGCACAGTTTACCAGATAAAAGAAGAAGGGATGAAGGCCGGAATATCACTCAATCCGCATACTCCGGTATCGCTGTTACAGGATATAATTCAGGATATAGACCTCGTACTTATCATGTCTGTAAATCCCGGTTTTGGCGGGCAAAAATTTATTGCCAATTCAATTGCCAAACTAAGACAAGCCAAAGAACTTATTTCGCATTCCGGTTCTAAAGCTATTATTGAAATTGACGGGGGTGTTGATCTTAATAATGCAGCAGAAATAATTGCTGCAGGTGCAAATGTACTTGTTGCAGGCAATGCCGTATTTGGCACACCAGATCCTGAAGAAACAATAAAGAAATTTAAGGATATCAGCTAAGCCTGAATAAGGTAAAAAGGTTTTAAAATTTTTTTACTGACAAGCGCATTCTTAATTATAACTGAATATGTATTGCCAAAAAGCATTTAAGATATCAGGTAAAGGTCTGGTTCTTTAAGCCTGTAATGGCAATGGGTCAATAACACCCAGCAAAAAGTACAATACCATCAGTAAAGAATATAAAAGCAGGTACATAAGTATAACCCTTTTTCTTTTCCATTTATTGCGCGCAAGCTGTAAGCCGATCGCGATTACAATAAAAACCAGGCTGGCAGACCTGAATATTGCAAATTTATTGAGCTCATCTGTTCGTGATATTATCCCTCCCATTGCGGCAATAATTAATCCCATTGCCGCATAGGTCGCACCAAGAATTCTTCTTATATCAATGAATAATGGTAATGCCGTCTTAGATTCTAATTTAGAACCTAATGATCTTTGTGGGTTAGGAAACAGCATAATATTTATGCCTGGTATGATGAACAGAATGCCGTCAATGAGCATTAGCTTGTTCACTTCAAAAGTAAATAACATAATAAATCCCCCTCTCTTGTAATACGCATGTAAAACTCTATCAAAAAAAAATCATGGCAAAATTTATTTTAGTATTGATTATTAAACACGCAGTATTGAAAACAGGAAATAGGAAGAAACCTGTTATTTCTGTCAGATGGTTTTAATTATTACTGCCAGAATTTATATAAATAAAATTTCAAATACGCCTGAATACTGGGTTATTTGAGGCTCTGAACAATTTTTAGTACATTATATTAAATTTGAAAGCGTAAGGTTTTTGAAATTGTGTATTGATTTTATATATTGATTTCAGTACATTTGAACTTCACTGCAAAACAAATATTTAAATGAATAAACTATTCAAGCCACAGGCTCTGACTTCTATTATGATGAAAGTCTTGTGTTGCACTCCTTTGTTTTTTGCAACCCAGTTAAGGGCCCAACTTTCCGGAACGTACACCATTGGACCTTCAGGAGCTAATTACAACTCCATTGGGGCAGCAGTTAGTGATCTGACTTCCAATGGCGTAAGCGGCGCAGTGACCTTTAATGTCGCGGCCGCCACGTATAGCGAACAGGTTACTATCGGGGCCATAACCGGGGCTTCATCTACAAATACTATTACCTTTAAAGGCGCAGGAAGAGGCAAATCAATTATTTCACAAAATACATCTTCTAACCCGGTTTTATATATAAAATCTGCTTCGTATGTAAATTTCAACGGTTTTACTGTTCAGAATACAAATGCTTCCGGAATAGCCCTGGAAGAATATGGATCCAGTTATTGCTCGGTTATTAATTCAAATTTGCTTTGCACCAAAGGTGCAAATAGCGGGAGTTATCCTTTATATTGCTACAACGTCAACTATCTTACTGCCAGTAACAACTACGTATATGGAGGATTTTATGGCGTTTTTTTAAATGGCAATGCAACAAATAGTTCATCTCCACTTGGAAACTCTACATTTTCCAACAACAGGGTCATCGCTTTTCAGACATACGGCTTTTTTATTTTTAATGTGAGCGGTTATTCTATAGCCAATAATATATACAGTAGCAATACAATTGACTCATCAAACAGCAGCAGTGCCTATGGCTTTTTTACGGAATTGGAAACCGGGGCAACCTACAGCAATAACAGGGTTCTGGCCTCTGTAGCCTTTTCATTCTATATAAACGAACCTGATTATTATGGCTCAACATCTCCGTTTCAGGTTTATAATTCATTTATAACCAGATATTCAAGTTACGGAATATTCGTCAGCATACAGAATGGTACAAATGTCTCCATAGCATTCAATACTTTGTTTACAGATTCTACCATGAAACCCACAGGAGGTATTTATGCCACAAGCAATACGTCTCAGAGTCTGAGTATTGAAAGCAATATTATTGATCAACTTGCAGGGGCTAGTTCCGGCACAACTGGTCTTTTGATTCTTGCAGGATCTTCCTCAGATTATAAGACAATAAATGGGAATGACATCTATACCCCGGGGCCGGGTTATGCCAATTTGTTTGGAACTGCATATTATAATTTTGCGAGTTATAAATCTGCAATGAGTGGAATGGGTTGGGAAGCCAATGCAACCAATATAAAACCTGTATTTGCCAATCCACCTTTCGATTTGCATCTGGATCAGTATATACCGGCACCTATTGGAATTTATACCGGAGTGGTTGCAGATATAGATGGAAACCAGCGATGTAAAACATTCCCTACAGCAGGGGCCTGTGAATCGCCTTATGAAAAGGGAAAACCAACCGCATATTTCTCTTTCCCTTCCAATATCTATCCCGGTGCGCCAACTACCATCAATCAGAAATATGCATATGGTAGTCCATTATCCTTTCAATGGTATTTAAACGGTACACTTGTCAGCGACTCTGTGGTATTATACACAAGTAAATTTGTAAAGGGGGCTGATTCAGTTCGGCTGGTAGTAACTTCTTGCAGCGGCACAAGTTCTTATTCGGCTGTCGATACGGTAAAGGGCCCAAAATCGGTGCCCGTTGTCGATTTTGTATCGGATGTTAATACAGTACAAACCGGAGGCATCGTATCTTTTGCTGATGTAAGTTCAAATGGACCAACAAATTGGCATTGGATCATTTCGCCGGCCCCGAATGGCATTTCGAACTACTATCAATATGTGTCTGGTGACTCCACCAGCCCTTCACCAAAAGTACAATTCAACCTGCCGGGCAAGTATACGGTTTGTCTCACAGCTGCAAATGCAATCGGAAGGGGTTCACAAAATTGCAAAACATATTATATTACTGTATTTAATGCAGTTAATTTAGGATCTCAGTCAGTAGTCAATGATTCTACAGGTTTTCTGTATGACGATGGAGGGCCAAATGCACCGTATAAAAACAACGGCGGCACCTATTCTATTCTCATAAACCCATGTGCAGATTCTGTATATCTTACCTTCTCTCAATTTGATTTGTATTGTGGCAATGCCAACCTGAAAATATATCAGGGGAAAGACAATACCGGTACTCTTCTGGGTTCATGCGGATCCGGGTTCACGGGCGGACCTACTTCATCATGTGCAACAGCCTGTATCCCGAATATTTACAAGCCTGACACCTTTAAGGCCAAAAATTTTATGTTTATCCAGATGGTGGATGGTGCAAATTACGGAGCGGCTGGTTTTACGGCACACTGGTGGAGCAAACTTAAAAAAGGCAGTAATCCTAAACCTGTGTTTACAAGTTCACTTTCAGGCGATTCTGTTTGTACAGGTCATGAAATTGTCCTTACAAATTCTACGAAAATAGATCCGAACGATCCTCCGTCATTTTTCTGGTATTACGGTGGCATTATGCCTGCAACCCCCTGCCCGGGAAATTGTACAAAAACAGTAGATTCATTCCTGAATGCCGGTCAGGTAAATATTACTTTAATTGCTTCCAGTTGTGGCGGAACTGATTCTACAACCCAGAAAATAACTGTTTACAACCCTGCACCCCCCAATGCAAATTTTACGGTGGATAATGTAACCCCAACCTTAAATGATGATGCTTTTTTTAGTCCCAATATAAATGTGTGTATTGATAATTATAGCTGGACATTTTCAAAATCAGCCGGAAGCGGATCAGGATCTGTAACCTACATGAATGGTACCTCTGCCACATCATCCAATCCTGTAGTAATGTTTTCAGATACCGGATATTATGATGTAAGTCTGGAGGTGGATAATGCTTTGGGTATTCAACGTAATTCTATAAGTAAATCCAGATACATCCATGTACGCGAACCATATTGCATTCCTACTGTTGGCACACTTACGGCAGATTTAGGAATAAAAAAGGTAGTATTTAACCAGATTTCAAACTATTCAACACCGGGTGCTGCTGCCTATACAAACTATGCAAATAACCAATCGCTTTCTACGCCGGTAGAGCTGGGACTTACCTATCCTCTTACCGTGCAGAGAGACAGTCCGGTATATAATTCTTTGATTCGAACCGTCTATATAGACTGGAATGAGGATGGTGTTTTCAGCGCATCTGAAAAAGTAGCTGTTGATTCTAATTCTACATCGGCAACATGGATCAAAAAAATCACCATTCCCAAAACAGCAAAAATTGGTGCAACTATTATGCGGATTGCAGTGAATATCGGAAGTTCTACAAATACACCTTGCGGCCCGAATGCCTATGGAGAATTTCAGGATTACAGATTATATGTTCAGCCCTACCATTCTTTACCTGTCATTACCTTAAAAGGTTCTGACACCATTCATCTTGAGTTAGGCTATAAATTTACAGATCCTGGGTATTCTGCTTATTCTTTACTTAATGGGGATATTACCTCTCTTGTAAAGGTTACACATACTAAATTGAGTATCCCGTTCCCGGGAGGATTGCTTTATGCATATAATGTAACGGATTCAGGATATCAGTCGGCATTAACGAAATACAGGGTTGTATTATATGTGAAAGATACCATTCCTCCACAGATGTTTATTGCGGGAAAGGATACTGTGAAGTTTGAGATCTATACGCCCATAAAATATCCTAAGGTAGATTCAACCTTTGACCTGGTTACCAAAATTCTTAAGCCTGTAATAGATACATCTCATATTAAATATAATACGTTAGGTATATATCCGGTTTATTATTCACTTACCGATTCTGCCGGAAATAAAACTGTTATCACCAGATATATTGATATTGTTGATACTATACCAGCTGTATTAAAACTAAAAGGAAAAGCTGTTGACACCATTCCGGCAAGTATAACTTATAAGGATTCGGGGGTAACAATCACAGATAATTATTATCGTATTTCTTTGCTGGATAGTCTCAAAACTTTTTCTACCAATTTGAATATTAATGCCCTGGGTACGTATACCTATACGTATTATCTGACCGATCCTTCGGGGAATAAATCAAAACCAGTAACAAGAACCTTAATTGTTGTAGATAAAACAGCCCCTGTAATTACATTAAAAGGCCCTTCAACGGATAGCGTGGAAGTATTTCATACCTATAACGACCCGGGCATTACAGTTACAGATAATATTGATAAGTCGAACCAGATTATTGTTACGACCTCAGGGACCTTTTATGCTACTTTCCCTACGGGAGTTCCTGATTCATTAGGCACATTTACAATTGTTTATATTGCCAGAGATCTTGCAGGTAATGTGTCGTCAAAAACCCGATACATAAATGTAAGAGACTGGACCCCACCCGTTATCACCCTGGTTGGAAGTCAGTCAGTTCTTGTTTGCAGATGGCATAATTATGTAGACAGCGGATATACAGTTTCGGATAATTATGACCATGTGAACCAGATAAAAATAATAAAAATCGGCACCTTCATTTCAAATGGTGGTACAGAAGCAGAAGGGAACTATGACCTTGCCTATGTGGCCATTGACAGGTCAGGCAACAAATCGACTTCTCAGTATCGTGGCATACAGGTTTTATCACCAAATTTATCGCAGTGTGCATCGGGCATTATGCCGGGATTAAATCTGGAAAAATATGTGAATATATATCCTAATCCAAATACAGGGATATTTATAGTGAACGTATCACTTCCTGAAAATCAGGCTAATACAGATGTTAAAATTACGATTACGGATATTCTTGGAAAGCAGATTGCTTTAATTAATAATGGCATCATTAATAATCAGAATTTTAAAGTTGACCTGAGCAATAAGGAAAGTGGAATTTATTTTCTGAATATTTTTACAAACAATCAGACACTAACCAAACGTATTGAAATAACAAAATAAATAATGGTACAAAGTGTTATCTGATCGTGAGATAACCTTCAGAAATAGTCTGGCTTCGGTTGTTATAGGCAACTACTTTGTATTGTCCCGTCTGGTCGAAACTTAAAGTTAAACCGGCCTGGTTCTTGTTTCTGTCTATTTTGATTGTTTTTGTAGTGATATAAATAGGGTATTTTTCAGTTTCGTACCCTTTTTTGAAAACATCCACAAACATGCTGTCAGATTCAAGGGAATGATCATTTATTACAACGACATTTACCTCACCCGCAGGAAATACAGCACTCGAATCTGAAGGCAACCCATTTATGATAGTTTTACAGAATATAGTCCTGGCATGATAATAACTTCGCATCGGATCTTTGGAATTTTTCAATATTCCGGCCCCTTTTATATCAGGCACGCTATCTGGAGTATTTAACGTGCTCTTTTTTATCAATTTTATTGACAGGTCATTCACTGCCAGTTGTTTCCCTGTGTTATCTTCTATGGAAACAAGGTAATTGCCTTCTTCGGTAAACTGGTAATCAAGCGTGGCAATTGTGTTATCAAGCTGCAATTCCATGGCGCGTTTTTCATAGTTCATATATTGCCCATTGTATTTTTTCATGATATGTGCAATGAGACTTTTGCTTTTAATATGTTTTTTATGATTGCTGCAAAGGATATAAATATACCCGCCATTATCTCCCAATGTCCAGGATTTTGATGCACCAATGGGGGTACCCTGATCAGAAATATGGCTGCAAAAATATATTTCCTGCGCCCCGGCATTATTTATAGCTATTATCAGGAAACATAATGCCGATAGTATTATCTTTTTCAATGATATATAGTTCGTTAAAAGCAGCATATCGAATGCAAATATAGGCCAACAATATATAGTGGGCTTCATGGTTGCATAACGTTGAAAGTCTTAATTTGCACATAGATTCAAAATATTGTTTCCTGATGCAAAAAGACAAGGATGAAGTAAATATATTCATGCTCAGTATTTTACTTATTGGAGTATTCCCCGCATTGGGCGCCATTTTTTATGTCGGTTCTTTAACTTTTATGCGTGTGGATACTGTTTTTGATATGGCGTTTATATCCGGTGCATCGGTTTTTGTCGGTCATTTGCCTTTTTTAAAAAAACTGAAACGCTACCTTGGAGAAATAATCGGGTATACCGTGATCGGATGGGGTTTAATAATCACAGCATCTGTTATGGGATGTAACTTTTTGATTCACAACAAACCTGTTACCGACATATACCCGATAGTATCGGCCATCGCACATCCGGAAGACAGGGAGTTGCCTTATCCTGTTTCAATTACACTGGGAAATCAGAATTCCGGATCGGTACATGTTCCTGTGGCTGATTATAAATATTTCCCGGGCATGCTCAGATTTCGCGGTGCTGAAGAACAGCAATTTGTGGGCAGTCCTAAAATAGCCATCATGACAACAGCAATGGGAATATTTGGATACAGGGTCATGTTATCCAAAGAGCTTCAATAAATTTGAAACCGTTATTTTATATTTTTGGTTTTTCAGATAATAACTAAACTTATCCTGTGGACTTTTACGGCTTATTGGGCATTCATGAAACTGCAAGCAATATTGAAATCAAAAATGCATTCCGGTTGCGTGCCAAGCTGTTCCATCCCGATATCAATACCGATTCATATGCAAGTGAAAAATTCAGAATGCTGTATATCGCCTATGATACGCTTATCGATCCTATAAAGCGGAAAATGTACGATCAGCTTCTAAAAAAAGAATTAACATACGTTGATGAATGGGTAAGCAAAGCCGAATATGAAAAAAACCAGCGTAGGGCAGCCATGCGTGCCAGGATGTATGCCAATATGCAATATGATAAGTTTGAAGCACGCACATTTTCAAAAACAACATTCCATGTCAAGCAGGCGGCTGCTTTCATCATTTTCTTTTCCTTATTGGTAATAGGCATGTTGCTGTTGCATAAAGGTTATGAATATGTTTTTATTGAGGATTTTAATGGCGCCCGTATAACAGGGTATGCTATATGGGGTATTGGAGGCACATTTTGCTATATCAGCGGCAGGTCGCTTCTGGGGATCTTTGAAGCCTGGCGTTTGGGTGGCAATAATGATTGAATCGGCAATCACAAACAAAGAATTTAGTTGTCCACGTTTCCTTTTTACTAATTTTGCAATCTCATTATACCCCGTTACCGGTTCTAAATATGACTCCTGAAAATTATACAAAATCTGATATATACTGCGAAAGCCCCATCTGGTATGCAAGAAGGAAATCATGGGTTGTAAATATTGGAAACGTAGCTCTGGGAGGGAATAACCCGATCCGGCTTCAATCCATGACCACCACAAATACCATGGATACCGGTGCAACTATTGCACAAAGCATCCGGATGATTGAGGCCGGGTCTGAATATGTGCGGATAACAGCGCCGAGCATCAATGAAGCTAATAATTTAAAAAATATAAAAGACGGCCTTCGCGCAAAAGGATATCAGACACCGATTATTGCCGACATTCATTTTACGCCCAACGCTGCTGAAATTGCGGCACGAATTGTTGAAAAGGTCCGCGTAAATCCGGGAAATTATGTCGACAAAAAGAAATTTGAAATAAAAGAATATTCTGATTTTGAGTATGAAGCAGAACTGGAACGGATAAGGCAGCGCTTTGAGCCCCTTGTAAAAATTTGTAAAGAATACGGCACTGCCATGCGCATCGGCACCAATCATGGTTCCCTGTCAGACAGGATCATGAACCGGTATGGGGATACACCGATGGGAATGGTAGAATCTGCCATGGAATTTATCAGGATATGTGAGGATTTGAATTACAGACAACTTGTTTTGTCCATGAAGGCATCAAACCCACAGGTAATGGTGCAGGCCTACAGATTATTGGTAGCAAAAATGAATGATGAGGGCATGTATTATCCGCTGCATCTGGGCGTAACTGAAGCAGGAGAAGCCGAAGAAGGCAGGATCAAATCTGCTATGGGTATTGGTGCCTTGCTTGAAGATGGACTGGGTGATACTGTAAGGGTATCATTGACGGAAGAACCGGAATTTGAAATTCCGGTGGCGCGGGATATTGTAAATCGCTATGAAAAAAGAGGGTCGATGCCTCAGAAACACAACAATTCTCGTGACTTTAACAATGCAAACATTGATTATTCTCCATTTCAGTATGCCAAAAGAGAAACTGTTGGAGTTGCTAATATTGGTGGGCATCATGTGCCAAGAGTGGTTGCTGATTTAAGCCGGATAATACCCATAGACCCTTTTACACTCAGAATTATAGGCTACGTCTATGATCCGGTGTCAGATAAATGGAATATGGGGGAGCAGGGAGCCGATTATATCTATCTGGGTACTAATGAACCTGGGTTTATGCTCCCTTCCGGAGCAAAAGGCATTTATGATTATGAAGCGTGGGAGCTGCTTGAAGATAAGATCAACAATTTTCCGCTGCATTTGGCTGAAAACTATTCGGTCAATCATAAATCAGCTCTTTTAAATTTTGTAAAAATCAAGGCTGAGGATATCATTTCCCATGGCGATGAATTTACAAGTAATGATGCTTCTGTAGTATATTGCATGTATTCAGAATCGATAAATAACCTGCAAACATTAAGAGAAGCATTTTTAATATTTTCAAAAAATCAAATAAAAAACCCCGTCATTATCCTGAATTATTATGCCTCATTTAATAAGCAATCTTTTCTTCTGGAGAGCGCTGCAGACATGGGTGGATTGCTGATGGAAGGGTTTGGCGAAGGTGTTTTCGCTATTTTCAGTCAGAATAATGATGATCAGATCCTGGATCAGACCCGATTTATAAATGAAACCCTTTTTTATATTCTGCAAGCCAGCCGGACAAGGATTTCTAAAACGGAATATATTTCATGTCCATCCTGCGGGCGCACCTTATTTGATTTGCAGGAAACCACTTCATTGATAAGGGCAAAAACAGACCATTTGAAAGGCGTAAAAATTGCAATCATGGGATGCATCGTAAATGGCCCGGGCGAAATGGCGGATGCCGATTATGGATATGTTGGAACAGGCCCCGGGAAAATCACGCTATATCGTGGAAAGGACGTAGTGAAACGGAATATCCCCGGTGAAAACGCGCTTGAGGAGCTGATAAATCTGGTAAAAGAAGACGGGTATTGGGTTGAAAAAGAAGTTCCCACAAATTAAATTGCGCATAAATATTTCCGATACTTTGAGATAAATGTTTTAGGACAATTGTTTCTGTATAATATATTTTGTTTTAACTTTGCCTTTCAACTATAAAATTTTAAAGCATTTTCACTATGAGAAAAGTATTACTCACCCTGTTGTTATCCGTCTTTGGGATGTATGCAATGGGACAAACAATGATGGTTCCGCCGCATAAACTGATTCCGGTTGCTCCAGCAGACCTTAATGGCGCCAAACCTTTTCAGCTTAATAGTACCAATAGTACCAGTGGCCTGAGCAAATGGTATGACAATGTTGATGAGGCAAAAAACAATGCACCTTTTACATACACGAATTACTATACAGATGTTTTTTCTGATTCAACAGTTCAAATTTCATATACAAATTCGAGCGGTGCTGTTCAGCTGGGTTATATCACTACACAGGATCTGGGTGAGGTATTTGACCCAATGAGTCCGAATTACGATTCAGCACTTTCATTATACAATACTTATAATGTAGATTCAGTGGCTTGTTTGTACAGATATCACTATGTGCCTGAAAAAGACAGTCTTTCATCAGATGGTCTTGTACATGATACCTTGATATTCCAATTTTACACGGTTAAAACCGCAGGCATTGATACCGGTGTTTTTGCATCCCCAAACAATGAACCTTATGCTACCTTGAAATACCTTGATGATCATACAAATCTTGGCTCAGGTACGTATATTCCTGGTAAAACTGTTAAATATGTTCTTGGACAAAAAGATACATCAAGCACACTTGGTGAAATCAATGTAGCAACCAACGGGGCTACCGGTATTCCTTTAAACCTGGTAACCAACAAGAAAAATGGTTATAACAGGGATCTTTTCGCATTTACAGTGAGCTATCGTCCTGGCTTTAAATGGAAATTGGGTGATACTATTGATGAATCATACAAACCAGCTCCAAAACACCTGCACAGCCATTTCAGAATGTTTGTAAGTCAGGATGCGGGGAAAGACCAGCTTACCAACAAAGCCAATGGAACCAACAACTATGAAATGAGCCTTACCATTCAGTCTACAGCTTATGAAACCGTAAATGGAGTGCTTACGCATATCCCTGGTGGTAACAGGTATGGTAAAGATCCGGGATGGAATGGTTATTATATTCCTGGTACGGCTTGGAATAGTTTTGATGAGGTATTATACTCTGCATTTTATGTAAGTGCACCTAATCATGCTGCTATCAATCAGGCTCCTGCTGATCCTAAAGGTTATATTCTTGGTAATGTATATCCAAATCCTGCCACTGGCAATGCAAATCTTAATTTTGCTTTAGGCAATACAGAACAAGTGAAAATCACATTGTATGACATGCTTGGTCATGAAGTTGCTGTACTTGCCAATGGTCAGTACACACAAGGTGCACATAGCATCGCTTTCAGTACTGAAAACCTGAAAGAAGGTGTATATCTGTACAGCATTAATGCCGGCAGTTTTGCAAAAACACTTAAATTTACAGTTGCACATAACTAAAAGTAAATTATATATAAACAAAAAGGGCCGTTTCAGGTATGAAACGGCCCTTTTTGTTTATATTCCTTTCTGCAAAATTCCTCTTTGAACGGATACCCTGCTACCTCCGTCACCAAACCACTTCGCCCTTATCCAGAAAGGCTGCTATTCCTTTCTTACAATCTTCATGCATCCGCACCCTTGCATTCAGTTCTGCAGCATAGTTCAATGCATCAAACGGTCTGTAAGTTTGTATTTCAGCAATCATAGCACGGGTTACGGCTATGGAGTTTGCAGATGTTTCATTGGCAATTTTTTCAGCATAGACCATTACATAGTCGTCAATTTTATCAGGTTCTATTATCTCATTTATAATTCCGATTTGTTTCATATGGTCAGCCTTGAATAACCTGCCCGTCAGAAGCATTTCCCTGGCCTTTGCTTCGCCAACTTTTCTCAACAGAAAATACATCACTATAGCAGGAATAAACCCAATTTTTACTTCCGTATAGCCAAACATGGCATCAGGAACACTGAATGCCATGTCGCATACGGTCACCAGGCCGCTGCCGCCGGCAATGGCATGGCCTTCTACCTGTGCAATCACAAGCTTTTTCTGTAGATAAATGAATTTGAAGAGATTTTTAAGTTGGGTAGAATCTTCGAGGTTAGCCTCATAGCTATTGTTTTGAAGCTGCTGCAGGTATTCCAGATCAGCCCCTGCACTGAATACCTTGCCTATTGCTTTCAGGATCACCACGCGCACCTCAGGGTCTTTGTCGGCTTCAAGAAAGGCAACAGTAAGTTCCTGCACAAAAAGGCTGTTTAAGGCATTCCGTTTATCGAACCGGTTGAGGATGATTTCAAAAATTTTACCGCTTTTACGTGTCAATACGAATTCCATGGTATTATGTTTACTATGTTAATTATAAAGGAATATATGTAAAGTTATTGTTTTGAAGATTTGTAAACGGAATATTGTTTTCGATACAGACAGTTTCCCAGTTGCGGATATTTGAAACTTTATTCCCCGAAGCAGCTTTAACGCTGCTGAACCTGAATTTATGATATAATTCAGTAAGACTGGTTACGGCATTTTCAGACAGCACCAGAACATCAACATTGTTCCCGTTTTTATTGGAAATTGTATTCAAGGATTTCAGGTGCAATTTTGAGTTCAGCATTAATACATTTTTATCATAAAATCCAATTAATGAACCTTGTATCATAAGATTTGTCCGGCTAAATTTAGGATTTATTTCAGGATTAATACATATAATATTTTCAGGCCTGATATAATTTGCATAAGCATATGGGGCTATATTATATTTCATCAATTGCTTGTCATTTGTAAAAGATGAATCTGTTATAACATAAAACTGATTCTGGTCCTTCAAAGCAACAATAGTATGCCTGTTTCCGGATACAAATACAGACATCGTTCTGGATGATATCCGATGGAATATGTCAAGATCCCGCATGAGGAAAAACAAAACTCCTATGATCAATCCTCCACTCAAAAATTGCTTATTTCTGTATACCAGACCGGAAACACTCAATACAACAAATAATAAAAGAAGGAAGAGCCCGTAAGCATTGATATATAAACCATTCCAGGCGGCACCGGGCAGGTGATTGAAATATGCTGCAATATTATTTAATGCATATATACAGTATTTCAACATCAGAGAAAACAATTGATGCAGCCATTGAACGGATGACCAATCGGTAAATACAAATGCAACCCCTGTTAACAGGATGATAAATGAAGCGGGAATGACAATAAGATTAGCCGGCAGAAAATAGTTAGAGACCTGGTTGAAATAATAAATGGATAATGGAAAAGTTATGATCTGGGCAGCAATGCTGGCCGTTGCCATAATCCAGATGTATTTTACAATGGAATTTTTGGGTTCCCATATTGAAACAATTTTAGGCTGCAGCCAGACAATCCCTGTAAGAGAAATAAAAGATAACTGACAGGATGCCTGCATCATAAGAAAAGGATCGATGAGCAATAGTATAAAGGCAGCTACTGCTATTGAATTGTAGATATTAGCACTTCTTCCCAGATGCAAACCGATAAATACTATAGAGAACATTATAACACTCCTTGCAATTGGCGCTGAAAACCCGGTTAAAAAGGCATAAGCCCAGATGATGCTTAGGATCAATATCGTACGGATAAATTTTCCATTTGGAATGCGCGTTAAAAATGAAAAAATCCAGCTCAACCCAATCAGGATAAGACCTACATGCAGCCCGCTTACAGATAAAATATGTACAGTTCCGGTTCCCGCATAGTCGGTCATTATTTCATTGGGGATATCGCTTTCGTCTCCAACTATAAGTGCTTCTGCTATACCTCTTTGATCAGGATCAGGCAATGCAGACCGGAGTTCCTTTTTTAATCTGAGATTCATAGCATAGATAGACTTCCAGAAGGGATTTCCATGATTGATTCCGGTTTTTGCCCACTCATTATTTTTCAGATAGGCAGAATGATAAATTCCCTGGTATGACATATAGGTTCTGAAGTCAAACGCGAAAGGAATTTCTGAATTTTTTATAAGAGCAACTTTGTTTTTTATAACAACCTGATCTCCATATACAGGATATTGGCTTGTACTGTCTTTTTGGAAATACAGCAAAAGTTTTCCTTCAGCCTGATGCATCCCGGTTGCAATAAATTTTGCTGTGGTTTTGTAATGATCTCCTTTGTCCTGAAGCGGCGCAGTAATCTGAATCAGCAATGGCTCATGTTGCGTTATGGCATCTGCAAAAAAATCCGGTCTGTTATTGATAGAATGTAACCATGTATTTATTGCTCCGGCACCAAATGCAAAAAGAAAAATAATGAAGCCGTTCAGCCATCTGAACTTATAATATACAGAAGAATAATACTTTCCTGACTTTTTTAGAATTCTGTTTCTATTCAATAAATACAGCACCAGAGTGAAGCCTGAAATACCTGAAAGCATTGCCAGCCCTAACTGGATATTCCCACCCGATAGAATTATGCTTATTAATGTTCCACCCGAAAAAGGCAACAATATTTTAAGCATTGGCATTCGGTGAAGGATCCCTTTCAACGCATTCTAATTTTTGTAAATCATTTTATGATGCAATATTCCGGCTTCCTCAAATTCTTCACCTTCAACCTCGAATCCGAATTTTTCATAAAATGGAATAACCTGATTCTGTGCATGAAGATATATTGGTTTTCTTTCCGGATTTTCGATGTTATTGATTGCAGCAATTAGAAGGGCAGAGCCAATACCTTTTCCTCTATAGGCAGACATTACTGCAAAGCGTTCCAGTTTGATCCCATTATTGGTTTTTCGCCATCTTGCAGCACCAACTGGCACATTATTATCATATGCAAGAAAATGCGTGCTGATTTTCTCAAATTCATCATATTCAAGCCTGGGGTCCACCTGTTGTTCTTCTACAAAAACCTTCTGACGAATGGCAAAAGCTAACCTTAAAAGTGTGTTATCGTTTATGATTTGAATACGAATCATTTCTATTTGAATTATAAAGTCAGATTTTCCATCCCAAAGTAAGATATTTATTGAATAATATGCAATTTATCATCTGTATTAATAAAAATTGAGATTTTGAAAGCGTAAGATTTTTTAAATTTTGTATTGGTTTACACCAAAACTCCTTTCTATCTTTGGTTCACGATATACGACTAAAAGATTTTTTCATAGGCAGTTGTAGTTTTGATATTTTGGCAATGGGAGAGGGCAAGACATTTGGTTTTGCCCTTTTCTTTTATACAGATTACTATTACTGTAAGAATTATTCTATTAAAGTATCAGTCTGTACTTTAAATTACCATTTCACAATATTCAGGTAATCCAGTTCGAAAAGAATGGCGCCCAAAAACAAAAGCAGGAACAAGATATGGTGATAGAAGCGGAGTTTTTCTATTGTAAATATCTTGGAAACAAAAATAGATCCCGGCAATACGGCACATTGAATATAAAGTAATTTACTCCCCGTTATAAATGGGCCCGCAAGTGCCGATAATATGAAGTATCCCAATACTATAAGTACAAGTCTTCTGTGTTTTACAATTTTGAATTCTCTGTCGCCTTGCAAAAGCATATAGCCCCAGATAACCAATGCAAAAAAGTAAACCAGCATCAATTCCTGTGGAATGGAAATATCTATTCCGGGAACGGGATTGATATAAAAATGGGATCTTAAAAAATACAAATATGTATCAAGGCTATCCTTATAATACAAACCTATGCCAATAAAGTAATACGGTAAAAGAAAACCGATCAGGATAAGGATAAAATCAGCAAATGAAAGAGATCGGAACAACACACCGATCATTATTACCGGCAAAAAAAGGGCTACCGGGAAATAAAACAACGAGCCAATACTCAGAAAAACGGAAGTGAAAAATATGCCTTCTCGACCCGTTTCTTTACCGGTAATACTGAAGAGATTCATCATGGAAATAAGCAGAAAAAGTTGTGCAATTGTCTGCGTGCTGGATTCAATCCATTCCCCGAAAAGGCTTGAAAGTGTGATAAAAATCATTGCCGGGACAAAGGATTTAGAGGTAAATATTTTATTGGCTGTAAGAATAAAATTAAGGATGATAGCCTCAATATAGATCAGCAAAATATCAACAATTTGCAGCGATAAGCTTGAAATATTATTTTCCTGTATCCACCTTATAATATAAGGGCTTAAGAACGCACTTTCGTCTGGTTTTTCGAAAACAGGATGCCAAAGAAATAGCCCCCTGAGCACCAGTGTATAGATCAGCAATAGCAGGTATACTGACGGGAGATTGTTCCGGAACAGACGAATGATCAATGATGCAGCTTTTTAAACTATAAGATTTTTGAATAAAAGTATCCTTTGCAAAGTACGTGAATCACAATGAAAGCCAGATAAATATTTTGTAATGATACTTCATCCCGGTATCATTCATTATTGCCGGAAGCTAGGGAAGACTGGCATAAGGCTGCATAATCATCAGCAGTTCTTTCAGTCCTTCAGCTCTTTCAAGGTCATTTTGCTTCTCGTATGAAAATATAAGATTTCGGCATACGCGCATCAGGATATCAATATTGGAACAGGGTTCGTAATATAAAATCTGCGGTTTGATATTCAACTGTTTAAGAAACTGGTCGATATTCCATTTGTTAAAAACCGCTCCCTTATTGAATGCATTGATATAGAACAGGATCTCGCCCGGAATATCATAATTCATAAAAATATTGCCCTTAAAAGACGTATTCCCTTTCAGCAGGCTATCATCTTTATAGGCCAGCACAAAATGCTGTGGCAGGTTTACACCAAATATCGGGATATTGAGCCGCTGCGCAATGATAGAATACAATATGGCCAGTGAGATAGGGTTGCCTTTTTTAGTTTCAAGTACCCTGTTTATAAATGAATTATCAGGTGAATGATAATCATCTATATTCCCTTTAAAACCATGTACCTCAAAGAGGGTATAATTGAGAATCCTCACCTTATCCAGCGAGGCCAGCTGGAAATTGAGCTCAAGCCAGGCATCCAGTTTTATTTTGTCAAGCTGGTTGTTTATGTATTGCTTATTAAGCTCCGGATACCTGAATTTTGCCAGCAGGAAATAACCTTCAAACAGGTCTTTGCCGCCTCCCTGTGCCCATTCCGACAGATCATACCTGAGGTTGGAATGCTGTATCTGGTCGATAATACTATGAATACGGTTCTGAAGCAGTTTCTCTGTTTCTGCCAGGTACCGGTCTTCTAAAAGAGGCAGCACCTCATAGCCGTAGTTGAGCAGTTTCGAAGTGACATGAGATACGATTTCTTCATCGGTATCATCAAGCAATGAAATGAGTGCGTTTATTTCTTTTTCGTTCACCAAGGTAAAGTTCAAAACTTAACAGAAGTGCTAAGATAAAGAAAAATATTTATTCCGGATTTCCCCTGCTTATGATTTTTTTGCAAACCGCCTGCCTTTCGGTTTGGGGGGGCCTTCGGGTTTGGCTTTTATGATTTCAATACACTCTTCCAGCGTGAGCTTTTCCGGCTCCATGCCTTTGGTTATTTTATAATTGCCTTTATCATATGAAATATATGGCCCGAACCTGCCTCTCAGAATCTGCAATGGTTTGCCTTCATAATCAAAAGTAGCTATTGTTTTGTTGATATTATCAGTTCGCTTGGTTTCTATGATTTCAATAGCTCTGTTGAGATCAATGGTATATGGATCATCTGTTTTTGCCAGCGAATAAAACGCCTTGGCATGCGAAACATAAGGCCCGAACCTGCCTACAGATACAATGACCGGTGCGTCTTCAAATTCGCCCACTTCACGTGGCAGGCGAAACAGCTCCAGCGCATCTTCCAGGCTGATGTTTTCTACCAGCTGCCCGGCTTTAAGTCTTGAATATTTTGGCTTTTCTTCAGGGATATTGCCTTCACCGATCTGCACTACCGGACCGAACTTGCCCAGTTTAACATAAACATTTTTTCCGCTTACCGGATCCACGCCCAGCAGTCTTTCGCCTTTGACCCGGGCTGATGTTTTGATGGTGTTTTCTACTGTATCGTGAAATGGTTTGTAAAAGCCGCCGATCATTTTTTGCCATACAATATCGCCATTGGCTATCTCGTCAAATTCTTTCTCTACATCGGCCGTAAAGCCATAATCCAGGATTGTACCGAAATTTTCTACCAGGAAATCATTCACAATCATCCCGATATTGCTCGGGAACAGCTTGCCTTTTTCTTTGCCGAATACCTCCGTTTTGGAAGCCTTTGATATTTTATCATTCTTAAGTTTGAATATCGAATAGGCTCTCTCCACACCATCCTGATCTCCTTTTATCACATAGCCTCTTTTCTGAACAGTAGCAATGGTTGGCGCGTAGGTAGAAGGCCGGCCTATTCCCAGTTCTTCCAGTTTCTTCACCAGCGAAGCTTCTGTATAGCGTGGGGAAGGACGATTATACCGCTCTGTGGCATCCATTTCAATAAACTGCAACTGTTGCCCTACCGATAAAGGCGGCAGCATGCCAGCGATGTTTTCATCCTCTTCATCGTCGTTCTGTTCCATGTACAGTTTCAGGAAACCGTCAAACTTCAATACTTCACCTTCAGCAAGCAATTGCAGCGGGTTGGTAGAGATATTGATCTTCACACTTGTCTTTTCCAGGATGGCATTAGACATCTGGCTGGCCACGGTACGCTTCCAGATCAGGTCGTAGAGGCGCTTTTCAGAGTCGTCACTGCCTGCAACGGGTTTCCCCGGATAGGTAGGACGAATGGCCTCATGCGCTTCCTGTGCCGATGCGCTCTTGGTGGTATATTGTTTCGGGTTTGAATATTTGGCGCCGTAATTCTTTATAACCTCATTTTTGATCTCCTCAATGGCCAGTTCCGACAGGTTTAATGAGTCGGTACGCATATAGGTGATATGTCCGGCTTCGTAGAGCTTCTGGGCAACCACCATCGTGCGGGTTACCGAGAATCCCAGCTTGCGGGAAGCTTCCTGTTGCAGTGTAGAAGTAGTAAAGGGTGCAGATGGTGATTTCTGAGCCGGTTTTACCTCGATATCTGCGATTTTATAACCGGCACCCACACATTGGGTCAAAAACTTCTCTGCTTCAGTGGCCGTGTCAAATCGCTGTGGAAGCTCCGCATTCAATATCGCATCGCTTCTTTTTCCTGCGGCATCTACCGGGTAAAAACTGGCTGTGATTTTATAAGCCGACTTAAACTGATGCCCGAGAATGGCTCTTTCCCGCTCTACCACCAGCCTTACAGCTACAGATTGAACCCTGCCTGCTGATAAGGCCGGTTGAATTTTCTTCCATAAAATTGGCGAAAGCTCAAAACCCACCAACCTGTCGAGGATACGGCGGGCCTGTTGGGCATTTACAAGGTTTTCATCAATATGCCGCGGGTTTTCTATCGCCCGCATAATGGCCGGTTTGGTTATTTCATGAAAAACGATGCGTTTTATCTTCTTATCATCCAGGTCAAGGGTTTCGCGCAGGTGCCAGGAAATGGCCTCTCCTTCGCGGTCCTCATCCGTTGCGAGCCAGATGGTTTCAGCACCCTTGGCCAGCTTTTTCAGTTCACTCACTACTTTTTTCTTGTCTTCGGGAATAATATACTTCGGTTCGAAGTTTTTGCCCACATCCACGGAGAGTTCGCCTTCGGCAAGGTCCCTGATATGACCGAAGCAGGAGGTAACTGTATAGTCACTGCCCAGAAATTTCTCAATGGTTTTGGCCTTTGCAGGCGACTCAACGATAACCAGGTTTTTTGCCATTTACTTATTATATGTCTACTTATATACGAATGTTTAACCTTTTTGAGGGGTAAAGGTTTAAATGAATCTGCTTTTTACCGGATATCTATGTGATTGTAAACCCGAAACCCTATGTTCCGCAACCCCCTGACCGGATAAATCCGATCATTCCGGCATTGCACCTTTATCCCAAAAGCCGCAAAAGTACTGATATATTTGTATATATGGTGAAACAGGCCTGGTTCGCTGCAAATGCGGGTATTTGGAATCGCTGTATCCAACTGAAATTTAATGCCGAAAGGAAACGCAAGGGTGTACATATTCGTGGTTTTTTTTAGTTTTTTTGGTTAAAATGCTTATTATCTACGCTATAAGTGTTCAAAAGGGTGTACATTTTGTGCAATCTGCGTACACTTTCAAAACTATATTTATATATTTTATTCATTTTCAATATTTTGAGTAAACCTAACACATGCATACGGTTTGGTGATTTCATATCTGAATAATTGTCTGAACGGGGATTTATGGGAATTATGGGATTTATAGGATTCTCCTGCGTCAGCCACTAATGCCCGCCCGAATCCCGACTTATTCGGGATGCGGGCCCTGTCTCCTGACTCCTGACTCCTGTATCTACATACATAATATAGCGAACGGCCCAGGTGGGTGGACACTTTTAAAAAATAATTTTCAACTTGAATTATTTCAATCCTTTACAAGCGAAAATATTTTTCAAAATGTTTTACTTTTTTAGATTGCCCAGAAAGACAGCGCCAGAGGAGCCCACTGTTTGTAGAAATGCAATAACAAACGTTTTTTAGCTTCAGAGGAGCGACCTGTTAAATGAGCCGCTCTAAAACTGGATTTGCGTGCGCGTAGACCTCAGGGTCCCCATTGATTTGTGGTTCAGCAAAATGGTACCGCGGGAGACCAAGAGAGGAAGTTAGCTTGTTGGTGACAACACCAACAAGGGCGAAACAACTTCTGATAAATGCATGGAATGAATACTTTAGTTAAAAAGGAAAGGGTTTTTGCCACAGGAATATGGTTTGCCGATAGCAAACTTTTTGTGAGGATAGCAGACGGACGGGAAATTGCTGTTCCCATTGATTGGTTCCCGAGATTAAGAGATGCAACCGATGCAGCCCGAAACAAATGGCGATTTATCGGAGGCGGACAAGGCATTCACTGGCCTGAAATTGACGAAGACATTTCTGTAGCAAGCTTGCTTGAAAGTTAGCTACCTGACGGTTCACAAATTGCGATGATCTCGTTTTTGCATTTTTCATTTCCGGAATATTTGCCTTTGATCTTGCATAATTGCTATCGGGATGCTTCGTATTCCAAATTCACTCTGCTGTTACATTAATGCAATAACAAACGTATTTTAGCTCCAGGGGACCGACCTGTTAAATGAGCCGAGTAAAAACGGGATTTGCGTGTGCGTAGACCTCAGGGTCCCCATTGATTTGTGGTTCAGCAAAATGGTACCGCGGGAGACTCTGAGAGGAAGTTAAGTTAATTACCAACGAGAATAGAGTTGGTGTTTGTTGGTTGGATGTTGGCATGTAACTATGAAGCGGACGTTTTAAATTGGAACTAACAAGCAGTTAATTTGTAGAAGGTC
>Ga0364860_10063_pt1 | contig 83275 bp, 72 predicted proteins | sample ExccelAu500001D4_FD_206916 | JGI IMG/M metagenome (GOLD analysis project Ga0364860, IMG submission 206916) | Enriched cells from Trout Bog Lake Hypolimnion, Wisconsin, USA - BchlTB.Aug20.5000.01 .D4 | ecosystem: Environmental > Aquatic > Freshwater > Lake > Hypolimnion/Profundal zone | place: USA...
ACCTGCAGGGTTTGCAGTTTACGGTCGAACAATTTATCATACACCGGTTTCTGGGCAAACAAATAAGGCATATGGGTGGTGGCCGTATGATAAATATTCAGGTAGGGGAATTTTTTAATAGAATCCATCACCTCAAAACTTCTGCTGAATAAAGCATCATCAGGATAACCCATACTCCAGCCTTCGGAGCCTACACCCATGGCTTTATATTTTGCAGGATATTTATTCAGGATCAAATCCGTTCCCTGTAAGCGGATATACCCGCCCATATTATCAAAATCAGGATTAAACCCAATCATAAAATTGGTCCAGTAACCATTTTTCCGCAATATCTTAATCAGCGATAAATGATCCGGCATTACATTCATCAAAGAAAATCCGCGGGAAGCATAAGGTACAGAACCGGTAAGGGCAGGCTGGGAGGCAAATGTACCCGGAGCGGTAGAAAGAAAATTATTCCATACCAGGCTTTGTTTGGATAATGAATCTAAAAATGGGGTAAAACTGCTAGCATACGCATTTTCGCCACTAAAATCTCTGGATAAACCTTCTACTACCAGGATCACGATATTGGGAGGTGTACTACCGAGGTTAAAAAAACCACCCAGCACATCTTTTTCATCATTCCGGTGCAATAAAGGATATTCTTTACTTACAAAATTAAAAGGTTGGTTTTGCTGGTAAAAATCAATAGCTGCCTGCAATTCTTCCGGTGATAGTTTTTTATCAGCCAGGTTCTTTTCATGAAAATACAGGTAAGTATCCCTTACCCAAAAACTGAATTTATTGCATACCAGGTTATAGGCAGCAGGCGATTGAAACCATTTTTCAGAAGGATTGGAAAACCAAAGGGTTATAAAAGACAATAGTACAATACCTGTTGAAAGGAGTAAAGTTCTTATGGATAATACCCTGGATTTCAGCCAGAAATGATAAGTACCCAGATAGATGCCGGCATAGATGATAAATGGGAGATAGACTTTAAAACCACTGGTCATCATTTGTTTGGTGGTTAACCAGGATTCCCGGAAACTGCGGGTAAAAAATTCATGGTCAAAGGGTGTATTCCTTTCTGTAAAAACAATAATCAATGCCAGGTACATGGATAAGATAACCAGGTGTAAGAGTTGCAGAAAATAAGTTGCCAGCTTTTTATTAAATCTAACCAATAACCAGTAAATAGCAAATAAAGGCAAACAGCAGATACCCCAGAACCAGATATCATATACTATTCCCCATATTTCATACAAAAACGAATGGCTTAAAAAGAGTTTACTGGCAATGGTACGGTATTCATATACCCTAACCAGAGCAATAGCCCATAAAAAAGAAAGTGAAATTTTAAAAAATGCACGAACTGGCACGCTTTTTTCGTTAGTAAGCAGCAGGAAATTCATACTGTAAATATAAATTTATTATTTATTTTACCTACCCGTTAATATAAATATTGACACTGTGTTTAACTTGCGCCATCTTTGATTAATTATAAAAGTAACTGCCCTGCATGAATACCAGTAATTCTCAGATTTTTCAGACCAGTAGTCCGTCCCGTTGGCAAAGTGTTAAATGGGTGGGCCGAATTATTCTTTTTCTTTTTTTCCTGGCCTTGCTGGTAATTGCCATTACGTATAATAAAGTAAGTAAGGAAAATATTAATATACCCCTGGAAGGGCGTGCCATTAAAAAAGTACTGAAAGGAGATGTGCCAGCCTACCGGGAAAGTGCCCTTGGCAAACAATACCGGGGGATGCGTAACTATATTCAGGACCGTTGGGCCAAAGGAAAAGGTTGCGGACAGAAAGACAGTGTGCTGGACCTTTCCAGTTCTGACTTGTTTAATGACAGTTTGGGCATCCGGGCTGCGTTTTATGTGGCCTGGGATAACCAGTCCTTTTTCTCCTTACGCAGAAATATTGGCAATATTAACCTGGTTATACCCGAATGGCTGTTTATTGACCCGAAAGAAGATACTTTAATTACCAATATAGATCAGCGTGCACTGGATATTATCCGTCAATCTCATGTGAAAGTGATGCCCATGCTTTCGAATGCTATCCTGAATACCGGTAAATTCAATGGAAAAGCTTTACACCGGTTATTCAAAAATCAGAAGAAAAAAGACAAGCTGGTGAATGATGTGTTAAAACTCTTAACCGCTTATAATTTTCAGGGAGTAAATGTTGACTTTGAAGAAATGCAGGAAAACAATAACGAGGCATTAAGCAGTTTTCAGAAACAGCTGTATACCACTCTGCATGCTAATCATTTGTTGGTAACCCAAAATGTTTCTCCGTTTAATGAAGATTATGACTACCCGGTGTTGTCTAAGTACAACGATTATATATTTTTAATGGCCTATGATGAATATTCTGATGCAACCGGGCCCGGGCCAATTTGCAGCCAGCGTTGGGTGGAAGCAGCAGTTGACCAGTTAGCTAAAGAAATACCGCCTTCTAAAATTGTTTTGAATATTGCAGGATTTGGGTACGACTGGGGTGCTAAAGGAAAAGTTTCTTCCATTACTTATCAGGAAGCCTTAACCACTGCAAGGGACAGTGAATCTTCCATAGATTTTGATAATGATAATTATAATTTAAGTTATAGTTATTATGATGATAAAAATGTGCTGCACCATGTCTATTTTACAGATGCAGCCACCAACTTCAATTCCCTCCGATATGCCACAGAATATGGATTAGCCGGTACAGCCTTATGGAGGCTGGGTAGTGAAGATGTACGATTATGGAACTTTTACAGTCATTCCATGACCAAAGAGTTATTGAAAAAATTTGATTTTGATGAATTTAAAGAAGTAGTGGGTAATGACGATATTGACTTTTTAGGAAAGGGCGAAATACTGGATATTGTTTCTTCTCCTGCAGATGGCAAAATTGTTCCTGAAATTGATACAGCCAGTATGCTGATCAGTGAGGAAGATTATGTAAAACTGCCTTCTACTTATGTGGTAAGGCAGCTGGGTTATACCCCTCAGAAAAAACTGGTGTTGACGTATGATGATGGCCCTGACCCCAAATACACGAAACAAATATTAGATACCCTGGCTTTTTACCATGTACCTGCTGCTTTTTTCCTGGTAGGGATACAGGCAGAAAATAATATCTCACTGGTAAAAAGGATATTTAATGAAGGCCATGAAATTGGCAACCATACTTTTACCCATCCCAATATTTATGAGATCAGCAAGAAACGGGCATTGGTGGAAATGGATGCCACGAGGTTGCTGATAGAATGTATTACAGGGCATAGTACCATTTTATTCCGTGCACCTTTTAATGCAGACAGCGACCCTGAAGCCAAAGAAGAAATTGTACCGATAGAACTGAGCAGGAGCAGGAATTATATTACGGTTGGGGAAAGTATTGATCCGAACGACTGGAATAAAATTGAAGAGCCCACCATGAACGGGGATACTATCTTTAACCGTGTGGTACGGTATTACAATGACCATATTACTAATGGAGATAGTACCAATATTATTTTATTGCACGATGCCGGGGGAGACAGGTCTGCCACAGTAGAAGCTACCGGAAAAATTATTCGGTATTACCAGGCCAAAGGATATAAGTTTACATCAGTAGCCGATTTGCTGGGCAAAAAGAAAGATGATTTAATGCCACCCCTGCCTAAAGGAAGTGGTTATTTACTGTTTCAGTTTAACTATTTCCTGGTGGAACTGGGCAGCTGGACAGGTTATTTCTTAAACTCCCTGTTTATTGTATTCCTGATTTTAAGTTCTATACGGCTTACCGCCCTGGGTATTTTTGCATTTTTACAAAAATCAAAGGAAAAAAAGCTGGCACTGCAGGATTTTAAAGAACAACCACTGGTATCTATCATTGTACCGGCTTATAATGAAGAAGTAAATGCAGTAAATTCTTTACAGAATTTACTGAGATGCGATTATCCGAATTTTGAGATTTTGTTTGTAGACGATGGCAGTAAGGACAGTACTTATGAAAAAGTAAAAGCTGCATTTGAAAACCACCCTAAAATGCGGATTTTCAGTAAACCCAATGGGGGCAAAGCTTCCGCTTTAAACTATGGAATAGAACATTCCAATGCCGATTATGTGATTTGTATTGATGCGGATACCAAATTATTACCAGATGCTGTAAGGATGCTGATGCGGAATTTTGCAGACTGCAGGGTAGGCGCAGTAGCAGGAGTAGTGAAAGTGGGTAATGAAATTAACCTGCTTACCAGGTGGCAAAGCATAGAATATATATCCAGTCAGAATTTTGACCGTAAAGGTTTCTCTTATCTGAATGCCATTACGGTTGTACCCGGGGCAATCGGGGCATTTAAAAAAGAAGCACTGGAAAAAGCGGGTGGATTTACTGTTGATACCCTGGCGGAAGATTGTGATATTACCATCCGGATTTTAAGGGCTGGTTATATTGTAGCCAATGAACCCAAAGCTATTTCTTATACAGAAGCTCCTGAAACCTTAAAGCAGTTCATGAAACAAAGGTTCCGCTGGAGTTTTGGGGTAATGCAAACCTTCTGGAAACAGAAAGATGCCTTATTTAATAGTAAGTATAAAGCACTGGGATGGGTGGCATTACCGGATATATTATTGTTTAAATACATTGTACCCTTCTTTACCCCCATTGCCGATTTCTTAATGCTGGTAGGGTTAATGACTGAAAACAGGGGTAAAATTGGCGAATACTACCTGGTGTTTTTACTGGTGGATGCGTTGATTGCAGGAATTGCATTTGCATTTGACAGAGAAAACCCGGTAAGGCTGTTCTGGCTGATTCCACAACGCTTAATTTACAGGTGGATTATGCTGGTGGTGCTTTTCCGGAGTTATAAACGGGCTATTAAAGGAGAATTGCAATTATGGGGTGTTTTGAAACGTACCGGAAATGTTAAAGACGTTTCAGGAGTTACCACTTAAATACTCATTCCTTTTTCTTTACTTTGCAGCCTTTAGAAAGCAATTATTATGAAATTAACAGACATACAGGTACTCAACGAAAAAGAAACAAGGGGTGGATTTGGTGAGGGTGCCTATGAGATTGGAAAGGAAAATAAAAATGTGGTGATTCTTACTGCCGACCTGGCTGGATCTATGAAAATTGGTCCGTTTATTAAAGAATTCCCCGAACGTTTTATACAATGTGGTATTGCAGAAGCCAATATGATTGGAATTGCAGCCGGTTTAACCATTGGTGGTAAAATTCCCTATACCACTACTTTTGCCAACTTCAGTACAGGCAGGGTATATGACCAGATACGCCAGAGTGTGGCGTACAGTAATAAGAATGTAAAAATCTGTGCTTCTCATGCCGGTTTAACTTTAGGGGAAGATGGTGCTACTCACCAGATTCTGGAAGATATAGGATTGATGAAGATGTTACCGGGGATGACAGTAATTGTTCCCTGCGATTTTAACCAGACTAAAGCCGCCACAAAAGCCATTGCAGCTTATGAAGGACCTGTTTACCTGCGGTTTGGAAGGCCCAAATGGCCCAATTTTACCAAAGAAGACGGATCTGATTTTGTAATCGGAAAAGCCCAGCAATTAAGTGAAGGCACGGATGTTTCTATCTTTGCCTGCGGCCATATGGTATGGAAAGCCATTGAAGCAGGGAGGATACTGGAAGCCAGGGGCATTAGTGTGGAACTGATAAATGTGCATACTATTAAACCTTTGGATGAGGAAGCAGTACTGCAATCAATTTCCAAAACCAAATGCGCAGTTACAGTGGAAGAACATAATATTATTGGTGGATTGGGTGACAGTATTGCACAGGTGGCAGCTAAACATTTACCCATTCCTATTGAATATGTAGGTACAAAAGATACTTTTGGAGAGAGTGGTACACCTACCCAGTTATTAACCAAATATGGTTTGGATACACCGGATATTATTGCAGCAGTTGAAAAAGTGATGAGCCGCAAATAGGAACAATAGCAGCATTTACCGGAAGGATAAAATATTTTAAAAAAGCCGCATTTAAACTGATGCGGCTCTTTTTATGAATTGATTTTCTGATACATAGGGCTATGGGGCTAACCTTTCCCGGATCCAGTTGCCATCCTGTAAATGGTAAACAATTCTATCATGCATCCGGCTGCTCCTGCCCTGCCAGAACTCCATATGTGCAGGTTTTACAATATAGCCGCCCCAATGCGGAGGCCGGGGTATTTCGTTGTTTCCAAATTGCGATTCAAATTTGGTATAATTCCCTTCAATGACAGCTCTGTTGGCGATAACCATACTTTGCGGACTGGCCCATGCACCTAATTTACTGCCTGCCGGACGTGATTTGAAATAAATATCACTCTCAAAAGCCGATACTTTTTCAACTGTGCCGTCAATTCTAACCTGCCGTTCCAGTTCTTTCCAGAAAAATAACAAGGAAGCCCTGGGGTTGGCAGCCAGTTCATGCCCCTTGGCACTCTCATAATTGGTGAAGAACACAAAGCCTCTGCTATCAAACCCTTTTAATAATACGATCCTGGAGGAAGGGATTCCGTCTTTGGATGCGGTAGACAAAGTCATGGCATTCACTTCATGTAAATGGCTGTTCCTCGCTTCACTCCACCACCTGGAAAATTGTTCTATGGCATTGGCAGCCGTATCTTCCTCACTTAAAGATTTCTGTTTATAATCGAATCTGATATTGGCAATCGGGTCATTCAATTCAGGCATATTCAAATTTTAGAGTACAAAGTTATCTTATCAGATTTAATAGCGGGTGATGCGCATCATAAAAAATGTATGTATCTGCTATCAGGCAGTCAGGATTACTGATAATTTTAAAGAAACATGACAATTATCAGTTTTTTAAAATGTTAATATTAGAGGCTTTTTTATATAAATTTTAAACGATTTAATAGATGAAACACTGATATTCAATGTTTACACAATTTATTATCTGGTACAGGGAAGGTTAAAAGATGCCTTATTTCATATTTGATACTGACATCCATCATTTTTTGGGGTTATACCACCAAATAGATTTGTCCTTCGTTATTTTATTATTTCAACACGTAAAGCAATTTTCATGGAAACTCTTACTCAACCTCTTACAAAAGATGCAGTTGACAGTGTAGAAAAAGAAGTCACTGTCATGGATGGCAACGAAGCTGCTGCCTATATTGCATATAAAACCAATGAAGTTTGTGCGATTTATCCGATAACTCCTTCTTCCACTATGGGTGAATGGGCCGATGAATGGAGTGCAAAAGGAATGAAAAATATATTTGGCCAGGTGCCCCGTGTAATGGAAATGCAAAGTGAAGCAGGTGCAGCCGGAGCTTTACATGGTGCATTACAGGGCGGTGCATTAGGTACCACTTTTACAGCATCTCAGGGTTTATTGCTGATGATCCCCAACATGTTTAAAATTGCAGGTGAATTAACTCCCTGCGTATTTCATATAGCTGCCAGAACACTGGCTACACATGCTTTATCAATTTTTGGAGACCATAGTGATGTAATGTCTGTTCGTTCTACCGGTTTTGCCCAGTTATTTGGCAATAACCCACAGGAAGTAATGGATATGGCCTTAATTGCACATTCTGCAACTTTAAAATCAAGAATTCCTTTCCTTAATATATTTGATGGTTTCCGTACCTCACATGAACTGGCACAGGTAGAAGTAATACCTGACAGTGTAATTGAAGAAATGATAGATGTGGATGCCATCAATGCACACCGTAACAGGTCTTTATCTCCTAATCATCCTATGATTCGCGGTACTGCACAAAACCCTGATGTATTCTTCCAGAACAGGGAAGCTGCCAATTCTTATTATGAAAAAGTACCTCAGATTGTTCAGGAAGAAATGAACAAATTTGGTGCCTTAACAGGAAGACACTATAAATTATTTGAATATTACGGAGCTGCCCATCCTGAAAGATTAATTATTTTAATGGGATCCGGTGTAGGTGCTGTTCAGGAAACTGTAGATGAATTAAATAAACGCGATGGTGTACATGTTGGTGTTTTGATTGTACGTTTATACCGTCCGTTCTCTATCAAGGATTTTATCCATGCGATTCCTAAATCAGTAACTACCATTGCAGTACTGGATCGTTGTAAAGAACCCAATGCCAACAGCGAACCTTTATATATGGATGTGATCAACAGCCTGAATGAAGCACAGGAAAATCACCATGCACATGTAATTGGCGGCCGTTATGGTTTATCCTCCAAAGAGTTTACACCTGCTATGGCAAAAGCGGTATTCAAAGAACTGAAAAAAGAACATCCTAAATATCATTTCACAGTAGGTATTGAAGATGATGTAACCCATCTGAGCCTTGATTATGATAAAAGTTATATCCTGGACACTCAGCATAAATTCCGTGGTTTATTTTATGGTTTAGGTGCTGATGGTACGGTAAGTGCCAATAAAAACTCTATCAAGATTATTGGTGAAAAAACTGACCAGTTTGTTCAGGGTTATTTTGTATATGATTCCAAGAAGTCCGGTTCTTTAACTGTTTCTCACTTACGTTTTGGAAAGAACCCGATTCGTTCTTCCTATCTGGTGCAATCAGCCAATTTTATTGCCTGTCACCATTTTAATTATTTAACCAAGTTTGATTTACTGAAAGATGCAGAAGTTGGTGCAACCTTCTTATTAAATGCCCCTTATCCAAAAGAAGAACTTTGGCAGAAACTTCCTAAAAAAATTCAGGAAGAAATTATTGAAAAACACCTGAAGTTCTATGCGATTAATGCATTGACTGTTGCAAAAGAAACAGGAATGGGTACGCGTATCAATACCATTTTGCAAACCTGCTTCTTTGCTATCAGTAATGTATTACCAAGAGAAGAAGCCATTGGTAAAATTAAAGAAGCTATTTACGATACTTATTGGAAAAAGGGTGAAGCCGTAGTACAGAAAAACTACAATGCAGTGGATATTGCTTTAGATAGTTTATATGAAGTGGATTACAGCAAATATACCATTGGTACTAAAGAATTTGATCTTGCTGTACCAGCCAGTTCTCCAAAATTTGTAAAAAATGTATTAGGCAGAATTATTGCCGGTGAAGGAGATGATTTACCTGTAAGTGCATTCCCTGCAGATGGTACCTATCCATCAGGCACTACCAAATACGAAAAAAGAAATATTGCTGATGCTGTTCCTGTTTGGGATGCTGACCTTTGTACACAATGTGGTAAATGTTTCCTGATTTGCCCGCATGCCGCTATACGCCCTAAAGTATATGATAAAGAATTATTAGCTGGTGCGCCTGCTAACTTTAAACATGTAGACCCGATTGGTAAAGAATGGGATAAAACTAAAGAAGCTTATACTTTACAGGTTTCTACAGAAGATTGCACCGGTTGTACTTTATGTGTGGAATTCTGTCCAATGACCAGCAAAGCAGATCCGGGTCATAAGGCTATCAATATGTTTGATAAAACTCCTATCCAGGAAGATGAAATTAAAAACTGGGATTACTTTATTAATTTACCTGAAGTAGACAGATCCAGGGTAAATAAAAATACAGTGAAAGGTTCTCAGTTCTTACAACCCTTATTTGAATTTTCCGGTGCTTGTTCCGGTTGTGGTGAAACACCTTATATTAAACTGTTAACTCAGTTATACGGCGAAAAAATGATCGTTGCCAATGCAACAGGTTGTTCTTCCATCTTTGGTGGTAATTTACCAACCACTCCTTGGACTTCAAACAAACAGGGTGTAGGACCAGCCTGGGCAAACTCACTGTTTGAAGACAATGCAGAATTTGGTTTGGGTATTAAACTGGCCAGCGATAAGAAAAGAGAAGTAGCAATTGCCCTGTTATCTAAGATGAAACAGGAAGTGGGTGAAGACCTGGCTAACAGTATTCTGGAAGGACCTGAAACCAATGAAGCAGAATCAAAAGTTAAACAGGAACTGATTATAGAACTGAAACACCGTTTAAGTGTTTTAAAAACAAATGCAGCTAGTAACTTATATCACCTGGCGGATTTCTTATCTCTGAAATCTATCTGGATTATTGGTGGTGATGGTTGGGCTTATGATATCGGTTACGGTGGATTAGACCATGTATTGTCTACCGGTGAAAATGTAAATATTATGGTACTGGATACAGAAGTGTATTCCAATACAGGCGGTCAGGCATCTAAATCTTCTCCGCTGGGATCCAGTGCAAAATTTGCAGTAAACGGTAAAACAACTGGTAAAAAAGACCTTGCTTTACAAGCTATTGCACATGGAACCGCTTATGTTGCGAGCATTGCAATGGGTGCAAATGATGCACATACATTAAGAACAATATTAGAAGCAGAAGCCTTCCCTGGCCCATCTCTGATTATTGCTTACAGTCATTGTATTGCGCATGGAATTGATATGGCACAGGGTGGTGAAGAACAGGATTTTGCAGTAAAATCCGGTTACTGGCCTTTATTCCATTACAATCCGTTAAAACCAAAAGGACAAAGATTTGTGATAGATAGTAAAGAACCATCTATCCCATTGAGCGAGTTCATGTATCATGAAAATCGCTTTAAGATCATCAAAGCGAAAGACCCGGTTCTGGCAGAACATTTCCTGCATCAGGCAGAAGAAATGAGAGCTACAAGATGGGATCGCCTGGTGACTTTAAAAGGCCTATGACGATTGCATAAATATCCGTGAACTAAAGGAGCCTCTTCTGGGGCTCCTTTTATTTTATATTCTATTTACCTTTTCTTAACAACTGTTACTAGTTAAATTATATACATTTATTGTAGGTTTCTGACTATTAATAGTAATTGAAATGAAAAATAAAATCCAACAGTTTCCACTGATTCTTCTTTTAATATCTCTTGCAGGATGTGCTTCAATTGTAAGTAAAAGCAGCTGGCCTTTTTCTGTAAATACCAGTCCCAGTGGAGCCAAAGTAGTCATAACCAATAAAAGCGGACAGGAAATATTCTCTGGCAGAACACCTGCTGCCATGAAATTAAAATCAGGAGCGGGTTTCTTTTCGAAAGAAGCTTATGTGGTAACCCTTAGCCTGGACAATTTTGAGACTAAAAAAATAAATATTGATTGCAAGTTAAACGGATGGTATATTGGGAATATAGTGATTGGAGGATTAATTGGCTTTTTGGTTGTAGACCCAGCTACCGGAGCAATGTATAAACTGGAAAATGATGGTATTTTTGAAACACTTACGCCAACTGATACAAATACAACTAAAAATACTTTACAGGTTTTGGATATCCGGCAAATTCCCACTGAATGGAAACAGCATTTGGTGAAGGTTCAATAATCATTTAAGCAAAAGCTTTTTAAACTTCTCCAGTTCTGCTATTTCAGTTGCACTGATCGGTTGATTATTCTGGTATTTAGTTTGAAGAAAGACAACCCGCTTATGCTGAGGGTATTTGGCAAGGATTGCTTCAATAATAACCGGGATAGAATCATCTGCAGCAGGTTCCGGTTTATTGACCTGAACAGGGGATTTGTCCCTGGTTGGCATTTTTAAAATAGTAGCTTCCAGTGTAGCCAGCCAATTGGGAGGCATTTCCTGAATTTTACTGGCTTTGGAATACAATCCCTGCAATTGTTTTTTGCTTAAACTGCCCCTGTCTTCATACTGGTGCATAAGGCTTAATATGAATAAAGCATCACTGTTATATTCATAACAGGCATTCAATATTTTCTCAATGATATCTAAGCGCTTGTTTTGCAAATTACCGGATGCTGATGCTGTTTGGCTGCATCTATCCTTACAAAATTGCAGTAATTAATTTAAAGCTCAGGCCTTTATTTCATAATAGGGAACCTCATCATTCGAAACTTTTTCCTTTTCCTGCCAGTAGGCTGCAGTTACAATATGCCCATCAGCAGTATGTAATAAACGGCTGTAAATAGCATTGATGGCATTAAAACTGAAATCGGTAACCCCAACAGTAAATTTTTCAGGAGCCGGAGGTGGAGGTGGCGGTGGTACAGCACCTTCTGCCAATGGTTTTGCGGGCGCAGTTTTTGGGGGAGCTGCAATGGCAACTACTACTTCATATTTATTCAGCTCCAACAGCCCTTTTAAAAAATCAGCCCTTTCTTTAGAAATATTTTTTTCAACAATGGCACATCTTATTCCATTCAATTCTTCTACGGTATGATTTTGATTGATTGCCATAATGCTATTTGAATTATAATTTTATGAAATTGGATGATGATCAGAATCCACTGCTTAAAGTGTAAATATATTCGTAAATAAAGCTGAACAAACCAGTTGCTATTATTCCAGCCAGGCAAATAATTAAGCCTATTTTAGGTAAAAGGGGTAGTGTTATTTTCTTAACCGGATGTTCGTTTGCATCCATAAAAATTGCTTTTACCACTCTTAAATAATAATAGAAAGAGATCACCAGGTTTAATGCAGCAATAATGATCCAGACTATAAACCCTTTACTGCCTGCCATACCTGTACCAGCCATCAGTAAGAAATACTTACCAAAAAAACCAGCTGTGGGCGGTACTCCTGCCAGTGAAAATAAAGCAATGGTTAATACCCAGCTTAAAAATGGATTGGTTTTATACAAGGCTTTATAATCGTCAATCGTTTCCTTCCCGGTTAATGCACTGATTACTGATATCACTCCAAATGCAGCCAGATTGGAAAATACATAAATCAGAATAAAATAAACAACTGAGGCTGTGCCTGCCTGTGAACTTCCGGAAACACCAATTAAGATAAAACCAACTTGCGCAATGGAAGAAAATGCAAGAAAGCGTTTCAGGTTATTCTGACGGATAGCAAAAAGATTTCCTATGATGATAGTGAGAATAGAAAGTATAAACAACATATTGTACCATACAGCCGCTAAAGGTTTGAATACAGTATACAATACGGAAACGAATACAAATAAAACGGCTCCTTTGGAAATAACCGATAAATAAGAAGTAACTGCCACCGGAGCACCTTCATACACATCTGCTGTCCATAAATGGAAGGGAACCACCGAGATTTTAAAACAAAAACCTGCAAATAATAATATAAAGGCAAAGATTTGCAAAGGTGTTACTGCAAGGAGAGACGGTAATTCTGAAAAAGTTAAAGTTCCGGTGATACCATAAACCAAAGAAATACCAAACAATAACAAACCCGAAGAAAATGCGGAAGAGATAATTAATTTAAAAGCAGCTTCAGAAGATTGCTTTTTATCCAGGTCAAAGTTGGCAATAGCAGCCAGTGGAATAGTAGATATTTCCAACCCAAGATAAAACATCAGTAAATTACCACTGGAAATCATTAAGAACATACCCAGTAAGGTAGACAACAGTAACATATAAAATTCAGACACATGTTTATGATCCTTTAACCAGCAATAAGACTGGAGGGAAATAATAAGGGTACCCAGACTAAGGATGCCTTTTTCCAAAACTATCAGCTGATTTGTTTTAAACATTTCATTAAACAAAACGCCCTCACTGTTTCCAAAAAAGTTAAACAGTACATTAAAAAGCAGTAACCCGTTTACAAGCATCATAATGCTTTCATTCTTCCATTCTTTACTGCCTACTTTTATAAACAATAATATAAAGATGATAACGGTAATTACCAGCTCCTGTTTCATCAATATCAGAAAATCATTCAACATACACCTGTTTTTACTATCTAATTATGAATTAACCATACCAACACTAATATCAATATTCTTCCAACACTATATTTATTTAACAATAACCAAAATCTTACTCATAATAGCATCAGTTCCGCTACCGATTAAATCAGTTAACCAGAAAGGTGCTAGCCCGATTACCAGAATAGCTATAATTAAAAGAGCAGCTGCAAATTTTTCATTCCAGGCAGCATCTTTTAAATGCAGGTAATGGTTATCAGTAATGGGTCCCATTACAGTTTTACCAGCAGCTCTTAATATATACACAGCCGTTACCACAATGGAAGCACAGGAAAGGATGGTTGCAATCCGGTACCATCCATCAGGATTTTGCCAGGCACCCATAAATACAGTCATTTCTGCTACAAATCCACTAAAGCCGGGTAACCCAAGGCTACATAAGCCAGCTATCACAAAGACAGTTGAAATAAAAGGAATTACTTTTAACAAGCCCCCCAGCTGATCTACCATACGGGTATGTGCCCTGCTGTAGATCATACCAATCGCAGCGAAGAAAAGAGCAGTCATTAACCCATGAGACACCATTTGCATCACAGCACCGTTAATAGAAGTTCTGGTAAGCATTCCGATACCCAGCAATACAAAACCGCAATGGCTAACTGAAGAATATGCATTGATATATTTAAGATCGGTCTGCATCATGGTAGCAAAAGCCCCATATATAATAGCAATGGTTGCCAGTAAAATAATAATCCACTGGTATTCGTGTGCAGCTTCGGGCATCAGGTATGTAGCTACCCTTAAACAGCCATATCCGCCCAGTTTCATAGATATACCTGCCAGAAACATAGATGCTGCTGTAGGAGCGGAAGAGTGCCCGTCCGGTACCCAGGTATGAAATGGAAACAAAGCAGTAAATACGCCAAAGCCTATAAACAGAAAGGGGAAAAATATTTTTTGAATCATTAAGGGGATATGTACCTGAGAAATAGTTAATAAATCAAAAGACTGAGATCCGGGCACTCCGAAATAATAGATCCCGGATAAACCCACGAAAATTAATGCAGAACCGCCCATTAACATTAAAGCCAGTTTCATGGCACTGTATTCTTTTTTACCACTGCCCCAGATACCGATAAGCAGGAATTTTGGTATTACTGCCACTTCCAGGAAGAAAAACATGGTGAATAAATCCAGTGATATAAAAAAGCCATAAGCACCCATACTCAGAAAAACCAGTAAAAAGAAAAACTCTTTATTCAGCGTTTCCTGTGTCCAGGATACCAGTACACCCGCTACTACCACAAAAGCAGTTAACAGCATCATGGCTACTGAAATTCCGTCCACACCAACATGATAATGTATATTCAATGGAGCAAACCAGATGTAATCATATTGAAACAACATCTGCGTTGTATTGTGCGCTCTTTCCTTCAGGTATTGGAACAGGAGCTCAAATACAAGTAATAGCTGTAATATTGATCCGAATAAAGCAATTGCCCTAACCTGCTTTAACCCTTTTACAACCAATATCATGATGGCTGTAACCAAGGGCAAAAAGATGAGAAACGATAAATTCATTTGTATATATTTTATAAAACCTGCTTATAATTTTAATAACGATACTTCTACATTTATTTCCATATATAAATAAACAAAACGGCCAGCACTGCAATTCCTCCAAAGAAATACAATGCATAGTTCTGTACTTTACCACTCTGAAACCCTTTTATAGCAACAGATAATTTTGCGGTTAGTGTTGCTATTACATTCATAGTACCATCTACAATATTTTTATCGAACCAGGCGGCAGGCCTTCCAATTAAATTGAAAATGACCTTTTTAGTAATGAATAAGTACAGTTCATCTATATAAAACTTATGGTATGCTGCTTTATAAAAGCCACCCAAACCTACTGCAACAGCATCTGGTTTTCCATTTTGTGATTTATATAATACGGTTGCCAGTCCAATACCGGCTACCGCCAGTAAAACCGGTGCTACAGAAAACAGGTAATTAATAGGTGTTTCCAGTAAAGCCCCATCGCTGGTAACAAAATGAGCAAACGGAATAAATCCAGCAATTACAGCCATAATGGCTAAAATGATTAATGGCAGTTTCATAGACCAGGTTCCTTCACCATGGTGTGGTTCGTGCACATGCGCTGCTTTGCTCCAGAAAATATTATAGTATAAACGGAACATATAGAAAGCAGTGAGTCCGGAAGTAAATAACGCAACCCCGTATACCAGTTTATTCGCATTAAATGAAGCCAGTAAAATTTCTTCCTTACTGAAAAATCCGGCAAAAGGTGGGATACCGGAAATAGCCAGACAAGCTATTAAAAAGGATATATGTGTAATGGGCATTAACTTTCTTAATCCGCCCATATCTTTCATGTCATTACTATGCACCATATGAATCACTGCACCAGCACCCAGGAATAATAATGATTTAAAAAATGCATGGGTAAAAAGGTGGAACATAGAACCCATATAACCCAGGCCCTCTTCCCCGCCCTGACGGGCTACCCCTAATGCAAACATCATATACCCGATTTGCGACATGGTAGAATATGCCAGCACTCGTTTAATATCTGTTTGCGTACAGGCGATCACTGCTGCAATTAAAGCAGAAACCAAACCTACATAAGTTACTATATTCAAGGCTATTGCATCCATAGAGAACACCGGGAAAAGCCTTGCAACGAGGTAAACACCTGCAACTACCATGGTTGCAGCATGGATTAAAGCGGAAACAGGTGTTGGACCTTCCATGGCATCGGGTAACCAGATATGCAGCGGAAACATTGCAGATTTACCGGCACCACCAATAAATACAAGGGTTAAACCCCAGGTTAATACAGACATTCCTAAAAAGGAAGTGGAAGTAATATTAATAAACTCCGGAGATTGAACGCTAGTAAGCCTGGTAATTAAAGTATTAAAATCAAGGGTATGTGCATGGAAAGATAAAATCAGTATCCCGATCAGAAATCCCAGATCAGCAAACCTTGTAACAATAAATGCTTTTTTGGAAGCTGCAACTGCAGAAGGTTTTTCGAAATAAAAACCAATCAGCAGGAAAGATGAAACACCTACTAATTCCCAGAACATATATATCTGAAAAATATTGGTAGAAATAACCAATCCCAGCATGGAGAAAGTAAATAAAGAAAGAAAAGCATAATAAGTAGCAAAGCGTTCTTCACCCTTCATATAACCCAGGCTGAAAATATGTACCATCAGGGATACAAAACTCACCACAACCAGCATCATAACAGAAATAGGATCCAACAGGATACCCAGGTCGATAGACACATTCGGGGAAAATTGCAACCAGGTATATTGCAATGGAATGATTTTCTGATAAATACCATTCACAGGGCCATCCACCAAAAAATACTGATAGGCTGTAATTAATGATAAAACAGCAGAAGCCAGTAAAGACAAAGTACCCACAGTACCTGAAAATGTTTTAAAATATTTACGTCCGAATAATCCCAGTATCACAAATGTTGCTAAAGGCAACAAAGGAATGAGTGCTATATAAGAATAATGATTCATTGTATACTGTCATTTAGTTCCTCTATCTTTTCAGGCAATAGCCGGAAAGAAATAAAGCGCTTTAAAATTTTAATTCCCCTGCATCTTCCACGTCAATAGAATGATGGCTTCTGTATAAATTAATGATGATAGCAATGGCAACAGCAGCTTCCGCAGCAGCAATTGTGATAATGAAAATGGTAAAAAACACCCCATCCAGTTTATCCGGATATAAGTATTTATTAAATGCCACAAAATTAATATTCACACTGTTCAGGATTAATTCAACTGCCATCAGCATGGTAATCATATTGCGGCGGGTAAATAATCCGTACATGCCTGTAAAAAACAACGCAGTACTTACAAATAAGATATGAGTTAAGGGTACTTCGTTCATTTTGTTTCCGGTTTAGATTTAATGGCAATTACAATACAGCCGATCATGGCAGCCAGTAACAATATACTTACAGCTTCAAAAGGCAATACAAAACCATGTTCTGTTGTACTGAGCATCTGGTTTCCTATTTCAGCTACTTCCACATTAAATGCATTGGTATTTACTTTAAATGTCTGTAAACTGATTAAACTGCAGGTAAAAGCGAACCCAAGCACTACTGCCAGTATAGAAAATATTTTTCTGCTTTTAATGGGTTTTGGCATTTCTTCCCCCGATTTCTGTGTAAGAAAAATGGAGAAAATGATCAATACCACGATACCTCCCACATATACTATAATCTGAACGGCAGCAATAAAATTAACTTCCATCCAGAAATACAATCCGGCAATACCCACCAGCGAAAAAAGCAATCCAATGGCTGCCCGGAATATTTTCCTTGCAGTAACTGCTACCGCACCTGCTATTAACATAAATGCGGAAATAATATAAAATATAATTGTTGAAGCACTCATTCTTCTACGCCCTCCCTGATTTTTGATCCTGGTTTATTCAACCTTTTAATTAAATTGTTTCTGTCAAATACGCTATGTTCAAATGTATTTGCCATTTTGATTGCATCAGTAGGGCAGGCTTCCACACATAAGCCGCACATGGTGCACATATCCAAACGGTAAATATGCTGATCTATAGCTTTTTTCTTTTTGCCTTCCGGACTGATATTAAACTTGCTGATAATTTTAATGGACCCGTTAGGGCAGGCTATTTCACAGGAAGAACAACCGGTACAGGTATGTTCATTATTTGCATCATGCGGCATTACCACTTCTCCCCTGAACCTTTCTGCCATTACCAATGTTTTCCGGTTATCAGGATACTCTTCCGTGATAATTTCCTTTGGATGTGTGAAATAGTATCCCGTCAGCTTCATGCCGGTGAGCAACGATTTGGTTGCATGATAAACATCCGAGAAATAATCTTTTAAAAACATAGTCTATTTTAAACTTTTTAAAAATGCCATCCCATAATTGCCACCAATGTCATCAGTAATAAATTAAACATACTGATGGGGAATAAATATTTCCATTCCAGGTTCAGTAACTGATCCACACGTAATCTTGGGAAAGTCCACCGGAACCACATTATTAAAAAAATAAGGAAAATCGTCTTCCCGAAAAACCAGAAAGAAGATGGGATATAATCCATAATATGGTTAAATGCAGCCCAATGGCCAATGTGAAAAGGCATCCAACCTCCTAAAAACAGTGTGGCACCTATTGCACAAACAATAAAAATGTTGATATATTCTGACAGGAAAAACAATGCAAATTTCATTCCGCCATATTCAGTATGAAAACCTGCTGTCAGTTCACTTTCTGCTTCTGCAAGATCAAAAGGTGCTCTGTTTGTTTCAGCAGTAGCAGCAATAATAAAAATAACAAAGGCTATAATTGCAGGGATATGCCCTTTAAAAATCCACCAACCATCTTCCTGTGATGCAACAATATCAGAGATTTTTAAACTTCCGGTTAAGACAATAATGGATAAAACAGATAAGCCTGCAGACAATTCATAACTTACAATCTGTGCCCCGCTGCGCATGGCACCCAGTAAAGAATACTTGTTGCCACTGCTCCATCCTGCCATTAAAATACCAATTACAGATAAGGAAGACACAGAGGTTACATATAAAACGCCAATATTAATATCCCAGATTTGAAAATTTCTTGCAAAAGCAATGGGAACCAGGATTAACATAGCCACTATGATTACCACAAAAGGAGCCATGTTAAAAAGAATTTTATCAGCATTTTCCGGTGTCAGGGCTTCTTTCATAATCAGCTTTACAGTATCGGCTGAAGTCTGAAAAATACCTTTAGGACCGATACGGTTAGGTCCCATTCTGATTTGCATCAAAGCAGCTACCTTTCTTTCCATCCATACCAGTCCTAAACCCAGCACTGCAAAAAGGCCAATAGCGGCAACACCTACAATTACAAATTCGGCCAATAAAGCCAATGTTGCATTTAAATGCCCGTTTAACCATTCGTGAATAAAATTTGATATGCCTTCTAAACTTAACATGTTTACCCCCATCCCATAAGGGAATTAGTTTTTATTATAAAATAATGCAACCATTTAATTGTACGATCTGCCTTATCTGTCAATATCAGGAATTACCAGATCCAATGTACCCATGGTAGCTATAAAATCTCCTATTTTAGATCCCCGGACCATATGGTCCAATGCGCACAAATTTGAAAAACCAGGTGAACGGAATTTAATCCGGTAAGGCTGTGCAGCTCCTTCACTTACAATATATACCCCTAATTCACCTCTGGCAGTTTCCACACGCTGATAGAATTCACCTTTGGGTAATTTTAATACTGCTTTTGTTTTAGCCTGAATTTCACCCTCCGGAATATTATCAATTAACTGTTCAATAATGCGGATACTTTCATTCATTTCATGAATCCTAACCTGATAACGCGTAAAACAGTCACCACCTTTTTCAATCACCTCATTAAAATCAACTTTATCATACACATCATAAGGGGCAATTTTCCTGATATCAGATTTAACCCCGCTAGCCCTGGCAACAGGACCAGTACAACCATAAGAAATGGCATCCTCCATGGATAAATAACCTACACCTTTCATTCGGTTCTGGAAAATTACGTTCCCGGTAATCAATTCCTTATATTCATGAATGCGCAACTTATATTGCTGAATAAATTCTTTTACTTTTTTCTGAAAATCAGGATGCAGATCGGTCATAACCCCACCAGGCACCATATAATTCATGGTTAATCTGGCACCACAGGTTTCCTCCATGATTTCATTGATTCTTTCCCTTTCCCTGAAAGCTAAAAAATAGGGTGTAAATGCTCCCAAATCCATTGACATGGCACTCCACCATAATTCATGGGAAGCAATACGGGTCAATTCATCCATAATAACCCTTATATATTGGGCACGAAGGGGAACTTCTACCTTTAATCCCTTTTCAACACATAAAGCACAGGCATGATTATTAATATGAGCAGAGAGGTAATCCATCCTGCTGGTAACATATATAAATTGCCTGTAAGAGAGGCTCTCACACATTTTTTCTATAGAACGGTGAATATATCCCAGATGAGGATCTACTTTTTTAATAATTTCTCCGTTTAATGTTAGCACCAAATGAAGCACTCCATGTGTGGCAGGGTGCTGGGGCCCCACATTAATCATTAAATCGCCTTCCTGTGTTATACCAATTTCTTCAAACATTTTAATAGAATTATTGCTATTGAATACTGATTGCAAAACAAAAGCTATTGCAACAATTCAGCATTCTGTATACTTTAGTCTTACCCATTTATAATTTAATCATATTAATAGGGTCATCATAGTCTTTTCTGAGCGGCCATCCGTTCCAGTCGTCCGGTAAAATCAGCCTCCTCAAATCAGGATGATTCAAAAAAGTAACACCAAACATTTCATAGACTTCGCGTTCAAACAGCTCAGCCCCGCGCCAAATATCACAAACAGTCTCTATTTCAGGGTTGTTACGGTCAAGATTTACCTTAACAACTATATTATGGCGGAAAGATGCTGATGAAAGATGATACACCACAGTTAAATGTGTTTTCCAATCAATACAGGTAAGGCAAAACAAATAATCCAGATTGGTATCATTGTCAGAACGAAGTTGTTGAACCATCGATCTGAATAAAGAAGAATCCACCAATATATTGAGCCATTCCCCTGTTTCATCAAAAATGGCTGATGGAACCAACCCTGCTATTTTTATTTTAAAATCCTCGTTCGTCATCATAAATTAGTCAAAATAAATATTATAAAGCAGCATGCTGCCTGATCTGGTCTCTTGTTAAACCTGCTTTGATTTTACCCTGCAATGATATCAGTGAATGAAGTAATGCTTCTGGCCGGGGCGGGCAACCCGGTATATACACATCAACGGGTATCACATGGTCTGCTCCTTTTACTACTGAATAGGTATTATAGAAAAATGGTCCACCACTGATAGCACAGGCTCCCATTGCAATTACATATTTTGGATCAGCCATCTGATCATACAATCTTTTTAATACGGGTGCCATTTTATTAACGATCGTTCCTGCAATAATGATAACATCTGCCTGCCTGGGGGAGGCGCGTGCTACTTCAAAACCAAATCTGGAAAAATCATATTTGGCTGCTGCAGTATGCATAAATTCAATACCACAGCAACTGGTGGCAAAGCTTAAAGGCCATAAAGAATTTGACCTTGCCCAGTTAATTACATCATCCAATGTACTTAACACTAAATTAGCACTGCCTGCATTCAGCACTTCTCCCGGAAAATCCAATGCTTGTACTTTGTTATTTACATCCATTTCAATGCTCCTTTTTTATGTGCGTATAAAAATCCCATAAATAAAATGAAAAAGAATATCACAATTTCAATTAAAGCCATGATACCCATTTTTTTAACTACAACAGCCCAGGGATACATAAATACTAATTCCACATCAAAGATGAGGAAAATCAGAGCAAACAGATAATAACCAACATTAAACTGGTTCCAGGGTGAACCCTGAGAAGGAATTCCACACTCATATGCCTGACCTTTCTGAGAATTTTTACTGCCTTTTACAAATAATAATGCAATAGATATACCTCCGCCAGCAAAGGCAATTCCGGCAAATATTAAAACAATCAATGATGCTGCACCCATAATATTAAATCGTTAACACTCTAAAATAACAAGTATCAATTAAACAAAATAGTTTTTTCTTCTCAATTATCCGGTTTTATAGATAAATGGATTTTTTAAACAGCAAGCAATTGTTAAAAGAGAGTCGGCTAGAAAACCGACTCCGTTATTTTATTACCAAAGACTAAAGAGAAATAGTTATTTGCCTTGTTCAACTACTGCCTGTGCAGCAGCTAATCTGGCAATTGGAACTCTGAATGGAGAACAGCTCACATAGTTCATTCCTATTCTGTGACAGAATTTTACACTTTCTGCATCACCACCATGTTCACCACAAATACCAACTTTTAATTTAGGCTTAGTAGTACGACCGCGAACAGTTCCTAATTTTATCAGTTCACCAACACCTTCCTGGTCAATTGTCTGGAACGGATCATCAAATAAAATCTTCTGATCCAAATAATTAGGTAAAAATCCACCCACATCATCACGGCTAAAGCCAAAGCTCATCTGGGTTAAATCATTTGTTCCGAAACTAAAGAAATCTGCAACTTCTGCCATTTTATCAGCCAGTAAAGCTGCTCTAGGAATTTCAATCATGGTTCCGTACATGAATGGGATACTCTTTACTTTCTGTTTTTCACAAACTTCCTTATATACCCTGTCAACAATTGTTTTCTGATGAATCAGTTCATTTACAGTACAGGTAACGGGTACCATAATTTCAGGGAAAGCTTTTTTACCGGATTTAATAATTTCTGAAGTTGCTTCCAGGATTGCCCTTATCTGCATTTCAGTTATTTCCGGATAACTAACTCCTAATCTTACACCACGGTGACCTAACATTGGGTTATTTTCATGTAATGCCAGTACCCTTCTGCGTAAAACACTCATACTGATACCTAATTCCTTACTGAGATGTTTTAATTTTTCTACATCATGAGGAACAAATTCATGTAATGGTGGATCCAAAAGACGAATAGTTACCGGATACCCTTTCATGGTAATCATGGTATCTTTAATATCCTTCTTAACAAACACAAAAAGATCATTCAGTGCTTTACGGCGTTCCGGTTCAGTTTTACTCATGATCATCTTACGCAATAAAAACAAAGGCTGTTCACTACCTTCCCCATAAAACATATGTTCTGTGCGGAATAAACCAATACCTTCTGCACCAAATGCCATTGCCTGAGCAGCATCTTCAGGAGTTTCTGCATTTGTTCTTACTGCCATTACTTTAATCTTATCAACCAGTGTCATCAGGTTTTGATAAGATTTATTTTTATTGAGGTCTATAGCAACCAGTGGCATTTCACCAGCATAAGCCAAGCCTCTGGTACCATTTAATGTAATCCAATCCCCTTCCTTAATGATGATACCATCTTTTGCTTTAAATGTTTTGGTTTCAGCATGAATTTCAATGTCGTTACAACCAACAATACAACATTTACCCCAACCACGGGCTACTAATGCTGCATGTGATGTCATGCCTCCCTTTGTAGTTAATATGGCCTGGGATTTATGCATTCCATCCACATCTTCCGGAGAAGTTTCTTCACGAACCAGGATCACTTTTTCACCTTTGGAAGCCCATTCAACAGCTTCTGCAGAAGTGAATACCACACGGCCTTTTGCTCCACCCGGACCAGCAGGCAAACCTTTAGCAATTGGTTTTGTAACCGCTTCAATTTTAGGATCAAGCATTGGTAATAAAAGTTCTACCAACTGATTTGGCCCTACCCGCATGATGGCAGTTTTGGCATCAATCAATTTTTCAGTATACATTTCGGTAGCCATACGAACAGCAGCTACTCCATTACGTTTACCTACACGACATTGCAACATATAGAGTTTCCCTTTTTCAATGGTAAACTCAATGTCCTGCATATCCTTATAATGTTTTTCAAGCCTGTTTTGAATATCATTTAATTCTTTATACGCTTTAGGCATGAATTTTTCCAGGGTAACCAGGGTTTTACTCTGATCATTCTTAGAATATTCATTAATCGGGCCAGGAGTTCTGATACCAGCCACAACATCTTCACCCTGAGCATTCACCAGGTATTCACCGTAAAACCTGTTTTCGCCAGTACCCGGATTTCTTGTAAAGGCAACACCTGTAGCACTGTCTTCACCCATATTACCAAATACCATGGCCTGAACATTTACAGCAGTTCCCCATTCGTCAGGAATTTTTTCAATTCTGCGGTATTCAATAGCACGTTTTCCGTTCCAGCTGCCAAATACACCACCAATGCCACCCCATAATTGTTCATATGGATCTTCAGGGAATGGTTTACCCAATACTTTTTTAACGGTAACTTTAAAATCTTTTACCAATGCCTGTAATTCAGGCACAGTAAGGTCTGTATCTGAAGTATATCCTTTTTTATGTTTAATGGCTTCCAGTTTTTCATCCAGCACTTTGCGGATACCTTTACCATTTTTAGGTTCAATTCCGGCAGCTTTTTCCATTACCACATCTGCATACATCATCACCAGCCTGCGGTAAGCATCATATGCAAACCTGGCATCACCGGATTGTTTGATCAGACCTTCAATCGTATGCTCGTTTAACCCAACATTTAAAACAGTATCCATCATACCTGGCATACTGCGCCTTGCACCGGAGCGCACTGATAATAATAAAGGATTCTTTACATCACCAAATTTCTTACCGGTAATTTTTTCAACACTTTTCAGTGCAGTTTGCACCTGGGCATTCAACACAACAGGATAAGTCCTTTTATGGTCGTAATAATAAGTACATACATCTGTAGAAATCGTAAATCCGGGAGGAACAGGTAATTTTAATTTGGGATGGCCAGCCATTTCGGCGAGGTTAGCACCTTTTCCACCCAAAAGATTTTTCATTGATTCATTTCCGTCAGCTTTGCCATTGCCAAAGAAATAAACATATTTTTTTGCCTTCTTTTCTGTGGTCTTTGGCGCAGCAACTGCCTTCTTTTTAATAGCCATATCGTTATATTTTTTGGTTTTCAAAAGTAAAAATCATGTCAGGCGGGCAGCATGACAATTATCATAATATCAGATGTTATTTATCATATCGGTATTGGAAAGAAAACTGAAGTTTTAACACTATCCAATTAATTTAGTATAATTTGCTAAATTTATTAGTGTGTGTAACTATTTTTCCCTACTTTTATTCCATCATTAATTTTGAATCAAATTATATAGTATGAGTAACGCAGATAAATTAAAGGCCCTTAAGCTAACGATAGACAAAATTGATAAAGACTTTGGGAAAGGCAGTGTGATGATGATGAATGAGAAAAGCCATGATCCAATGGAAATCATTTCCACCGGATCCATTGGGCTGGATATTGCGTTAGGTGTAGGGGGAATACCTAAAGGAAGGATCGTAGAAATCTACGGACCAGAATCTTCGGGTAAAACCACCATTGCTATTCATATTATTGCGGAAGCACAAAAAAAGGGTGGAATTTGTGCCATAATTGATGCCGAACATGCTTTTGATAGTTCCTATGCGCTGAAATTAGGTGTTGATGTAGATAGCTTACTTATTTCCCAGCCGGATTATGGTGAACAGGCCCTTGAAATTGCGGATAGGTTAATCCTTTCCGGAGCCCTGGATGTAGTGGTGATAGATTCTGTTGCTGCTTTGGTACCAAAAAGTGAACTGGAAGGTGAAATGGGCGATAGTAAAATGGGCTTACAGGCCAGATTAATGAGTCAGGCACTTAGAAAGCTAACTGCAACCATTAATAAAACGAATACTATTTGCATTTTTATCAACCAGTTAAGGGAAAAAATAGGGGTAATGTTTGGAAATCCTGAAACTACTACAGGTGGTAATGCATTAAAATTTTATGCCTCTATCAGATTAGATATCCGCAGAATGGCTCAAATAAAAGATGGGGATGAAGCAGTAGGTAACCATGTTAAAGTAAAAGTGGTTAAAAACAAAGTTGCACCACCTTTCCGTGCTGCAGAGTTTGATATTATTTTTGGGGAAGGAATCAGTAAACTGGGAGAAATTATTGATATGGGTGTAGAATTGAATATTATCCAGAAAAGTGGAAGCTGGTTTAGTTATGACAGTAATAAATTAGGGCAGGGAAGAGAGACTGTTAAACAATTATTAAGAGATAACCCTGAGTTGGCTGCTGAAATTGAAGCAAAAATCCGCGCTGCTATCTTAGCTGCTGCACAGCCTGCTGAAACAGCAAAATAAATCTTTTAAATCAGGTTACGGATTAGTAAGTATAAAATCATCCCAAAAAAGGGATGGTTTTTTTATTTCAGCCTTATTAACGTTTACATATTTATACATTTGCATTCAGCAATAATATACAAGAAAAAACGTTCTGATAACATTTACTATGTTTTATCCGTACCGGGATACCAAATAGCAAATTGAACAATATGAAAACAAAAATGAAATTTCGAATTATTTCTTTTGCAATTATTTTAATCAGCTCTTTCTTTCAGAATGCCTATGCTGGTTTTCCTGTTGAAAAAGGAAACTGGATGATTTCTCCTATGTATAGTCATTATTCTGCCAGAAATTACTGGAATAACCTTAAAGTAACCACACCATATACAAGGGGAGGATCTTTTACCTCCAATTATTTCGGGTTATATGGCGTTTTTGGAATAGAAAAAAATATAAATTTTGTTTTTAATGTTCCTTATATCATTCAATCATACACAGATTCAGTTAGTTATGCAAAAACTGCAAGCATGGGAGATGCAACAGTTGGAATAGCCTATTACTTTAAAAATGATAACCCCTATAAACATGTTTCCTTAACAGGTTCCTTAATCATTCCATTATATCAGAATGCAGTTTTAACAACTACAAGTACAACAGTTACTCCACCTTATGCTGGCTTCCAGACTTTAGGTATTGAAGCTAAATTGTGTTTCTCAGGTACAAATATTGAAGTATTGAAATATACTTACTATGATGTGGAAGGAGGATTAAGACAATATCTGGCATCAAGTGGACCAACACAAGGTTTTTTTAATGCTACTTTTGGAGTGCCATTAAATAATGATTGGAAACTTGCCGGAACTATCAGTGGTGTTACTTCTTCCAGCGGAAATTCAAGTCTTATTACTTCCACCACTTCAACGGTTAATAAAGATTATGGATACCTGAGATTTACATTGGCTGCTGGGTATAATATTTCACCGGGAGCATCCATCTGGGGAAATATTTTTACAGATGTTTCCGGAAGAAGTATTGGGGAAGGAAGTGGTTTTTCCATATTTGCAGTATTCAAATTTTAAACAACTTATTTAAACTCTATTTATGCCAGCAACTGAAAGAAGATTAGGCAAGCGCAAGAGAATTGCATTGGTAGCACATGATCACAAAAAAGCTGATTTAATTGACTGGGCAACTTATAATAAAGAGGTTTTAGCCAGGCATGAACTTTTTGCAACGGGTACTACCGGAAAGATGCTCGAAGATACATTAGACAGGACCGTTAAAAAATTATTGAGCGGACCCCTGGGTGGTGATCAGCAAATAGGAAGTATGATCGCTACCGGAGATATAGATGTCATGATTTTTTTCTGGGATCCAATGGAAGCCCAACCACATGATAGTGATGTAAAAGCTTTGCTGAGACTATGTGTAGCCTGGAATATACCGATGGCCTGCGATCGTTCTTCAGCTGATTTTTTGTTAACCTCGCCTTTTATGCATGAAGAATATATTTCCACAATACCAGACTATGGACAATATCTAACACGTAAAATTTAAAGATGGGTTTTGTTAATTTACGGCCATGGAAACTGGAAGATGCGGCCATTTTAGCCACTATTGCCAATAATAGAAATATTTACAATAATGTAAGGAATAATTTTCCAACCCCCTATACCATTATCAATGCATTGCAATGGATTAATTTGCAAAACGGCATTAAACCAACTGTAAGTTTTGCTATAGATTACATGAATCAGTTAGCAGGTACTATAAGCTGTACCCCTAAAGATGATATACACATAAAAAATATAGAAATTGGTTATTTTCTTGGTGAACATTACTGGAACAAAGGGATTGCTACTGAAGCTGTTTCACAGATTATAGTATATATCAAAAGACATTTTTTTGTAAACAAAATCTATGCTGAAGTTTATGAAAATAATAATGCCAGCATGTGTGTTTTAAGAAAAAATGGATTTTATCTGGAGGCTGTCAGAAAAAAAGAAGCATTTAAAAATGGTATTTCCCTGGATGTATATATTTGGGTGAAATTTATATAACTGGAATTATTTATTGCTATAAATAAACTACTCATTCATTTTTTCAGATATAATTTATACATTTTTTAGGTGTTGTGACTAAAAGAATATGTATATTGATATCAAATATTTATTTACAATTCTTTCTCTAACACTTAACTTATTCTTATGCCAACATCTACCAATAAAAAAACAAAGGATGTAGTAGAAATTACCATAAGACTAGGTTTATTAATGTTATTATTTTACTGGTGTTTCCAGATCCTATCCCCATTTATTATGCCTGTTTTATGGGGTATAATAATTGCCATTGCCATTTTTCCTTTTTTTAATTTTTTACAAAGAAAAACCGGAGGTTTTAAAATACTGACTGCAGTATTTGTAACCTTATTGATGCTGGCTTGTATATTTATTCCTGCAGTTTTCTTTTTTAGTTCCATAATTGATAATATAATCAGTTTAAAGAATCAGTATGAAAGCGGAACACTCCAAATTTCTACTCCTGCCCCTGTTATTGCAACCTGGCCATTGATTGGAAAACCCTTATTTACATTTCTATCAGAATTCAGTCAAAATGCACAATTACTCTTTTCTAAATATCAGTCACAAATATTGGCAGCAACAAAAGTGATAGTCAATTCTATTGTAGGTACAGGTCTTACTTTTTTCCAGGTAATTTTTTCAGTAATAATTGCGGGCGTTTTATTAGCAACTAAGGGAACCAGTGAGGCAGCAACCCTCCTTTTTACAAAAATTTTAGGAGATAAAGGTAATGACTATATGCAGCTGAGTATTTCTACTATAAGAAGTGTGGTAAAAGGTGTTTTGGGTGTAGCTGTAATACAAGCTTCATTAGCGGGACTGGGTTTAATATTGGCAGGTGTTCCGCATGCCGGATTATGGGCTTTATTGTGCTTGATTTTTGCTATTATACAGATAGGTCCCAGTTTAATAACTATTCCCTGTATTATTTATTTATTTGCCACCACCAGTACACTTTCTGCTTCACTATGGAGCGTATATTTTGTTTTTGTAATGTTTTCAGATAATATATTGAAACCAATTTTTTTAAGCAAAGGTTCTCCGGTTCCAACTCTTGTTATTTTTCTGGGTGTTTTAGGCGGATTCTTTATGCAGGGTTTTATTGGTTTGTTTACCGGAGCAATTATACTTTCTATTGGCTATAAACTAATGATAGCCTGGATGCATGACTTAAACTGATAAGCCATCCCTTTTTTTGCTTTACTATTTACCTGATTACAGATACTTGTAACTATTCTGCAGTAATGATACTGTTTTAAAGCTTACTGGCTTAAGGGCTTGTTCCTGCGCTGTAAATGCTATTGCAATTACTGTATACCATCCTCTATTAATTATGCCAACACCATACCAGCACCTTAATCCGATAGTAGTCGGCTCATACCAAGTCCGTTAAATGACGGACTTGGTATGAGCCGATTCCGAACCGATTCAGGTGCTGGTACCTGCCTGGTATTGAAAATATTACTATCAATACGGCCTCATTCCCTTTCAGATTATAGTAGCAATTGATTAATTACGGCTGGATAGTTCCAGATAATTGAAAAATTTGAAATATCTTCTGATTAATTAATGGATGAAAAAAAGAGAATTACTTGATTTTCTTTCTGTTTTGCGAACAACGCAGTATCTTGACTACACTAAAACACAATACGAATGAAGCAAATTTTTACTATTTTTTGTCTTTTATCTGTACAGGCATTGTTTTCACAAAAAACAGTTACTGGGTTTACTGAAAAATCTTCCTTAAAAGAGTTACAGGTAGAATCAAATTTTGATTCCCTTCTTAAAGCATCGGATATAAATAACAATATCCGGGAATTATCTGCAAAACCGCATCATATAGGTTCTGCAGGTGGAAAAGAAGTAGCTGAAAATATTCTTGCCAAATACAAAAGCTGGGGATGGGATGCAAAGATTGAAACATACCAGGTATTATTTCCAAGTCCAAAAACGAGGGTTTTAGAACTAATCAGCCCTGTTTCTTATAAAGCAGTATTAAAAGAAATGCCTTTGAAAGAAGATGCCACTTCCAATCAAAAGGACCAGTTACCCACTTATAATGCATGGAGTGCTGATGGAGATGTAACTGCAGAACTGGTTTTTGTAAATTATGGATTGCCGGCAGACTATGAAATTCTTGAAAAATATGGCATAGATGTAAAAGGCAAAATTGTAATTGCTAAATATGGCAGAAGCTGGCGCGGAATAAAACCAAAAGTAGCTTATGAACATGGTGCAATTGGTTGTATTATCTATTCTGACCCAAAAGATGATGGATATTATGATGGTGAGGTTTATCCTAAAGGTGCCTTTAAAAACGAATATGGAGTGCAAAGAGGCAGTGTAATGGATATGGTGATCTATCCAGGTGATCCATTAACACCTGGTATTGGTGCAACTGCTGATGCCAAAAGACTGGAAAGATCAGAAGCTCCTACCATTTTAAAAATTCCGGTTTTACCGATTAGTTATCACGATGCTAAACCGCTGCTGGAACAATTAGATGGACCTGTTGCCCCTGAAGACTGGAGAGGTGCTTTACCAATCACCTACCATATCGGACCAGGTAAAGCAACCGTTCACCTAAAACTTGAATTTGACTGGCAATTAAAACCTGCTTATGATGTTATTGCAAAGATGCAGGGATCTCAGTATCCTGATGAATGGGTGATTCGTGGAAACCATCATGACGCATGGGTAAATGGCGCTGGTGACCCTATAAGTGGTCAGGCAGCTTTATTAAGTGAAGCCAAAGCAATAGGAGAAATGGTAAAAAAGGGTTGGAAACCAAAAAGAACCCTTGTTTATTGTGCTTGGGATGGCGAGGAGCCAGGTTTATTAGGATCAACTGAATGGGTGGAAGACCATGCAAAAGAATTACAACAAAAAGTTGTGGCCTATATTAATTCTGATGGTAATGGCAGGGGTTTTTTAGGTGTTGAAGGTTCTCATGCTTTTGAAAATCTGATTTATGAAGTAAGTAAAGGTGTAAAAGACCCGCAAACAGGAGTTAGTGTATATGAAAGATTAAAAGCCAGACAAGCTACTAATGAAAAAACTGCTAAAGGGAAATTAGAAGCGCTGAATAAAAAAGGATTTACATTAGGAGCAATGGGTTCCGGTTCAGATTATTCTTCCTTTATACAACACTTAGGCATCCCTGCATTGAACATGGGTTATGGAGGAGAAGATCCCGGAGGTGAATATCATTCCATTTTTGATAGCTACGATGATTACAGAAGATTTAAGGATTCCAGTTTTGAATATGGAGTAGCATTGGCCAAAACTGCAGGTCATACAGCTTTAAGATTAGCAGATGCCGATGTGTTACCTTTTGATTTCAGAAGCCTTTATAAAACAGTTAACGGATATGTTTCTGAACTAATTAAGCTATCTGAACAAACCAAAGAAAACACATCAGCAGAAAATGAATTGATAAAAGCCAATCAGTATAAATTAGCTGCGGATCCTGAAAAGGGTTTAAAAACACCGGTATTAAAAGAAGAAGTACCCTATCTTGACTTCTCTCCACTTCAAAATGCTTTGGATAAATTATCTAAAAGCACAGAACAAATAAATGATAGCTGGAATAAAGCTTTACAATCAGGCAACGATGTAAATAGCTTTAACATAGGTCTGTTTCAGGCAGAACAACAATTATTAACAGAAAATGGATTACCCAGAAGACCCTGGTATAAACACACTTTATATGCCCCGGGTTTTTATACAGGATATGGAGTAAAAACAATGCCTGGTATCCGTGAGGCAATTGAAACCAATAACTGGAAAGAGGCACAGGAACAAATAAAATTAGATGCAGCTATATTGGTTAAATTTTCAGATTATCTGGAACAACTAGCCAAAAATAATAATTAGACTGATTTTCTCTTATACACAATCAATCCCGGTATTAAATTTAACTCATTAATACCGGGATTATTTTTTACTAAAATCTGAACGTTCTAAATTAGAACTGATAAAACCTATCATGGTTGTTTATAGACATTGGCATTATGCAATTGCATAAAACGCCTGTACTGTTCTTCTGTAATACTGCTCCACCCAAATTGCGTATATAAATCATGGGCATCTTTAGTTCCCAGTAACCATCTGCGCAGGCCTTGTAATTCCGGATGCGCATGAATAGTTTGTAACAACCATTTAGATAACCCCCTACCTCTGTATTCCTTTATAATAAATACATCTGCCAGGTAAGCAAATGTTGCTTTATCGGTAATTACTCTGGCAAATCCTATCTGTTGATCTTTATAAAAAACAGAAAAACAAAGAGAGTTTTCAATTGATCTTTTTACAATTTCTATAGGCACATCTTTGGCCCAATAGGACTCCTGACTTAAAAATTGATGTACAGTATTCAAATTAATTTTAACTGAATCTGTGGTTATGAAAAACTCACCATTTATACTTTCGTATGTATTATTCATGGAACAATTTTTTAAAGATCAAACTTCTGGACAATTCTAACATTTCCCCGGGGTGCATGTTATCTATAGTAATATTTTCAATTCTCTGACGAATTAACCGTAAAGTTGGAAACCCTACAGCTGCAGTCATTTTTCTAACCTGCCGGTTCTTACCTTCCGTTAAAATTAAACTTATCCAGGGGGCAGGTATCTCTTTTCGAAATCTGATAGAAGGCGTCCTGACCGGAACATCAGGCTCGCTGATAAATAAAGATGTTTTACATTTTGCAGTGTAATATGATTTGCCTTCTACCTTGATTTGAACACCATTTGCCAGCAGTTGCAAAGCTTCATTAGTAATCATTCCATCTACCTGCACCCAATATTCCCTTTCATGTTTAAAAGCAGGATTTAAAACCCGATGATTTAATGAAGGGTCATTTGACAATAACAATAATCCTTCACTATCAAAATCAAGCCTGCCAATGGGATACACATCTGAAGGTACTTTAAAAAAATCTTTTAAAGTCTTCTTATCATCTGCTGGTGAAAACTGACTCAATACCTGATATGGCTTATACACAATGAAATATTGAAACATAAAGCAAAATAAAAAAAGTCCTGCAAATGCAGGACTTTATATATGGATGGGTTAGTAAGTAATGGGAAATAAATTTCCCTACACAATATTATAAAGAGTTTTACCCATAACAAAAAAAAAGCAAAAGAATTTTATTCACATTTTACGTAGACATGTGAATTGCCTTTATATTAAGAAAGGCTTATAATAAAGACATCAGTAGCAAACACTGGGAACTGAGTATTTAAAGTTAAGCACATAATCTTATGAAACATAAGCGGGACTTGATTTTACAACTTCCTTTACTCTTTAATAGTTGTAAATAGAAAAATGCTGACATGGGTAAATAAATATCAACTTTAGTAAAACCGACAAATTTTTAATTTTTAGATTTTCAAAATACTGCATGTTACCTTTGAAAAATAAAACAAAAAAACATGAAGTTTGCTTCACCTGTCGAATTGAAATGGATCGCTTCTTTAATAAACGCAGAAATCATAGGAGATAATAATGCATTTGCAACCGGCATAAATGAAATACACAAAGTAGAAACTGGTGATCTGGTATTTGTAGATCATCCCAAATATTATACACCCTGTTTAAACAGTGCTGCAAGTTTTATTATTATAAACAGTAAGGATGTAATAGTCCCTGCCGGCAAAACACTATTATATAATTCCGATCCTTTTGAAGCTTATTTAAAAATAGTGGAACATTTCAGACCATTTCAAACAGCAACGAAATCAATAAGTGATTCTGCAATAATTGGCCAGGATACTATTATAATGCCAAATGTCTTTATTGGCAACCATGTAATTATTGGAAATAATTCTGTAATTCACCCTAATGTAACAATAATGGATAACACCATTATTGGGGATAACGTTGTGATACAATCAGGAACTGTCATTGGTAGTGATGCTTTTTATTATAATGGTAAAAATGGAAGAGAAATCCGGTATAAGAGGATGAAAAGTTGCGGAAATGTTATTATCGAAGACAATGTTGAAATTGGAGCAAACTGTACAATAGACCGTGGAGTTACGCATTCAACTATTATAGGCAAGGGTACTATTATTGATAACTTAGTTCATCTTGGACATGAAGTAGTAATCGGAAGAAATTGTCTGCTTGCTGCACAGGTTGGCATTGCAGGAGCCACTACTTTAGAAGACGGGGTTATATTATGGGGACAGGTAGGTGTGAGTAAAACACTAACAATTGGGGCGAATGCTGTTGTACTTGCTCAATCTGGTATACCTGGAAATATTGAGGGTAATAAAGTATACTGGGGAACCCCGGTAAGGGAAGCAAGCGAAAAAAGAAAAGAATTGGTTTGGGTTAAACGAATTCCTGAGCTTTGGAAAAAAATGATGGAATCATAAATGATATTTTAATCGCAGTTCTTCACAAATTCTTTTAATGGAATCCTTAATGGGTGTGTATTCAAAATTTACAGCATAGTAAGTAAACTTACTGTTATCAAAATTTACTTTTGCCTGAGCAGTTTTAGCTGTCTCTTTTGTTAACAGTGGATTCTTTCCTGTAAATGAAGCTTTAAGTTTTTCTATTCTCCATACAATGGAAGCAATTATAGGAGTCACTTTTTTATGGGGAGGCTTTTTCCCAAATTCCTGGGCAATATTTGTAAATATCTCTTTATACGATTTATTTTCACCACTGATAATAAATCTTTCCCCGGAAGATTCCCCACTCATCAAAACTTTCATTGCATGTACAACATCTAATACATCAACAAATCCACTTATTCCTTCTGTAAACCAGGGAAACTCATTATACGCAGATTTAAATATTTGAGATGACCCCTTACTCCAATCACCAGCTCCCAGTATAATGGAAGGGTTGACAATAACGGCATTTAAACCTTCCCCAATTCCTCTCCATACTTCCATTTCTGCAAGGAATTTACTTCTTCCATATTCACTGTTACTTGTGCTTTCTGTCCATTGCATCTTTTCATTGATGATTTCATCCTCCCTTATTCTACCCAAAGAAGCAACGGAACTTACATAAAGAAACTTCTTTACACCGGCATCAATAGCTGCATTAATTACATTGGCAGTCCCTTCAACATTTGTTTTATATAAGTAATCTGTATGTTTTGGGTGAAAAGAAACTGCTGCTGCACAATGATAAACATGATCAATATTTTCAAATGCCTGTTCCAGAGAAATGACATCTAATATATCTGCCTCTACCCATTCAATATTTACAGGGAAACCTACAGGTATAGATTTACGAAAAATAGCTCTGACTTTTTCTTCGCTTTCAGAAAGTTCTTTAATTAAATGAGATCCCAATAAACCAGTAGCCCCTGTCACTAAAATCATAAAAAATATTTACCGAATATAAAATAAAAAAAAATTAAATTGTTAATCCCTTGCATTTATTGCAAATTCCACTGATAACGAGGTCTGATTGTTTAGCCTGAAAACCTTCAGGCAAGTGAAGATCCGGTATAATAACATGATCCAAACAATAAGTTGTACTGCATTTTTCACAAATAAAATGTACATGATTGTCATGATGATGCCCTTCAGTACAATCATCTTTACATAATGCATATAAAACCGAGTTATCTGAAGTAGGAATAGTATGTATTATACCTTTTTCTACAAAAGTTTGTAAGGTTCTGTAAATAGTAACACGGTCAAAATGTTCATTTGTCTTTTTTTCTATATCTGCATGTGCCAATGCACTATTTGCCTGTTTAAACAATTCCAGAATTTTAGTCCTGCTTTCAGTAATACTCAATTCGTTTCTTTTCAATATTTCAGCAATTTCATTCTTCATGAAAACTTGTTTAGCCGTTTATTGTTGAAAAATGCCATTTACGAAATTTCCATTAATTGCTTTTTCATGTAATAAAGCCGGAATATCATCTATAAGCTTCTTTATTTCATTTTCCTTTAATCCGTCATAAACAGCACCTCTAACCAAGCCATTTTTATCTATTAAAGCAAAGAATTGTGTATGAATAAAGTCATCTTTTATATTGACTACTGCATTTTTGGGATCATCAATCCCATAACTGAACCTTGCCATTTTGTATAAACTGTCTTTTCTACCTGTCAAAAAAATCCATTGTTTTGAATTAACCTGTAAAGAATCTGCATAATGTTTTAGCCTTGGGACTGAATCTGTTTCCGGATCACAGGAATGCGAAATAAATAAAACTTCCGGATTGCCTTTATATACTTCATATACCTTCTTCATATTGTTATTCATCCGCGGACATATACCTTTACAACTGGTAAAAAAATAATTTACCACACAAACTTTTCCTTTCATATCTGCATTTGTAAATTGTATACCATCCTGATTGGGAAATGAAAAAGGCTGAACAACACTTCTGTTAGCAAGGGAACTTTTACTTAATACATCTGTACCATTAAACAGAAAAAACCAAAAAGCAAGTAACAGAATAATAAAGAAAAGAAAATACCCAATCAATTTTTTATATTTTAACATACTTCAAAGTTAACGGTAAGGGAATAGTTGTTAATTGATTCGAAGATAGAATTAATTTGCAACGAAGTTGCAAACAAGTATATTTGCACTATGAGTAGTTTAAAAATTAATTGGGATGCATTGGGTATAACTGCTTCTCTGGCATGTGCCATCCATTGTGCATTATTACCATTATTTTTAACAAGTTTGCCTTTATTTGGCATCAATATCATTCATAATCAGCAATTTGAATACGGAATGATACTACTTGCATTTTTTGTAGGTTCTTATTCGTTGTATCATGGCTGGAAAAAACATCATCACAACAAATTACCAATCCTCGCATTTACTGCAGGTATACTTTTGTTATTTGCCAAACAAAAATGGCATTCCTATGAAATCTGGTTTTTAATTCCGGCTGTCCTTTTTATTGTTGGAGCACATGTTTATAATTTTAGATTCTGCCGGATTCACAATCATGCACATGAAACAGATTGTGATCACTAGTTTTTTTCAGCATTATCAAATTCACTTCTGAAGGGAAATTGCTTTGGAGTAGTTTTAATGTTTTTAAACTGTTCATAGCACTTTTCAACATAATAACCCAATTCCAAATCATTCAATATTGTTAGAAATTCGTAGTTGGGACGGTATTTCTGTAAAAAAATCTCCAATTCTGGTGATTGCAGTTTGGTTATTTTACGAACAAACAATTTACTGAACCGATGATCAATATATTTATCCTGCTCCTGTTGTACCAGTCGTTTTTGAAGTGATTCCAAACTTCTGTTTCGCTTAAACCGGAACATATTGATGATTTCATCCAGATCTAATCCAACTGTCATACTACCCGGATTATAACTGTTATTATCGCTTAATTTAAGCGACGGCTTTTTAAAATTGAAATATTTAGCATAATCATTTCTGTTTTGTATGCTGTCAAGCCTGTAATTACTGTTACGTACTTTAACCTCAGGTAATTCTGCTGCACGCAAATGAATCATGATATTAAACTCATTTGTATTCTTAATAGTATCAACCGGGTATTTCATGGTTGACTTATTAATCATTGAAAACCAGATACTGTCAGTGGTTTTAACAGTTAAACTATACCGTCCTAAAGAATCAGTGATCGTACCTCGCCCGGATGTACTGATAACTGCTACTGCTTCCAAAGGTTTACGTGCAGATATATCATAAACAGTTCCGCTTACTGTTATAAAGGGAACACTGTTTTTCTGTTGTGAAAAAACAAAACCATAACTGGTTAAAAAAAGAAATAAAATAAATAGCCTTTTATTCAATCCAATGATTTAGAGTGTAATATTAAACTCAAGAAATCATTTATCCATTGATAAATAATTAATTAACTCTTTTTTGGAATTTCATCCCTAAAACTTAGTTGATAGAATATAGGGTAACATTCTTCTCCAGGTTGGCCAGTCATGATGTATTTCAGACCCCCATATTTCAAGATTATGCCAAATTCCTTTACTCCATAAAATTTCTGAAAATTTACGATTTTCTTCCGGGGCTTCATGATTGCCACTTCCGGAGAAGATATGTATATGATGACTAGCCCTTATTTTACCTAAATACCATGGATCTGTTAAATTAGGGATATAATGCACCGGACTGTTATAGTATACCTGTTCATCCCAAAATCCTCTGGTATATTCTGTAAGGTCATATACACCACTCATACTGATTACACCATTTAAAATATCCGGCCTTTTTAAAAATAAATTCATGGCATGCAATGCTCCCAAACTGGCACCGCAGGTATAAATCATTGTTTCATTACTACTCGTATTTCTTATAAATGGCACAACTTCATCAAAAACATATTGATTAAACTGGTTATGGCGAATCGCTTTATGAGCAGGAATCATATCATAATTCATCCAGCTTTCCTTATTGATACTGTTGATACTGTATACTTTCAATTTACCTTCCTCAATAAATGGTCTTAATTCATTTAACAATTCAAATCTTTCATATTCCAGAAAATCTGCCCCGGCTGTTGGAATCATTAATAAAGCAAATCCATGGTAACCATATGTTGCAATAGGCATTTCCCTGTTTAGTGCAGGACTAAACCAGGTGTCAATTTTTTTATCCATATTTAGAATTAAATACTTGTTTTTTTAATTTCTTTCCAAAGATCCTGATAACATTGAAGCGCATAACTACTTGGAGCAAAAGTATCAAGCGGAGCCTGGTAAATTCCCATTTTTTCAACATCACTTAAATAAGGTATATAGTTTTTGAAAAAAACTTTATCCTTATAAAACTGATTCATTATTTCGTGATGCAGGTTTTTCCGATGATCGACCATACTGAAAAAACACCTGATCTTATTTACATCTAACCCATTATTCTCAAAATAATCTGTAATGATATCATAAGAGCGTATAGCCAGTGTAGTGGGAATATTAGGTATTAAAATGGTATCTACAGCATAAAAAACAGCATCATGAAGCAATGAAATGCCAGGAGGGCAATCTATAAAAATAATATCAAAATCATCCTTTAACGAAGCTAGTAATGCAGCTAGTTTCTTTTTGGATTGCTTCATTTCACTTAACAAAACATCTGCCTGACGTGCAGAAATATCTGATGGTATGATAAAAAGGTTAGGATAAGCAGTTGCCTGAATAGATTTAACAAGATCCAGGTCATTGGTTAATACCTTTTTTGATTCGTTTTTTACCTGAGATTCAACACCCAGATAAAAAGAAGATGATCCCTGCGGATCCAAATCCCATATTAAGGTTTTAAGTCCATCTTTAGCAGATAAACTGGCTAAATTAATTGCGGAGGCAGTTTTGCCAACACCTCCTTTCAAGTTGTATAAAGCAAATGTTACCATAGAGTATAAATATACAAAACTTGTTTGGAGGCAATAAATATTATATAAAAAATGGCATCTCTGGAAAGAGACGCCCTTAATCCTGTATCCTTTATCCTATGAAAAACCAAAATTTTACACCCCAATTACTGTATAATATCTTGAAAATGAAAGTATTTATCAGTTTCGTAATAATTACAAAACTATCTAATCCTACGCGATGGAAATTCACCCAAAAGAATGATTTTACATTTAGGAAGACCCTTAAAAAATGCTAATAAGATCAATGCCAGCTTCTTATTTTGGCAACAGCAGCTGTTCGTGAAACAACTTCCAGTTTATCGTATACATTAGCAATATGCGTTTTTATGGTATTAACGGAAACAAATAACAACTCAGACATTTGCTGATTGGTTCTTCCTTCATAAATAGCTTTTAAAACTTCAAATTCACGTTTGGTAATTGGAACTGTAAGTTGTTTGTTAATTTTTATGAGAGATAAGACTGGATGACCGGCTGCTACCAATTGAGAAAAATTGTATATGGCAATTTATTTGCAGCAATGGAATATTCAATTGCTTTTGCAGGATTAATCGTATTAAACTGATAATAATAACTAAGATTTAAATAAGCTGAATAAAGGCTACTGTCTGAATCTGCCTTTACTATAATTTTTTTCAAACTGTCCGAAAGAATTTCATCCTTTGGCTGTGCAAACAAAGCAAAGCTTTGTATCATGATTAAAATGAAAAATACAATTCTCAAGTAGTTAAATTTATATAATACACATTGATCTTAAAAGGGTCACTGATCTATTTTATACCTGCAAGTTCTTTCTGAAGCCTGAACATTTCATCCCTTAGCCTGGCAGCTTCAATAAAATCAAGATCCCGGGCTGCTTTTTCCATTTGCTTTTTAGTTTTTGAAATTGCTTTTTCAAACTGGGGTATAGTTGTATATTCTTCCTGTTCTTCTGCTGCAAGTAATGGTTTTTCATCAATTAATGCATAAGGATTTCGTGCATCATAGCCTTTAATATCTAAAACTGAAGTTTGCGCAAATACCTGTTCTTTACTCTTTATTATTGTAGTAGGAGTGATGTTATTTTTAATATTGTAAGCAATTTGTTTCTCTCTTCTCCTATTGGTTTCGTCAATTGTCCTTTGCATACTTTCTGTCATTTTATCTGCATAAAAAATAACAAAACCATCCACATTTCTGGCAGCCCTTCCTGCAGTTTGGGTCAAAGATTTTTCATTTCTTAAAAACCCTTCTTTATCTGCATCTAAAATAGCAACTAAAGAAACTTCGGGTAAATCAAGCCCTTCTCTTAACAGATTAACACCAACCAATACATCAATTTCACCCAACCTCAATTGTCTTAATATTTCCACCCTTTCAAGAGTATCCACATCACTGTGAATATATTTGGATTTAATATTGATCCGATGCAGGTATTTATCCATTTCTTCTGCCATTCTCTTGGTTAAAGTTGTAACTAAAACCCGGTCTCCCTTTCTTACACATTTATCAATTTCGTCTAACAAGTCATCAATTTGATTCACAGAAGGCCTGATTTGAATAGGTGGATCCAGTAAACCTGTTGGCCTTACTACCTGTTCCACTACTACACCTCCGGTTTTTTCCAGTTCATATTCTCCGGGTGTTGCACTTACAAAAATGGATTGGCCAATCACATTTTCAAATTCATGAAAATTAAGTGGCCGGTTATCAAGGGCAGAAGGCAATCTAAATCCATAATCCACCAAAACCAGTTTTCTGCTCCTGTCTCCACCATACATTCCAGCTATTTGTGGAATTGTCTGATGGCTTTCATCAATTACACATAAAAAATCTTTCGGAAAATAATCCAGTAAGCAAAACGGTCTTGTACCAGGTTTTCTTCTGTCAAAAAATCTGGAATAGTTTTCTATTCCGGTGCAATAACCCAATTCCCTGATCATTTCAAGGTCATATTCAACTCTTTCTTTTAAACGCTGCGCTTCTATCAGTTTACCCGTACTTTTAAAATACTCAACCTGCAACCTCATTTCATCCTGAATATCAAACATCACCTGCTGCAACATATCTTTAGGGGCCAAATATAAATTTGCAGGGAAAATAGCTGCATTTTCCATCAATCCAATCCGCTTGCCAGTTGCCGTTTCCAAACTCTCAATTTCTTCAATTTCATCACCAAAAAAAGTAATCCGGTATCCAAAATCAACATACGGCAGATTAATATCAACCGTATCCCCTTTTACCCGAAAAGTTCCTCTTCCAAATTCACCCTGGGAACGATTATATAAACTATTTACCAGTGCATGTAAAAATCCCTGACGGGAAAGCATTTGCCCCTTAGAAATCCGGATAATACCATTTTCATATTCTGTAGGGTTGCCCATGCCATAAATACAGCTTACACTTGCCACAACAATAATATCCCTTCTGCCACTTAATAATTCACTGGTTGCCTGTAATCTTAACTTATCCAGTTCTTCGTTGATACTCAAATCTTTTTCAATATAAGTATCACTTACAGGCATATAAGCCTCTGGTTGATAATAATCATAATAAGATACGAAATAACCTACGGCATTATTCGGGAAAAACTGCTTGAATTCACCATATAATTGGGCTACCAGTGTTTTATTGTGCGTTAAAACCAATGTTGGCCTTTGCAAATTATTAATAAGATTAGCAATAGTAAATGTTTTACCACTTCCGGTAACTCCAAGTAATGTTTGATATCTTTCCTGATCTAAAATCCCTTCAGTAAGTTGTCTTATCGCCTCGGGTTGGTCTCCACTGGGTTGATATGGTGCATGTAGTTGAAATGACATAACTATACTTGCAAATTAAGGAATGAAGTTTAAGTTGTCATTTTTTGTTTTGATCAAAAAGAATATTTTATTTCGGTTTACCACTTTGTATAATTTAACAGTTTGACAGTTTTACGTTTAAGTAATAAATAAATTGTTAAACCATTGTATTTAGCTTCATTTTTTTGATTTGGATTTAAACTGGCATGGTGTTTTCTGTATCTAATTTGGAAACATGAGATTCACATTTCAAACTATTTTCTATGAGACAAGCTTTAACATTAGTTTTTTTACTGGCGCTTTCAACTTTCACGAATGCACAAAGCGATTGGCCAAAAACTATTACAGCCACCAATGGCGCAATTATTAAGATTTACCAGATGCAACCTGAATCTTTTTCAGGTAACCAGCTAAAATACCGTTCGGCGGTTTCCATTCAGCAAAACAATGCAACTGACCCCGTATTTGGAACATTTTGGGCATTGGCTACTGTAGAAACAGACCGTGACAATAGAACTTTATCCATACTTTCTGTAAAAATTCCAAATGTAAAATTTGCATCTGATTCTGAAGCAGATCAATTGAGTTATATTAAATCATTACTGGAGTTCCAGATTCCTGCACTTTCTTCAAATCTTCAGTTAGATCCAATTACCTCTTCGCTTGAAATGCGGACTGAAGAGAAAAAGGTTTCTAAAGATTTAAATAATGCTCCGCCCAAAATAATTTTTTCCAACCATCCGGCTATCCTGGTTTTGATTGATGGTGAACCTAAACTGCAAAATAATGCAGAATGGGGTGTAGACATAGTGGTAAACAGCCCTTTTACAATAGTTAAATCCAACAATATTTATTACCTGTATGGAGCTAAAAAATGGTTTTCTTCGGGTACCGCAACTGGCCCCTATCAGGTTGCCAATAATATACCTTTTAATTTCAGTAAAATTGAAGCTGCAATCAGTAATGCCAATAATGCAGACCCTGGCTTTACTGCCGATACAAAAAGCCAGCCTACAGATGGTGTTATTCCTGAAATAATTGTAAGTACACAACCTGCAGAATTAATTCAAACCAAAGGAGAAGCTAATTTTAACCCAATTGATGGAACAAGCCTCTTATATGTAACCAATTCGGATAATGATATTTTCATGGATACCAATGCACAGAAATATTATGTGCTGGTCTCCGGCCGCTGGTATGTTGCTCCGCAATTAAACACTAATAACTGGCAGTATATAGCTGCAAATACACTGCCTGCTGATTTTTCAAAGATACCGGAAGGATCTAAGAAAGATAATGTATTGGCAAGTGTTGCAGGAACTGATGCTGCAAGGGAAGCTGTTATGGATGCACAAATTCCGCAGACTGCAAAAGTTGACCGTAAAAATGCTTCAACTGATGTAACCTATGATGGCAATCCGCAATTTGAAAATATCAATGGTACTTCCATGCAATATGCAGTAAATACCCAGAATTCTGTGATCAGGTACCGTGACAGGTATTATACTGTTGATAAAGGAGTTTGGTTTGAAGCACCAACTGCAACAGGCCCCTGGAGTGTATGTGTTAACAGGCCCGAAGAAGTGGATATAATCCCACCAAGCTACCCTGTGTACAATATGAAATATGTGTACATCTATGATTCAAATCCGGATTGGGTATATACAGGATATACTCCGGGTTACCTGAATGCCTATATCTATGGCCCAACCGTTGTATATGGTACCGGATTTTATTACAGACCCTGGTATGGTCATCATTTTTATCCACGCCCTTATACCTGGGGATTTGGAATGCAATATAATCCATGGACTGGCTGGGGCTTCGGATTTGATTATAGTTATGGATGGTTTAATATGGGTTTTGGATTCGGCCTTTGGGGCGGATGGGGTGGTGGATGGTGGGGACCATCAATATATCGCCCTCCCTATGGATATAATCCTTATGCAAGAGCCGGTTATGGTTATTACGGACGTAATGTATATAACAGAAATGCTTTTGCAAACAATTATAATCACAGTTTCCGGGCTACTAATAATGTCTATAATTTAAGAAGGGATGTGGTAACTGTAAATAATGGCAGAATGAATACAGTTAATAACAATGGCGTCAACAGGGTTAATAATACACAGAGAACTCAGGGTGGGGCTTCTGTAAATTCTGCTAACGGAGCAGTAAGAAACAATGTAACAACAGACAGGGCAGGAAATGTTTACCAGAGAAACCAACAGGGGCAATGGCAACAAAACCAACAACACCAATGGCAACCGGTAAATCAAAATCAACAGGTTCAAAATTTGAACAGACAACAGCAAATGCAGCAAAGAGGTGAAGTAAGGTCTCAGAATTTTCAAATGCAGCGTAGCAGTGCTCCTGCTCCAAGATCATCAGGTAATGGTGGGGGAGGAAGCAGATCCAGTGGTGGGGGTGGCCACAGAAACAGATAAATTCATTAATTGAAATAAAAAAGCACTGCTCTTGCAGTGCTTTTTTTATTTGTCGTATTATTTCAAGTCCGCTTAATTTGATATTTCAGGTTTCAACTTGCTAATACATTAGAATCATTTGCTAAAACTTATCTTTGCCGCTCAGTTGAAAATTTCAAACCAGAAATCACAAAAGTATTTATGAGTCAACATTTAAGTGAACAGGAAATTATACGCCGTGAGAAATTAGCAAAGATTCAGGAAGCGGGAATTAATCCTTTTCCTGCCCCTTTATATCCTGTAAGCCATTATTCAGCAGATATTAAAGCAGCTTTTACAGAAGAAACCAAAGAATTATTCAATCAGGTTTGTGTTGCCGGAAGGATAATGAGTATCAACGATAAAGGAAAAGTATTTTTTATCAAAATTCAGGACAGCAAGGGTATTATTCAATTATACGTAAAAAGGGATGAAATCTGCCCCGGTGAGGATAAAAGCTTTTGGGATACTTTAATAAAACATGGACTTGACCTGGGTGATATTATTGGTGCCACTGGTTTTGTCTTTATTACTAAAACAGGAGAAACTTCTGTTCATACACAAAGCATTGCACTTCTTACTAAAAGTTTAAAACCTTTACCCATTGTAAAAAGGGATGAAGAAGGTAATATTTTCGATGAAGTAACTGACCCTGAATTCCGTTACCGTCAACGTTATGCAGATCTAATCATTAACCCTTCTGTAAAAGAGACATTTGTCAAAAGAACCAAACTCGTAAATACTATCCGTGAATTTTTAAATGAAAGAGGTGCACTGGAAGTTGATACTCCTGTACTACAATCAATTCCCGGTGGTGCTGCTGCAAGGCCTTTTGTTACCCACCATAATGCATTGGATACTCCCTTCTATTTGAGAATTGCCAATGAATTGTATTTAAAACGATTGATTGTGGGTGGATTCGACTGGGTTTACGAATTCAGCCGGAATTTCAGAAATGAAGGTATGGACAGGACACATAATCCGGAATTTACAATTCTGGAATGGTATACTGCCTATAAAGACTATTTCTGGATGATGGAAACAACTGAACAATTAATTGAAAAAGTAGCTTTTGCATTACATGGTACTACCGATGTCATAATTGGGGAGACTACTGTAAGCTTTAAAGCACCTTTTAAAAGGATCAGTATTTTAGATGCTATTAAAGAAAATACAGGAATTGATATTTCTGAAAAGGATGAAGCAGGACTTCGGGAGGTTTGTAAACAACTGGATATTGATGTTCCCGGAAATATCGGAAGAGGAAAACTGATAGATGAAATATTCGGAGCTACATCAGAATCTAAATATGTGCAACCTACTTTTATTATTGACTATCCGGTGGAAATGAGCCCGCTTACCAAAAAACACCGCAATAAGGCCGGATTGGTGGAACGTTTTGAATTAATGGTAAATGGTAAAGAAATAGCCAATGCCTACAGTGAACTGAATGACCCGATTGATCAGCGCGAACGGTTTGAAGAACAGGTTAAATTAATGGAAAGGGGCGACGATGAAGCCATGTTTATTGATTATGACTTTTTAAGGGCTTTGGAATACGGAATGCCTCCAACTTCCGGAATTGGAATCGGAATAGACCGTTTATGTATGATGATGCTTAACCAGGTCTCTATTCAGGATGTGTTATTATTCCCGCAAATGCGGCCGGAAAAGTTCCGGGAACAGGAATCCTAGCATTTATGATTTTTATTATTTTGGGAATTGGAAAAAAAGTTTAACTTAAGGCATAAAAAATTTGCCTTATGAGTTATACAACCAACCCAAGAATTGCAACCATCGTTTTTGCAATTGTTATTTTCTTTTTCGGATTGAATCATTTGATTGTCCCGGATGTAGTATTGAAAGAAGTACCTCATTTTTTTCCAATACCATTATTCTGGGTATATTTAACCGGTGTTGCCCAAATATTGGCAGCTATTGCATTTGTATTACATAAAAAAGTTCAGCTGGCAGGTTACCTTCTGGCAGCAATGATTCTGATTATTGCTTTTACTGTTCACCTGAATGACGTTTTTAATGCTTCATCACAGGACCAGCAAAAGATATCAGTTATCTTTTTAGCAAAAGATATTGCCATTGCAGCTTTTGCTTATTATATTGGCAGTAAAAACGAATAGATTAATTTCTTACTTCATAAAAAAAGGATGGTGCATTCGCACCATCCTTTTTTTATGAAGTATATCTTTGTTTAATCCCTGTAATTCAGTGCAGGCTTTCTATCACCCAATAAAGCTTTGTACTGATAATCCCCTTTTGTCTGTTTAAATTCTTCTTTTGCTTTATCAATAAGAGCAGGAGTTGTGAAAAGATCTATAGCTGTAACGGACATTGTTTTAGCTGCTACCATCATCCCTTTAATTCCAATATCTGTACCACCGCATGCTACAGCCTGCCAACTATGTGCAGGAGTTCCCGGAACCCATGTTGCCGCATTCATGCCAACTGTAGGTACAGCATAACTTACATCTCCTACATCAGTGCTGCCTCCGCCTGCATCTTTTTCATCTTTTTCAGGCTTTACAGTTGCTGCTGTACTGATATCCGGATATTTGAATGTAAAACTGGACTGTATTTTATGTGCATATTCTATTTCCTCTGGAGTATAGGTTACCCCTCCAACTTTTTCCAGATTTTTTTGCATTATATCTGCCAATGTACGGTTAATCAGTAAATCATGTGTCCCACCAATGATTTCATATTCCATTCTTGTTTCTGTTCCTAAGGCAGCACCTTCCGCTGCTTTTACAACTCTATCAAATATAGAAACCACATCGTCTTTTTTAGGATGACGAACATAATAATAGGACTCTGCAAAATCTGGTACTACATTTGGAGCTTTCCCCCCATTCGTAATAATATAATGAATCCTGGTTTCCTGAGGCACATGTTCCCGCATCATATTTACCATATAATCCATCGATTCTACTGCATCCAATGCACTTCTGCCTCTTTCAGGTGCCGCTGCCGCATGAGATGCAATACCATAAAACCTGAATTTGGCTGATTTATTGGCTAATGCACTGGTAATCGTTACCCCATTTGCATCTCCCGGATGCCAGTGTATTACCACATCCACATTATTAAATAAACCTGCCCTTACCATATATACTTTCCCGCTGCCACCTTCTTCTGCCGGGCAACCATATACTTTTATGGTACCGCTTATTTTGCCTGATTCTATCAGTTTTTTTATTTCTATACCTGCCGCAACACTGGCTGTTCCAAATAAATGATGGCCGCAACCATGTCCTGCATTCTTTCCTGCAGTTTGTTTTTCAGGGGCATTTGTCTGTGATAATCCAGGCAAAGCATCAAATTCAGCCAGGATACCTATTACCGGTTTCCCCGATCCATAGGTAGCCACAAAAGCTGTAGGTATATCAGCCACACCAGCCTGAACTGTAAATCCCGCATCCTGCAATGTCTTCTGATGCAAGGCTGAACTCTTTACTTCTTTATAACCAACTTCGGCATAATCCCAAATCTGAAATGCAATCTTCCTGTAATCAGCATATTTGGATTGAAGATCGCTGATGGCTTCAGTTTTTAAAGCTTCATTTGGGTTAATTACAGTTTTCTTTTTTTGTGCAGATACAGTGAAAAAAAGGGCCCATGCAAACAGGCTGCTCACAAACAGTTTTCTCATATTTTTTGGTAGTATTTTACTAAACAAATAAATCCACATATAACTGGCCTCCAGGCTTAACCGAATATTTTGACAGATCGGTTATTCCCTCTTTTGCCAGGACTTCTTCATCTATAAAAGTATTGCCGGTATAATACAGGTTATCCTTATTTAATATAAAATAAGCTGCATCCGCCAGAATATCTGTAGTTCTGCTCATATTAGCCAGCATCTCCCCACCCAGTAAGTTTCTTACAGCAGCTGTATCAATGGTTGTTCTGGGCCATAATGCATTGGATGCGATATTATCATTTTTAAATTCTTCTGCCCAACCTAAAGCCATCATACTCATATTGAACTTACTCATGGTATACGCTATATGCGGTCCCATCCACCTGGGTATCATATTAATGGGGGGTGAAAGTGTAAGAATATGTGCACCTGATGATTTCTTTAAATAAGGTATAGCATGTTTTGTAAATAAAAAAGTACCCCTTACATTGATACTGTGCATTAAATCAAACCTTTTTGATTCAGTCTGTTCTGTTCCAGTCAACTGAATCGCTGATGCATTATTAATTACAATATCAATTCCACCAAATACTTTTACAGCAGTTTCAATTGCGTGAAGTATTTGGTCCTCAAAACGTATATCAGTTTGTACAGCAATAGAATTACCTCCTGCTGCTTCCATCTCAGCGGCTGCAGAATATATAGTACCTCCTAATTTTGGATTTTCTTCTGTGCTTTTGGCAGCAATAACAATATTGGCGCCTTCTTTGGCAAGTTTTAAAGCTATTGCTTTTCCAATACCCCGGGTAGCCCCGCTGATCAAAACAGTTTTATTCTTAAAACTCATAGTAAAAAAGTTATGAGTTGTAAGTTATAAGTTATAAATGAGCTGAAAAAATTCTTAGTAGATTAGTTATTTCCTGTAATGTTATTCTGCATTTTCCCAACCCAGGAATTTACTGATCAAGGCTTCTGTTTCATAACAGGCAGTTTGCAACTGATGATTTATAATACGGATATCAAAATGATCCTTAAACGAAATTTCATAATTAGCTTTATTAACACGTGTGGCAATGGTTTCAGGCGTTTCTGTACCCCTGCTTTCCAGCCTTTTTTTCAATTCTTCCACACTGGGAGGTTCAATGAAAATAGATAGGGAATTCTCGGGAAACTGCTGCTGTACATGAATAGCTCCTTTAATATCTATATCCAGCATCGGTGTTTTTCCGGATGCCCAAATCCTTTCAATTTCACTTTTTAAAGTGCCATAATATTTGCCTTCATATACCATTTCCCATTCAATGAATGCATTTTCTTTAATCTTCTGCTGAAATTCTTCCACGGAGATAAAATAATAATCCACCCCATCCCTTTCCATATCCCTGGCTTTGCGGGTGGCAGCTGAAACAGAGAAGGCTAATAAGGGATATTTATGTAAGAGGTAGTGAGTTATAGATGTTTTTCCAGCACCGGATGGTGCAGTAATTATAATAATTTTCTTGCTCATAATCCGCGCAAGTTAAGGCAAGTATTTAAAAAATAATGACAGGATAATACCAAAATTATTAACCCTATCAGGTAAAATTACAAATCAGTAAAAGGGGTTATGACAACAAGGGGTCAGAGAAATAATCACTTTGAACTTTGATTTGCCATTTATTCCGGATTTGCTTTAATGAGTTTCTCAGATTATCATTGGCATTCTGGTTCTTTACAATATAATCCCAGGCACCTTTTTTCATGGACTGAATAGCAATATTAATATCTTCCTGAGATGATATCATAATAACTTCCGTTTCAGGGTTCTTTGTTTTAATTTTTTCCATTACTTCAATTCCGTTCATTCCAGGCATGGAATAATCCAATGTTACCGCTTCTGGCGTTTCTTTCATTGCTTCCAGAAATACTACAGGGTCATCAAAGCGTTTAACTTTAAACTCAGGATTCAGGGAAAGAAAATAATGTAACATAGTACCATACCATTGGTCATCATCCAAAATATATACGGTGAATGGCTTGAAATTCTTCATTTTTAAGTTTTTAATGTACTAATATCTGTATGAAGATGATGCCATAAAATAAACATTTGATTACCAATATATTAGCATTCTAAATCTCAGAGAATATTCCAATTACTGGAATTTTTTCCAGTGTCTGCACCAGTTAAAACAACTGTGTAGCCAATAGGTTTACAGAAAAATAATAGTTAACTGCAGTAATCTAATTTACATGAAACAATTCCCCATCCATATCAATATTATTTCCTTTCATTCTTTTATGAGGCAAATGATATCTGAATGATATCCTGAATTTGGGACCACTTTGCACACCAGTTTGGTATAATACTGTTTTGGAATTGTTCATTTCTGTGAATTTCAGCTTTCCCCCACCCAAAAACCCGGCTTCTGCATCAAAACTAAAGCTTTTGGATATCCTGTAAATATAAGAAGCCCCTGCTTCAAATTGCCTGAGTTGCATATACACGGTTGCAGAGGGCGTATTAAAGTTTTGCTGATTTTGGAACTGAAACCTGTTTCCTGCAGGCCTGATTAAAAAGCTGATACCCATTGTTTTATTCAACCTGTTTGTTACCTGTAAATTAACCGGCAGTATTGCTGATAATGACCAGGAGTCCGAAAATTTCTTTCTGATACCCAATATAGGCAAAGGCAAAGGCCTGCCATAAGCATAAGTCAGTACGATACCATATTGATAGGTCAGGGTTGGATTCTGAATATGATTTACAATAAAATTCCCGGTAAACCGGTATTCAATTGCATGATTTTGAATTACAATTCCATCACTGGCAAATCCAATATTGGCATCTGCTATAATGATATTTTTTTTGCCATTAAAAAACATACCACCCAAACCTGCTGAACCATTATAAAAATTACGTTGGTTTGCAATGAATCCAATGTTTGAATTCATTACATCAAAGCCTGCATGTACCGAAGTTTGATAAAAATGTGCAAATCCGTCTTTTGCCTTATGCTGTGCAACTTTATCACGGTTTCCAATTAAAGGAAGGCTGAAGTTAACGGCAGCCACTTTGTAACCATAACTGCCTGCCGTATCCTTTAATGACCTTGCAGGCAATATAGAAGCAGAAACACCAATTGTACCTCCGGTCAGATCCATTCTTTGCGCCAAAGTATTTGTTACAACTGCCAATAATATATGGCAGAGTAAAAGTTGTTTACATTTCAATTTGAAGGTTTTGTCTGCAATATAAGCGCTAAAATGTTACGGGTACCTAATCCAAACAGCATTAACAAAATGAAAAATAATTTTAACGGGTTCCTTTTAAAAATGCTACTATTTTTTTTCTTTCCTGATCTGTAATCAAAGATCTGGTTTGCATGTGCATTCCCACTGTTTCCCATTGCTCCGGTGAAAAAGTTGCAGGAGAAGGCGTATTATGGCATCTCTGGCAATTCTCCGCCCATAATTGAGCGCCTGATTTATCAGCTATTTCTTTTGTTGGGGCACAACTGCTGCTCATTAAAATATACAAACAACTGAATAATAAAAGGCAGGCCGAAACTATATTGAGTTTTTTAAAATACTTCATACTTCAAATTTAAAGTTGAATGGAGAATTGTAAATAAAGGGTATTGGTGGTGGTTAAACCCATATTTGCATTCAACGCCTGGCTGGCAGTGCTGGTCCCTTTGTAAGATTCATAAGAAATCTTTAAAACCGACCTCCAGGTTAACCAGTAATCCAGTCCCAGTTCAAAACTATGCTGATTACTTCCCCAGGTAGAATTGGCAGGTGTTGTATAGTTGGTATACCTTCCTGCTAATTCAAAGTTTTTAAGAAAATTATTGGCTCCTACCGGCCTGATTGAACATTGCACAAAACCCGCTTTACTTTGATTTTTAAATGTATAGGTTTGTGTGGTATCTACCGGACTTATATAATTGGCATCATCAATATTTACTATATTGTACTGCGCTTTTATATTTAATAAAACAGGATTCAGCGTTTTTACATAATTCAAATCAAAAGCATACATTTTTCCGCTGGTATTCTGATAGGCAGTTCCGTCTGTTCCAAGTTTACCAAACATCCCTGAAATTCCTATTTCCAGAGAAGAATTGGAAAAAGGTAACAAACCCAAACGTCCCGTTATTGTTTTATTCCTGTTATTATCTACTATAAATCCGCCACTTAATGTTCCATCTGTATTCAACTGCATGCCATTGGTAAGTGACAAGTCATAATTCATCTTCATTTTACCCAATGGCAAACCTCCTTCTACTTCCACTCCATAGTCACTTGAAGGTAAATCTGCAATACCCATAGGGTCTGTAGCCAGTTTATCAATCCAGCCGGCAGCTTCCCTTTTGGCATAAGTCCCAAAAGGCAATACAAAATATCCAGCCCTGATAATTAAATTGGGTGCTGCAAAATAGGAGATATCAGCCCAGTTTACACTTAATCCGTTATTATTGAATGAAGGTTCAAATTCCATTAAAAATTTATCGCCATGACGCCATAAAAACATCGGACTAAATTCATAATGATCCACATCTCCCAGACTATTAGCTTTGTTTACAACACTTAATCCTCCTGCAGTATTTGTAGTTTTTGATCCTGCATATCCAAAAGTGGTTAACCCAACTACCATAAAATGATCTTCACCGCTTTTTTTATAATTCATTTCATCTTCAAGCGTATTGATCCTGTCCAGGAAACTGGAATCCAGTGTAATGGTATTCTGAGCAGTTACCTTATTCAAACTAATGGCAATACATATAAAAGGCAACACACATTTCAAAACTGAAATAACCTGTTTCATATTTTTCCTTTAAAGTGTTAAAATGCCTGTTTAATTAGCTTTTCTTAGCTAAGGAGCGTATAAAATTGACTAACTGCCAACGTTGAGTTTCAGAAAATGCCTGCTTAAAAGCTGGCATTGGGTTCCTTCCTTCAGAAATTTTCCAAAATAAAGATCCGTCTGGTTCACTTTGTATTTTGGCAGAAGTATGATCAGCTGGTTTGGGGTTGCAGGCTGATGCAGCAGGTCCGTCTCCCTTTCCGCCATTTCCATGACATGGACTGCAATTCGTTTGATATAATTTTTTGGCATCAGGCAAAACCTGTGTATTTCCTTTAATCGGGTTTTCTTTAGTAAGTGCTGATGAAGGTGCTACCCATGGTTTTGCCTGGCTAAACCCTTTTACAGTTAATAAAAACATAAAAGCAATTCCTAAGCTTAAATTCAATAATGCTGATGTGTAAGGTTTCATTTGTAAAAATTTCAATGTTCTGACAATAATTTTTATAAATGTATATACATTTATAAATTTTGAACATGACATTCGTCATATTATTGAAGGTTCTCAACCAAAATAATTACTGTTTTCAGGAAATAAAGAGGATATTGGTTGCCTGATTGTCAGTTCTTAACTTTAAGTCATCTTGCTTAATTTAAACTATAAAAACCAGCCATGAAAACAACAATTTATTGTATTCTTTCTATCTGTATACTTCCTTTTTTTGGATTTCAGAACAAGGATGATGAAACTGCAATTAAAAAAGTACTGGAAACAGAATCAGCTACCTGGCGTTCAGGCGATATTAAAGCACATGCTGCCTGTTGGCATATTCAACCCTACAGTAAAATTCTTGTTTCTACCACCGAAGGCAAATGTTTTGATGTTGCGCCTGAAAATATGATCCATCCCCCCTCTGGTAAATTGGGTGATGGCGGTAGTTCCTATAATTTAAACTATCAGTTTAGTATTCACGATCAATCTGCCTGGGTAAGCCATGACGAAGTTTCTCTATCCAAGGACAATCATAAAACCTATTCTCATGAAATCAGGTTATTGGAAAAAATAAACGGTGAATGGAAATTAGTGGGACAATCCATTCACCTGTACCAGCCCTAAAATAACAAAAGTACCATTCCAGCATTTTAAAAATCTGTTATAATAACTCAAACCAGCTTGTATTCGTAAAAAATATGTTCTATATTTCTGAATAATCAGATAGTCACCCTTAACATTTAACGATATGCTTGGTTTAATGATGGATTACCCATTGACAGTAAATAAAATGCTGGATCATGGCCGGCGTGCATACCCCAACAAAGAAATCATTAGTATCCTGCCCGATAAAACCAGGCACCAGTATACCTATTCCAACCTGTATCAGCGCAGTAAAAAACTCAGCTATGCATTACAACATATGCTGCATGTAAAAAAAGGAGAAAATATTGGAACCTTTGCCTGGAATCATTACCAGCATCTGGAATTATATTTCGGCATACCCGGGGCAGGTGCCGTTTGCCATACTATTAATATCCGTTTATCTTCCAGCCAGACTGAATTTATCATCAATAATGCAGAGGACCGTTATATTTTTATAGACGCCTCCCTTATTACCGCTCTGGAACCGATAAGGGCTTTATTACCAACTGTTGAAAAATTTATCATTCTGAACGTTCCGAAAGGATTTAAAACCTCTATTACAGATTATATTGACTATGAAGACCTGATCAGGGATGCTCCAGATCAGGGAGAATGGGTGGAGGTAACAGAAAATGAAGCTTGTGCCATGTGTTATACCAGCGGAACTACCGGGCTGCCAAAAGGGGTGCTTTATTCTCACAGATCCTGTTGTATTCATTCCATCATGGTTTCGTTACCTAACTATGCCGGACTTTGTTCAACAGACAGGATGCTGGCCATTGTACCTCAGTTTCATGTACTGGCCTGGGGATTGCCTTATGCAGGTGTCATGGCTGGACTGGTTTTGGTTCTTCCTTCTTCCAACCTGCAACCAGAAGCACTGGTTAAAATAATGATGGAAGAAAATATCAATAAAGCCGGGGGAGTGCCAACAATTGCCCAGGGCATTTACCAGGTACTTAAAGCTTTAAAACCCACTCTATTTCCACTTAAAGAATTTTTAATTGGGGGTGCTGCTGCCCCTCCAAGCCTGATCGAAAATTTTGATAAAGATTTTAATATTACACTGATACATGCCTGGGGAATGACAGAAACTTCACCAGTTGGTACGCTCAGCAAATTACAGCCCGAACATATAAGCCTACCTGAAAAGGAAAAAATAAAAATAAGGGCTATGCAGGGCCAGGAACTTCCTTTTACAGAATTACGCATTGTTTCAGAAAATGGAACCGTGGCTCCCGGCAATAGTGGGGTGGTTGGCGAAATAGAAATTCGGGGTGCCTGGGTAATCAATGCTTATTTTAAATCTACCAGCAGGGAAAACTTCAGTGAAGATGGTTGGTTTAAAACCGGAGATGTAGGATTTATCAATGAAGAGGGATACCTGCAAATTACAGACAGGGCCAAAGATCTGATTAAAAGTGGTGGGGAATGGATTTCCAGTGTGGCACTGGAAGTAAGTATAATGGCTCACCCACTTGTAAAAGAGGCAGCAGTGATTGCTATACCTGATGAAATATGGACAGAAAGACCTTTGGCAGTTATTGTATTAAAAGACAAAAGCCAACCATTGGTACCTGAGGAATTAACCCATTTACTAACCGGAACATTTGCAAAATACCAGATACCCGATCAGTTTGTTTTTACAGATGAAATCCCCAAAACCAGCGTAGGTAAATTTGATAAAAAAGAAATGCGGCGCCTATATGCGGAAGGCCTTTTAAAAAATAATGAATAGGATTACTGTGCCGCCCCATCTTCACTTTTTCAATTCTATATCATAAGGATACTTTATAAAAAAATAGTTAAGGAATCAACAGGTTTAGTTGATTCCTTAACCAATAAAACTATCTAATAAGTACAGTTTCTAAATATTTGAATTACTGCTTTTTAACTAAAGACCGTATATACAGCACCAACTCCCAACGTTCTTTTTCTGTAACGGTTTTTTTAAATGATACCATGGGTGTATGTCCGCGTGCAATTTTCCAGAACATACTGCCATCTGTCTGATTCTGAACCTTATCAGATGTATGATCTGCCGGAGAAGGATTACAGGTTACCGCCTGCGGACCATCTCCTTTACCATTTTTTCCATGACAGGGACTGCAATTTGACAAATAGATTTTCTGTGCATGTGGCAGTAACTGCACACTGTCTTTATAAGGATTTACCATAGATTCGGCTGAAGGTGGCGGTACCCATGAATTATCTTTTTCCTGTGAAAATCCATTGCAAATACCTGCAAAAACAAATACAATTAAAAGCCAAACATACATTTTAAAGCGATTGCTCTTTTTCATACTAATATTTTTTCAAATGGGACATTGTTTAAACATCAAAAGTTAGAGAGTTCTTTTAATTCAAAACATGACTTTTGTTAGGAATTACTATTTTTTGAAATTTTAAAGCATCAACTACCTATTTAATAACAGTTTTCTTTATCGTATTTTCTGTTACTGAAAACTCATTTATATATATTTTCATCAGGATAATAAAATAACTAATCAGTAAAGGGCCGAAAATAAGGCCCATAAAGCCAAATAATTTTAAGCCTACAATTACACCCAAAATGGTTACTAAAGGATGCACATTTCCTATTCTTTTTAATAAGCCCAGCCTCGTAATATATTCCACATTACCAGTAAATAATATACTGTACAATACCAGTCCGATTGCTGCAAAATGCTGATTCGTGGAATATAAATATATTGACAAAGGCACCCAAATAATCATCACTCCTACAAATGGGAAAAAAGAAAAAATTCCGGATATAACACCCCACATCCCCCAATCCTGTATTCCTAAAATCAAATACCCAATCGTTGCAACTGCTCCATGAACAATTGAAATAACCGGAATTCCAATTGCATTTGCTCTGATCATCATATCAGTTTCATGAGCCAGCCGTTCTATATTTCCGGGATTCAACGGAATAAGTTTTCCTAAATAATTCTCTATTTGCTTTCCGCTGTATAACAAATAATATAATAAAAAAAATAACATAACCAGATTAGAAAGGATATTAACCGTGCTGTTTAAAAAAGATGGTACATAAGAGAACGAAGTTTCAGCCATTGATTCCGCATTGGCTGTTGTAAATAATTGCCAGCCAATATAGGTTTCAATTTTTTTGGAAAACATTACAAGACCTGCAATTAACTCCTGTTGTTTATTTACCAATTGGCTTATTTTAGGCAAAACCATTAATATGGAAAAATAAAAAGGAATCGCAATTACCAGTATAGAAGTAAAAATAAATAAAACAGCAGTGATGCCTTTACCCCATTTTTTTTGAATGGTAAGCTTATAATACAATTTTCTGGTAAGAATAAACAAAGTAATTCCACCTAAAAATCCTGGCAGAAAAATATACAAAGTAGTAGCAAGTAAAAGTCCCAGCATGATAATCAAAGCAAGTAAAATAATTTGCCTTAACTGATTATTAAAAACATTTGGCATAGTAAATTTCTATTTAAATCTTAATGCTTTCCAGTACGTCTGGAAACCTCTCTAGTTGTTGTTCCATTCTTTTTCTTCCCCAAGATCACGAACAATAAGAAAAAAAACCAGCGCTGCCAGTGTAGCAATAAAAGGAATTATAGTTAACAAATACATGAGTTAGTTTTAGAATTGTGATTGAAATAAGCTGTTTCAAAGTTGTGTCTATTTTGGTTTTAATGCATTACAACACAAGCTGAAATATTTATAACATTCACAGATATCTGAAAGCTCCCAATTCTTCCAGAATTTTTATGCTTCATATATTCAAATGAAATAGAATAAAAAAGGGTAACAGAATTTACATCTGTTACCCTTTTTATACTGATATTATATCCCGAATTCTATAGAGCGTTTTTCCATTCCTTTACCTGCATTACCTCTGCCTGTCTTGAGAAAATTTTAGTGGTCAATACCCTGTGTACTTCTTCATCCCTGTCTGCACAGGCATCGGCAAGTACTGTAATTTTAAAATCTTTATCGGCAGCTTCTCTCAAAGTAGATAATACCACTCCACTGGTTGCAATACCAGTCAGTACCAAATGCTGTATGCCATATGCCCTTAATACAACTTCCAGGTCACTTCCGGCAAAAGCGCTAACTCTTTTTTTACAGATTACCACTTCATGTTCCAGGGGTGCCACTGATGCATGCACCTGCATGGCATCGGCTTCATCCAGATTCATGGATCCATTTTTCAGTAAAGAGAACGATTTATTATTCGGGCTTACTTCAGGAAACCCTTTTCTGAACCCTACCACAACATAGATTACCGGTATAGTAAGATTGCGGGCTGTTTCTATGGCTTCTGCCACAATTGCCAGATATTCTTCTGCCTGTCCCAACGTTTTTACAGTTGCGACCTGCACATCCATCACCAGTAATGCAGTTTTCAAATTTGTTTCCATAATTAAAGATTTATTAGTTTATAATATGCTTTTTTGTACTAAAATAAATATTCATTCTTATCAATGTCCCCTTAAATCAAAGATAACACAGTAAGTTAATCTGATTAACAGGTTGTATTCGTAACTTTAAAACAATATTTTTATTTGTAATAAAAATCTATGAACTTAAAAATCCTTTCCTTTCAGATTGCAGACAGCATTGATATCAAACAGTTTAAATCAGATTTTACTGCCAATATTCATTTTGCGGATACAGACGAATTGTTTTACCATATCGACACCTATAAATACCTCTATGTATTTAAATATGGTATCGTTTGTTTTCTGGGTTATAATGAAACCGAGATGACGGTATTCCTGCAAATGATTAATTCCTATTCAAAAAATTACTTTGATCAGAAATTAAGTGATGAATTTGAGTTGGTTACGGATGCTCCTGCTATGAACTTCGGGTATAATAAAATTGAAATTCCCAATCCCGGCATTGAAGCCATCCGGTTAATTATGCTTAATACTTCTCAAAGTGTGGCACTGGATTATTTTGATCAGCAAACCAATCATTTACTGGAAGAAACAAATTACCATACCCAGATCCTGGAAAAAAAGGGGAAAATAGATCTCGGTGGCATTGAACTTAAAAAATATATCGGGCGTACCCTTAACCTTAAAAATAAAGTAGCTGCCAACCTCTATATTTTCGATTCTCCGGAAGCTACCTGGGAAGATGAAAGCCTCAATAAACTGGATATCGGTTTAAAGAAAACTTTCGACCTGCAATCCCGGTTCCGTACTATTCAGGATGGGTTGCAGATTGTAAAAGATAATCTGGAACTCTTTAAAGACTTACTTCAATACAGAAACAGCGTAGTGCTGGAATGGGTAATTATTATTCTTATCCTGGTAGAAGTGCTTAATATTTTTATTGAAAAAATTTTCAAATGATAAGTGCTGATTTTATTATCTCTTATGCAAGGGCAAATTGGTTAATGCAGCCAGCTTTTCTGCAAGGCTTTCCCCTTCTTTACTAAATGCCCAAACAAATAAAGCTTGGATTGGATCATCTTTTTTTATTTGTTCAATTGCATGCAGGGTTAAATTCTTTGCAATCCCCTTCCCCCGGTATTCTTCCAGTACCAGGGCAGAACACAGATAAATAGCTTCATAACCGCTGGCAGTTGTTGTTAATTCAAACAACTCTTTTTCAGATATTTCTGCTGCCAGAAACCTGTCCATCAATTCCAATGTGGTTGGAAAAACCAATATCCAGGCTACCGGACCATCCCCTTCATTATACTCAGACATTGTGGAAGGATGAATCTTCTGTAAGCGACTGATTACATCTTCATCCACACTCAACTGATCGGGATCTGTCCTGCTGGCAAAAACCTCATCAGCCAATGCTATCATTCTTTCAAAATTGCTTGACGCCATATTCCAAATATAACATACATTTCATGCAAAATTAACATGCTGTTATTTTATAAAAATTGCACTATCAGCTGTTCAACCCTCTTTATTTTTGTCAAAATACCTTTGTAATGAAAAAAATAATGCTCCTGTATGTACTTTCATTTCTGACTGCTTTTGCATTTGCACAAAACAACAATTCAACCTCCTCCAAAAATACCAGTCCAGATCAGCCAAAACTGGTCATCGGTATCGTAGTAGACCAGATGCGTTGGGATTATTTATACCGTTTTCAGGATGCCTATCAGCCAACCGGTGGTTTTAAAAGACTTTTGGGTGAAGGGTTTACCTGCGACAATACTTTTATCAATTACCTGCCCTCTGTAACAGGGGCCGGCCATGCCTGTATCTATACCGGTTCCGTACCTGCTATTCATGGTATTAATGGGAATAACTGGTGGGATAATAACCTGAAAAAAATGATGTACTGTGTGCAGGACGATTCTGTAAAAACAGTCGGCAGCAATACACAGGATGCCGGCAAAATGAGTCCTAAAAACCTGTATGTTACCACTATTACAGATGAATTAAGAATAGCCAGCAATTTTCAGAGTAAGGTAATCGGGCTATCTATTAAGGACAGAGGTTCTATTCTTCCTGCCGGCCATGCGGCCAATGGTGCATACTGGTATGATGCCCAATCCGGAAATTTTATTACCAGTACCTATTATATGAAAGCATTACCAGAATGGGTTAGAGCATTGAATACCCGAAAACTGGTAGATTCCTTCTATGCAAAAAACTGGGATCTTTCACTCAGCAAAAACTTATATACTTCGCTCTGTGATGCAGATGAAAACAGTTATGAATCTAAAATATTTGATACGGTTCATACTGGTTTCCCTTACCAGTTAGCTCTTTTTACCGGAAAAGACTATTCCAAAATTGCCTATACGCCCTATGGAAATGATTTACTGGTGGAAGCAGCCAAAAAAGCCATTGAAGGAGAGCAATTGGGTAATCATACGGTTACTGATTTCCTGGCCATTAGTTTTTCTTCACCCGATTATATTGGCCATGCTTTTGGCCCTAACTCCTGGGAAATGCTGGATAACTACAGCAGACTGGATGTGAGTTTGGGTAATTTACTGGATTATCTGGATAAAACTGTTGGAAAGAATAAATACACTGTATTCCTGACTGCCGATCATGCTGGTGCCCACATTCCCGAGTATTTACAAAAAAACAAATTGCCTGCAGGCAGATGGGAAGATAAAGACATTAAAAATGAACTGAACGGTATTTTTGAAAAAGAATACAGTATATCCGATCTGGTGACTGCTGTTAATGATTATGCAGTTTACCTTAACCATGATGAAATAGAATATGTAAAACAATTTGCTGGTCCGCTTGGTAAACTGGATGAAGAAAAAATTAAAAATATGATTACCAGCTACCTGATAAAAAAAGAGATGGTTTTGCAGGTAGTAGACCTGAAAAACCTAAACCGCAATCCACTTCCTCAAAAAATCAGGGATATGCTGAATAATTCCTATACTCCTGTACGTAGCGGAGATTTGGAAATTATTATGAAATCTGGTGTTATGTCTTCCGGTAAAACCGGAATGACCCATGGTGCCTGGTATAATTATGATACCCATATCCCTTTATTATGGTATGGGGCTGGTATTAATCAAGGCCATTCTTTTATCAATACAGATATGGCAGATATTGCACCTACCCTGGCTGCATTATTACATATTCAAATGCCCAGTGGTGCTGTTGGTAAAGTAATTACTGAAGTATTGAAATAAGCTCACCGGTTATTTATAAAAAAAGATGCTGCAATACAGCATCTTTTTTTATGCGGGTACCCGTACATTTGAAGCATGACTAGCCCATTGGATAACCCGGTATGGAATGCTTTAAGCAGTAAACTAAAACATTTTAATCAGGGTAATGACCTGCTTAAATACTTTCCCCCTGAGGTTTCTCCGTTTATTGCGCTGAAAGACTGGAATGAAGAAGATTTACAGCATTTAATCAACTTTATCCCGGAAAACAGAAGTTTTTCAGTACTGCTCCATAAAGAAATCAGTTTGCCCGAATCTTTTGAGATGATTTTTAAATTGCCGCTTTATCAGATGCATAGTACAGATTTCAAACCCAATTTTAAGCCAGGCCTTTCCCTTCGCCCTTTAACAGAAGCTGATGTTCCGCAAATGCTTGCTTTAACAGAATTAACCAAACCGGGCCCTTTTTACCAGAATACCATTGAATTCGGCAATTATTATGGCATTTTCCAGGAAGATGAACTCTTAGCCATGGCGGGAGAAAGACTACAAATGGATGGCTTTACAGAAATCAGTGCCATTTGTACCAAACCAGGCCACCAGGGGAAAGGCTATGCCGCACATTTGTTTTCCCAGGCAGCGGAAAGGATCCTGCAAAATAATTGTGTTCCATTCCTGCATGTTCGGACAGACAATCTGCGGGCCATTGAATTATACAAAAAGTCCGGATTTGTAATCCGGACAGATATTTATTTTGCTGTTTTTAAAAAAAGGTAACAGTACTGCTGGCTAGTCCATTCCACAACCAATCGGCGAACCAGGAGCAATTGTAATATGCGTAAATGCTTTCGCTTTTTCAGGTGTTTTTATCCTGTCCAGTGTCAGTAATAGATATCCTTTTACGGCACTGCTGGTAGCTGTTTTCAATTGCGTTTCTGCTGTTGTTTTAATCCCATCAATTGCATTGGCCAGGTCTGCCCTTACTGCAAAAGAAGCATTTTCATTTACAGAAGCCGCGAGCATATAAGTCAGTAACAACTGTGCATTTTGTTGCTGAATCAATCCTTCCAATCCTTTAGCAGCAGGTGCTTTCCATACTTTCTCCAACAACAGGTTCAGCATTTCATCCACACCTAATCCGTTGTTTTCAGCCTGGTATTCTGCCATCCGGTTTAAACGGCTGGTATTGAACAGAAAGGAAAAAGGAATTTCTGTTGCAGCTTCTGCTGCGGATAAAGGATCAAAAGCCAGTCCTGTTCTTCTGCTAAATAGCTCCCGGTTATAATCATAAGCAGCCGGCCTGGGTGGTATCAGTTTAATAATGCTTTCCGGTATTGCCAGCGCTTTAGGATTCATACAATCTATTATCGCTTGTAAGGCGGATAGTTGCTGTTCCCTGCTAACCGGTTTGGTAATGGTTTGCCCGTCTCCCTTCACCGCATAAGTATAATACATACCCCCTACCTGTTTGGTAACAGCTTCTATCTGATACCGGTGAAATAAATAGACCGGTACCAATACATCTTCCAGTAAGGCATAAGGGGTTCCTTTACGTATAGAATTTTCCCCAAAATGCTGTAATGCTTTTTCCCTGATCTGCATCACTTCTTTTAAAGCTGTAACAGGATCGGTGCCCACATCCCATAAATGGGCATTAGGGTGTAAACCTGCAGGATCACGTGCATCCCTGTCAGAAATAAAGGTCAAGCCCTTTTTAGATGCATCAGAAAGTATGGTATTTAAGGCTGCTTTTTCGTCTGTTGCCTTATCAAATTGGCGGTAGCCATAGTTAATACTAACCTTGTCCCAATCCCCAATTTCCCCGGTATATGCATCCGTTAAATCAATTTCATGTTGTTTATTCAGTTTAACAGCTGGTGATGGATAATCCATTACACTGGCTCTGTTTTGTGTACTGGCAATATAATTATGCATCAGTCCAAGCGTATGCCCCACTTCATGTGCAGCCAACTGTTTCAAACGTGCCAGAGACATATCCAGCATTTTATCATCTCCAGACAGAGTATCCTTATCAAATGGTGATAACAATCCCTGTGCAATTAAATAATCCTGCCGTACCCTTAAAGAACCCAAAGTCACATTGCCTTTAATAATTTCCCCGGTTCTCGGGTCACTTACTGCATAACCGAAGGACCAGCCCCTGGTGCTGCGATGCACCCAGTTGATCATATTATAGCGCAGGTCCATAGGGTCTGCACTGTCCGGCAATACTTTTACCTGGAATGCATTTTTAAAACCTGCTGCTTCAAATGCCTGGTTCCACCAGCTGGCACCTTCCAGCAAAGCACTCCTGATGGGTTCTGGTGTGCCATTATCCAGGTAATACACAATCGGTTTTACCGCTTCGCTGATAGCTGCACCAGGGTCTTTCTTTTCCAGCCTGTGCCTTAATATAAATTTTTTCTCAATGGGTTCTGCTATCGGTGTACTGTAATCAAAATAGTCCTGTGTAATAAACGGACACCGGGCATCATAAACCCTGGGTGTAAAATGGCTGTCCGGCAATTGCACAAAAGAATGGTGCACCCTTAAAGTAATCGCTTCGGAAGCCGGTGCCACCGAACTCACATAATTACCTGCTTTAATAGACCCTGCCACAAAAGTGACTGTAGTTTCAAATTCCGTATTGAGGGGGAAGTCTTTAGTCCTGGCTAAATACATCGCACTTCTGCTGGCATCCAAAGTATAGGTTCCCTGATCCTGTAATCTTCTGGAAATCTGCAAAGCATCCCTGAATAAAAAAGCAGTGGCATCTACCAGATAGGCATTATGGCTTTCAGCTTCCACGGTAAACCCCCATAAAGTGGATTGGGCAAAAGATTGTTCCACTGCCCTTTTTTCAGCTGCATCTGTTGTTACTGCCCGGAAATGGTAATTGGGTTCAATCATTAAAATTTTATTGCCAACCTTTGAAAACTTAACAATATAGGTACCCCCTTTTTCACTCACTGCACTTCCCAGCACGCCCCTGTCCAGCCCCACATCATTACTTCCCAATCCGGCAGGCAGGGATGTCTGGTATAATATCTCAGTATCCAGTTTATTAATTTCAATCCATATTTTAGAACTGTGTTCATCCCAGTAAAAATTAAAAAAACCGGTATACGGTTTCATATTTTTAGTTTTCTCCTCAATGGTGGGTAAGGCTTGCGACCTGATAAAAGATGGAATCAATAAAATCAATAAAAATGCAATTCTCATAGTCATTTGGTTAATTGACAGTAAGATACGAAAAAAATCAGGTATAAAAAAGAGGAGAATTGCTTATTTTAAAGCATCATAAACACGGGTTTTAAACAGTTCAAATTCATGTTCCAGTGCAGTAATCCCTTTTTCCTGGGAATCGGATAGAGGTGCAATAGCAAATACCACACTCAGATATAAATCACTTACCCTGCGCCGGAATTTAAATTCATCAAAAAAGATGGATTTACGGTTGGTTTCTATCAGTTCTTTTCTTAAATCGTTCAGGGTATTCCATTTTTTATTGGAGCTGTCCACCGCATTTCCTTTGCCGGTAACTGCAGTCATAGAACGGTCCAGCGTATCCACTAAAACAGCCAGTTTTTCTTCCAGGTTATACAGGCGCATACCCTGCTGATAGAGTTTTTCTATGGAAGATGCTGTAAACCCTTTTGCCGGGTTAGCTTCAACTGATATCTGCTGCTCATAGGATTTCCCATTGGCTTTCAATACAATCTTATATTTACCCACGGGTACTTTCGGACTGATAAAAGAAGCATACTGAACAGAAGACCCGGCAGTAAAACCACCCAATGCCACTTTAGGCGGATTGATATTGATTCCCCAGTATATTTTGTTCAATCCTCTCAGGCCGGAACCATTCAGATTTTTGATCATTTTATTGGCTGCATCATATATTTCAATCTTAACGGCATCGTTGCTTTTTTCTTTCAGGTAATAATAAAAAACTGGTGCAATTACTTTATTTTCTCCCACCCATCCCCTTAAATTAGGTGCTGACTGCGGCATTTGTCCGGCAAAATCATATTTAAAGGGTAGTACGGGATAAAAAATAAGATCCTGTTTCAGGTCAGATTTGATCATTTCCCGTAAAGGCTGCAAATTGTCAATAATGTAGATACCTCTTCCGTGAGTGGCAATCACCAGGTCATTAGTCTGTGACTGTATTTTAATATCCCTTACCAGGTTATACCAGGGCATATTCTGGTATTTACTGCGTAACCAGTTATTGCCCCCATCCAGCGAAATAAATAAACCCATTTCGGTTCCCAGAAACAATAGCTGATCATTCACAATATCTTCCCTTATAATATGGGCAAAGCCGGTAAATTCCGGAGACTGCATTCTTTTCCAGGTTTCCCCCCCATCTTCACTTCTTACCACATAAGTATTATTATCCCCGTACATATGGTTATCCAGGGTTACATATATTCTTTTGGAATGCAGGGCAGACAATTCAATACTGCTGATCCAGCTGTTTTCCGGCACCCCTGCTTTCCAGATTCCTGCTGCTTTATTCTTCCAGGTTTTTCCTCCGTCAATGGTCAGTTGCAGGTTGCCATCATCGGTGCCTGCCCAGATTATTTGTTCATTGGCAGGATCCTGTACAATGGTAAAAATGGTACAATGATTTTCTGCACTGGTATTATCGCCGGTAATACCCCCACTGTTTTCGCTTTGTTGTTGTTTCTGTTTATTGTTCGTAGTTAGATCGGGTGATATCCTTACCCAATTCCTGCCTTCATCAGCAGATTTAAATAAATATTGCGCACCGGTATACAGGTTATAGGTTGGTTTACCGTCTGCTGATTTTTTTGTAGAACTGCCTGTAACAATGGGCGTGTTCCAGTTCCAGCGATACGCTTCTTCGCCCTCCATTTTCTTTGGCTGTATACCAAACGACAAACCGGTGTTTAAATCAATCCGGTTCATTTCCCCACCCTGAGATTCTGAAAACACAATTTTAGGATTCAAAGGATTTACCCCCACCCAAAATCCATCCCCTTCTCCAATTACGCGCCAGTCCGCCGCTGTTACACCACCCGGAGAACTATTGGGTGCCATCCAGCTGTTATTATCCTGCAATCCGCCATATACATGATACGGCACTGTATTATCTGTATTTACGTGATAAAACTGACCTACCGGCAAACTGTTTAAAAACTGCCAGGTACTGCCCTTATTCATGCTTTCATACACACCTCCATCCGTACCTACAAACATCATATCCGTATTATTGGGGTTGATCCATAAAGCATGCTGATCGGAATGTGGTTCTACACCGCCAATCAGGGTATTGCTCCAGGAATATCCCCCATCTATGGAATATTCAAAATCAAATGCGGGCCTGTAAACCCTTTTAGAGTCTTTGGGATCAAATACCAGGGTACTGAAATAAAAAGGCCTTGCGGTAATATTTTCTGTAGCAGCCAGTTTTTTCCAGCTGGCCCCCTCATCTTCCGAAATATACAGGCCCGGAACCTTTGCTTCCACAATGGCCAGTATTTCAGCGGGTTTAGAAGGATTAATAGATACCACTATCCTCCCCAGGTCTCCTTCAGGAAGTCCGTTCGTTAATTTAATCCAGCTTTTACCTCCATCTTCCGTTTTATACAGTCCGCTTCCCGGTCCGCCTGAATTAAAAGCATAGGGCTTTCTTCTGAACTGCCAGAAAGAAGCCAGTATTACATTGGTTTTCTGTGGATGCATGGCAATATCTGCACAACCTGTTTCGACATTTACATATAATATTTTAGTCCAGCTTTTACCCCCATCTACAGATTTATACAAACCCCTGTGTGGGGAAGATTTCCATAAAGGGCCCGGAGCAGCTACCCAGATTGTCTTTTTTTCCGAAGGGTCGATGATGATCTTACTGATTCTTTCTGTACTGTCCAGCCCTATTTTCTGCCAGTTACTGCCTCCGTCTGTTGTTTTATACAATCCCTCTCCGATAGAAACAGAATTACGGGTATTGCTTTCACCGGTACCGGCATAAACTACTTTAGCATTGCCGGGTTCTATGGCCAGGGCGCCGATGGACTGGCAGTATTTATCAAAAACCGGACTGAATGATTGCCCGCCATTCTGGCTTTTCCAGATGCCGCCTCCTGCAGCTCCTACATATAAATTCACCTGTCCGTCTACATTAATACCTTCAATACTGGTAATCCTTCCACTCATGGTAGAGGGGCCCAATGCCCTTGCACTCATTACCTGAAAATAAGAGGAATTAATATTTGTCTGCCCATACACCATCTGTGTAAGCAAAACAATAACGGCCAGTAAATGAAGTTTAACAGACATAAAGAGGTATTAAAAATTAATTTCCTTTAAAGATAGATTCATCTACTGCTGGGTTAATATTCACTTTTTTAGTAACAATCAACATTCCACCCTGGTCTATTTTAAAAGGCATTTTAATTCCGAAATCAATGGTTTGGTAGTCGAGTAATTTTACAGCAGCTTTAATTTCCTGTCCCTGTTGTTTTACAATTGATTCCACTTTATAAATCAGGTAGGTCTTTGTATCAATAAAATAAGTTTTTTCATTATTGTTCTTTGTAGTCATTTTTATTTTATAATAGTCGTTCCCGTCTTCTTCATCTTTACCTAAAAATTCTACCGTAGAACCTTTGCCCTTATAATCAATAAAGGCATCCTGAATATCCAGTTCATCCAGTTTAGATTTCAGTTCTTCTTCCGTAATCGGGCTCAATGTGGTTTTCCCCGCAAGCGGATTCTGTGCCCAACCCTGAGTGGGAGTAATAATATCAATGATCTTATTACCCTGGAATTCAGCATCCATGCGCTGACCCTTCATGTGAATGGCCTGCATGGTATACGGAATTACAAGGCCCTGCACTTCTACCTGTCCTTCTACTTTTACTGTTTTTAACTGGGTCCATTTATCAGCGCCCCCGATTGCAGTAATGTATTTACCAATAATTTCATCGGCAGTTTGTGCCTGTATAGAAGCCCCTTTGATCAGAAAAAGGATTGCCAGTAAAAACAATTTTTTCATATTTATTACATTTTATAACTTGAAATATAGAGATTTATATTAAAATAAAAAAAATCCACTGGTTAATAAATCTTTAAACTGAAATCCAGTTTACATTTATTTTATAACTGATTCTTCCTTACAAAAGGAGAAATTTAACAGGTATAAACGCCAATCTTTGGCAGGTGAATAATTCTATAACATGCCATTCCGCTTTGATGAACTAATTTTGATGTTAAAATATAAGAAGATGAAATTCACTGCATCCCGGCTATCTGAAGGCAATAAATTATTCCCTACAGAAATATACCTGGAACCTACCGGAATAACCATCAAAACTCCAGGCCTCTTTAGTGGTGAATCCAAACACTTTGATTATAACCTGATTGCCCTGGTAGAAATAGATACCCCTTTAATCGGGTTTTCCACTATCCGCATTTTTACTGGCGGAAGTCAATTCTCTGCCAATGGTTTTTCAAAAGCAGAAGTAAACCAGATGAAAAAGGCTATTGAAGCCGGTAAAACTGCTACCAATGCTTCATCACCTGCAGCTGCCGGTACTCAGAAAAGCGTGGCAGATGAATTGAAAAAAATGAAGGAATTACTGGATGCCGGAGTAATTAACCAGCAGGAATTTGAAAAACAGAAAGTAAAAATTCTAAATAGCTAATTCCATTTGCATGAATTATACAGATTGGATTGGAACCATTGGTGTAACCATCCTCTTAGCAGCATTTTTATTGAATTTATTTAACCTGCTGGATAAAAATAAGCCCACTTATACCCTCCTTAATTTTTTAGGAGCTTGCATTGCCTGTTATGCTTCTGTATTATTAAAATATACGCCCTTTATTGTGCTGGAAGGCAGCTGGGCAGCTGTATCTCTTGCCGGGCTGTATAAATTTTTAAAATAATGAGCGGAGAAACCAATTTGTCAGTTTTATTAAAAACCCTGAAACCTACTATACATAAAGGAGACTATGTTTTTTGTGTGATCCCCACCTTACAGGGTATTGCCTTTACAGAAATAATTGCCAGTTTTCAGGAGGCAGAAGGGCTGACTGTAATTATACCTAAAGAACTGGCGGATAGGTTAAAACTACCTTACCCATTTATAGCAGCCTGGATCACTTTAACCGTACATTCTTCTCTGGAAGCAGTGGGTTTAACGGCTGCATTTTCCCAGGCACTGTCCCAGGCAGGTATCAGTTGTAATGTAATGGCTGCTTATTATCATGACCATATATTCGTAAACCAGTCTGATGCCCAAAGGGCAATGGCAGTGCTGGAAAAATTATCTGCATAAGAAGATTACACCCTGCATAATTAGTAATCTGTTCCCCCCCAATAAATAAATGCGTTTTTTATCCTAATTAGAACATCCCGGATTATATCCTGATTCTTACCCTATTCACAGTAGTTACAGTGATTTTGTACGGATCTGATAGAGATGTCCTAGTCCTTATAGGATTAGGACATCACTACCACTTCAGTAGGACTTCACTGGGACATCTGATAGGGAAACCCCATGCAGGGTATATTAAAATGAACCCATAGACTGCCTTACATAAGTTTTTTTCTAAAAAAAAGAAGATAATTAGTTAACCAGGGGGCATGTAAAATTTACCAGTTCAAAAAAATGGCTGGTTTTGTGCCAATAGCAAAAGAAGTAAATGAGAGATAAGTTTATATTAAACTTGTAGCATTATAATTCCAGCCGCATCATCAAATCTGTTTGCTCATCTTCCCCTAATGTAAAAATATGCTGGCCAAAGGCTGTAAACCCATTCTTTCTGTAAAAAGCAAGGGCCCTGTGGTTTTCTTCCCATACACCCAGCCATAAATATTTCACTGCTTTTTCTTTTGCAATGGCAAATGCCTTATCGTAAAGAGCCTGCCCTATTTTTTTACCCAGGTATTCCTTTAACACATAAATCCGTTCAATTTCCAAAGCATTATTATCCTGTAATTCTGTTTGTGAAGCTCCTGAATTGAGTTTCAGGTAACCGGCTTTTTTGCCATCATAGATGGCAAAAAAGAATAGAGATTCAGGGTTTTCCAATTCATTTTTTAACCTGTCTATATGATAGCTTTCCTCCAGAAATTTATCCATGTCTGCTACAGAATTGAAATCAGAAAAGGTTTCGGAAAAAGTTTGCCTGCTAATAGACTGTAGTTCAAGAATTTGACCTGTTGTAATCTTTTCGATAATAATGGGCGACATAATGAAGTGCTGATTGATGGATATAAACTGCAATTTTAAACATTCTTTACTATCTATATTCCGGCTTTTAATAATTCCCATTATCAGGTTCCGAAGGGAAAGACAATTAATATACATTCATATTGGCGGTTGGGATGATTCCTGTAAGGATAGATTGGATGGAATAAGCAAAATCATTAGTTCCTGTTTTTGAAGATTGAGAGACTGGGACCTGAAATATTGAAAGAAAATAATTGTAAAACAGTATTGAAACGGGTTCCAATAAAGAGGCTGGCCAAATAGGCCAGCCTCTTATTTTCAAATTGCTATATGTTGTTACTTTATGGTATAACAGCCCAGGCTAATCCATCCGGCCCACCGCCAATATCCAGGTGCCCAATTACTTCCAGTTTTTTAAGGTCTATAATGGCAACATAATTATCACCGGTACATCCCACAAATGCCCTGGATCCATCGGCATCAATAAGGATACCTGCTCCACCATGGCTTATATTCAGGCGTTTTATTTCTATATGACTTGTGGCATCAAAAACAAAAAAATCACCGGATCTTAAACTTGAAACCAATACCCGTTTTCCATCCGGCGTAAACTTAAGTCTGTTTGCTCCCATTGCTTTTGCATCGAGGGTAGCGACTAATTTCCGGGTTGGTAAATCAATTATGGCAATTTTTCCATCATCAGCTGCGGCTGTCCATAACTGTTTTCCATCAGGGGAAACATCAAAACCTTCAGAACCTCTGGACACCGGAATTAAGGTTTGTATCCATTCCCTGCGTGGTCCTCCCATGGGTGGTGGGCCTCCAGCTCCGGTTGGTGGTGGTCCCTGTTGCATCGGAGCTCCTGGAGGAGGGGGCCCTTGTGGCAAAAGCATATCTGTTAACAAGCTTACAGTACCTGCATTTACATTAGTAGTATAAATATTTTTTTCATCCCGGGTAACATATACCATATGGGTGCGGTCCTGACCAGTACCCATGCTCCAATCCAGCTTACCGGTTGCAGGGTCATAACGGCCAACAGCTTTGGCACCCTCAGCAGAAAAATATAGTTTTCCACCAGCAAAGTCCAATCCATGCGGGCCAATCAAAGGCCGGGTATCAATATCCGGCAGGCGTTTTAGTGCCACCAGGTCAATCACATCAATTTCATGAGAACGGCCACCACCTGTAATGCTTACATAGGCTGTTTTGCCATCAGCAGAGGCAATTACTTCATGCGGGTCATTACCTACAGGCACTTTTGCAATTACTTTTAATGTAACCGGATCCACAATGGCCAGTATATGATCAGATTTGGACAGCGCCAGCAAATTAACCTGCTGTGCAAAAGTTCCGGAAAAGGAACCTGCGAACAGAATTATAAAAATGCTGATAGGCAGCAAGAGGCCTGATCTGAATTTTGCCGGATTGTTGCTTCCGGAGCTGGATAATTCTTCCAGTGAAATTTTGTTCATATTGGTTTGTTTAAAAGTGCAACTAAATCCTCTCTAATTAATATTTGTTGCCTGTCTGGCAATAAGTTTCCATTCACCCCCTTTTTTCATCCAGATATCTGTAAATCTTCTTACAGTACTTTGTGTGGGCTGCATCGGCTTATCTAATAATGATTCTTTTCCCATCACTACCGCAATATTGTCTATGAAAGTAATCCTGTCAATTGTTTTCTCATAAGCCTGATACCTGACACCTGCTTTCATGGCATTTAATATTTCCTTACCTGTAACTACTTTCCCCATCGGGTTATTAATTACATAATCTGCAGACCACAGCTTTTGCAAGGTTAAAGTGTCGTATTTTACTAATGCTTCAGACCAGGTTGTTTCTGCCTTTTTTATTTCCAGTTCATCTGAACTTTGAGCAGAGGAATAATAATATGATATAATAGTCAGTATCAGAAAGAAAATCAATTTTTTCATATTGATTGTTTATATAGTCAGTAAATTATCATCATTTTCTGAAATGAATCATCCCCAATTTATTTTTATTTCCCTAAGTAACACTTTTTAACAATTATTGTTTTTTATACTTTAGGGTTCTTGCATCATTTATTACACCCTTCCAGTTTAGTCCATAAGCAAAATTGTAAGCATGGCCCTCACTATCTATATGGCATTGCATATCCTGAGGTATATCTTCTTTTTGTTCTTCCACTGTTTGCATATTAGCAGGCATTTGTAAAGGCAGCAAACCGGAAGGCTCAATCTTACCGGAAATAATGTCTAATAAGGCCTGGTCCTGTACACCAAATGAAACGACCAGCCCTTCAATCTTTGATTCAAATTCTGCCACTACTGCCGGATTGGATAAAGCCATACACACAATAACGGGTTTATCTTTCATCTGTTCTTTAGTAGTTAAAATAGTTTTGAGGTCAGAAACATTACTGGAAGTACTTGTTTTGCCATTATAGGAACGGTTCAGGATGGTTGGATCAACAATAGGATCACCTGCTCCCATACTCTTTTCTCTGGCATTAACTGCTGTATAAGTATCATATTGAAGGCTAATGGGTACATACCCATTGCCCCCTTTCAGCCTGTCTTCCCTGCTATATCCCGTACCTCCTGCAGGGCTTTTTACAAATACAATTGCAAAATCAGCCCTGGTTGGATCTTCAGTAATATTGTAATACTTTTTTACAATATCCAGGTTAACTGGATATTCTACTCTTTCCGGTGTTATGTTACCAAAGAAATCTTTTACTGAAGGCACAAATCGTTTAGGTATATATACGGTTTTAGTTTTTATTACTGGCAGTACATTTCCTTTATTTTTCAATAATACAACCGATTTTAACTGTGCCTCATAACCAGCTTTCATATATGCTGGCTGGCCAACAGTATTAGCTGATTGGGAAGGATCAACATATGGATTCTCAAACAAACCAACCTGGAAGATATTACGCAGCAACCGGACAGCTGATTGCTCAAATCTCTTACGCATATATGCTTCTCCATGTTCCTTTATTCCCATTTGATACGCTTCCAGAACAGGGCCTGCCACATTATTTCCGCCAAACTGGTCAGCCCCGGCTGATAAAACTTTATAATGTCTTTCAGCGATGGTCAGTTTTTCAACACCCCAGGATTTACCGGCAAATATATCAGGCGTTTTACCCTCATCCGCTGTAATCAACCAGTCAGTGCAAACAACACCGTCGTAACCATACTTATTTCTTAGCAAATCAGTAATAATATATTTACTGTAACTGTTTCCTACGTTCTCCCCATTTTTTGTATCCTGACCATAAGAAATGGTATAATAGGGCATAACAGCTGCTGCTGTTTTAGTTTTGCCATTCAATTTAAAGGCACCATCTATAAAAGGAATGAGCTGGGTTTGAAAATTATTACCCGGATACACTGCAAATTTCCCATATGCATAATGTGCATCCCGCCCCCCTTCTTCAGGCCCTCCACCCGGCCAATGTTTTACCATGGCATTTACACTAAAATAACCCCAGCCATTTTGTATTTCTGCAGTGCCGGTTGATGTTTGAAATCCATCAATATAAGCCCTTGCCATATCAGCAGCTAATGGTGGATTTTCACCAAAAGTGCCATTAAACCTTACCCAACGGGGTTCTGTAGCTAAATCTACCTGAGGAGATAATGCTGTGGTAATACCCAGGGCCCTGTATTCTCTAGCAGCAATTTGTCCGAATTGTAAAACAATGGAGGGATCAAATGTTGCAGCCAACCCTATTGATTCAGGCCACATGGAAATTTTACCTCCAGAACCCAGGTTATATTCTGCATTTGCCACCACTGCATGACGGGGGTCAGAGCTGTTATTTGCAGGAATACCTAATCCTAACCCTTCCACAAAAGCCTGCACATTATTATTCCACTTAGCAGCAACTTCCGGATTCAGCACTTTTGTAATCAATATATGGCGAAGGTTATCCTCTTTTAAGAATTTCTTTTGTTGGTCAGAAATATCGAAGGGTTGCAAATTGCTGGAATCAATCGGCTTGCCATTATAAGTACCGGCTCCAAACCCTTTTGTGTTTGCAGGAATTGCCTGATGAGCACTGTACAGCATTAGACCTGCAATCTGTTCAATACTCATTTTACCGGCAAGGTCTCTGGCCCTTGTTTCAACAGGTAAACGCCAATCCTCATAAGGATCCAGTTTACCATTTTTATTAAGGTCTTTAAAATGAAGCCCATCTATTGTGATAATCGCAATACCTGATGCAGGCGAATATCCAAGTGTAGGGCCATTATTATTATGTACAGTTTTGTAATTGTTGCCATTTTGGCTTTGCGCAAAACCATTCATACAGGTAAACAGTAAAATACTTAGGCAAATGTAGAATTTCGGAAATATTACAGTTTTCATATGGGGCACGTTTTTCTTACTAATGAATATAGATAAGATTTTTAAACCCTGTAATAAAAAATATTGGACTAATCTCCATTTTATAAAGGTAATTCGGCTTAATTCCTACTTTTACTAATGGACATTATTTTCAAAAAAAGAACAGGCCAAAAGCATATTATCTCCTATAAAAGGGAAGGCAGGGAGGACTTTTGGATGGAAGCAGATGCGTTTTTTATATTGCATGATTTAAGCCATTATGCAATTGAAACTACACTTAAATATACCACGGCATTCTGGGGTTTAATAAAGGAAGGTATTAATCCGGATGTTTTTGAAAACAAAGAATTAAGAGATAAACTTTCCCTAACCAATGAAGCATGGTATGCAGAATGCATGGCAAACCTATTTCTGATGGAATTATCTCAGGGAGTATTTGAAAATTTAAACAATGTAATTAATGATAGCCTTCGTCAGACAAATCCTGAAGTTCCGGCTATAGAACTTTCATCCGATGAAATTGAAAATATAAGAAAAACCTTTACTGCACTTGTTTCAAAATGGAAATCATTAAATACCGACGAAACAATATTGCTTACATTTTAGTAACTGTTACTAATTATTTTGGGCCAGTCAGTTTAATAAATAATAAGTGGCACAATGCTGAAAATAAAAAAAGATGGCCTTAAAACTGGCCATCTTTTTTTATTAAATAACTGTATTTTGAAATCAGGCCAGATCAAACCTGTCCAGGTTCATCACCTTATTCCATGCTGCTATAAAATCATGTACAAATTTATCTTTTGCATCGTCCGATCCATATACTTCAGCCAGTGCCCTAAGCTCTGAATTAGAACCGAAGATCAGGTCTGCACGGGTACCTGTCCACTTGATTACACCAGTTTTTCTGTCCCTGCCTTCAAAAACCTCCAGTTTATCAGAATTTGCTTTCCAGGTAGTATTTAAATCTAACAGGTTTACAAAGAAATCATTCGTAAGTGATTCCTTATGACTGGTAAAGGCACCATGTGAAGACTGGTCAAAGTTGGTGTTCAGTACACGCATTCCACCAATCAAAACAGTCATTTCCGGTGCAGATAAGGTTAATAATTGTGCTTTATCAATCAGCATTTCTTCTGCATTGACCGTATATTTTGAATTAATATAATTGCGGAATCCATCTGCCTTGGGTTCCAGAACTGCAAATGATGCTATATCGGTTTGTTCCTGAGCAGCATCGGCACGTCCCGGTGTAAATGGCACTTCTACATTATGGCCAGCATTCTTTGCTGCTTTTTCAATGCCTGCACATCCGGCCAAAACGATCAGGTCTGCCAGAGAGACTTGTTTGCCACCAGCATGAGCAGTATTAAAGGCTGATTGAATAGCTTCCAGTTTTTTTAATACCTTATCCAATTGGGCTGGATTATTCACTTCCCAATCTTTTTGAGGGGCCAGGCGTATACGTGCTCCATTGGCGCCACCTCTTTTATCAGAGCCCCGGAAAGTGGAGGCAGAAGCCCAGGCTGTGGTAACCAATTCAGATACAGAGAGCCCTGATTCCAGTATTGTAGCTTTTAATACTGCAATATCCTTTTGATCAATTACAACATGTGTAACTGCAGGAATAGGGTCCTGCCATATCAAAACTTCGGAAGGTACTTCCTGTCCGAGATAGCGGGCAAGCGGGCCCATATCACGGTGAGTCAGCTTAAACCAGGCACGAGCAAAAGCATCAGCAAACTCATCCGGGTGTTCATAAAAATGCCTGGAAATCTTTTCATAAGCCGGATCAACCCGCAATGCAATATCCGTTGTCAGCATGGTTGGTGCATGATGTTTAGACGGGTCATGCGCATCCGGAACTTTACCATACCCCGCACCATCTTTTGGTTTCCATTGATGTGCACCGGCAGGACTCTTGGTTAATTCCCATTCATAGCCAAACAGGTTCTCAAAGAAATTATTGCTCCATTTAGTGGGTGTGGTAGTCCATGCCCCTTCCAAACCACTGGTTATAGTATCATCAGCATTGCCGGTACCAAAGGTATTTTTCCAGCCAAGGCCCTGTTCTTCAATACCTGCAGCTGCTGGTTCCCTACCCACATATTTACCAGGATCTGCAGCCCCATGTGTTTTACCAAAAGTATGTCCGCCGGCAATCAATGCTACTGTTTCTTCATCATTCATTGCCATACGGCCAAAAGTTTCCCGGATATCAATAGCAGCAGCAAGCGGATCCGGTTTGCCATTAGGCCCTTCAGGGTTCACATAAATCAACCCCATCTGCACTGCTGCTAAAGGGTTTTCCAGTTCCCTGTCACCTGTATATCGTTTGTCGTCCAGCCATTCTTTTTCAGATCCCCAATACACATCTTCTTCTGGAGCCCAAACATCTACGCGGCCACCTGCAAAACCAAAGGTTTTAAAACCCATCGATTCCAGTGCACAGTTTCCTGCAAGGATCAGCAGGTCTGCCCATGAAATGTTCTTTCCATATTTCTTTTTAACCGGCCAAAGTAGCAATCGGGCCTTATCCAGATTAGTATTATCCGGCCAGCTGTTTAGTGGAGCAAACCGTTGAGTTCCATTACCAGCACCACCTCGTCCATCAGAAATACGATAGGTTCCTGCACTATGCCAGGCCATACGGATGAAAAAGGGACCATAATGTCCGTAATCGGCTGGCCACCAGTCCTGAGAGGTTGTCATCAAATCAAAAATATCTTTCTTAACAGCAATCAGATCCAGTTTTTTAAATGCTTCCGCGTAGTTAAATGCTGTACCCATTGGGTTAGCTGTTGCAGGATGCTGCCTTAAAATATTTAACTTTAACTGATTGGGCCACCAGTCACGGTTTCCCGTTCCACTACCCGCAGTTTGTTTCAGTGCTCCACCAGAAAACGGGCATTTACTCTCCCCGCTTTTTTGAGCTGATTGGCTCTGAGATGCATTGTTTTCCATAATAGATGATATTGTTTTAACCAGGTAATTTAAGATGGTATGTTTCTTATTATACCATGCCTGATATCTGTGATAAATATAACAACTATGTATCGGAATTTGTTTAATGCTTTACGAAAGTGTGAAAGATGTAAGGAGGATAAAAATATGTTGAATATGGAAAACTCAATTAAAGTAATATGAAATTTCCACTATCATATAAATGTCAGGATCAAAATTAAAAGCTATAAATACATTTCGCTATTAACCACTATATTTAAGCCTTACCAAATACTAAAACATCTACCATGCGTGTGTTAATATTATTCATTCTTTGTTTTCCATTAATAGTTACTGCCCAGTTGAATAAAGACAGTATCATGATCAAAAGAATGTCAGATGAAATTATGAATAATGGCAAAGCTTATGATCTGTTAAGGGAATTGACTAAAAATATTGGCGGGCGTTTAGCGGGCTCTCCCGAACAACATAATGCTGCTATTTGGGGTAAGGTTAATATGGAAGCTTTTCAGCCTGATAAAGTATATTTTCAGGCTTGTAAAACACCTAACTGGAAAAGAGGGGGAAAGGATTATGCTGCCATTGTTTCAGTAAATGGAAAACCGCTGAATAAAAAACTGGAAGTGATGGCTTTAGGTAATTCTTTAAGCAGCAAAGGCTTAATTGAAGGAGAAGTACTGGCAATTGCTGATTTTGATGAACTGGAAAAAAGAAAGAATGAAGTTAAGGGGAAGATTGTGTATTACCATAGTATACTGGATCCAAACGAGATTGAAACCGGTAAAGCCTATGAAAATGCATATTCCTATCGTTCCGATGGGCCCAGCAGGGCAGCTAAATATGGTGCAATTGGTGTAATGATCCATTCATTAAGCACTGCCTCTGATAATGAACCCCAAACAGGTGATATGGAATACAATGATTCTTTTCCTAAAATTCCTGCAATAGCACTGGGACCCATTGATGCAAAAAATTTATATGCTCAGGCTAAAAAGTCTATCATCCGGGTACAATTGCAGACCTATGGGTATTTTTTACCGGATGCAGATGAAAATAATGTGGTGGCTGAAGTAAAAGGAACCCTGTTTCCCGATGAGATCATTACCATCGGGGGGCATCTGGACAGCTGGGATGTGAATGAAGGGGCGCATGATGATGGAACAGGAGTGGTGCATACGATGGAAGTATTGCGTACTTTTAAAGCACTTAATTATCAACCTAAACATACCATCCGGTTTGTATTGTTTGCCAATGAAGAGAATGGGGGTAAAGGAGGTTTAAAATATGCTGAATTAGCTACTCAGCATAAAGAAAAACATGTATTAGCTTTAGAAAGTGATGGTGGTGGTTTTACACCAAGAGCTATTGGGATAGGTTGCAGTACGGATCAGTTAAAAAGATTTCAAACCTGGAACCCACTGTTAAAGCATTATGGAACTGAAATTGTTGCAGGTGGTGGTGGTGCTGATATTGAACCCTTGGTTAGTGCAGATAAAAATGTGATCCTTACCAGCCTGATTCCAGATGGACAAAGGTATTTTGATTTGCACCATGCAAAAACAGATGTGTTTGAAAATGTAAATAAACGGGAATTGCTTTTAGGAGCTGTGAATATTGCAGCATTTATATATTTGGTTGATCAGTATGGAGTGGGAATTAACTGATACACTATTTTTAAAGGATAATAATACGCATTTATGAAAAAGATATTCCTTCTTTTTTGGATGCTTTGTGCAATTACCTGTTTTGCGCAGCAACCAAATGCAACTATAAAAGAATATAAAAAACTATTTCCAACCTATCCATTTTCAGACCCTAATCCCATACCCTTACTTACACCTGTTTATCCTTATTTCCGGTTTGATGGCTTTTCCAACACATCTGTTCAAAAAGAATGGAAAGTAATTGAACTTGAAAATGTCTATCTCAAACTTCTGATATTACCGGAGATTGGTGGTAAAATATGGACTGCCATTGAAAAATCAACTAACCGTCCTTTTATTTATTACAACCACAGTATCAAGTTCAGGGATATTGCTATGCGGGGACCATGGACCAGCGGGGGATTGGAAGCAAATTTTGGCATCATTGGCCATACTCCAAATTGCTCTACCCCCGTAGATTATACCACCACTAATAATCCGGATGGAAGTGTAAGCTGTACCATTGGAGCACTTGATCTGCTGAGCAGATCTTATTGGCGGATGGAAATCAATCTTCCCAAAGACAAAGCCTATTTCACTACCCGTACATTTTGGTATAATGCTACCGGAATCGAACAACCTTATTACCATTGGATGAATGCCGGATTAAAAGCAAATGGCAACTTAGAGTTCATTTACCCGGGTACCAAATATATAGGTCATGAAGGGGAAAATGCCAACTGGCCGGTTAATAGAACCAATGCTAAAAATATTGCCTTCTATAATGAAAATAATTTTGGCGGATATAAATCCTACCATGTATTTGGCAGGTACACCAATTTTACCGGTGCTTACTGGCATGACGATGACTTTGGAATGGTGAGATTTGGCAATCATGATGATAAAGCAGGTAAAAAGATATGGATCTGGGGTTTATCCGGACAGGGAATGATCTGGGAAAAACTATTAACAGATACAGACGGACAATATATTGAGTTACAATCCGGCAGAAGATTTAATCAGAATGCAGCATTAAGTAGTTTAACCCCCTTTAAACAAACTGCTTTTGCCCCTTATGGCACAGATTCCTGGAAAGAATACTGGTATCCGGTATTGGCCACAAAAGGTTTTGTGGAAGCCAATGAATATGGTGCCTTGAATCTGAAAATGGAAAATGGATGGATGAAAATATATTTTTCACCTGTTCAGGCAATTCAGGATCAGCTGGTTATAAACGCAGGGGAACGTGTAATTTACAGTAAACCACTTCATCTGCATGTCTTACAACTCTTTAAAGATTCTATACCAACGGATGCCAATACTGAAAACCTTATGGCTGTTTTGGGCAACAATAAATTAATCTATAAGTCTAACCCCAATAATACGGTATTAAACAGACCAGTAGAAACACCTGCAGGATTCAACTGGCAAACTGCTTATGGATTGTATTTACTTGGCAAAGATGCCATGGAAGGAAAAACGTATGCTATTGCAGAAGAAAAACTACAGGCTTCCTTACAGATTGAGCCTCATTTTTTACCGGCACTGGTAGCCATGTCTGAATTACTGTATCGCAATATGCGTTATACAGAAGCACTTACCTTTGTCAGAACTGCTTTAAGTATTGATACTTATGATGGGGCTGCCAATTATTATTATGGCCTGATCAATACAGCTCTGGGAAATAGTACCAATGCTAAAGATGGTTTTGATATTGCTACCTTATCTGTACAATACAGAAGTGCTGCCTATACTGAACTGGCAAGGATATACCTGAAAGAAAAAGAGTTAGATAAGTCGTTAGACTATACAAAAAAAGCCATTGATTTTAATCGCTTTAATATTGAAGCTTTGCAAATGCAGGCTGTTTTATACAGGTATCTGCAGAATGAACACAAAGCAAAGGAAGTATTGCAAATCATTTCCGCTATGGATCTCCTGAGCCATTTTGCAAGATTCGAAAAATACTTATGGTATAATAAGCCTGAAGACAAAAAGCAATTTTTAGCATTAATACGCAATGAACTTCCACAGGAAACATTATTGGAATTGGCAATCTGGTATTATAATACAGGTGATGTAGAAGAAGCTGAAAAATTATTCTCTTTCAATACTTCCAATGCTGAAGCTCATTACTGGTTAAGTTACTTACATCAGCAGCCGGTAGATTTCTCACAAATTCATCCTGATCTGTCATTCCCCTTCCGATCAGAGACAGCTCATGTAATTGAGCAGTTATTACAGAAACAAAATAATTGGTTATTAAAATATCAGTTAGCACTTATTTATAAAGACAGGAACCGGATGGAAGAAAGCAAAACACTGCTTTCCGCTTGTGGCAATGAGCCTAATTATGCGCCTTTTTATGCAGTAAGAGCCGCTATATTTAAAAATGAAAATCACAATCAGGAAATTGCAGATTTAAAAAAGGCTTTGGCAATTGACACACAATGGAGGTATCCAAAACTGATCAGTGAATATTATATAGAGCAGCAACAATATGATAGTGCTTTGTATTATGCCGGTAATTTTTATATGGGTCACCCGGAAAACTATATCATGGGAATGCTCTATGCAAAAACACTTTTATTGAATAAAAAATATCCTGAAACGGATACGGTATTAAGCCATTTGAATATCATCCCATTTGAAGGTGCTATTGAAGGGCGGGAACTGTACCGGGAAACAAAATTAATGCAGGCTGTAATGCAAATTGAACAGGGCAATTATGAAAAGTCCCTGGTATTTGTCAATGCCTCAAAAGAATGGCCTGAACATCTGGGGGTAGGTAAACCTTTTGATGAAGATA